>Ga0116141_10005786_pt1 | contig 10311 bp, 10 predicted proteins | sample AD_UKC097_MetaG_FD_89744 | JGI IMG/M metagenome (GOLD analysis project Ga0116141, IMG submission 89744) | Active sludge microbial communities of municipal wastewater-treating anaerobic digesters from USA - AD_UKC097_MetaG | ecosystem: Engineered > Bioreactor > Anaerobic > Digestate | place: USA... | reverse complement strand
GAGCGGCTTCAGGAAAATCGTGTGGGCGGGGAGGATACGGACCAGGGATGATCTTGACGCGATGGGCGCTCCGGTGGATGATGAACTGTTTCTCCTGGACGCGTATTCCGAAAACGCGTTCGGCGGAACGGGCGTCGCCTTCAACTGGGAGATTCTCTCCGGTTTTCCGCACATCGGCAGGAGCATCGTCGCGGGCGGCATCAACGAGAACAACGTGGTCTATCTCGCGCGGAACGTGCGGCCCTTCGGCGTCGACGTGTCGTCGGGCATAGAGGAAGCGCCGGGAGTGAAGTCGATGGAGAAGATGCGCACATTCATGAAAAATTTACAGGAGGCGCTCCGCCATGAAGGGAATGCCTGACGGATCGGGATATTTCGGCGCGTACGGGGGGAAGTTCGTGCCGGAAACGCTCATCAATGCGCTCGCGGAGCTTGAGGACGCGTACGCGAAATTCAGGAAGGACCGCGGATCGCGCGCGGAGCTCGCCGCGCTTCTGCGGAATTACGCCGGGAGGCCCACGCCGCTGTATCACGCGAAAAACATATCGCGCGTCAACGGTGTGGAGATCTTCCTCAAGCGCGAGGACCTGCTTCATACGGGCGCCCACAAGCTCAACAACACGCTGGGACAGGCGCTCCTGGCGCGCTACATGGGCAAGAAGCGCGTGATCGCGGAGACAGGGGCCGGCCAGCACGGCGTCGCCTCGGCCACCGTGGCGGCGATCATGGGAATGAAGTGCTGCGTCTACATGGGGAGCGTGGACATGGAGCGCCAGGCGCCCAACGTCCTGAGGATGAGGCTTCTGGGCGCCGAGGTGATTCCGGTTGAGACGGGAAGCCGGACCCTGAAGGATGCCATCAACGAGGCGATGAAGGACTGGGTGAGGAACGTCCGCACCACGCACTATCTCCTAGGTTCGGTGGTGGGGCCGCATCCGTTCCCGGTGATGGTGCGCGACTTCCAGTCGGTGATCGGCGAGGAGGCGCGCGCCCAGATGAAGAGGCAGTACGGCGGCGATCCCGCGTACGTGGTGGCCTGCGTGGGCGGCGGCAGCAACGCGGCGGGCATCTTCGCGGGATTCGCCGGGAAGTCGAAGGCGAAGCTCGTCGGCGTCGAGGCGGGCGGCAGGGGGCCGAAGCCCGGCGATCACAGCGCGAAACTCCTCAGGGGGAAGCGGGGCATTCTTCACGGCTGTATCACCCGCCTCCTGCAAGACGGCGAGTGCCAGGTCCTCCCGGTGCACTCGGTCTCCGCGGGGCTCGACTATCCCGCTGTGGGCCCGGAGCACTGCAATTTCAAAGACGGCGGTATCGCCGAATACGCGGAGTGCGGCGACAGGGACGCGCTCGACGCGTGCCTGGCCCTCACGCGCCACGAGGGGATCCTTCCCGCGCTGGAGAGCAGCCACGCGCTGGGGTTTGTCATGAAACACCGCAAGAGGTTCCGCGGGGCGCGAGTCCTTATCAACCTCTCCGGACGCGGCGACAAGGACATGAACATCATCATGCGGGAAGTGGCGATATGAAAGGATACAACGGCATCTACATCGTGGGCGGTTATCCCGACCCGGAAAAGTTCGTCGAGGCGGCGCTCCTGGGCCTCGAGAGCTTCGATTTCCTCGAGGTGGGCGTTCCCTTCACCGACCCCGTCGCCGACGGTCCCGCCATCGCGCGCGCCGCGGAGTCGGTGCTCGAAAAAGGATGCACGCTCGCGGGCATCCTGGAGCGCGTGTCGGAGATACGGCGCAGGGCCGGCGCGGATAAAAAGATCTACCTCATGACCTACGCCAACCCGGTCTTCGGCAGGGGGATAGGGAAGTTCGCCCGCGCCGCGAAAATGGCCGGTGTGGACGGGGCGATATTGCCCGACGTGCCCTTCGTGGAGAGCGCGCGCTTCAAGGAGCCTTTCCGCCGCGCGGGCCTGGAGTACGTGCATTTCGTCACGCCCGAGAGCACCCCGGAGCAGGTGCGGGAGATATCCGCCGAGGCGGAGGGATTCCTCTATTTCGTGTCGATTCGCGGCATCACGGGAAGCGCCCTCAGCCTGGACGCGGAGACGCGGAGGAAGATCGCCCTGGCGCGCACGCACAGCCCGGTGCCCGTGGTGCTGGGCTTCGGTATCCGCGACGGCGCCAACGCGCGGGCGGCCCTGGACAGCGCCGACAGGTTCATCATCGGGACGAGGATCATCGAACTTTTGGCGGAGGGCGGGGAAGCCCTGGCGGGCTTCCTGGGCTCCCTGGAGAAAGAGCTTGGCGGCAAATAAAAATTTGATTTTTATTCAACCCTGGGTATATTTGTTATCAAGGCGTAGCGCGGCAAGCCCATGACCCGTACCGAATGCAAAGTGGTGAACATCTTCCTCGACAAGGACACCGGCGCCCCGGTGGTGCTCCTCAAGGACCTGCACGGAGACGATATCCTTCCCATCGTCATCGCCCCCCTGGAGGCGAGCATGATCGCCATAGAGCTCGAGGGGAAGAAGCCGGTGCGCCCCCTCACCCACGATCTTATCGTCCAGCTGTTGAAAGAGTTCCGGCACGAGCTGAAATCGATCTCCATCCACGACCTCCGCAACAACATCTACTTCGCTTCCCTGAACCTGGAGTCGGGCGGCACGGCGCTGGACGTGGACTGCAGGCCCAGCGACGCCATCGCCGTCGCCCTGCGGACCGGCGCGCCCATCTTCGTGAGCAGGAAGGTCTTCGCCCTCGCCATGGGGCCGGGCAACCTCGCGGGGAAGATGGACAAGGAGACGCTCCGCGAGGTTCTCGAGGACATCGAGATAGACGACGTGGGCGGCAAGATCATGTGAGCCCCCTTTCGGGGGCTTTTTCATTTTTTACTTGATTATCCCGGGCGCCTGTTGCAGTATCAGCACATTCCCTCGGCGCGCCCGCGCCGGGACACCATGTACAGGAGATTGCCATCATGAAGAAGAAACTCGCAGTATTAATCACGCTGAGCATGGCCGCCGCGCTGCTCGCGGGCGCCGGTTTCGCCCAAGACGCAGAGACCTATTACAACAACGGACTGGAGAAGGCGAAGAAGGGCCTGTATAACGACGCCATCGCGGATTACAACAAGGCGATCAGCATCAATCCGAGATTCGACGAAGCGTACAACAACCGCGGCGTCGCCTATTTCATGATCGGCGAGAAGGACAAGTCGATGGCCGATTACACCAAGGCAATAGAGATCAACCCCTCCTTCGGGAAGGCTTTTTTCAACCGGGGTATCAGCTACGCGGTGAAGAAGGACTGGAGCACCGCGCTGAACGACTACAGCCGCGCCATCGAGCTCAATTATGACCTCCGCAATTCGTACAACCACCGCGGGATCGTGAAGTATCGCATGCGGAACTATGACGGCGCCGAGTCCGATTTTATCTCCTCTACGAAAGCTGACGCGAATTACGCCAAGGCCTATTACAACAAGGGGCTCTCGCTCTTCCGCCTGCGCGAGTTCGATAAGGCGGTGGCCGATTTCTCCACCGCCCTCCAGAAGAAGGCCTCCTTCGCGAAGGCGCTTTCGAGCAGGGGCGCCGCGTACTACGCCCAGGGCGACATGGCCAAGGCCATGGATGATTTCAACGCCGCCATCACCATGAACTCCAAGCTCGCCGGCGCCTACTACAACCGGGGGCTCGTGCACCTGAAGAACGGCAACCGCGATGGCGCCGCAAGCGACATGAAGAAGGCCGCCGAGCTCGATCCCGCGCTGGGTGAGAGCGCTCTCAAGGCCCTGACCGGCACAAAGTAACGGGCGTCCGGCGCGGGATGTCGGACGGCGTTTTCCACTACCAGACTTCGGAGAAGGTGAAGGTCGCGTACGAAGTGGCGTCGGTGCCGCTCCGCTGCGCGGCCTTCATTGTCGACATGCTCATCAAGGGCGTCGCGTTCATGGTGATGTACTTCGTCATGATCTTCCTGCTCCTGGGCAACCTGGTTATCGCGAAGGTCTTCAATATCGAGAATCCCCCGCCGCTCCTGATGGCGGGGGTCGTCATCTTCTTCATCGTCCTGCTTCTCTTCTACAACCTCATCTTCGAGCAGTTCTGGAAGGGCCAGACCCCGGGAAAAAAAATCATGCGCCTCCGCGCGGTCAACGACGACGGCACCCTCATGGGATTCACCGCCGTGGTGTTGCGCAACGTCTTCCGCATCGTGGACATGCTTCCTCTGGGGTACCTTGCCGGGCTGGTCACCATGTCGCTCAACTCCAGGCGCAAGCGCATAGGCGACTATGTCGCGGGGACCGTCGTCATCCGCGAAAGGGGAACGGAGATGCCGGACATCTCCACGGCGTCGGGGATCTTCGACGGAGTCGAGGGACTGGACGGACTGGTGTCCGAGGAGCTCCGGCGGATACTGGAGACGTATCTCCGATCGAGAAAGCACCTGGCGGCGCCGGCGAGGGAGCGCGTCGAGCGTGAGCTGGTCGCCCTGGTGGAATCAAAGACCGGTGTGGGAAAACCCGACTCCCTTCCCGCCGCGGACTATATCGGCTCCCTGTTCAGGCGGCTTTCCTGAGTCACTTGCCCACGAACTTTGCCGTGAGGTTCAGCTTGTGCTGTATGAGGCTGCGCGCGTGGGTGATGAAGAACCTGTCGTTCTTGAAGGACATGAGCGTGCCGTAGTGGTCGTAGGCGGTGGCGTAGTCCTGGAGCTTGTACGCGCTTTCGGCCCAGTAGTAGTGCAGCGATTTGTCGTAGTCACCCTCCAGCCCCACCCCCTTCAGGGTGATGATGGCCCCGGCGTATTCCTTCCTGTAGTAGTGGATCTTCGCGATGCCGATGAGCCCGTTGGGGTACATGGGATCCATATCGAGAGACGCCTTGTAGTACTTCTCCGCCATCATTATCTGCCTGCGTCCGTAGTAGATGTCGCCTATGAGTATGAGCGACTCCAGCTCGTAGAGGTTCACCTTCAGCGCCTGGCGGAACTGCTGGATGGCCTCGTCGTCCTTCGCCCGCATCTGGTGGATGTAGCCGAGCTGGAGGTAGGTGCGCGAGAACTCCGGCAGGAGGTTGCGCGCCTTGGTCATGTAGATCAGCGCGCGGTCGGTGTCGCGCAGGTGCATGCAGCAGAGGCCTGTATTGTAGAGGTACGGGAAGAAGAGGGGCGCGCGCTTCATGCCCCGCTCCAGGAGGGTTTTCGCCGCGCCGTACTCTCCCACGCTTATCATCTCGGCGGCGCTGTTGTTGAGCTTCGCCGCTTCCTGCGTGCCCGTGCAGTAGATCACGTCGTTCTTCGAGTACATCTGTTCCCTGGGAACGGGCGCCGGCCTGTACTCGCGCACTGCCTTCATGTACTTCAGCAGGTATGTCTCGGGATCGTCCGAGGCGGTATACGGCCGGACCGCGGGAACGAACGCCAGCAGCGTGATGACCAAGGCGCACAATGGGATGAATTTTTTTCTCAATACAGCCAGCACGAGACCCTCGCGTCGCCGACGTTTTTTTCCGGGGGATACTCGCCGCGGCAGACGTCCATGGCGCGGGGGCATCGCGGGTGGAAGTGGCATCCCGACGGCGGGTTTTCCGGCGAGGGAATTTCTCCCCGGAGCACGGAGAAGCCGTGCTTTTCCGGTTTGCATTCGGGTATGGATGATATGAGGCTCCGGGTATACGGGTGCAGCGGTTCGCGGTAGAGCCCGTCCCTGTCGCTCTCCTCCACCACGCGGCCCAGGTACATCACCGCCACGCGGTCGCTCATGTGCTCCACCACCGCCAGGTCGTGGGCCACGAAGAGGTACGTCAGATTCAGCCGCTCCTGAAGGTCCTCCAGGAGGTTCAGTATCTGTCCCTGGATGGAGACGTCGAGCGCGGAGACCGGCTCGTCGAGGATGATGAACGTCGGGTTGAGGGCGATGGCGCGCGCGATGCCTATGCGCTGGCGCTGGCCGCCGCTGAACTCGTGGGGATAGCGGTCGGCCTGTTCCGGCGACAGCCCCACGAGCGAGAGGAGCTCCTCCAGCCTGTCCTTCAGCTCGGAGCGCGTGGCGGTCGTGTGAATTTTCAGCGGCTCGGTGATGATCTTGCCCGCGGTCATGCGCGGGTTGAGGGAGCCGTACGGGTCCTGGAACACGATCTGCATGTTCTTCCGGAACTTCCGCAGTTCCGCGCGCTTCAGCGCGGTGACGTCGACGCCGTCGATGACGACGCTCCCCCTGTCCGGCTCGATGAGCCGCAGGATGGAGCGGGCGGCTGTGGTTTTTCCGCTGCCGCTTTCACCCACCATGCCCAGGGTCTTCCCCTTTCCGATGGAGAAGCTTACGCCGTCGACGGCCCTGACGGTCGACGGCTTCTCGAAGAGCTCCTTTTTCCTGACGTGAAAAGACTTTGACAGCTCCCGTACCTGCACCATTGCGAGTTCCCTGTTTCCGGTGTGATTCGCCCCACGGAGCGTATCGTCCATTCAGGTCATCAACCTCGCCAATTTTCAACCCAATTTTTATCGGCCTGATATAACCTGCTTGACGTATTTCCGCCACGTCCCTATGGTACTGATAATTCTGCGGGAGGGGGCTCCGCGCCCGGCCTGGAACATGGCACTTATACTCAGGGTAGCGACTTTCATTATAATATTCCTGCTGGGGATGGGGATGATTCTCATGATCCGCCGGCTCCAGATTCCCGCGCGCGTGCGGAAGGCCGAGCAGCTCTTCAACGAGAACGACATGCTCGGTGCGAACGAGATCATCCGCTTTATCCTGGAAAAGAAAAAGGACTACGTGCCGGCGCGATATCTCCGCGCGCAGATCCTCATCGAGCAGAAACAGTTCCTTCTCGCCATCTCCGAGCTTAACGCCATCCTCCAGCTGCCGGACGTGCACCAGTTCGTGAACGAGGTGGACATCCATTACAAGCTTGCCGACCTCTACAACCAGACACAGCAGTGGCAGAAGGAGGTGGAGGAATACAAAATAATCCTCACCTTCAATCCCGGCGACGTGAAGGCCAACTACCGCGTGGGCCACGCGCTCTACCGGCAGGGGAAACACCAGGATGTGAAGCAGTACCTCCTGGTCGCCTACGAGGGCGATCCCACGCTGTCGGACTGCCTCCTGCCCCTGGGCGTCTCGTGCTATCACCTTGCCGATTACGAGGGCGCCGAGACGTACCTTCTCAAGGCCGTGGAGTTCAGCCCCAACCAGGTGGAGGCCCATTTCTATCTCGGCCTCATTTACAAGGCCAAGAGGGATTTCGAGCCGGCGATCCAGATGTTCGAAAACGCGAGGAAGGACAGCCGTTACTTCGAGAAGAGCCTGTTTCACCTGGGCGAGATATATTTCGAGAACTCCCTGTTCGACAAGACGGTGGAGATCCTCGAGCAGGGCGTGGGAAGGCTCAAGGGCGATGATGACGATTCCCTGGCGTACCGTTACCTTCTCGCCGAGGGATACGAGATGCTGAACAAGATCAGCGAGGCGGTGTACCACTGGGAGCAGATCGCGAAGAAGAACTCGAATTTCCGCAGCGTGCGCACGAAGCTGGAGGACTACACGCGCATACTGAACAACGAGAACATCAAGATGCTCTTCACCCAGTCGATGGAGGAGCTGCAGCCGCTCATGGTGGAGATCATCTCCGGGCTCAACTTCAACATCATATCGAAGAGCACGATTTCCCGCGACGAGCAGTACTTCAAGGGATTCAACATCAAGCGCATCAACGAGCCGCCCATCATCGTCTACTTCAACAGGACCACCCGGGAAATTTCCGAAGGGCAGATACTGGAGTTCCAGAAGCTCATCAACAAGGAAAAATGCAAGAGCGGGATATACATCACCACGTCGAAATTCAGCCTCAAGGCGAAGTCCGCGGCGTCGTCCCGGCTCATCGAGCTCCTCGACTCGGCCTATCTCATAAAGACCGTGGAAAAGATGCGCACGAAGATACAGAAGAAGTGATCCCCGATGCGTAAATTCATCAACCTGACATGCGCGTGCTTCTTCGCCTGCGCCGCCCTGTTTTCCTGCGGACGGGCGGGTGAATCTGAACTTCGCAACGCCGCGGAAAGGTTCCGCGGCGGGAAGGAGAATGCCCGGGAAGCCGTCGCCGACGCGCTGTTGAAGGTTGCAACGCTGAAAAAATTTCCGAAAGACGCCGAGGCGGCGGGCGGACTGGTGTACGCGCGCGGGAAGGAGGAGATCCGCGCACTGTGGCCGGTCGACGTGACGATAGATCTCGCTCCCGGTTTCAATTCCTGGAGCGTGGATCCCGGAAGCGGGCGCACCGCCTTCACTGACGGGAAGGAGATCCTCCTGTTCGATACCGGCGGTTCCCTGGAAGCTAAGGCCGTTCCCAACGGGGCGGGCCGGGTATCCGGGCTTTCGGTGGCGGGGGAGTCCGTCCTGTTTCTGCAGGGAGGTTCGCTGCTCGAGATGGATTCCCGTGGCGGCATCAGGAGGGTGATGAACGCGGCCGTAACGCCGCCGAAGCTCACCATGCCGGTCCGCGCCGTTTTCGAACGAAGCCCGGGGAAGTGCGCCGTCAACTGCGGCAACGCCGGGACCTACAGCCTGGGAGTGGCCGACCTTGCCGGCGGTAAGATGCTTTTCAGGGACATGCTCAACTCGTCGGCGAAGTTCGGATTCGACGGAAATTACGCATATTGCGTCACCGGCGCTTCGGGCGTGTGGAACCTCGTGAAACGCTCAGTCGCCGCGGGAAGGGTGGATGCGCTGGGCCGCTTCACGAAACTCGTCGACGTGGAGTTCGCCCCCGGTGTGTTCGCTGCGATGGAGGAAGGGAGCCTTGCCCTCGTGGACCTCGCCACGGGAGAGTCGGTGCGTGCGCCTTTCGCCTACGGCATCGTCGGGCAGTCATCGGGGAAGCTGGTCCTGTCCTGGAAAAACGCGAACTACCTGGTGGACCAGCGTGTGATGCTGGACGCGCTTAAAAAACTCCGCGCGGAAATCCCCGCGCTATTCGCCCCGTCGAAATAAACCTTCAGAACAGGAACATCGTGTCGCGGTAGACGTTCACGAAGCGGAAGCCCGCCCCGTCGCGCGCAGCGTGGTGCGCCAGCAGTTCCTCTATCAATCCGCGGCTCACGTCTCCCGCGCCGGTGTGCCGCGCGTAGTATGCGGTTTCCGCGGATATGTCGCTGAAGGTGGAAATCCTCTCCTGGGTAAGCTTCACCGCGCGGTAGCGAATGCCAAGCGTCTCCAGGGCGGAAGTCACGTTGCCGGGGAAATCCTTCGCGCAGCGGTTGATACCGAGGCGCGACTTGATGATGCCGGACAGCGTGACGCTGGCGGCGTCGTCGCGGACCAAAAGCACCGTCTTCCCGGCCAGGGCCTTCATCTTCTCCAGGGAGCGCTTCGCGTCCGTCATTCCGTAGATCGAGTGCGCGCAGAGCGCGGCGTCGTGCCGCCAACCGCGCCACTCCTCCCATGAACAGCGGTGGATTCCGATACGCCGCGAGGCATCATCATCCATCTTTTCCTGCATGATGGCGGTCATCTCACGCGACGGCTCGATGGCCGTGACCAGGTGGCCGGCCCGCGCGAGCGGAATCGCGAAAAGCCCGGTGCCCGCGCCAATGTCGATGACCCGCTCCAGGCCGTCGATCTCGTGCGCCACGGTTTCCAGCAGGGAACCCGGATAGCCCTCGGCACGCATGCGCTCTTCGTAGTCGCGCGCGAACTGTGCGTCGTTGAATTTCATGGAAGGCCGGGCCGGGGGAGGGTGATATATCATCCCTTGCAGTAGAGGTCGCGGACCTCGCGGTACCAGGAGGACTTTTCTTTTTCGTGCAGGCAGTAGCGGTCCTTGCCCAGGTACTTCGCCTCATAGAGCGCGTCGTCGGCGCAGGACTGCATGCACTCGTAGTCGCGCTCGATCTTGCGGTCCACCACGAGCTTGGTGTCGGAGAGATCGTACACGGTGTGGGTGATACCGGCGCTCACGGTGACGCTGAGGGACTCCCCCTGGTGGTCGATGGAAAGCGTCCGGATTTTCCTGAAGATCTTGTCCAGGTAGATGATGGCGCCCTGCGCGTCGGTCGCGGGAAGGATCACGTCGAATTCCTCGCCGCCGAAGCGGATCACGTAGTCCGTGGGGCGCGAGTTGGCGCGGATGATGTCGGCGATCTCTATCAGGACCTTATCGCCCAGGTCGTGGCCGTAGCGGTTGTTGAAAACGGAGAAGTTGTCGATATCGAAGCGGATGAAAGCGATGTGGTACATCTGCGGATCCGCGCCGTGATAGATGCGCGACGCGGTCTTCACAATGTTGGTGAGGTAGTCCTTCTTGAACTTGAGGAGGTTCGTCTTCTCGTCGACGTTGACCTTTTGCTCCAG
>Ga0116141_10005782_pt1 | contig 10313 bp, 7 predicted proteins | sample AD_UKC097_MetaG_FD_89744 | JGI IMG/M metagenome (GOLD analysis project Ga0116141, IMG submission 89744) | Active sludge microbial communities of municipal wastewater-treating anaerobic digesters from USA - AD_UKC097_MetaG | ecosystem: Engineered > Bioreactor > Anaerobic > Digestate | place: USA... | reverse complement strand
AGTCGACTTGACGCTGAGCTTTTCAAATAGCACAAAGAGTTTGTTGATCTCAGTGGAAGGGATACCCTGACCGTTGTCTTTTACTCCGAAGACTATCTCGTTTTCGAGCTTTTTCACGAAAACCGTAATAACGCTCCCCGGGAAAGAGAATTTGATCGCGTTAGAGATAAGATTATTCAGCACCTGTTCTATCTACAGGATCAACATCAGCCACTATCTCATCAAAGTTTGAATCATAGTCGATGTGGATGTTCTTCTTGTCCGCGAGTACCTTGTTCAGGGCAATGTTGTTCTGCACAAGATTGGTAAACTCGAGTTCCATCTTTTTAAGATTAAGATCGCCCGATTCGATTACAGAAATATCGAGGAGTTCATTAAGCAGTTTCAGAACAAAATCGCTGGAATTTACTATAATATTGATGAATTCCTGATCGTCGGGCCCAAGTTTCTTTTTTGCCTCCTCCTGCAGGATCAGACCGAAACTGAGGATGGCACCTACCGGATTCCTAAGATCATGAGCGGCCATGGAGAGGAATTTATTCTTGTCTTTGTTCAGTTTTTCGAGTTCGTTGTTCTTCTTTGCCAGTTCTCTGTGCATCCTGAGAAGCTGCTGATTGGCCTCGGCAAGTTCACCGTTCTTCTGGATCGCGTTTTCGTATGTGGACAGCAGCAGATCGATTATCTGAATTCTGTCGGAATTTATAAAATACTTTTTACCACCGAAAACGATCTCCATACCCATATTCGATACAGGCATGGTATGTCTGATCTCCTGATTCACAAGAACATACTTGATGCGGGAGAGGAGGAAATCCTTGTTGTAGGGTTTCGTAAGAAAATTGTCAGCCCCGGATTGCAGCCCTTTAATGACATCGTGAGGATCAGACAGATTGGTAAGGAGCATTACAGGGATATCCCGGGTATCGGGAGTATCTTTAACTTTTCTGCAAAGCTCATAACCATCCATCTCCGGCATCAGGATGTCTGTTACGATCAATGCCGGTTTTCCCTCATCAATCACTTTCATCGCCTCAACGCCATTGACCGCCGTCTTTACCGGATATCCTTCCGTTTCAAGAATGTAGGCTAATTGCTCCAGCTGAGTGGGACTGTCTTCAACGACTAAGATGTAACTGATCATTTCTTCCTCGATGCGACTCGGATTATTTGTCGCGATCTAATTTTTTGCGCAATAAGATTAAAATCTGCTATTCAAGATACAAAATTAATGAATTAATCCCTGCCTTCAACAAAAAATTTGATGGTATCGATCAAAATTGACTGATCGAAACTCTTCTTAAGAATGTAGGCATTTGCACCTGCCTTGGTTCCCCGGGCCTTGTCTTCCTCTGTTGCCAGTCCCGTAACAAGGATTACGGGAAGAGATGCAAGAGCTGGTGTTGTCCTCACTTTTTCGGTCAGCTGCAGTCCGTTCATATTGGGCATCTCAATGTCTGAAACCAGGGCATCGTACTTTTTGGATGTCAGCATCTTGTAGGCTTCCACCCCGTCTTCGGCGGTGTCAACGTTGAATCCGGCACCCTCAAGGATCTCGAGCAGCAGTGTCCGGGAAGTCTTTGAGTCATCAACCACCAGAATGTCTCTTTCCTTCCTCTCCCCGAGGAGGGACCGGTCGGCGTCGGTGATTCCCTCGAGTCCGAGCAACCAGGCTGAGCTCAGAACAGGATAGAGCCTTCCGTCGCCCAACACACTCGCACCTGTGTATTTTTTTATCGCATCCAGAGGAGGCTGGAAGGGTTTGATGATAATTTCCAGTTCATCGCTAACTTCATCCACAAGCAGGGCGATTCTGCGTTCCCGGGCTTTGAGAAAGATGCAGGGGTACACTCCCCTGTCGAGCGGTGAATTGTCGAGCCCAAGATCACTTTTGAGAATTTTCACGGGCACCAATTCATCATCACCGATTATCCCAAACCCTTTTCCGTAATACTTTATCTCACTCTTGTTATAACGGACTATTTTCTCTACATAGTGTGATTCAAGAATGAATTTGAACTTCCCGGCTGTAACTCTTACACCGCGGGTGGTGGATATTTTTACCGGTAACTTTATCACAACCTGGAAGAACTTCCCACGTTCACTGGCTACCGCGACAGAACCTTTAAGTTTTTCAACTTTCTCTTTCACAATGCTCATCCCCAGTCCCCTTCCGGAGATATCGGTAACGACGCCCGCGGTTGTAACTCCCGACTGAAAGATCAGGTCAGAAACCTTTGTTTCATCTATCTCTCCACTCTCTTCTTTCTCGATAAATCCCTTCTCGACCGCTTTTTCGTAGATGGTATCAACATCGAGACCGCGGCCGTCATCGGACACTGTCAGAATGATATTTCCCTCCACCGGACCCGTGATATCGATAGATATGTTCCCCTCTCTCGGTTTCCCTTTTTTCAATCTTTCAGACGGGAATTCGATGCCGTGGTCGATGCTGTTCCGGATAATGTGAAGCAACGGGTCTTTGAGTTCTTCAAGTATCCTCCTGTCCACTTCTATATCGGCCCCGGTTATGAGAAGTTCGGTCTCTTTTCTGAGAGCCCTGGCAAGGTCTCTCATTGCCTTCGGGATGATGTCGAGGATATAACTGAAAGGGAGCATAAGAAGAGTCTGCGAGTGGTCGTTCACTTCGCTGATAAGGCGCTGCGAAGCAATCTTATACTTCTTTACCGAGGAAGCGAGTTCGTTCACCCGTCTGTTGTGTTTGAACGACCAGTCGCTGAGTGAATTGAAATTTTCCACTATTCCAAGAATGATCTCTCTTGGATGTGGAGGAAGGGTCTCTGCAATTTGAGCAAGCCGCTTCAGCTTTTCATTGGTTTCCTCAACGGTTTTCAGTTTGCCGTCCACCTCACTGCCAAGCTGTTTTATCTCTGAGAACAACTGATCGAAATTCAGCTTGATATTCAGCAGTTCCTCGGTGCTGGTCCGAAGGTCATCTATTTTTGAGGTTGAAAGCCTTATTGTCTCCGGAACATTTCTTGGAGATAACACATCGGTTTTTTTCAGGGTATCCTGACTTTTGTCCGGTTCCCGGTTGCTCTCTTCCGGTTCAGGAACGGGTTTTGGGGTCTGATTCTTTTGTCTGATCTTTTTACGCAGTTGCTCGATCTTATGATCAAAAGATTGAAATGAATCATCATCCCTCGAAGGTAACCCTGAATCGGGAGAATCTTCGTTTTTCTCTCTCAAGGTCTGAGTGATCCCCCCCGAAGAAATAATTTTGATCTCTTCAGTGTGGATCCTCATTTCCTCCTCTTTGTCGTACCCGTCTTCCCCCCTTTTTTTGAGGTCGATGTACTCCTTGGTAAGGTCAAGGGCTTTGAGCAGCACGTCGTAATGCGAAGGATCGGGCTCGATCTCCTCCTTCTTAACAAGGGAGAAATATGATTCAACATCCTGCAGAAGGAACTCGATCGGAGCGAGACCGACAGCTCTGGAAGCGCCTTTTAGACTGTGCGCTTCGCGGTACACTTCTTCCACGATCTCAGGCGAATTGATGGCCGGAGCCGGGATCTTCTCCAGTTTCAGGAGGCAAGTCATCATCACCGAAAGGTGTTCTTCGGCTTCCGCCGAAAAAGTGTTGAACAGCCTCTCGAAGAAAGCCTTATCCATTTCTTCCGTCGATTTTGAACTTCTTTATCTGACCGGAAAGATTATCACCCAGTCCAAGCAATTCGTTGGTTGATATCTCAACCTCTTTAGTGGAGTCAGCATTGTGGGCACTGACCGTCCTGATGTTCTCCATCGCCGTTGCGATCTGGTCCATACCGATCTGCTGCTGCTGATTGGATGATGTGATCTGAAGCGAAGCGTCAAACGCAAGTTCAATACTTTTTGCAAGTTCGGTGATAACTTCACCGGCCTGATTGGCAGTCTTAATTCCGTCTTCGAGTGCTTTTGAGGCCTGCTCAGTTGAGAGGACCGCGGAGTTTACAAAGTTCTGGATGTCCTGCAGTATCAGCCTGACCTGGGAGGTTGACTGTTTCGACTGCTCGGCAAGGTTCCGGATCTCCTGTGCAACCACGGCAAAGCCCTTACCCTGCTCACCGGCACGGGCCGCCTCGATCGAAGCGTTCACCGCGAGAAGATTCGACTGTTCGGCAATATCATTCACGGCCGCGATTATCTCACCGATCAAACGGCTGCGCTCACTCAGTTTAAGAATATTGTCGCTGATCGAGTTCATGTGGGTTCCGAACCGCTGTATCCCTTCGATCGTCGAGCGTGTCGATTCCTGTCCTACCGCAGAGATATCGAACGATTGCTGTGAGCGCTCAGCAACTTCCTTCGCCTTTTTGTTCGAAAGGTAAGAAGTTTGTCTTACTTCTTCCACAGTTGCGGTGGTTTCTGTGATGGTCGCGACCGTCTTGGTTGAACTGCTGGCGAGTTCTGCTGTGTTCTGAAAAATCTTGTTACTGAACTTGTTCAGATTATTAACGGCATCGTTAAGTTCGGATGTAATAACCTTAAGGGAAGTAACCATTCCGGCGAAAGAGTGGGCCAGCACACCGATCTCATCGCGGCGGTCAGTGTGTTTAACGGTCACAGTAAGATCACCGGTTGAAACAGTTTCAGCCGCACGGCTCAGATCGAGCAGGGGCAAAGCACGGGTTGTATTCAGGAAAGCGATCAGAACGATGGCCAGGAGGATCAGAAAACCCCCGGTGATAATGAGTAATACACGTTTATTATCGATGATAGAATCGACATTGTCAAAACTCTGAACCGATCTTAACTGGTATGCCGAGATCAGATTAGTGACTATCAGGTTAAAACCGCTGTAGCTCTCATTTCTTCTCTTCAGATGCGACTGAAGTTTTTCCGCTTCAGGAACCTGACCCGGAGTGATCGCCCCAAGTAGCGCTGCAACTGAATCGGATGATGCAAGATACGACTCTGTCGCCCGGATCACTTCGAGCAGGGTTGTATTGTCCTCTATTCCGGAGAGCATCGCCCTTAGTGAATCGAGTTCCTGTTTGACATTCTTCTTCATCGGGTCGTAGATCTTGCTCTCCAGGGTACGAAGTTCGGTAGCGAAGAGTGTCACTTCATCATTCACCAGTGATACCGATTTCTGCAGAAGATTCAGGTGTGACACGGTTTTGAAAGATGAAGAAACCTTCCCGGTGGTGATATCCTCTATGCTGTCGTACGCGTCCAAATTGAAGTATATCAGCAGGAAAGAGAAAAGAATCAGTCCGGAGAATGAGAAGAACAACTTCCACCGGGTTGAGATGCTATTTATCCAGTTCATAAATAAACCTTTTGAATTAAGAAATTACCAGAATCCGGTCACCCATCAGTTTTTCAACATCGAGCAGCCTGGCAGAATCGGGGAAAACCCCGGCAAAAATATTTTTGAGTATCTCGGCGCCCTCATCCGTCTTCATTTCAACAATAAGTCTGTTTTCGATACCTGCAATATCATCGCAGGCGAGGGCAAAATTTACTCCGCTATTGCTGCAAATCAAAAGATAGCGGGGCTCGGCGGGAGGACTTCCTTCTTCACCGAGAAGGTACCGCGCGGAGTAAACCCCGGTTACGGCTCCTCTGAAGTTGTATATACCGTCAAGTTTCCGGTCGATCCCCGGAAGCTGCACCACTTCCCTGTATCTGACCACTTCTATCACATGATCCGCATCGATCAGGAATTTTCCCGACCCGGAGGAAAAAACCACATATGCCCGCATTTCACCCTCCGGGACCTGCCGGGAAGATATCTTCGCAAGTGTGATCGCGTTCTCTTCCAGCTTTCTGGTTTTAATACTTTCCACCTGGTCAAAATCTGAAAATGTTTCCATATCCTTCATACCTGTTTGACTTCAGTTGTTCTGAAAGCGCTCCCTCAGCAAGCCCGGTTATAAAATATCCACCCGGTTCGATTACAGAAAGGAGGTTGCCTGTTACCTTCTCTATCGCTGATGGCTGCATGTAGAGGAAGAGGTTCCGGCAGAGGATAACATCGAACTTCTCGTGACCAAAATAGAGTGAGGTGTTTTCACTGAGGAGATTATATCTCTTAACCGAGAGATTTTTCCGGTATTTTTCCCTGATTATGAATTTTCTGTCGGATAACTCGAAGTGCTCCCGCCTGAAGTCTTCACCGCAGGTGCGTAGTGACCACTCTGTGTATACCCCCTCTTCCATCATTTTGATCATTTTAAGACTGATCTCCCCACCGGTCAGGTTGACTTTGCCCCTCAGGTAATCCTCGTTCAGGGCGATCGCCACACTGAACATCTCCTCTCCGGATGATGAGGCGGCACAAAATATCTTAACGGTCTCTTTAACCTTCAGGATATCTCTAACGATCGATGCAAGGACCTCAAGAGTTTCAGGTTCCCGGTTGAAATACGTTTCATTTACGGAAAAACGGTCGATTATCTCCTCATCGATGTCTGAATATGAGTCGTGGGATATATCCCCTTCCAGAACGTCGTTCAACTTCCCCAGTCCGAACTTCATGATCAGTTTTCCAAGAATGAACGCCGAGTTCTCAATTTTCGAGGGAAGAATGAACCACCCGTATTTCTTCTCGATGTACAGGAGAAATTTCTTAAATATGTCCAGACTTTCTTCATTCTGCATCTAAATCCTCACTTGATATTCTTTCACCTGTTGTAAGATCGATCAGGATATCTTCCCTGATAAGGGAGCCGGGATCGTCCAGTATATATCTTCCGGCAGCATCTATCAGCAACCGTCCTTTTGTGTGCGTATTAACGGCCAGGTCCTTAAATGCGGCCGGGTCGAGTTCAGGCACATCCATTACCTCGTCGACGATAAGGAGGAAACGAAACCCGTTCCACTCCATAAGTATCATTTTGTTTTCAATTTCAATTCCCTTGAACGAAATTCCAAGTCTCTCATGAATCGTCACCACGGCGAGAGGCTCACCTTCAATAACAATAAATCCTGCCAGTGAAGGGTGATCACCAACGGGATAGTCACTCAGAGCGGCAGCCGGATATACACGACCCACGTACCTGATCGGCACATAGAACTCATATTTACCTATCCTGAATCTGAGATAATTTTCCATCCCGCTCATCTGCTATTTCAACAAAACCATTTTGTGCGTAAGTGTCTTCCCTTCCTGTTCCAGAACCACGAGATACACACCACTGGGATACCTCGAAGCGTTCCAGGCAAGTTCATACTTTCCCGGTGACTGAAAACTGTTCACCAGAGTCTGCACTTTTGATCCCGTCACATCGTAAATCTCAAGTCTGGCGACACCCGCTTTATCAAGCACGTACCTTATTCTGGTTTCAGGATTGAAAGGGTTTGGGTAGTTCCCCGCTAATGCGAAACCAGACGGGAGAGTCTCATCCTCGATCGACACAGGAGTATAGCCCGGGTAGGATACCTGAAGGTTATCAAGGTAGATCGTACCGGAATAAACTGTTCCCGGAACCCGGTCACTCGCGAGTCTGAGTTGTATCTCTTTCAGTCTGATCGGGAAATAGAGCGTTCCCGAGGTTCCCGCGGGTACCGCCCTGTTGATACCTGTTTTAGTCTCAGCGAACATAACAGAGGTGATATACTGCGCCATAGTGATGCGGAAGGGTTCATCGTTCTCATCTGTGATCATATAAGTGACGTGGTGCTGAGGCCCGTTAGCCTTCACGTCAAGATGGATCGAGTCTGGCACTCCGAAAACGGGCAGGTCGGTTTTAAGGTAGATATAGAAAAACTGTCCGGTCTGATAAGTAAACTTGTAGTTTATCCTGAACGATCCCGGGGCTGTGGTGAAAGTATCGGTGGTTGCGGTAACATTCGTGCCTGTAGAGTCCATCAGGACATATTCAACATTCCATCCGCTCAGGTTATCCATGCCGCTCAACACCCTGTTCGAGGTACCGATCTCGACATTTATAGTCACGGTGTCACGGTTTCCCCTGTGATCGGCGATCACTTGTGTGGTACCGGATGCCTTTCCTTTGAATCTACCGATTGTGTCAACGGCCCCGACTGAGGAATTGGTGACCGATCATTGATAATTGCGAAGTTCCAGGTTCCTTGGGGTTCCGTCGAGGTCCCACGCCTGAGCCTTGAGTTCGACGATACGGGAGGTGTCGGTAACCGAGAATTCCGGCGACAACTCAATTCTTGTTATCCCTTTTACGATCACCATCGCCGAGTCCCGGAATCCCTGGTAATTAACATACACATATCCTGTATCGGGATCGTTCCCGGCAGTGACTGTTGCTCCGTTCATCGTCGCGCCAAAACCGGGTGAAAGTGAGAACTGGGCGTTGTTCTGGCTCAAGGGAACGGGGTTGAACCAGTCGTCGAAGCCGTGGACGGTGAATGAGACCGACTCACCGTGATACAGCCTGTAAGAATTGGGCGATATTTTTACTTTATTGAGCGAACCTTGCGGAGTTGAAGTGAATACAGCGATCGCGTTCGAGACCGTTCTCTCGACACCGTCAGAGGTGACATTCATTACCGAATCCCTGACGAAAAAAGTTGTTGATCCCCCGCCGTCAAAGTTTATCGCCTGATACACACCTATTCTCTGCATAAAATCGGCGAGCTCATGAAGTGTCATGCCGATGCTTGCTGCCGAGCGGCCGTCGACCGCGACGAAATAAATTTTTGAAGAATCCTGGGAGAATCCGATGGCGGTTCGCGGATGCCTCTCATAAGTATGCGATGGGCCCCCCTCTTCCTGATAACCCTGATCGACGTAGTCGGCACCGTTGTAGATTATTTTCGGGAAGCCTCCGATCATTTCCTTTAATCTCGAGACCCCCGGAACAAGTTTCATCACGATCTTCAGTGTGTCACCAACGCTCACGTTGTTGGTCAGCCATGTACCGGCGGTGCCGTTGCCTGAAAGTACGCGGATCGAGTCGTTAAGAGCCATGCCGCCGACTCCTGCAGCTTTATTAGTCACGATGCAGACGACTGTGTCGTTCGCGTACCAAGGTGTTATCGATTTCAGTGCCACCTCGGTACCATAGATGTTTGTGCCTGTAGTAGCCCCCATGAATTTGTTGTACAGCACCAGCATATTCGTGCCCCGGGCCTCATTTACTCCGTTTATGGCTGTTGAGGAATTCCCTTTCTTAACTGCCGCCGAGAAAGCGGGTCGGGCTATCATCGGCGTCTGATCCTCGCTGAAACCGATCACGGATGGACCACCGGGGCGCCTCAGCAGTTCGCCGTCACGCATCTGAATATTGATAGGAATCCCGGTTCCACCGTAGAAATCTCCATTAACAGCACCAACAGCGATGTGCCCGGGGTAGCTTCTCCTGCGGGCCATCGAACTTGTTTTCTCGTAGCCCGCGAGTCGGTCCTGAGCTTTAATTGTTTCGATCGAGTTGTACGGAACGTTCATGTCGATCTCAAGAACATAGATGTTCCACGGTTTACTGTACTCAACATATTTTTTATAGAATATCCCCATTCCCATCTGGAGATTAGAGACAGTATCAAAGTTCAACTGGGAAAATAGAGGAGTTGTAAGAAAGAGAATAAGCGCGGGGTAGAGTATTTTTTTCATTTCAAATGCCGGAATATTTCGTTAACAAAATGCGTAATCGCATTTATAAATTTAGGTAAAATATTCACAATTTGAAACGCCCGGAAGTTTCATTAGAATAATATTTTATTCAGGTGAGATCACGGACACCTCACCCAAAGCGTTTACTGAAGGAACGGGTTGTGCAGCCTCTCCCTGCCGATGGTTGTTGGCTCACCATGGCCCGGATAAACCATGGTTTCATCAGGCAGGATGAGGAGCTTTGTACGGATCGATTCTATCAGCAGGTCATGATCGCCGTAACCGAGATCGGTCCTGCCGACACTTCCGCTGAAGAGGACATCCCCGGCGATGAGCACACCTTCTTTTTCGATGTAGAGACAGAACTCACCGGGTGAATGGCCCGGGGTAAAAATTGGTTTGATCATGGTTTCACCAAGACTGAAGAGGGTGTTGGCGTCATAAAAGCCGTCAGGCTTATCGACAGGAGGCATTTCAAGACCGAACTGGCGGGCAATCTGAGGTCCCCCTTCGAGAAGAAAGAGGTCTTTTTCGGGCACAAGATATTCAGGGTTCCATGTCCGCTTAACAAAGTTGTTGCCGAAGATATGATCAAGATGACAATGGGTGTTGATAAGATATTTCACGGTCAGTCCGGACGCAGTGATGTACTCTTCGAGCTCCATTTCCTCGGCGGGATTGTAACATCCGGGGTCGATCACGGCAGCTTCGAGGGTATCCGGGTCATGAAGTACATAAGTGTTTTCATCAAAGGGACTGAAGACGAGGGTTCTAATTT
>Ga0116141_10005780_pt1 | contig 10314 bp, 9 predicted proteins | sample AD_UKC097_MetaG_FD_89744 | JGI IMG/M metagenome (GOLD analysis project Ga0116141, IMG submission 89744) | Active sludge microbial communities of municipal wastewater-treating anaerobic digesters from USA - AD_UKC097_MetaG | ecosystem: Engineered > Bioreactor > Anaerobic > Digestate | place: USA... | reverse complement strand
CTGATCGACGATACCGCGCACCTTCTTTCAACCGTACTTGCCATGAAGCGGCTCTCAGACGGAAGACGCGCGATGATAATCGACGCGGGCGTTAACCTGTTGTTCACCCGGTTCTGGTACAAACACCAGATCACCCCGGCGCAGGATGGCGGAATGATGACCGAGGATACAGCTGTTTACGGCCCCCTCTGCATGAACATCGACTGCATCGCCGAGAGCATTACCCTCCCCGTGATGAAAAAAGGTGACATGGTGGTTATCGACTATGTCGGCGCTTACGACATGACCCAGTGGATGCAGTTCATCCAGATGCGTCCGAATGTTGTGATGATTCTTGAAGACAAGACGGTCGAGATCATCCGTGAAGCGGAAAACATCGACTATCTGATGCAGAATGAACGGATCCCTGAAAAATTAAGATCATTCAAACTTTAGGATCTCAAGTGCAGTTTTTCCTGAACTCGATCTTCTACAGTTACTCGCAGATACTCTTTTCGAACCGGAGGTGGCTGGGGGCATTGGTGCTCGCGGCCACTTTCGTTGCTCCGAAGATAGCGCTTATGTCGCTCCTCGGAGTGATACTGAGTAACTACGCGGCGTACCTGCTGAGGTTCGAAACATCCAAGATAGAGTCGGGTTTTTACGGATTCAACGGCATCCTGTTCGGCGCGGCCACGGTGTTTTATTTCCAATTGTCGCCTGTCTTCCTTCTGTTGATCCCGTTGTTCATGGTGATAACCTTCTTCATCTCGGCGGTGCTCGAGAACTACCTGGCAGTTTCGATGAACCTGCCGGGGCTAAGTCTGCCGTTCGTGATAACGCTGTTCATTTATCTGATATTTCTGGGAAATTACCAGGATATCAAGTATGCGCAGTACGCCACGGATGCCGGATTTTACAGTTTTCTGCCGGAAGTGGTGGCGAACTATTTCAAGTCGGTGGCGCTTCTTTATTTTCAGCCGAACATAACCACGGGGATAGTGATCACGGTCGGGATACTCCTCTTCTCGAGGGCTCTCTTCCTGCTGAGTGTTACCTCATATCTCCTTTCTTCGCTGGTTCTGGGACTCTTGCTCCCCGATCAGGCCAAGGATCTGGCGATAATTGTCGGGTTCAACTCGATAATTACAGCATTCGCGCTGGGCGGAAGTCTGATTCTCCCCTCGACGAAGAGTTTCGCGCTGGCGATGCTTTCATCGGCCATGGTGGTTGTTGTTACCGGTGTTTTCCACTCGATGTTTTACAAAGCGCACCTCCCCGTGCTTGTGTTGCCGTTCAATTTTATAACACTGGCAACCATCTACAGTCTGAAGTTTAGAAAAGAGTCAACCGATCTGGTGCTCCTCTACTTCAAACCGGGCTCACCCGAGGAGAACCTTTACTATCACCAGAACAGGTCGGCGAGGTTCGAAAACTTTAAATATTTCTTCCCTGAACTCCCCGTCTGGGGTGAGTGGACCGTCTCGCAGGCATTCGACGGCGAGCACACCCACAAAGACAAGTGGCGCTACGCGTGGGATTTCGTTCTTTATGAACATGGCGAACAATACTCGGGCGACGGAAATGTGGTTGAAGACTATTACTGCTACGGTTTGCCTGTTTGCGCGCCGCTCCACGGCAAGGTGGTGAAGGTTGTCGACGGTATCCCCGATAACGAGATCGGTCAGGCCAACATCGACAAGAACTGGGGCAATACCATCGTTATAGATCATTCCGAGGGGCTGTATTCAGCTCTTTCGCACCTGAAACCCGGTTCGATAAAGGTTGAAGAAGGTCAGATCATCGACAAGGGCGATATCATCGCCGCATGCGGTAACAGCGGCCGCTCACCCTACCCACACCTCCACTTCCAGTTCCAGATCGATGACACCATCGGCGGACACACTTATAAGTTCCCCTTTGCCTTCTACCTCGAGAAGCAGGGTGAGGAGCTCTCGCTTAAGTCGTTCGACTACCCTGTTGTGAACTCCCGCGTGCAGAACCTCGAGAAACACAAGACCCTCGCCAAGGCCTTCGATTTCAGGTACGGTGAAACCTACAGGTTCGCCTATGAACACGACGGCGTGAAGAAGGAAGAGGAGTGGACCATCGGCATCGATATCTACAGCACGAAGTATATCGAGTCATCCGCGGGAGGCTTTGCTTATATCTACACTTCCGGGAAGGTTTTCTACTTCAGCTCCTATGCCGGAAACAGGGATTGCGCCCTTTACTACTTCTACCTGGCAGCCATGCAGGCCCCGGTTACACTTCATGAGGGACTGGTATGGGAAGACTCGTTCAGCGTCTCCGAACTGCCGGTTGGTCCTGTGAGATATCTCTCAGAATTTCTGATATTTTTTGGTACCTTCCTGAATGCAAAAGGAAGATTTTATTACCACAAGCCGGAAGATGAATATCTTATAAGTCTTAAGGGCGATATCTCCCTTAAAGGCCGCACCATCTTTGCCGGTGTGAACAGGCATTATTCAACTGAAGTGATCATAAATAGTGACGGTGAGATCGAATCGTTCTCATTCTCCGCTCCCGGGCGTGACACCGTTCTCGTCAAAAAGATTAAAAAAGAAGAGGACAAAAAATGAAAAAGTTTGCTGCACTCAGCATTACTGCGATCCTGATAATTGTGGGTTTCTTTGCCACTGACATAGTCTCCCAACAGAAAAACGACCTTACAACCGCCTTCAATTCATCGATCGCCCTCGAAAAAGAGGGTAAACTGAAGGATGCCATCTCGGTGCTTGAACCATTCGTTGAGACGAATAAAACCAACTACCTCCTCAACCTGAGACTTGGATATCTCTATTATTCCGATACCGCCTGGGCGAAGTCGGTCAGCCACTACGATGCCGCGCTGAAAGCGAAACCGAACAGTGTCGAGGCACTCCTTGGGCTTCGCCTCCCTTATTTCGCGCAACAGCAGTATGCCAAAACAGAGGAAGTTTACAACAGGATCATCAAGATCGATCCCAACAACAAAGAAGCAAATCTCCGCCTCGGACAGATTTACTACTACAAAGGCCTCCCGAAGTTCGAGCAGGGTTTCGCCAAAGCAAAACCCGACTGGGACAAGTCGAAAGTCTATCTCGACAAGGTACTCTCGATGTACCCTTCCGACTATGAGGCCAACCTCGCTTACGGCTACACCATGTATGCCCTCGGCTTCAACGACAAGGCGAGGGAATCGTTCAACACAGTGCTGATGATAAGCGCGAAAGACTCTCTCGCGTTGAAAGGACTTGGACTTATTAAATGAAAAAATTCCTTCTGATAACACTGTTCCTTTTTTCATTTGCTTATGCTGATTCACTGCAGGTTTATTCATCATTTTTCGGGGTTTACGGGAATTATTCCGACGGCGTAAACTCAAAGGCCGGCTCCGGTTATGTAACACTCGGGCTGAACTACCGCCACCACCTCACAGTGGGGTACGATTATCTCTATAAAGACGGCGGGTCGTGGAGCTATAAACAACAGACCGGTACTCTCGGCTCAACTCTGAACTTCGATCCTCTTTACATTAAGGCTTCCTATGGCCACATTAACGGGAAGTATGAGGACACCACTTCATACACCTCGACCGACTATCTGAACATCTACAGCGGCGAACTCCTCTTCCGCACCGGTGCCCTATACCTCGGCGCGGGTGCTAATTATGTTAACCTGAACGGCTTCGAGAACAGGGATATCGTGCAGGCCATCGGACGGATCGACTATTATTACGGCTATATCTGGTACCTTTCGGTCAGACCAACCTACACTTCGGTAAGAACGACGAACGCGATGGGGAATGTCACCGGAAAGAACAAACGAGACCTTTTCTCTGTCGGCTTCAAGTTCAACCACCTCCTTACCACAGGCTGGGTGGGGAAGATCGGCGGCTCGTTCGGCAAGAGGGCCTACTACTACGACAACGAACTTTTCACCATCTACAACCAGGATGAAACCCAGGAAATGATGCTTTCCGCGGGGATCGACTGGTACCCGGACTGGAACACTGTGGTAAATCTTGGCTTCCAGTACAACAAATTTGACGGTTACGAAGTAAATTATTTTATTGCGGGTGTAAAATTCAGCTGGTGAGCATATAAAGATACTCGTTACCGGCGCGGGTGGTTTTCTTGGGCAGAGGCTTGTACCTCTTCTCGCGGAGCAACACACCGTTCATGCCGTTTATCATAATACCCCGTCATTCCCCGTTCCTCCCGGGCATTCGCTCGCGGATATCAGGGACCGCTCCGCCCTCGCGCGGATATTTGAGAGTTTCAGACCTGAACTGGTGCTTCACCTCGCGGGTATAACCGCTGTTTCGCACGCTCTCGCGCTTACAGAACAGGATGTTCACGATATAAATGTAACAGCGTCGGGTACTTTGGCTGAATTTTCAAATACCCACGGCGCGAAAATTATCTATACCTCCACTGACCTTGTTTATGACGGCAGCACAGGCGGCAACCTTAAGGAGGATGCCCCGACGCGACCCCTTTCACTCTACGCATCCACAAAACTCGCCGGCGAGAAGGCAGTTACCGAAAACACGGATGACTATCTCATCCTCCGGGTGGCTCTCATGTACGGCTTTTCGAAAGGAAAGTTGAAGGCATTCTTCCAGGAAGCGTACAATAAAGTGAAAAGCGGTCACGAAGTGGTGCTGTTCCACGATCAGTACCGGTCGTCCCTCCTTGTGAACGATGGCGCCCGCATGCTTGTTGAACTGATATCGAAGGAGCATGATCATAAAATGATCAACTTCGGCGCAGCAGAGCGGACTTCACGGGCTGATCTGTTCCAGAGGTTCGCAAGAAAAGCGGGTTTGGATGAGTCGCTGCTGGTTTTCAAATCGTTCAGGGACATGCCCCACCTCCCGCAGGTGGAAGATGTCTCACTTGATGTCAGCAGGCTTATGTCGTTGGGTATTACCCCTTTGTCCGTCGATCAGTCAATAGATGATATTGTTAACGAGATTAATTAACCACGAAGTTACAAAGAGCACGCAGACCCCGAGGGGGCAAGTACACGCAGATTATACGGATAAATGCGGAGTAATCATCTGCGAAAATCCGCTAAATCCGTGTGTATCTGCGGGCTTATTAACATTTCACTTCGCCGCGGCGAATCACATTTAAAAAAGATGACTCCACACGATCAATTACTCGGCGCCCACACATCAATACAGGGTGGTGTGAATGCCTCGATACCATTGGCAGAGAAGCTTGGCTTTACCGCCATGCAGATATTCACCAAGAACAACAACAGATGGAGTGCTCCGCCTCTTAAAGAGGAGGAGGCCGCCGCGTTCAGGGAGGGGATCGCGAAGTCGGGTATCAGGTTCGTGATGGCTCACGACTCATACCTGATCAACCTCGGCGCGCCGTCTGATGAGGCGTTCCAAAAATCGGTTGATGCAATGGTGGATGAACTCGAAAGGTGTGAAATGCTGGGTATCCCGCAGCTGAACTTTCACCCCGGGGCACACCTCGGCGAAGGTGAGGAGTTCGGAATCAAGAGGATCGCCCAGGCGCTTGATATAATTCACGACCGTACACCCGGCTTCAAAGTAAAGAGCATGATCGAGCTGACCGCGGGGCAGGGTTCAGCCATCGGCTACAAGTTTGAGCATGCCAGGGATATAATCGGACTGGTAAAGGAACAGGAAAGAATGTCGGTATGCATCGATACCGCGCACATCTTCGCGGCGGGATATGATATAAAAGATCCGGAGAAATATGAGGGGGTGATCCAGGATTTCGACCGCATTATCGGTCTCGACCGTCTGCAGGCCTTCCACTTCAACGACAGCAAGAAACCCCTCGGCAGCCGCGTTGACCGCCACGATCACATCGGCGCGGGCTTCATCGGTCTCGAAGGTTTCCGCAATATCCTGAACGACAAAAGGCTGCTGCACATCCCCAAAGTTCTCGAAACTCCCAAAGGAAAAGACCAGCTCGAAGACCTGGAAAACCTGCGCAGGCTGAGGGAGTTGATACTTTAGAGTCTCTTAGGTTTCAATATTTAAAGTGAAAATGTGGAGGGCATTGCGCTGTAGGTTTGGCCTTGCAGTTCCCTGCCTGTCTTGTGTTTTTGGACACCACCCCACTGCTTGAAGAAAAACGGGACGTTGGCGTTCTCGCACAGATCTCTTAACTGAAGCACCCATTCTTCTTTCATCGGACGGGCTTTAGGACCCGATTCGCCACCAACTATCACCCAATCTATTCCTGCCAAATCAAGTCTTGATATCTCACCAATTAAGGGCTCGATGGATAAGAACTTGGTCTTTGCCCCGGTTTGGCGTAAATAATCCACTCTTTTTACAAAAGTTTGAGATTCAACGCTGACACCCATCCAGATATTTTCTGTCCATGTCAGTTCAGTATGAACTTCAAGCAATCTCTCGTGTCTTTTGGTCAGAACCTGAAAAACATGATGATTTGCTTGATTCATCACGCGAAAAACCTCCTTAATATAACTCAGGGGGACATCATGGTGGAAGAGGTCGCTCATCGAATTGACAAAGATCATCCGAGGTGATCGCCATTTCAATGGAATTTCCAGTGCCTGGGGCTGAAGTGTTAATCTAAAGCCGTTGCGATAGTTCTCCTGTCGCATCAATTTCAATCTATTCGCCATCTTTTCGGCATAGCAATTCTTGCAGCCCGGGCTGATCTTGTCACACCCGGTCACGGGATTCCAAGTCGCGTCTGTCCACTCTATTCCACTCTTATCTGCCATGTTTCTTTTCCAGTAAATATTTAGCGATCTTTATTGCTGTTTTCGCACCTTTCGGATTTGAAGACGCAAAACAAAGAATGAATATAGGAACATTTGAGTTGTTTTTCAATACAGAAGGATTTGGAGCAACTCCAACAAAAATATCTTTAAGTCTGGAATTGTAATATTCGGCAAGATATCGCTCGTTAACTGTCTTTTGTGGAAGAGTTTCTTCTTCCCCAAATAGATTTTCAAACTTAATCTCAGAATAAAACTTCTCATACCAGGTGCTCTCACCGAAAACGCGATCAAGTTTGTCCCTGGTATCCGAAATCTTTGCCCGGTTGTTAGGTAGATTTCTCATATAACCAATTGCGTGCGGTACAAGAACCCAAAGATCAACTATTCCGGTCTTGGCAATATTCTCTAAAAGTTCATATTCCACTTGCATCCCAAATGGATCCAGGAACACAACTGCTCTTTCCGTCTTTCTGTCGAGTGAATTCAGGATTTTCATCAACTCATTTCGACAATCGCCATGATAAAGATTAATACGATCGCTAAGATGTGGGAATTCGTCGCGAAGTTCCAGAAGTTTTTCGTATCTGTTTTTATCTTTTTCGATGAAATGATATTTGTGGAAAGGGCTTGGAATACTTAACGCAATTTTCACACTTCCCGGGTGGTTGGTGGGTATATCGAACAGGGTCTCTTCGGTTGATGATCCGAAAACTAGGTCGCCCTCGCCTGCAAAAGCATCAATATAGTGGGTTCTTAGGTGTTGTGCTTTAGGATTTGCGTCAAAGATCTTTTTGTACGCGATCAAATAGTCCCTAAGGGTATTCAGTTTTTTGATTGTCCAGTTTCCGCCAAATTTCCCGCTCATATAGAGTCCTTCAAAAAGAATAATTCAGTTTTTTCCTGAAGTTAAATTAGGAAAATCGAAAGATTCCACAAACATCCCTTAGCTACAATTTACCCTGTCTCACATCCTGGAATATGACGGATTATATCGGGTTCGCGTTCCCCGCGTAGGGGGAAAAGTGCTGCAGGTTATCGAACTTGGTGTACTCGTGATGGAATTTCAGTTTTACATCACCGACGGGGCCGTTACGATGCTTGGCGATGATCACTTCGGCCACGCCTTTCAGCGAATTGCCGTCTAGATCAGTATCACCCTTCATATAGTATTCCGGGCGGTGGATGAACATAACCACATCCGCGTCCTGCTCGATAGAACCTGACTCCCTGAGATCGGAGAGCATCGGGCGCTTGTCAACCCTCTTTTCCGACTCACGGTTCAGCTGTGAAAGCGCAATGATCGGTATATCAAGATCCTTTGCCAAACCTTTCAGCGACCGTGATATCATCGAGATCTCCCGCTCACGGCTTTCGGTATCGGTGTGCCCCTGCATAAGCTGGAGGTAATCGATCACGATAAGTTTAATTCCATATTCTGCTTTCAGCCTTCTCGATTTCGCTCTTATTTCAAGCACTGTCTGCCCCGGCATATCATCGATGTAAATCGGTGCCTCGGCGAGTTGACCGCCATATTTGGCAATTCTCGAGTGCTCGTCCGCGGTCATCCTCCCTTTGCGGAGGTTCTGTCCGGGGATCATAGCCTCGGCGCAGATAAGACGGGTAACGAGCTGAGTCGTCGCCATTTCGAGTGAGAAGACCGCCACCGGAAGTTTGTGAAGTACCGCCGCGTTTCTGGCAAAGGAGAGGGCAAGAGCTGTTTTTCCCATCGAGGGGCGGGCGGCAAGAATGATAAGATCAGAATTCTGAAAGCCGCCGAGAAAGTCATCAAGATCGTAGAAGCCGGTTGGCACACCGACAACACCCGCGGCGGTTTTGTTGTGCACCACTTCGATATACTCGATAGTCTGGGTGACCGCCCTTTTCATGTCGATGTATGTTTTTTTCGACCGTGTTTCGGAGATCTGGAAGATCTTTGTCTCCGCCTCGTCGAGGATCTTCAGCGCCGTGTCCTCGGCGGCATATGCGCGGTTGGCGATACCGTGGGAAACAGAAATGAGGTCGCGGAGGATCTTCTTTTCCACCAGTATCTTCAGGTGGTATTCAATGTTCGCTGCAGAGGAAATGTTGTTACCGAGCTCCGAAAGATATGCCAGACCACCGACCTCGTCGAGCTTTTTGGTACGCATAAGTTCGTTGAATATTGTCGAAACATCCACGGGCTCCCTCTCGTTGTAGAGGTTCACCATTGCCGCGAATATCAGTTGATGCCCGGGTTTGTAAAACGCATCCTTCTCGATCACTGACACGGCCTTGTTGATCGATTCGGGGTCGATAAGTATCGCTCCGAGGACTAATTGTTCAATTTCGAGTGCGTGTGGAGGTGTAATGGTTGCGGGTAAAAAACTGGCTATACTTAAAGCCGTTTCCTTCTGCTCTTGCTTGCTCATTTCTCTAAAGTTTTAATTTTTTTGGGAAGTAAAGATATTCAATATTCGGGTAACTCCCCTCCCCGAAATCGATCACTGAAAAAGTTTAATAGAAATTCTTAAATATCTGAGGTGGATTGATTATTTTTAAGCAGACTTATTTATCCTTTTTGAAATCAGAGTAATGTCATTCTTCAGAAGGGCCGTCACGGTCTTCGTGCTGGCCACAGTAACGCTAACATACCTCCGGATCACCGGTCCGTTCATCGACTGGCTGGTGAACTATGACTATATAGTGGAGGAGCTTTGCGTAGAAAAGGATGAAGTGGTTAACGACTGCTGCGGCAGTTGCGTTCTCACCGATAACCTCGAAAAAGTGGTTGTTGAAGAGAACAACAACGAAAAACTTCCGCCGAAAGGGGAACGCCCCGATCAAAAAGAGCTACTCCCCTCGATCCTGATAACGGCTACAGTTCCCACCCCGGGAACGGGAAGTTTCGATTATTTTGCCACCAACCCCGGCGCGCTGCTTGCCCGCGCTGAAAGCCCCTCGGCACCACCTCCGAAGATCTGATCCTTTAACAAATTAGATAGCTTTTTATCAATTTAACGAGAGGATACAGATGTTACGCTTGAAATGGAATTATTTTACCCTGTCCCTTCTTCTGCCGTTCCTCGCGTCCGGACAGAATGGCGACAGTATGAAGGTTTATTGGTTCGATCCCGTTGATATCACGGGAAAGAAAATGGAGTTATACAGCAATTCCCTCACGATACAGAGGGATAACCTCGAGAACCTCCTTGCTTACGGTGGGATCTCACTTATAAAAAAAGGCGTTTTCTTCGCCCAGGATGTCTATTCCGACGGTTTGAAGAAAGGTGATATCAGCATCGTGATCGATGGTGAACGGTTTCACCCCGCGTGTGTTAACCGGATGGATGCCCCCGTTTCGAGGATAAATCCCCTTGAAATGGAGACTCTTGAGCTACTTAAGGGCTCGAGCGGCCTTCAGTCGGGTCTCGGCGGTGTTATTTCCCTCCACAGAAAGAGTCCCGGTAAAGAGCCCTTTATTCTCGCGAGCGCGGGAGGTGTAGCCGGTGCTTCATCGGCACTCGACCTTTCGGTCGCGGGGGGAATGAAGGACAACCGCCTCTCCCTCCACTTCGTTAAAGGCTCCCCCTACACCAACGGTGACGG
>Ga0116141_10005778_pt1 | contig 10315 bp, 7 predicted proteins | sample AD_UKC097_MetaG_FD_89744 | JGI IMG/M metagenome (GOLD analysis project Ga0116141, IMG submission 89744) | Active sludge microbial communities of municipal wastewater-treating anaerobic digesters from USA - AD_UKC097_MetaG | ecosystem: Engineered > Bioreactor > Anaerobic > Digestate | place: USA... | reverse complement strand
TTCAAGCGCAACGTCGAGCGCATGTCTCGGACCCCGGAGGATCTCCGCCGCGAGGTCGAGTTCGCAATCGTCAATGAATTAATGAATCTTTACGAGGAGTTCGACGAACCAATCCCGAAATCTCTGGAAGACCGCGCCGACGACGACCTGTTACACTGACCGATTATTTCGCGGAAGATGAATCGCTCAGATCCTTGACCTTCTTTTCGGCGGCCGCACCCATCGCATTGGGGTTCAATCCGAGCAGTTCATCCTTGATGCTGCTGGTGTTGCCGAAAACGAAATCCATCGCGGTCTGCATGTTATCCAGTTCCTCTTTCGAAACCTCATCGCTGGAGCTCTGGGCGATCTGCTTCACCGCAAGTCCAAGGCTTTCTTCAGACATGCAGACCAGAACATTTTGCCAGGACTCTCGTTTGTCTCCGGTGTAAGTGGTGGCAATCGGAAGAGCGTCGTTCACTTCACCCGAAGTAACCGCGGCAAGGTACACGGCCATGGACTCCGCACCGGCCACCACCTTGGGGCTGGGAACCGGCGCCGGTGCATCTCCCGTGACCGCCGGTTTTCCGCCCGCGGCATCACCGAGCTTTCCAACCTTTTCAAAGATGTCCAGAACAAATGTTCTGGCGATTGCGGCTATCTTGGCCCTGGCATCACTGAGGGCGGCCTCGTCATACGAGATCAATCCAGTGGTGATATGGCGCGCTTCGCCGACCGCACAGATGGCATATCTGCCTTTAGTTCGCGCGTTGATCTGGGCTACAGTCTCGGTGGTCAACCAACTGGGTTGCATCGATGGGATGCACAGTCCATCGCCCGTAACACTGGTACAGCATTCGGCCTTGTCTCGATCCCCGGGGTGCTTCGGATCCTCCTTGAGGGCGATACAACACTTTCTCAGACCATCCTCAGTCCTGATCTGTACACAAGGATCCTTGCCATTCCTCGTGGCGCCCAACTGCGTGCAACCAACTGAAATCGTTACCATAACCATAACCAGAGCCAACAACAACCGTCTGTACAGCATGGTGAACCTCCCCGAGTTCTAAACCTGACGGAACGACCAACCGGCACCCGGACCATCCGGGTGTCGAGTACCTGCTGATCAAGGAGCAACCACCGTTATCTGATCGAGGGACATTTCCTTTTCATCAAAGGAGCCATCCTCTCCAAAAACCTTGTCAAGGAGCATGGACGCTTCGGGGTCCGCCAGGACTCTCGAAAGCTGCTCCCTGCTGATTCCAATCAAGGAGAAACAGGTTCCCCCCGAAGAAATCCACTCGGGGCCCGGAGTTGCCGCACCCATGAATGAAATGGCAGACATCGATTCGGCCAGGACGTTAAGATGTGCCATGCTCCGGCGCTCACCACTCGGGATACGGCCTTCCGCCTGGTGACTTTTCGTCAGCGATCCGACGCGGGTTCGAATATAGGCACCCATCTCGGAGTAGGCGTCAAGTCTGGCCATCTCGCGGCACCTGTCTATCGAGCCGGTTTGTTTCATTCGTGCCTGTCCCACAAAGCATCTATCGGAGACATCAAGGTCGTAGACCCTCATGTAATCGTGATTGCCGTGCTGACAGGGACTGGTGGTCCAGGACGGCTCCATCGTTTGAGTCTGTGTCACGGTCGCCGACGTCGCGCACCCGAACAATGGTGTCAGACTCAACCAGAAGAGTACCTGGATCAACCTCATGTCACCGAGATCCCATCGCACGCCGTGGCCCACCCGGAACCAGACTCGACGATTCTGTTTAGTTGTCATCCAGCCCCCTAAGCGCCGAGGTCGACTTCACTGTCACCATCGACGACAACATCATCACCGTTCGTCGAGTCCCTCTCGATGGCATCCTCGGGCACGGGAATCTCCTGGTAGACGCACCCCTGCTCCCGACTGCAGATGACGGTGTGTCCCTCCATCGGTTCGCACAACGCATCGTCGGGTTTACCGCCGCATTTTCCCTCGTAGCAACTGTCATTCGTGGTGCATCCGACCAGGTCATCGCAGACGGTTCCGTTGTCAATCGGACCGGATTCGCAGCCAGCGGGACCATGTTCGTCCGCCTCGTGGCAAACGGCGACCTGACATTGCGCCGATGTCTGACACGGCGGAATCGCCTGGCCAACACAGATACCTTCGGAACACATGTCCAGCGTCGTGCAGAACTGACCATCGCTGCACGCGAGACCGTCCACCCGGTTGCTGGAACGACACTCTCCGTCTTCACACACGCCGACCGTACACTGACCCGAATACTCGTCGCAGAGCTTCGTGACCCCAAGGCAGTAGCCCTTTGCGTTACATTTGTCGTCCAGCGTGCATGGATTCTTATCATCGCATGCGACACCAGTCTGCAGCCCCGAATCGAACACGACCAGACACCGGCCGCCCGAACAGACGAAGTCCCCGCAGAAACTGCGGTCGACCACGGAATTCTGGCAATCAAGGCTGCTGTCGCATTCAATCGTCAGTTCATCGGTGCAATAGAAGCTTCCGGAATCCCCATCCTGCTGGCAGAACTGTCTCGCGGGGCACATGCAGTCAAAGTCGCGATCCTCCAAACGGCAGGTTCTGGCGTCTGGCCGGCAAATCTGTCGGCACTTACTGATCGATGCGACGCAATGTTCGTTGTCTTCGCAATAGACAGCCGGATCCGGTGCATCCGGATTGCAGTAGTCCAGGTTTCGCAGTGACTCGTCAATATCGTTTGGCCCACCGCAGCCGACCATGAAGAACATCCCGGAAACAAGGGTCAGCAGACACACGATGCCACTCGGGCAAATGCATTTCCTCATTTGTCACCCTCCCACGATGGACACGAATTTGGGAGAAAAGACGATCTCGGGTTCGACGAACCATGTCCCCGCATCCTGCGTGAAGTCATCAGCCTCAATGATGATCAGCATGTCGCCGGCAATGGTGCGCTGCTGATCAACAACGAAGTTCCACAGGTTTGCGGACGGCATCCTCGAGAGATCGATCCGTACATCGATGCTGCTGTTGATCCCGGGACGCTCGAGATTCATCACTTGAACCTCGACCTTGCCAATGTCGAGTCTCAAACGGTTGTATTCACCGATTGGCACAAGCAGCGTTCCCGAATCCCACCTTGTGCGGTCATCAAACTTCACAGCCACCTGGTACAGATCCACCTCCGCATTCAAGGAGTCGTCGCCCAATGACGAAAACATCGTCATCGAGTTCAGCGTCATGCGGATTACCACATCCTGACCTGACGAGCCGGCAACATCGAAACCGTAGTCAGCAAGCAGCTCATCCGGGACCTCTCCACTGCACACGAAGACAATCTCCATGCTGGTGGAAGGCTCATACTCAGAGACGCACGCGCCACTGGTTGCCATGATCACGATTCCGATGCAGGCGGCCATGCTCAATCCGCGAGGACACAAGTTGGTACGGGGAATCATCTGTCCGCCTCCCGCTCTGGCATCAAAGCCTTGTTGACATCCCACTTCCACGATAACGAAACGATGATCTGCCATGGCACATGGAACTGCTGCGCCGGCGTGTTGGGGGAGAACGCCTCAAATGCGTTGTAGGCTCCTTGATTACCCTGAATGTAGAAAGGAATTTCCATCCCCACACCCATGCCAAAGCCACTGTCCGCTATAGCGAGGTACTCGAAGTCCAAACCGCATTTCATGAAACCCGGCCCTAAGCCCTCGACACCACCAAAATAGGCGCCTCCTCCAAATGTCAGACCGAGCTTCGGTCCACGATTCCCAGCTCTACCATCCAGAGACAGCAACAACCCGGCATCAATCCAGACGGCCCCGGGCGCAACCCACGGATAGATGACAGCGATCCCGTCACTACCCTTCAGCTTCGCCCCGCCTTCCCGTGGACGTTCATCAAAACTGGCATCCACTCCCAATCGGACGCGCCCACCGATCCAGTCCGCGCCGGTGATCCTGGATGGAATCAACTCGCGAAGGGGGGAGAGAAGCAACTCGACGGCCACGCCGGCCGTTCCCATGTAATGACAGTTCGTGCACTTGATGTCATATCCGCCGCCAATTGTCACCACGGACAATCCGGTTCTGGCGACCAACGCCATGCTCACTGTCGGCACCTGTTCGGCGGCAGACGCTTCCCGACCCGCGGTCGCCAGGATCGCCAGGCTCATTGCCGCTATGACCGCAACTCGCGACATCCGGATGATTCGTCCCGAAATGATGGTTGTGCTGTTCATCTGTCAGTCCTGTCTTGTTCGGTTCCGCCACTGACCGCCACACCCTCGCAGAATCCTGCCATGCGGCCCTCCGTCTGCACGCAGACTGTTCCGAACTGGGCCCTGTGAGGGTTCAACTTCTCGTTCCCGGTCGACACCTGGATGGAGACATCCATCAGCTCAAAGGGCTTCAGTATGGATTTTTCTCCAAAATCCGATTCAATACCGCCAGAGGAACACCTGACAGAACTGAACGCACGCGACAGATTTTTACTGAGACACGATTTCGGCCAGGGGGTGTCTTGAACGTCAGGCTCTTCGACGCAGGCTCTGAACAGAGGCCAGACACGCGACTCCAGAGCAGTCACCATAAGCTCACCCTGTCCGACGTTACCAGCAGCTGACTCGGGCAGTTCGACACCGGCTGGGTCCTTGCTCCAATCATCAGACCACCTGCAGACAACCGAATCCGGCGAGGCCACCTGACGGATGGTTCGTGCGAAGAATGTAGTCAAAACGCTTGCCACCCTTAACCACGCAAGCTCTGCATTGCTTTCCGGGTTCGTGGCGTAATGCGAGACGCCGCCCCGCACCGATAGCCCGATGGTTCCGGATTTCTCCCCCTCGCCGCCAGCACGCAGTTTCACTCCGAGTCCCAGGTCCGAAATCGTCGATTCGATGCTGTCGTGTCCAACTTCCGTCACCGTGTCCTGGTTGAATCTGAACGGAATGACCCCAACCCTGGGGGCGGGAAGCGGCATGGAAGAGTCCGAACAGACATCCGACCCGGAGATTTCGACGTAAGTGGCACACCCCTCCGTGACAACCCTCACACTCTTCATCAACAGGTTGCCAAGAACCGAGCTGGCCAGATCCTGTCGCAGGGAATTAGGCACCTTAATCGTCCAGACAAAGCCATGTCGTCTGAAAGTCTCGTCCGACATCCGAACCATTTCGAGCGGATAGGCTTTCTCCCGTTCACTGAACGGCTCGACCACCGATATGGACAACGAGGGCGCGCTGCAACCAGTAGCGTCCCAGAACGCTTGCGTCATCGGCAGGCCCGCGTCGGAAACAAGATACGGCGTGAGCGTTTCATCCGTCAGCAGGTTCAACAGATCGCCACAGGCATGGACACCAGAGTCCCAATCGGGGCTACCTTCACCGGTCAGGGCAGAAGCGAAGTTGAGAGAGAGACTGACATCTATTTCCCTGGGTATCTTTTGACTGAGAAGCAACACCTTGTCCTTTGAATCACGATCACGGATCGAGCACTCAATGACCCAGTCGGAAGCGGCAGCGGCGGCTCGTTCCGTATCCTTCAGGACATTCCTGGCATGAACGCTGAAACTGTCGGGACCACTGGGCGTCGAAACAAGCTTTACGCCAATCGACCGCGACTGACCAAAGGCATTCAGTCGACACTCCGGGACAGCCGACATCCCCTCGCTGAAAACAGGAATGCTGAGAGCAATCTCAATGCCGTCCAGCGCACCGCCGATCAACGCGTTTCGAAACACCGGCGCATTCTGAGCCTGATCAAGCATGTAGCTGGTTCCGCCGGTGGTGAAACTGGTAAAGCGGACAGCGACATCACTGAGACAAGGGCGGAAGAAGACCTCGACCTGGTTCCCGGGAAACACCCTTCCCTTAAGATCCTTGACTACGAAAGCCTCGCGTCCCGCGAAATAGTCGGCAAGGTCCTGACAGGAAACCCTGAACCCCCGATGCCTGTGAGACACCCGTGCGGTTGACTCGCGGTAAATCACGGGAGTGCCGAGCATTCGTTCCTGCGAGACGTAGTTCAAACGGAAGCCCAGACGGGTCAGAACATAAGATGCGAAGCCCCGCGTATTGCTGGCCGGATCACACTTCCTGTTCGCGCAGATCCTGAGTTCCCGGCTGTCAAACGGCCAATAGGTCTCGTCGTGGTCCTCCACGAAGACCTGGAAATCCATACCGAACTCACAAGCATCGATCGCCGGCCCGACATTGATACGTCCGGATTCATCTACCTCCAGAGACTGCCACCCACTGACGTCGGAGCCGGATTGAAGGCTGCCGTCATATCGCCACAACTGCCAGTTCTGACCAAACCGCCTGGAAAGCAAGGGCACAACCGCCATCTGACGGGAATCATCGGGAATCACGCCGATGAAGAATCTCAGTTCGTCAGTGGTATGCGATGCCGGTCCAGGCAACATCAGAAAGCTCGCCAGGCCCTCAAAGTCGATGATGTGGGCAGCGCTATTGAAGGACGACAGGCTGCGTTCCGGCGCCCCCTTTTTGACCTCGAAGACATCTTCGGGTGAAATTCCGCGCTTGTCTCCCACCACCTCGATTGTTACCCTGGCCGACGCACCGAAGAAGCGCCTGACCATGACCGACAGATCCCTCAGAAACATCGACTGCGGCACCATGTTCGGCAGTTCCGCGGATGCCGATTCGTTCCGGGTCACGAATGCGACGGTAATCCTTACCGGCCTGGTTGACACATCGACCTCCCTGGCAGGGAAATCCGCGGTTCGAACCATGCCCTCGCTGACATACCGAACCGTGTAGACTGGGCGGTAGACGCAGTCCCCCGTCCAGGCTCTGTTGACCGTCAACGTCGCGCCGGCGCTTCCAAGACATTCTTCCGGGTCGGCAGGCAGGGATCCTGATTCGGCCGGGTCAATCGCCAGCCCGCGAAGCGCATCGGCAACCTCCAGGGCACGAGGGTCATCCGGGTCCTGGTAGCAGACGATCACAGGACTGACGCCAGTGCCGGAGTTCAGAAATCCTGTTAGATCGGCCAGATTTGGGTCGGAATCCGGACTGAATACTTCACCTGGCAGGCTGCTCGCTGCCAGCGAACCGGACCGCCCCAGAACACAACGCAGTTCGTCCAACGCCATCTGCGCCGACTCGAGGTATTGGGCGGGGTTTATGGCGGCGTCTGTGGAAAGCCAGACCCAACTGCCCGGGTTATCGACCGAGACCACGATAGTCTCGATACCATCATGACCGCTGTAGGACACGAGGTACCTCTGCCTGAGATACGGCGTGCCGGAGACACCCCCCGCGGACAAATCAACGTTGCACACCGGGATGGATACAATCGAAATGACTGAGGAGTCAGGCAACCATTCGTTGCCACGCTCCTGACTCAGTTGGTCAAAGGCAGTCTTCATTGCCAATGCAGTGCTTGACGCGGACAAAACCAGATCACGCATCGGTACATAGCGACTGCAAACAAGCAAGTCAGGTTCCAGATGCTTGATTGACAGCGCCTCTCGATTGGGACCCGCCACATCTGAGAGGCATTGCTGCAGCGGCGACGCGCCACACACGAAAGCAACCAGAGCGGAGATGAGCACGAAGCAATGGTGGTTTCCTGACCATGTCAACAGACGACGCGAACCCGGTTCGGGATTTCGTAAAGAGACCCGGGCAGAGAAGCGGGTCGAATCATTTTTCATTGTCTTGCTCCTTTGGTTCTGCCCCGGCCGTGTAAACGATGGAATCACAATCCACCTCATCGAGACGGTAGTCCCCCGAAAGCGCAAGCAATCTGCCAATCGCAACGTTCCACTCGGAGAGGAGAGCGAGCACGACGTTCTCAATCAGATTGATTCGGGCCGATACCTCGTCGGTCCCGGTGCCGTAAAGGTTCCTGAGGTCATTTCCCTCGATCTGGATGATCTGATTCTCACCTCCCGGAAGCGTGAACTTGATACACACACCCGAACATGTCCCCGTGAAAGACGTGATATCGAAACTGGCTCTGAAAGTCTCAATGCAACCACCCGTTTCCGACACGTTCGCGAAATCCCTGCAGTCAGCGGAGATCATCCGGGCCAGCGAGTCGGCGTCGGTATCCTGCAGTGACTCCACCCTTATCGTCGGAGGCATCGATACCTCCAGTTCGATGGCTTTGGCCTTGTTGACTCCACCTTCCTGCATGGCCGCCCTTATGAATCCCGTATTCCGCATCAGCCTTCCGAGACGCTCGTCCATTACCTCGTCCACGATGGCATCATCATGGTTAACGCGATCACGTATCGATATTTGAAATTCACGCCCCGACCTCAACTCGTTGATGTCCTCGGGAGCGATAAGCAGAACCCATCGATTCTCAAAACGGCAGACGTTCTCCTCGTAGTCCACCGGAAGCCTCGCAGCCTGGCCGACAAAGACGAAATCGTCGCGGACGTATTCATTGGTATCCAACCATCCATTGACCTGAGTGTGGGTTCCACTGGTCCTGAAGTAGCGGGCAAAAATCGTTGGCGATATCGCGGTATGGATTCTGGATCCGAAGAAGCGGTTCCTGATCTCCGAATCCGACTCATAAGACTCGAACGCGCGAGCCTTCATCCGAACCCAGGATTTCTGCTTCTGGACGGACGGTCTGAATGCCGCGAAGTAGCAGGCCTCACAGAACTCCATTGGTCCGTCGGCCCATTTCCCAGGTGTGCTGGCAGCACACCCACCGAAGACTGTTGAAATCAGACATGACACCAGGATGCACATCGACCGACGGGACAAGGTGGCACCTCCGTTTCCGGCATCCGCCGGGCACAGCATGAGACCATCAAACCTGGTGAATCAGAGGGAGTTCACCGCAAGCCCGATTGTCTGAATTAACGTTTCAGACGATGTCACATTTCATTCTTTGTAACCGTTCACCCGGTCCCTGTGGACCTGGAGATATCCCAATGAGTTGATGGTACACCCCGGGTAGGCGGTGTCAACCCTGGTTTCCGTGCCAGGATTGATGATTGGGTTCAGCCGGTCAGTAGTGGAGGAGGAGGGATGTCGAGCGTAGCCGCCCGGCATGCCCTTTCGAGCCATTCGACGGGACGCACACCGCGTCTGCGAGCGGTCTCGAAGACGGTGCGCATCCGGGCCACGAATGTGCTTCCTGCGTCGCTGCGGGTCCCAAACGATCCTTTTCGCCACAGTACTGCGGGACGCAACGCGCGCTCCGCGTCGTTGTTGGTCGGCTCCACGCCCTCGACATGGACGAAGGTCCATAGCGTGTCCCACTGATCCCACAGGTCCCTGGCCAGGGCCTGGAGTTTGGAATCAGGGCACTCGAACGCTTCGATCACGGCCTCTTCCCAGGCGTCCTGGACCGACCCCATGTCCTGGGCCATTTTGTTGCGGTCGCACTCGCCACGACGGTACGCGTGCCACACGTGAAAGAGACGGTCGCTGTGGGCAAGCAGTCGCTTGCCGATGGACCCGGCCGCGCCGCCCCGGTCGATGCCCGCCTGGAAGTCCCGCCGCAGGTGCGCGTGGCAGAGTTGCCGTGCGTCCCCGAATCGCTGGTATGGGCGCCAGCGGTCGCAATGCACAATGCCCCCGAAGTCCTCGGGCAGCAGCCTCGACAACGCCGCATGTCCGCGGTCCTCGGCCAGCACGAAGTATGCGGCCGTTGGCGTCGTCGCGTCCCACAGCCAGTGCATGTCCCGCTTCTGCCTCCACCCAGTCTCGTCTGCATGCACCGCAGGGGCCGAAGCCACTTCGTCCCGGATCTTTTCCACGGCCGGGGCCACGGCCTCGCTGGCGTGTTCGCAGATACCCTGCACCGACCCCACCGACATCTCGACCCCGAAGATGTCGTGCAGGGCTTGAACCATCTCCCGGCGGCTCACTCGGTACTTTGCCGTCAACGTCGTGACAACCGCCTTCAGCCTCGGGCCGAAAGCGTCCTCCGGAACGTCCGCTGGCCGTTTCGCACGCGTCCGGCCCCCGCAGTGCGGGCAACGCTTGCGCCATAGGCGATACTCCGTCACCCGCGCCGTCGTCTCCGGAAGTTCCGTCACCTGGTACGCATGCGCATTCTCGGTCAACGCCTCGTTGGTCAGCACCATCCCGCAGTGCACGCATCGCTCTGGAAACACGTCCACGAACTCGGACACCTGGTCTGGCAGCACCGGTTCCCGTGCACGGCCCGTGTGGCCGGGCTGGCCTCCTGCCTTCCGACCGCTTCGACACTTCGGGGGCTTTCGCTTGGGCTTCGTCCATGGTGCATCGGTTGAAGGTGGACGCGAAGAATTCGACGAATTCTGCGACAACCGTGCCGTCAACTCGGTGAGGCGCGCTTCCAGTAAAGCGACACGCTCCCGCAACGC
>Ga0116141_10005775_pt1 | contig 10318 bp, 6 predicted proteins | sample AD_UKC097_MetaG_FD_89744 | JGI IMG/M metagenome (GOLD analysis project Ga0116141, IMG submission 89744) | Active sludge microbial communities of municipal wastewater-treating anaerobic digesters from USA - AD_UKC097_MetaG | ecosystem: Engineered > Bioreactor > Anaerobic > Digestate | place: USA... | reverse complement strand
GAGCTTACGAAAAGGCGGCAGAAGAGGGGATCGATCCGAGATGTATCCCCCAAACGCTTGAGGGGTTGCCCCCCGTCGGAGATGAGATAGTAACGCCGGTCTATTCAGATGACGATAACGGGACTTGGGGTTATCTCTACAAAAGGCAGACGGATCTGCTTGAGGGGAGGGTTTGCCCGGAATATATCGAAGGCGTGCGACTAATGGGCTTCGACCACGATCACATTCCATCGTTAAAACACCTGAGCAATGTGCTAAACGGTGCCACCGGCTGGAAGATTGGCCGGGTACCGGGATTGATACAGGCACAAAACTTTTTTGAGCTTTTAAGGCAGAGAATTTTCCCTTCAACCGATTATATCAGAGGGAAGCATGAACGGGATTATACCCCGGCCCCTGACTGTTTTCACGACATTTTTGGGCACATGCCGCTACTGACAAACGCAAGTTTTGCAAATTTCTATCAAAAATTCGGTGAAGCTGCCCTCGTGGCGAAAGGGGAACAGCAGATCTGGCTTGAACGGTTTCACTGGTTCACGGTCGAGTTCGGGCTCATCAACACACCCGGAGGAAGAAGGATCTATGGAGCGGGTATAATTTCTTCTTTCAAAGAGGTAGACCACGCTCTTGGGAGCGATGTAAAAGTTATCCCCTTCTCACCGGAAAATGTGATCTCACAAGAGTATGAAGTATGGCATCTTCAGCCGGTGCTCTTCGCGATCGAGTCGTTCGAGCAACTTGAAGAGGCTTTTATTTCCTGGGGGAAAAGGGAAGGAATTTTGAACTAAACCGAAAAAAGATTGTTGTAACATATAATTAGCAACAATTTTTTGGAGATCTTTAATGTTGAATCCCGGCGATAAAGCCCCATATTTCGAACTGCATGATCAGGACGGAAACCTTGTTAAATTAACTGACTTCGAAGGGAAAAACCTTGTTCTCTATTTCTACCCGAAGGATGATACTAGCGGCTGCACCAAAGAGGCTTGCAGTTTCAGGGATGAACTCCCGTCATTCGAGGGTATCAATGCGGCAATCGTTGGCGTGAGCCCCGACTCAGTAAAGTCGCACAAGAAGTTCGTCGATAAATACTCCCTCAATTTCACCCTCCTCAGCGATGAGAGCAAATCGATGCTCGAGGCTTACGGGGTATGGAAAGAAAAGAGCATGTACGGCAAGAAATATATGGGTGTGGAGAGAACCACTTACATAATCGACCCCTCCGGCACGATCAAGACTGTTTTCAACAAAGTAAAAGTTGAAGGCCACACGGAAGAAGTTAAGAAAGCTTTGAGCTGAAAAATTATGGGACGCAAGATATTCGTATCCCGTAGAGAGGTATTCTCATCAGCGCACCGGCTCTTCAATCCGGCATTTACCGACGAGGAAAATGAAAAAATTTACGATAAGTGCAACAATTACCACGGGCATGGGCATAATTATGTGCTCGAAGTGGTGGTTGAGGGGGAGATCGACGAAGCTACCGGTTATGTGATCGACCTCAAGCAACTTAAAAAGATAATTATCGAAAATGTGATAAAAAAAGTGGATCACAAGCATCTGAACCTCGATGTTGACTTTATGAAAAATGTTATACCGACGGCTGAGAACATAGCGATTAAAATATGGGACCAGCTCGTTGACAAGATACCGCATGGCAGACTCTACAAGATCAAGTTGCATGAGACTGAAAATAATTTCGTTGAATATTTTGGAGATTAGAATTGGATCTGGAAAAAGTACAAGGCCTCGTTGAGACCATACTGAATGAAATTGGTGAGAATCCGTCGAGAGAAGGTTTGCTTAAAACCCCAAAAAGAGTAGCAAAGGCTTACGAATATCTTACTTCTGGTTATCACAAGGATATACACAAAGTTCTTAATGATGCCGTTTTCACTGAAGATTACGATGAAATGGTATTGGTTAAGGATATCGATTTTTACAGCATGTGCGAGCATCACATGCTTCCTTTCTTCGGCAAGGTTCATATAGCCTACATACCCGACGGCAAGATCGTGGGGCTCAGCAAACTCCCCCGTATCGTTGATGTTTTCGCCCGGAGGCTTCAGGTGCAGGAGAGGATGACCAAAGAAATAGCCGATACAATTAATGAATACTTAAAGCCCAAAGGTGTGGCAGTGGTTTCAGAGGCGTTCCACATGTGCATGATGATGCGTGGGGTTGAGAAGCAGAACTCTTCAACCACTTCATCCTCTATGCTTGGGGTTTTCAAGGATGACCCGAAGACAAGGCTTGAGTTCCTGAGTCTCATCAGGCCGGGAAGCAGGTAGTTATTATGAAGACGATCTGGGTCTCCGGCGCCAGCACGGGTATAGGGAATGCCATTACCAAAGAGGCGATTTCGAGCGGTTACAGGGTAATCGCCACTTCACGGAGCGCTGAAAACCTTGCAAAGCTGAAGGCTGAGGCCGGAGATGGCCGGCTTGTCACCGCCGTGTGCGATGTTTCGAGAATAGAGAGCATAAGAGAATTTTTTAAGGATACCCTTAATGGAGAGGCTCCCTCTGTTCTGATTAACTGTGCCGGAGTAACTACATTCAAGGAAGCCGCCCTCACCAGTTTCGAGGAGATTGATTCGATAATAAGCACTAATCTTCTTGGCGCAGTTTATACCATACAGACTGTTCTCCCGGGGATGATCGCCAGAAACAGTGGCACGATAGTTAACATCAACTCGGTCGCTGCGCTCGACCGGCTGAAAGCCAGCAGTATTTACTCCGCGTCCAAAGCCGGACTTCTACAGTACAGCAGGGTGGTACGGGAGGAAGTTAGAGCGAACAATATAAAGGTTATTGATATACTACCCGGTGCAACCGAAACCCCGATCTGGCACGAAAAAGTAAGAGCCAAATACGCGGAAAAGATGATGAAACCTGACGATCTTGCACGGCACATCATCAAATTCATATCAGGTGAATCCAACCTCGTTCAGGAAGAAGTGGTGTTCCGCCCCGTTACCGGGAATCTCTGATCTCTTCACTTTGACCCCGGTCACATTTATTCCGGAGTCTTTGATAGCCGTTAATACATTTTGCTAAAATCGAAACTAATAGTAATTTTGAGAGTTAGATTTTTTGGTAATTAACGGAGATCAAAGAAGCCGAATTGCAGAATACCTTACAGAGTAGCTGGCGCGGTGAAGATATCAACAATCTTATGGGAAGAAACGGAAGTTTTATAAAAAGGTTTACAGACATCATCCTGAGTTGTCTGGCCCTTATCCTGTCGTCACCGGTACTACTAATTGCAGTGATCGCGATCAAGCTCGATTCGAAAGGAAAGGCGTTCTTTATTCAGGAGCGAACCGGCCTGGGCGGCAAACCCTTCAAAATGGTCAAGCTCAGAGGCATGGTCGAAGGTGCCGAACAGATGGGTCCTGATTTTACACAAAAAGACGATCCCAGGCTTACCAAGGTTGGGAAGATTCTTCGTCGTACCTCCATCGATGAGATTCCTCAGGCTATTAATGTCTTGTTGGGTGATATGAGTATCGTGGGGCCACGGCCCGAACTTACAAAGATCACCGATCAGTTCACCCCTGAACAGAGGCAGGTATTCAATTTTAAACCCGGTATCACCGGCATCTCCCAGATCAACGGCAGACAGTCGCTTACCCCGGAGGAGAGGGTGATAATGGAGATCGCTTATTACAGCAAGGCCAATTTCTGGTCGGATCTTCAGATCATACTCCGTACTCCGAAGGTAGTAATCACAAACGAAGGAAACATTTGAGGTTGAAAAAGGTTCTTATTGCAGCCTTTCTTCTTCAATCTCTGATTTTCGCTCAACCCGAACCCGTCAACCCAGACCATACCGTCTACTTCTTCCTCAGAAAAGCTTCAATATCGGGCTTTCTAAATGGATACGACGACGCAATACTCCCCAAAAGCCGGAACGAAATTAAAAAACACCTTCAGTCGCTACTGCAGAAGCAGACTGATCTGCCTCCTTCCCTGAAAAGCGAGTTTGAACTATACCGCGAAATGTTCCTCACCGAACCGGAACCGGATGATGCCTCCTTCAAAGGGCTTTTCTTATCAAAAAAATCAGTGAGTCTTTTCTCGTATAAAGGAGAAGGCTATGAGGGGAAGATCGACCCCGTATTCAACATAAAGATTCACGGTACAGGGGATGAAAAATATTCAGACCGTACAGCATTATACATGCGGTATGGGGTATTCGCCCGGTTTAATTACCGGGATTGGCTTTCAGTTTACGCGATGGCCTGGAATGGTAACTCTTATGGATCGAGGGGTGTAAATGCTTTGGACCCTGTGGTTGGACAGAATTTCACTTTTAACCAGACGGGGCTCAGCCACTTCGACGGCACAGAAGGTGGTATCTTCTTCGAGAAGGAGATATTTACCGCCTCGATAGCGCGCGACAGGTTGCTGTGGGGCGAGAACTTCTTTAACCGCGATAAAATTTCCGGCGCCTCGCAGATGTTCGACCGTCTGAGCTTCGGTATCAATACCGGATTTTTTTCGTATCACTATACCCATGGCTGGCTGGTAACACCGAGGGAGATAATCCCGGGCATGGGTGTAACTGATGACATCAAGACCAAAACACCCAAATACACCGTTCAGAACAGAATTTCATTTGCGGTATCAGAAAGGTTAAGGCTCTCGCTCTGGCAGGCCGTGATCTATTCGAGAAGGTCACCGGAACTTGGTTATCTTAATCCTTTCCTTTTCTGGGAATCGGTTCAGCGCTCACTTAACGATCTCGACAATTCTTTCATCGGATTCGACGCGAGATACAGGCCTGTTGACGGAGTGGAGTTAACCGGTAGCCTGATACTCGATGATGTAAATTTCAGTTACTGGACTCCCGACAATTTTCAAAAATACAACAACCGCTTCGCGTTCCTCACCGGGATCTCATATATCCCACGGTTTTTACCGGCAGTTACTTTATCGGCATCATATTATTTTGTAAGACCCTACACATTTTCTCATCCCGGCGCGGGGGAAGATCTGGCCTACCTGAACAACAGTTACCCGCTAGGGTTGGATGTGCAGCCGAACTCCGACATGGTTAATTTCAGGATCGACTGGCAGGTGGCCGCGCCACTGAAGATAGCGCTTGATCTGAAGCATATTCGCCACGGGGCTAATACTTATGGACCCTCGGGTGAACTTCTGCAGAATAACGGTGGATCGTTTTTCACAAGCATAAACGCGATATCCAAAGAGGATGCATGGTTCCTGGCAGGGGAGTTTCAGAACAGTACCACTGTTGATCTCTCATTCCATTTGATCACGGGCGCAAATACATCAATCAAGGGTGGATTTATCACCAGACGGGCAAATTTCAAGGAGGATCGACCGGAAAATTATTTCTACTTGTCGGCGTCACTGTTCTATTTTTAGCTGATCAGTACGATAATTTTTTCACTTGTTTGACAATTTGGTTTATTGCTAAATTGGCCTTTATTTATCTGAAACAACGGTTGAACTTTATGCTCAAATACCCCGGCGTAGTTGTATTTTTCCTTCTTCTTTTAACTGTTCAATTATTCCCTCAGAATTACCGGATCATCGAAAAAACTGAAGATCATCTTGTGATCCGGTTCGATCTGCGTGAGTTCCCATCTGTAAGGGATACACTCGTGAACGGGCGAAAATTCTCATATTTCCCCGGTAACGGTATGTATTTTATGAAAGAGGGTGAACCCGCGGTGCCTGAATATTCAGTTTCCGCCGGTATAAGCTACAACTCCAAACCTCGTGTAACAGTGATGGCTTCTGAAAGGGCATCGAGCGAGAATCGCTTCATACTCCCTTTTTCGATAGTCGATTCACTGGCATTCATGCCGGATCTCCTCTATTTCGAGAAGGATATCTACAATTCTGACAAGTTTTTCCCAAGTTCGCTCGCGCGGCTGGAAGGAAGATACTCATTCCGCTTTTCAGAGATACAACCGATCATAATCTCCCCTTATCAGTATAACCCGGTTACGAGAGAACTGGTCAGATACAATTCAATCACCGTTAAGTTTGAGTTCAATGTACAGTATGGCGATGCTTTCATGGTGCAACCGGTAACGGATCCGGTAACCAACGACTTTTTGCAGAATACCGTGATAAATTTTGATCAGGCAAAGCGATGGACCGGTGAGAAGAAATCGCTCCAACCCGACAACCCAACTGCTGACAGGGTTTGGTATAACCCAAATAAAACCTGGTTTAAGTTATTTCTGAACAAGAGGGATGTCTACCGGCTGACTTACGAACAACTGGTACAGGCCGGGCTCCCGACAAACAGAGAGATAGAAAAGAAAAAGCTACAGATATTCAGCATCAAGGGGGAAGTTCCTCTCGCCATATATGGCGGGAACGACTCGATCTTTTCGCCGGGAAGTTATGTCGTTTTCGTGGGCGACTCCATGCCCCCCTCGCCATACACCGCGATGAACATTTATAACAAGACCAACATCTTCTGGTTTTCATTCGAGGCTGATTCAAGCGGCCTCCGGTTCAAAGACCGGGACGGAACCATAACCAATTCGCAAGCGGCACTGAACTACTCCTCAACCCGCATTCACTTCGAAGAAGATAACATTTACGAAAGGCTCGGATGGGCCCCCAACGGAAACCGCGACTACTGGTATTGGGCCAGGATAAACGCGTTCAGGGGAGTGCCACAGCTTGGGTTCGCGCACAGGTTTAACGCCCTTCCGAACCTCGATGTTAATCTGCCTTATCTCCGGGTGAGAGCCGAGATACATGGCGTTACAACGACCGTATATCCTTGTAACTATGTGCACAGTGTTAATCTTTATATCAACGACAAAAAACTCGCGAACCTGAAATGGAACGGGCAGGAGAAGATACTCTTCGACTCCACATTCAACATTATCAACGACACTCTCGTGATAGCCAGTCAGGGTAACGAGTTCAAAGTGGTTACAGACGGAAATATCTGCCTCGACGACCGGAACGATGAACTGAGGGTTAACTGGTATGAATTGGAATACTGGCGCCAACACCGGGTGGGTGGTGAAAAATTTGTTTTCCAGAATCCAATCGGAATCTCGGGCAAAAGATCTTTTTGGGTTTACAACTGGACAGGTGACACGATGTTCGTTTACCTTCCCGACCGGGCTGAGAGGATCATTAAACCGTGGATGTTAAAAAACGCTCAGGGTGATGTACTCTTTCAGGATTCCGTTAAATCCGACAAAACGATCGACTATTTCTGCGTTGATGCCGATTACGGAATTCCGGTTGATTCGATCATGCTCGACACTCCCTCCAAGCTCCGGACTACCGAGAATGAAGCTGATTACATAATTATCTACCATCCTAAATTCAAGAGCGTGGCTGAACGGCTGGCCGATTTCAGGCGCACCACTCCTGTAACTCCTGAAGCATCCCCGCTCAGGGTGTTAACTGCCAATGTCTTGGAGATTTATGATGAATTCTCTGCAGGACTGATGGACCCCTACTCAATTAAAGAGTTCATCAAATACGCGTTCGAATCGTTCAAGAGACCTGCACCTTTGTATGTAACTCTTGTCGGTGATATGAGTTTTGATTATCGGAGGATACTCCCTGACAGCAGGGAGAATTTCATTCCTTCGATCCCTTTCCATTCCATTCAGTACGGAGTTGCCGCCAGCGACAACCTTTATGTAGCGGTTACCGGCGAAGATGTTACACCCGATCTTGCCATTTCCCGTGTTTCGATTGAGACGGTGGAAGAGGGGAATGTGATCTTGAGCAAGATCGAGAGCTATCCGGCAGATAATACAAAGAACTGGAAAGAAGCGGTTTTGTTGATGGCATCAGGCATTGATCAGCAAGACGAACTCCAATTCGGATTCAACCGTGAATCGATCAAGCTTAAGACTAATTTCATCGAACCGCAAGGATTCAGATCGGTTGTGGTCTGCCGTTATCCGAGTACACCCGAGGAAGAACTTTATGCCGGCTCGACACCGGAGATTCTTGAGGCCTTCAACCGGGGTGTGGTTTTCGCGAATTATTATGGTCACGGTGGTGGTTATCAGTGGGATCTCATCTTCACGAACAACCACATTTATCAGCTTGAAAACGGTGACCGGATGCCGTTCATCGCAAGTGTAACATGTTACACTGCCCATTATGATAATCAGGATGTTTTTGGCGAGCAGTTTGTAAAGATACCCGGAAAGGGAGCCATCGGATTCTTCGGAAGCTCGGGACTTACTCACTGGCAGATCGGTACTTACTTCAACGGACTCCTTTTCGACGAGTTTTTTAATCTTAAGAATTATGTAACCGGTCTGGCCACCATGGCGGCGAAAGTGCGAACTCCACCGGTAGGGTACTATATCAATCAGATCGCGCTGTTGACCTATCTGGGTGAGTCGGGACTCAGACTTGCAGTACCCACCAAGCCTGATTTTGCAATTGCCAACAGCGATCTCTCTTCTTTCCCCCCGAATCCGCTGAAAGGTGATACCATAACCTTCAAAGTGAAACTTACCAATTACGGCATAAAGATCAACGACTCGGTTGATGTCGAAATGAGATTCACAGGGCAGGATACCTCGGGAGTGATAGGCACTACCCGGATGAAGATATTCTCGAACGCGGATTCACTCACCTTCAAATGGGTACCCGCCATCAGCGGTCTGATTACCGTGACAGCCGAGGTTAACGGCAACAGAAGAATTGATGAAACCGATATGACCGATAATGCGGGTTCAGTTCAGATCGCCATATACGACATATCAGAACCTAGCGTGCTATACCCGCCTGATGGATTTGCTTCAGAGGCTGCCGTAAATATCGAACTTGCCGATATCGGGTATTATATCAACAGGAATTTCCTTTACAACATCGAGATCGACACTTCATACTCCTTCACAAGCCCTGTGAGAAAAGTTGAAAATCTGAGAGGTGTCGACGGAATTCTGAAGTATCCCATCTCAGACCTTCAGCGCGGCCGTTACTTCTGGCGTTCCAGAATAGTCGATGGAACCGACTATGGGATCTGGTCGGTACCGAGAACTTATTCATCGATCGACGGATCCAAAAACGGTTATTTCTTCAAAGGGAATCACCTGCTGAATTTTGAGCAAACCAACCTGAATTACTCCAGGGAACTCGATGGATTGGTGCTTAATACTGAACTGAAAATACCCCGACCTGATAACGAGCGACTGAAGAGGGAATTTCTTCTTACAGACATAACCGAACTCGATACAATCGGGCTTACCTGTTTAACGACAGATGGGAAGTACCTTTTCTTAGCCGATTTCTGGTACGATGTGCAAAAAAGGAATCCAGACGGTAAGTCAGAAATATACATCGTAGGCACGGGTAAACAGGGGACAAACCCGGGTGAGTTCTATGGGACAGTTCCCGGTTTCAAGGAGCAGATTAGAACTCAAATCACTTATGTGAATGGAAATATTTACTATCCGGGCGAATCACCTTCAAAACTCTACAAACTGGAACCCGCGACGGGCAAACTGGATTCGGTGACGATCAATCCGGGGATGCTCGACTTCGACTTTGGCGAGGTAAGATCCGGCAAGTTCATGATAGCAGCTTTTAACGGAAAAATTTACAACTGGGCGAACAAAAGGTTTAACTTTTCGCGGGGGATAATTGTACGGGTTATCGATCCCGTTACAGGAAATGTAGAGAGGGATTATGAATTCCCCACGATCGAGCCCTACTCATCGGTTGCAGGTTTCTTTATAGTTGGAGACATTATGTACATGTATGAAGATTACCAGGCAGGTTTCTTCATGGCCGTAAGACTCTCCGACGGAAGATACATGGGCGAATGGTTGAGTTGGGCAAGCCAGAACATCCGTGAGCTTAAGCGGTTTTACTCATGGGTGTATGATCCCGTCGCTGATGAGATCTACGCTACAGGTTACAGGCGGAATGACACAATTGTCAAAAAAATTGCCGTTTTCGCGGGCTATTATCTCGACTCAAAAGGTAAAATGACCTCAAAACCGATCGGTCCGGCAACCAAGTGGAATAAAGTGAATTATGAGATAGTTCAGGGGAATCAGACTTCGATTTACAGGGTCGATCTCCTGGGTCTAAACGCCAACTCCCGGCAGTGGGATACTTTACGGCTCGGTGTACCGAACGGATTCAATATTTCGGGCTACCATCCTCAGTCGTATCCATACCTGAGGCTTGAGGTCAGTCTTGAAGATACCTCTTATTCAACTGTTAATCCGATGTATGTTAAGTCGATTCATCTCGACTGCGACACCCAGTTACCCGAGATAACGATCTCGAACAACGATTTCACATTTTACCCCGACAGTCTGTTACAG
>Ga0116141_10005773_pt1 | contig 10318 bp, 6 predicted proteins | sample AD_UKC097_MetaG_FD_89744 | JGI IMG/M metagenome (GOLD analysis project Ga0116141, IMG submission 89744) | Active sludge microbial communities of municipal wastewater-treating anaerobic digesters from USA - AD_UKC097_MetaG | ecosystem: Engineered > Bioreactor > Anaerobic > Digestate | place: USA... | reverse complement strand
TTCAGGTCTATAAATTCTCAAAAGAGTCCGCTCGATATGTTCGGCTGACCGTGACCCGCCTGGCGCAACGGGATGAGAACAACTACGGATTTGCCCTGGCGGAAATGGAGGTCCTGTCAGGGGACAAGGTTCTTTCGACAGGTTGTCGGGCAACCGCCCTGGATACGATCGAATCCGACCCATGGTCGGTCGAGCATATTGCCGATGGGGTGAAGGTAAGCCGCGAGATCGCTTTTGCGCCGCCATCCCCATCGCCGATGCTTCGCAAAGAATTTGAGATTCCGTATGAGGTGCAACGGGCGACAGTGTACACATCCGCGCTGGGTCTCTATGAAATGCGGATCAATGGCAACCGCGTGGGAAAGAATATCCTCGCGCCGGAATGGACAGACTATGACGAGCGCGTTCAATATCAGGCGTATGATGTGACGGAGCTGCTGCGCCCCGGCTCGAATGCCGTCGCAGCAGTGTTGGGGGAGGGCTGGTATGCCGGGTTAGTCGGATTGATGAGTCCCCGGCAATATGGATATCAGCTCGGATGGATCTGCCAACTGGAGATCACGGGGACGGACGGACGGCAGATCACGGTGATTTCCGATTCAAGTTGGAAGGTAACCAATCAAGGCCCCATCCGCGCCGCCGATATCATCCGGGGTGAGACCATAGATGCCCGCCGTGACATGCGTGGATGGGATCTGCCCGGATTCGATGATGGGGCGTGGACCGAGGTGGAGGTACTGAAACCTCTTTACACAAAACTGACCGCGCAGCCCAACGAGCCGATCCAAATCACCAGGGAACTCTCTCCCGTCGCTGTGACCGAGCCGAAACCGGGAGTCTATGTGTTCGATTTCGGTCAGAACCTGGTGGGCTGGTGTCGAATGAAAATCCGAGGAAGAGAGGGACAGGAAATTCGCTTGCACCATGCGGAGGTCCTCAACCCGGACGGCATGGTCTACACGGAGAATCTGCGTGAGAACAATCGAAGAGATCCAGTCAAACGCTACCAGGCGGATCTTTATATTTGTGGTGGAGAACAGGAGGAGACATTCGAGCCGCATTTCACGTATCACGGCTTTCGATATGTGGAACTCCGAGGTCTTGAGAAGCCACCTGCACTGGGCGATCTCACGGCCTGTGTGATTCATTCCTCCGCGCCGATTGCGGGGCGTTTCGAATGCTCGGAACCGATGCTGAATCGCCTGATGGAGAACATTGTATGGACCCAGCGCGGGAACATGCACAGCACGCCCACAGATTGCCCGCAGCGGGATGAACGTCTCGGTTGGATGGGGGATGCGCAAATCTTCTCTCAAGCCGCCTGCTTCAACATGAATATGGCGGGGTTCTTTACCAAATGGTGTCGGGACATCCGTGAGGCACAGGCAGACAATGGAGCCTATTCCGATTTCTCCCCCAATCCGCTGAAAAAGAACAATCAATTTCTGGCCTCGCCGGGCTGGGCGGATGCCGGAGTAATTGTTCCCTGGCGCGTATATACCAACTACGGCGACATCCGCATTCTGGAACGTCACTACGATTCGGCGAAACGGTGGGTGGAATATGTCCGCGACCACAGCACGGACCTGATCTGGACATCGGGGCGGGGAAACGATTACGGCGATTGGCTGAACGGCGACACGATGGTTCTGGAGAACTGGCCGCGCACCGGCTCGGATACGCCCAGGGAGATCTACTCCACGGCCTTTTTCGCTTGTTCCAGCGACATTCTCTCAAAAATGGCGGCGGTTCTGGGAAACTCAAAGGATGCTCAGGAGTATTCGAACCTTGCCGGTGAGATCAGGCAATCCTTTGTCCGCCATTATGTGAAAGAGGATGGACGAATCGAAAGCGACACCCAGGCGGTGTATGCGCTGGCGCTTCATTTCGATCTTCTTCCCGAAAACCTGCGCCCCGCCGCGCTGGAGCATCTGGTTCGCAAGATCGGCGAATATAACAATCATGTCGCGACAGGGATACAGAGCACGAATCGGATGATGATGGAATTGGCCGACCGGGGGCACACGGATCTTGCCTATCAATTATTGAACAACCGAACGATTCCATCCTGGGGATATCAGATCGAGAAGGGCGCAACGACGATCTGGGAACGGTGGGATGGTTGGGTGGAAGGGCGGGGATTTCAGGAACGGGGGATGAACTCGTTCAACCACTATGCTATCGGCGCAGTGGGGGAGTGGATGTACCGCAACATTCTGGGCATCAATCCCGATCTTGAAAATCCCGGATACCGGCATTTCTTCCTTCGCCCGCGACCGGGCGACGGGTTGACCTGGGCGCGGGGGAAAGTCGAGACTCTCTACGGAGACGTTGTTTCCTCCTGGAAGATGGCAAACGGAGATCTCATGTATGAATGCAGCGTGCCGCCCAACACGAAGGCGACTCTGGTGCTTCCATCCTCGTCCCTGGAGTCTACTCTACAATTCCGTAGAGGCGTTCCGAAATCCATCGATCCCACGCCGAGTGCCTTTGTGGTTTCGCTTGAGCCGGGAGATTATTCTGTGCAGATGAAATCTCCTGTACCCGAACATTGACAACGAATGGAAAATGCCCATTCTATGACTTTGATTTATGCAACGAAGGATTCACATCACAGGAGTTTGCCTTGAAGAAAAGCGGTTTTACGCTGATCGAGTTGCTGATTGTGGTTGCGATTATCGGGATTCTCGCGGCGATTGCGGTTCCGAATTTCCTGAACGCACAGATCCGCGCCAAGGTGACCCGCATGTATGCGGATCATCGCACGTTGGTGAATGCCATGATGATGTATCGGCTCGATATGGGAACCTATCATGCGCACTCGCACAGCCCGGCACAACATGTTCCGTTGACCACTCCCATGGCTTATTTGAATATCTGGCCGGTGGATGTTTTTCAGGAGAATCTTGAGACCACCAAGAATCCGCAGGACAAGTATGCGAAAATGACCATTCACTGGGAGCCGTACGGTGCAACAACGGATGCCGATTTGCGGTCCAAACTGGTGAACGGCGCAGGGGGATATGCAGGGCAGATTATCAGCCTGGGGCCGTCGAGGACGAACAACGGGGCGAAATACGATCCGGAGAACGGCCTGTTCAGCGATGGGCTTCTGGTAACGGATGTTCCCGGACATCCTCTCACAGACTACAAGTGGCCGCCGGGAACCTACTGATTCATTCGATCAATCGCGGCTTTCCCTTTCAGGCAGGCCTCGTAGGGGTCCGGGATTTCCCAGCTGTCGATCATGATCCATCCGTGAAATCCGCCGTCTCGCAGGATTCTCAGCGAGAGGTCGATATCCACGTGACCGTCCCCGCAGGCCAGATGCTTGGAGGTTCCCCCGTCCCGCAGGGTTCCGTCGGTGTCGGTCAGATGAAGATAGCCGATGTTCTTCACGCCGATCCGTTGAAGCATTTCATGGGGTTTGCCGGTGGAGCTGTTCATCAGGTCGAAATGGCTGGGATCGTAGATGATTTTCAGGCAGGGGTGATCGGCCTTTTCGAAAATGCGTTTCATATGATCTTCGGTGTTGAATACAAACGGCGGTTCGATCTCAAAGGCGGCGATCAAACCGCAGTCCTGCGCGATCTTGCCGACTTCGTGAAAGGAATCGCCGAGATGCTGGATGGCCTCGTCGATGGATTGGTCTCGTAATCCTCCGCCGGGCCACAGACCGATACACTCACAGCCGACCGATTTGGCGAATTGCGCGCGGTTTCGAAACAACTCCAGCCACGCTTTTCGGGTCTGCTCATCAGGTAAAAAAGCACCGTCCGCCCCCAATTGGATAGAGAATACCTGCAATCCAAATCCTTCATACAGTCTCCTCAGCGCGCGAATCCGGTCCGACTCATCCGCGGCGGGATATCCCCCCGACGGCCAACCATCCACCAGCTCGATTCCGTCAAAGCCGGCCTGTGCCGCGAAATCCAAGACCTCCCAGATCGGGTAATTCTTCTGATATTTCCCGACACCGGAGGCGAATCCGTTCAGCCCGACAGCCGTTTTCCACGGTCGGGTGTTCGAAGCGGATCGACTTTGACCGGACGCCAGCAACACACCTAGGGAAGTGCCGATCCATTTCAACGCAGACCGTCTTTTCATCGTATCTCGACTCACCTCTCTCTCGGATGTTTGAACCGGGGGATTTCCATAAAGACCGTTCAGCCACAGGACGCTAGATATCCTCCAGCTTCGGCAGAAGCCACGGGGCACGGTATTCGGGCCGTGTGAGATACCGATTCGCCTCTTCATCGTCAATAAAGGCCAATCGTTCGGGATCGAATCGAAGCGACCGCCCGGTCCGCCAGGCGGCATTTCCGAGATGGCATAATGCGCTGGAAACATACCCGATGGTTTCATGGTCCGCAGCAGGTTTCTGTCGGCTGCGGACACAGTCCAGGAAATTCTTCGCGTGGGCCAGAGTGTCCGGTTCGCCGGTATCCTCGGCGACCTTTTCGCCTTTTGAATCGAACGCACGCCAGCGTTTGTTTGCGATAATGATGTACCCCGCGTCGCCGTAGACCGCCGCGCCCTCCGGCTCGTCTTGATAGAAATAGGGAGCCCAGACTCGCATTTCATAGGTCAGGACAGAATTCGGGTACTCGAAAGTAACCTGGAGGGTATCCGGCCATTCCTGGTCGTCATCGAAATAGAACTTCCCGCCGGATGCCGATACCCGGCGGGGCCAGCCGAGCGGTTCCCCGCCCTGCGCCTGAATTGCGGTTTCCAAAGCCCACCGTGCGTAATCCAGCCGATGCACCCCATCGTTACCCAAATCGCCGGTTCCATAGTCGAAAAACCAGCGCCAACTGCTGTGGAATCGCCGGACATTGAAAGGCCGTTTCGGCGCGGGTCCCAGCCAGAGATCATAATCGACTCCCTCCGGCGGATCGCTGTCCGGCGGATGCCCGATACTCCCTTGTTTCGTGTTTTCCCAAGCCTTCGCGAAATGGACCTTACCCAGGTTGCCCTGCCGGACATACTCCATTGCGGTCACCAGGTGTTTGGCGCTGCGGCTTTGGGTTCCCAGCTGGACGATTCGACCGTGTTTCCTTGCCGCCTCCACCATGGTTCGCCCTTCAAGCAGGTTGTGTCCATCCGGCTTTTCGACATACACGTCTTTCCCGGCCTGGCAGGCCATAATCGTCGGCAAGGCGTGCCAATGGTCGGGTGTTCCCAACACGAGAACATCCACCTGGTCATCATCGAGCGCACGGCGAAAGTCTTTGATGGATTCGGGGCGTCTGCCGGTGGTCTGCGCCGTCTGTTCCGTTCGCTGTTGCAGCACGGTTGCATCTACATCACAGATGTACTTGACATGCACTTCGGGCAAAGAGGCGAATGTTTCCAGCAAGTTGTTGCCACGACCACGGACTCCGGCCACGGCGGCAACAAATTGTTCATTCGGTGAGGATTTCGCAAAAGAACGGGAGGCAATCCATGGCGCGGAAAGTACCGACACCCCCGCCGCCGAAATGCAGTCTCTGAGAAAATGCCGCCGTATCATGGCATCGCTCCTTTTTTCGTGTGATGACAGGCTTATTTTAGGTTGTCCGGGCACGGATTGTAAACCATCCGGTGAGGAACATAGAGAAGACGGGAAACGGTTTCAATCCGTTGCTTTCTATCTGATCTATTTGCACAATATAGGGGATTTGATTATATTACACGTAATGTAAGTTCCGAAACCCAGAAGGGGGAACCGGTTTGCTTTTTGCAGTCGAGTCCCTGGATTTGCAGGAAGAGCTTCGGGTCATCGAAGCGTCCCTCGAACCGACCCTGCGACGGATTGTCATTCCGGCGGAGATCCGTATCTCCCATCCGATCAACACACGCGGGTTTTATCACGTAAATCCAAACTACCTTTGGCTCTTTGCTTTCTTAAGCGAAGTCGAATTCGAATTATCCGAACAGGTGGAGAGAATTTACTGCGTGCTGAACAGCAACGTGATCGTGGCTCTGTTGGAGAATGCTTTCTCGTGGGGCAACAAACGGAATCCGAGACGCCCGATTCTTGTGGATTTCCATGTGGGACGAACAGGCGTGCTGGTTCGCATTCAGGACGACGGTCCCGGATTCGCGTATCGCCATGTTGTCGGGAAGTATCATGACCAGGACTTCGGGGATTGCGGAGAATTTGAAAACACGGGATACGGATTGCGGATCATGGACCGAACCCCGATGAGTGTGATTTACGAGGGGAAAGGCGATACGGTGTATATTATCGACTATTTCAGAGAAGGCGCGGTGCCGCATTTTTCACTTCCGGGGCAACAAGCGCTTCATAAGGTTGGAAGTGCTCAATAAACAGTTTAGCCAGCTTGGCCGATGCTTTGGCGTAGGCCTCCATGTCGTTCCGCCAGGACATCAGAACATTCGTATGTCCCGGCAGAATTCCTTCAACCCGAACCGGATATTCCAGGTTAAATACAGGCGTGCGATCATATTCGGCATCTTCAACGGTTCCGGTAAAAATGCCATTGAGGATCTGGCGGGTCATGGTCAGGGTAATCGGATGTCCGTGCGACTGATATGGCCCCAGCCAACCCGTATTCACCAGCCAACAGTCGACATCATGCTCGATAATCCGCTGGCGAAGAAGTCGTGAATACGCGGTTGGGTGGAGCACGTTTGAGAACGATCCAAAGCAGCCCTGGAACATCGGCTCCACGCTGCCGATCGTGCCGCTGGAAGCATAGTGAATGTTGCAGGAATATCCGCACAGAAAATAGAAGCAGGCCTGTGCTGGAGTTAAACGGGCAATACTGGGGAACACTCCGAATCCATCCCGGACCAGAAGAATAATGTTGGTGGGGTGATCGCCACATCCGCTTCGATCCGCATTCTCCAGATGCGTAAACGGAAACGCGGCTCGAATCTCGTCGCTGATCGAAGTGTTATTCAGATCCACGCGACGACGTTCATCCATGTATACATTTTCCAGGATGGTTCCAAAACGCCGGGTGCATTCATAGATATGCCGCTGGTAGTATGGGCTGTATCCGGTGACTTTGCCGTAGCATCCCCACTCCAGGTTGAAGATTCCATCCTCGCTCCAACCATGGAACGTATCGCCGATCAGCGGACGGTTGAGATCCAGCGATAGGGAGGTCTTCCCGGCTCCGGTGTTCCCGAAAAACAGGGTGACATCGCCATCCATCCCCTTGTTCGCCGAACACAGGAGCGGCAACACATTCTCGTGGGGAAGAAGATGGCTCATAATGATGAATATGCAGGTGCGCATTTCACCGGCAAAGGCGGTTCCCCCCACAATTGCGATTTTCTTGAGAAAATTCACAACAACGAACGCTTCTTCTTCCGTTCCGTCCAATTCCGGAATGGCGCGGAAGTTGGGCATGTGCAAAATGGTGTACTCAGGAAAGTAATGCCGCATCTGGCGTGGACTGGCCTCCACCAGCATATTGCGGGCAAACAGGCTATGCCATGCCGTCTCGGTAATGACCCGGATCGGCACACGAAAACGGGGATCTGCCCCGCAATAGCAGTCCTGTACAAACAACTGTTTGCCCTGGAGATACGCAAGAAGTCGCGCATAGAGCATATCGAACTGTTTGCGTTCGAGAGGTCGATTGTAATCGCCCCACCAGATTTTGCTTTCGGTGGACAGCTCCTTCACAATGTAGCCGTGATCCAGATGTGTCTTGTTCTCGCCGGAGTCTACGACCAGCGGTCCATTATGGGAGATCCGGCTTTCTCCGCGCTGAACGGCGAATTCATAGAGGTCAGCGGTGGTCAGGTTGAAATGAACTTTGCCGACATTCTTGATGCCGTGAATTTCCAGACCGGTCATGCCCTGTTCGGGATCGATGACAACAAAGGAATTGAACGAAAAATGGCGATCTTCCAGGGTGTTGGGGACCCGAATGAATCGGATATCGTATTTCTCGGCGGATTTCTGATCGACATCGCTGTCCCCGATGAAGACTGCCTGTTCCAGTGGCACCTGCATGTCCTGACAGATCGTCTCCAGGTTCTTGAGAGAAGTGGCGGTGTCCAGATGTTCTTCCCCATAGACTCGCTTGATCATGTCCGCAATTCCGAATCGCTCGAATTGCTCCTGGAGACGCTTCCGATTTCCATCGGAGCTGATCACGATGCTTTTCTGCTGCATCTTCGCGTAAAACGTGAGGAAATTGAGCAACCCCTCTCTCGGAGTCCAAACGATTTTCTGCTTTTCCTCCGGATCCCCGAACAGTGGCCCCTGCACATGAGACATATCCCGCTTCAAGATCGTGTCGTGTGCATCCACGATGATCAGCTGAATATCCGGCGGAATCCGATATTCCACCTCTCTGCCTGGTTTGTTTCGGGTACGAAACATTCGTGCCGAATCCCTGGAGCGCAAACATGATTTGCGGGCGACGTGTGTTCTACCGACAATATGCCTTCACTTTTGCCGCCGCCTCGCTGATATCGGGAGACTCCCTTGCCTTGTCTTCATATTTGGTGAAGTTTTTGCTGAAGAGAGCCGCCAATTTCGCAGCCTGCCTGTCAAAAGCCTCTTTATCCTTCCAGGTTTCTCGCGGATGAAGGACGTTTTGAGGCACTCCCTTGAGAGTTTTGGGAATCGCCATTCCGTAGAGACCGTTCTCATCGAATTCAACGGAGTGGATACTTCCATCCAGGATGGCATCAATAATCGCCCGGGTCTGCGGAAGGCTCATCCGGGAGCCGACTCCGAAAGGTCCGCCGGTCCAGCCGGTGTTGACCAGCCATGCCGTCGCTTTGTATTCACGCAATCGTTTCTGGAGCAATTCCGCATACACGGTCGGATGCCAAACCAGGAAGGCGGCTCCAAAACAGGCGGAGAACGTGGCTTCCGGGTCCGTGATCCCCACTTCGGTTCCGGCCACCTTCGCCGTATATCCGCTCACAAAATGATACATCGCCTGTCCTTCGGTCAACCGGCTGACCGGAGGGAGGACTCCGAACGCATCGCAGGTCAGGAAAATAACATTCTTCGGATGCCCGCCCATACCAGGTATTTTGGCATCCGCCATGTGCTCGATCGGATAGGAAGCACGCGTATTCTCTGTGATCGAACCGTCATAATAATCCACAACATGGGTCTGCTTGTCGTAAATCACATTCTCCAGAACCGTGCCGAACCGAATCGCCTTCCAGATATCCGGTTCGCCTTCCTTGCTGAGCCGAATCACCTTGGCATAGCAGCCGCCCTCGAAATTGAAGATTCCTTCATCCGTCCATCCATGTTCATCGTCGCCGATCAATTTCCGTTTCGGGTCCGCGGAAAGGGTGGTCTTCCCGGTTCCGGAAAGGCCAAAGAAGAGAGCCGTGTCTCCATCTCGTCCCTCGTTGGCGGAACAATGCATCGAAAGCACGCCCGCCTTCGGGAGCAGGTAATTCAAGACCGTGAAAATACCCTTTTTCATCTCCCCGGCATATTCACTGCCGAGGACAACCAGTTCGCGGGTTTTCAGGTTGAGATTCACGCTTGTTTTTTTGGTCACGCTGGGCGTGTGCGAATTGGCCGGAAATTGCCCGGCGTTGAACAAAACCCAATCCGGTTCACCGAAATTCTCCAATTCCTCCGGTGTGGGACGAATCAGCATGTTGTGCATAAACAGCGCATGATACGCCCGCGCACAGATCACCCGCATTTTGATGCGATGCCGGGTGTCCCACCCGGCGAAGGCATCCACGCAAAAGAGATGCGGTCGGGAATTCAGGAAATCAATCGCGGTTTCCTTGTTGACAGCGAATCCCTCTTCGCTGATCGGGATATTGATCGATCCCCACCATACGTTCTCCTTGTTGAGCTCTTCCTCAACAACCCGTTTTTCGAGAGGACTCCGCCCGGTTTTGGCCCCGGAATAGGCAATCAGCGCGCCGGTATCTGCGATAGTGCATCCCGGTTCTTGAAGACCCATCTCATAAAGCCGAGGCACACAAAGATTCCGGTGAATATTCTTGACGGTAATCCCGTGAGAGGAGAGATCAAATGCCATCCTGTAAGCCCTTTCCGAGAATTCTGTTTCCATTGAGTCTATAGAGGGTAATTCACTCAGGTCGATTAGGCAAGCCAGAGTAAACAGGACAAATCCCGGACGGAGTCCCGCGATCCTGGCCTCGATTTCCTTGGCAATTCACGGCGAGAAAAATCAACGCGCCGATCCTGGTGGACCCGCTGCCGGACGAATTTTCATAAGCCACACCTCCGCCACCTGGCATCCGCGTCCCGATCCCCCTGAACCGGGTTCCAGGTACCAGCTCAACAGGAGATCGCCGTCTTTGGCGACTTCTACGGGAATATCAAACTCCATCGGGCGGG
>Ga0116141_10005771_pt1 | contig 10319 bp, 6 predicted proteins | sample AD_UKC097_MetaG_FD_89744 | JGI IMG/M metagenome (GOLD analysis project Ga0116141, IMG submission 89744) | Active sludge microbial communities of municipal wastewater-treating anaerobic digesters from USA - AD_UKC097_MetaG | ecosystem: Engineered > Bioreactor > Anaerobic > Digestate | place: USA... | reverse complement strand
TGACGACATCCATGTGACGGTCGGTGGTGCGTTCGCCAACAGCACGGACGCAGACGCGTCGGTGGTCGGTGGTGACGGAAACGACACGATCTATGTGATGGTCAATGACGACGCCACCGTCCGCGGCGGCAACGACAACGACCTGATCACGGTCAACTCCGACAACGACATGGCCAACGGCTCCGGCACTCCGGGCAGCTACATCTTTGGCGACAACGGCAACGACACCATCAACACCCAAGGCGATGCGGACTACTGGATCAACGCGGGTGGCGACACGGGCAACGACCTGATCAACCTGCAGGCCCTGGGCAGCGGCGTGGATACGATCGTGTTCGGTGACATCGCCTACAGCGCGCTGCAGGTGCAGAACCTCAACACCCAGGGCGTGGACACCATCAACGACTTCAACTTCGAAGATGGCCCCGGCCCCGATCCGCTCGATCCGGGTCAGGACGATGTGCTGGACTTCGGCGCGTTCCTGACGGGCAGCAAGGCGACTGACGACTTTAATGGTGGTGGCATGCTTGGCGTTGGCTTAGCAACCTCTTACGCGGTCGCTTACGACGACTGGACGGGTGGGGTGAACAGTCTGGACATGGATGACCAGTACTTCAACCAACAGGCAGCCTCGAAGATTGCGGTGATCACGGTCGCCAACAGCTTCAGCGCGCAGGACCTGCGGAACTCCATTTCCTTGGACGCTCCCGGAACCAGCGGTGATATGGAACTGAACGACGGCTCCCGCACGGTGGTGATGCTGGCGAAGGACTCTGATCCGACCGATGCCTTGGTTGGCTACGACAAGTTCGAGGTGTACTACGTCCAGGACGTCGATACCAGCTCCGGTAGCTCGGTGTGGGCGGTGGACTTGGTGGCGACCATCAACGCCACGACGGCTGTTGGCTCGATCCAGGGTTCGATTGGTGTGAACCAGTTCGTCTGGTAAACGGCCAGCTGCCAACCCTTACACCCTTCGGGGTGTTCGGGCGCGGCAGCACCTGGCAGACAACACTGCGAAAGCAACAAACCCCGCTTCGGCGGGGTTTTTTCATTCTCATGAACATGAACATACTTCTGGTCCATCAGAACTTTCCGGGTCAGTTCAAGCACCTCGCGCCCGCGCTGGGCGCAGACGTGGCCAATCGCGTGGTGGGCTTCACCATGCGCGCGGTGCCCAAAATTCCGGGGGTGCAGATGGTGCAGTACCGGCCCGGCAAGGGCACCACGCCGGGCATTCATCCCTGGGTGTCAGATTTCGAGGCCAAGGTGATCCGGGGCAACGTGGCGTTCAAGGCCGCGCGCAAGATGCGCGACGAGCATGGCTTCACGCCCGACGTCATCTTCGCGCACCCGGGCTGGGGTGAGCCGCTGTTCCTCAAGGAGGTCTGGCCCAAGGCCCGGGTCCTTCTCTATTGCGAGTGGTACTACCCGCTGCACGGCGCCGATACCGATTTCGACCCGGAGTTCACACGGCCGGATGAAGAATCCATCTGCCGCATGCGCACCAAGAATGCGCACAACCTGCTCTGTTACGAGATGGCCGACGCCGGGCTCTCACCGATGCATTGGCAGGCGTCCACGCATCCGGCCTGGTTTCGCGACCGCATTCAGGTCATCCATGATGGCATTGACACGCGCCAGGTGCGGCCGGCCAGTGCGGTCAAGGCCTTGCGGCTGCCGATTCCGGCCGATCCGGGCTGCCACATCGATGGCGGCGAGGTGGTCCTGAACCCAGGCGACGAGATCGTCAGCTTTGTCAACCGCAACCTGGAGCCCTACCGGGGCTATCACATCTTCATGCGCGCCCTGCCCGAACTGTTGCGCCGGCGTCCGCGCGCGCGGGTGGTGATCGTGGGCGGCAGCGGCACCAGCTATGGGGCAACCCCTGCAAGTGGAACCTGGAAGCAGCGTTTCCTGGACGAAGTGCGGGGCGACTGCGACCTGTCACGCGTGCACTTCGTGGGGAACATTCCCTACCCGGCCTTCCTGCATCTGCTGCAGATCACCACCGTTCACACCTACCTCACCTATCCGTTCGTGCTGAGCTGGAGCCTGATCGAGGCCATGGCCACGGGGGGGGCCATCGTGGCCAGCGACACGCCGCCGGTGCGCGAGGTGATCACCGACGGTGAAGACGGCCGCCTGGTGGACTTCTTCTCCACGCGCGACCTGAACGACCGCGTCTGCGAGCTGCTTGACGACCCTGCCCAACGGGCGCGGCTGGGCGCACGGGCGCGCGAACGGGCCGTGGAGCGCTACGACCTTCAAACGCGCTGCCTGCCCGCGCAACTGGCCTGCATCCGGAGCCTGGGCGAGGGCAGGTAGAGGCGCCGACAGCCAGCCGGCGCGGGCCCGCCTCAGCGGGGCGGGCCGCCCGCCGGAGCCTCGGCGCTCGCGAGGCGGCGCGCCAGCGCGATGCGCAGTTCAGGTTCAAGGGCTTTGGCCAGGGCAGAGCGAGCCACCACGCCATCCGGCGAGCGGGGCAGCTTGGGCAACCGCACCAGGTGAAACGGCTGACCCTCCAGCAGATCGCTGACGCGGGGGCTGACCGCGGCGGGGGCGCCGTCCTCATCGCCCACATAGACAATCACGGGTTCGCTGCGACCTTCGCCCGTCGGCCGGCTCAGCACGCAGACCTCTAGCAGGCCGCGCAGCTTCAGCAGCGCGGCTTCCATCTCGCCGCGGCTCAGGGGTTTGCGCGGGGCCGCGGCAGGGCCGGAACCCGCAGGCGCGGGCCTGGGCATCAGCGAGCGGTTCACGAGCCACAAACCGGCCGGCCCCGCGTGCCCCAGAAGGCCGGTGGCGTTCCAGCCGCCAGCCAGGCCCCGCGGCCCATCCGCCTGGGCGCCGTCCAGATAGGCGGTTGCCATCCAAGGCGTACGGGCCCAGATCAGGCCCGTCGTCCCTGGGGCCAGCTTGGCACCCGACTGGCCGTCCCGTGCGACGAGTTCCACGCCGGGCAACGGACGACCCAGACAGCCGCGGCCCTGGGGCAGCTCGGAAGCCGGCACTTGCGCGTAGACGCCGGTCTCGCCCGCCCAGCCGACCTGCTGCGCTTCGGCGGCAATATGGGCCGTGATGGCGGGCACCGTATGCGCCAGCATCGGCCCGCCGACCAGACTCAGGCGCCGGGTAGCCAGCCCAGTCAAGGGCTGGCCGAGCTTGAGCAGCGAGCCCAGGATGCGCGGTGAAACGATAAGCCGGTCCACGCCCACACGGGCTGCCAGGGCGGCAGCAGTGGCCGGCCGGCGCGGGATGGCGAGCGTCGCTCCACTCGCAAAGACGGCCAGCGCGACTTCAAGCCAATGCCCCGGGTTGTCCTCCAGAAGGCAAAGCACCGCCGACGCGGCGTCGATGCCGTGGGCGCCCGCCGTGGCGCGCAGGCGCCCCTGGCCGGTCGCGCCGTCCAGGCGCACGGCGCGCGGCTCCACGAACCCGCCAAACAGGACCAGTCCCGCGCCCTGCGCTGCGGAATCGACCGCAGGCAGCCCCCGCACCTGACGGGTGTTGCGCAAAATGGCGAAGTCTTTGGGCGAGATACCCATCACCGCCAACTCGGGCACTCGCGCCAGCGCCGAACCCAGCGCGCAGAGGACGCGGGGACGACCCAGCGCCGCGATCTCTTGCAGCGGGCGCGAACCGAGTACCGCGGGCGTGGCGCCCAGGCGCAAGGCCCCCAGGGCGAAGACAAGTTGCCAGTAAGGCACTTGCGGCAGCCCGAGCGCCACGATCTCCCCGCCCTGAACCTGCTGCTTGAGCAGCCAGCCCGCCGCGGCGTCCACCTCGGCGGACAGCTCCAGGTAGCTGGTTGACGCGTCGTCCATCACGATGGCGGGGTGCCCGGGGCGGCGCTCGGCCGTCAGGTGGATCAGGTTTGCGAGGGACATTTCAGGTTCTCCATGGATTCGGTAGGGGGTGATTGTAAGGAGACGGCGGCCATTCACGCTGCGGCCCGGACGGGCTCCGTCTTGGCGATGATGCGTCCACGATCAAGCCAAATCGGCCTGTTCCCAGCGCCAGCAATCTGAACATTGCTATAAAACCAAGTAAATGGCACGCAATTGAATCGCCGGCAGTGCTGCAGACCCGCCCATCCATACCACCAAAAAATTCATATAGGACTGTGATAGACTCGCATCCTATATGAATAAAGCCTTGCAGATCGTGTTGCGAACCACGCCGGAGCAGGACCAGCGACTGCTGGCGTTGCAGCGCGCGTTTGCACAGGTCTGCAATGCCATTGCGCCAACGGTCGCGCAAACGCGCATCTGGAACCGCGTGGCCCTGCATCACATGGTGTATCGCACCTTGCGGGCTCAATTTCCGGCAGTGGGCTCGCAGATGGCCTGCAACGCCATCTATGCCGTCAGCCGGATGGCCCGCATCGTCTATCAGCATCCTGCGAGCCCCTTTTTGGCCACGAAGATGCCCAGTGGCCCGTTGCCGCTGTTGCATTTTGTCGATACGGCGCCGGTGTACTTCGACCGCCACACGCTCAGTCTGAAGGACGGCCAGCTCTCGCTTTTCACGCTGGACGGCCGCATGCGCTTCGAACTGGGCCTCAACGCCGATGATGAACGATCGTTTCGTGAGCACAAGCTGCGTGAGGTGGTCCTGTCCCGGCAGGCCGAAGGCGGCTTTACGCTGCGCTTCGGATTTACCGACGGCCTGGACGACGACGACACCGCGCCCGAAAGAAAAGCAAACCCGCCGGCTATCGCAGCCGTCCAGATTCCGGAATATGTCATGGTTGAGGAAGCCGCATGAACGATGCACCTGTATCCCCCAATGAATTGATGCAGGCCATCAATGGGCTGCGCAAGCGGTTGCAGCAGGCCGCCTGGTTCAGTATCGTTACCAGCCTGCTGATCCTGGCCCCGACGATCTACATGCTGGAGGTCTATGACCGCGTCGTCAATGCACGCAGCCACACCACCCTGTTGATGTTGACCTTGCTGGTCATTGGCGCTTACGTCGTCATGGAGATGCTCGACTGGACCCGCAGCGAAATGTTGCGTGATGCCGGGCGTCACTTTGATCTGCAGCTCAACCAGCGTGTGTTTGACGCCATCATGACGGCCAATCTGCGTCGCATGCGTGGCGGCACGCTGCAACCGCTGAACGACCTGCGCACGTTGCGCGACTTCATGCAGGCACCCGTGTTGGCGGGCATCATGGAAGCACCGACCGCCCTCCTGTTCATGCTGATCGTCTTCATGATCAATCCCTTCCTGGGCTGGATGGCACTCGTCGGGGCGATTGTCGTCACGGCCATCGCCTGGCTGAACGAGCGGGCCACGCGCGGCCCGCTGGTTGAGGCCAACAAGGCGGCGTCAGGGGCTCAGGTGTATGTGGATGGAACCTTGCGCAATGCCGAAGTGATCGAGTCGATGGGCATGGTGCGGGATATCCATCGCCGCTGGATCGGCCGCCAGCGGGAAATGCTGGCCCTGCAGGCGCAGGCATCGGACAAGGGGGCAGGCTACCAGGCGGTCTCCAAATACATTCAGCTCATGCTGAACTCCCTGATGCTGGGCGGTGGCGTCTGGCTGCAGATTCATGGCAAGTTCGACGGGAGCGCCGGCTTGATGATCGTCGCCTCGACGCTGGGCGGACGCATTCTGGCGCCGCTGGTGCAGGTGGTGACACAGTGGAAAGTTGTCGTGAGCGGGCGTGATGCCTGGAGCCGGCTCGATGATTTTCTGAAGTCGGTTCCGCCGCACCCGCCCGCCATGGCCCTGCCCCCACCCAGAGGACGTCTCACCGTTGAAAACATCGTGGCCGGCGCGCCGGGCTCCTCGGTGGCCATCATCAGGAACGTGGCGTTTGCCTTGGTGCCCGGTGAAGTGCTGGCGGTGGTGGGGCCTTCGGCGTCGGGAAAAACCACGCTCGCCCGCCTGCTGGTCGGGCTCTGGCCCACGGCCGCCGGAAAAGTTCGTCTGGACGGGGTGGATGTCTTCGGCTGGGACAAGTCGGAACTGGGTCCCCACCTGGGCTACCTGCCGCAAGGGGTCGAACTGCTGGAGGGCACGCTGGCGGACAACATCGCGCGTTTCGGCGAGGTCAATATGGCGAAGGTGGAGCGCGCAGCCCGCGCGGTCGGCGTCCACGATCTGGTGATGTCGCTTCCCGAGGGCTACGACAGTCCGGTTGGCCGCGAGGGCGCAAAGCTGTCCGGGGGCATGCGCCAGCGTGTGGCGCTGGCCCGGGCGCTCTATGACGATCCGGTGCTGGTGGTGCTCGACGAGCCGAACTCCAGCCTCGATGAAGCGGGCGAAGCGGCGCTGGCCCAGGCGATCGTCGCGCTCAAGAGCAGCGGCACGACGTTCGTGATCATGACCCATCGAACCAGCGTGCTGGCTGTGGCGGACAAGATGCTGGTGCTGATGGATGGCGCGCAACAGCTGTTCGGGCCACGCGACGAGGTGATGGCCGCCCTGCGTGAAAAACCGAAAGCACCGGCGCGGCCCGCACCGGCGCAGAAATCCACGCCCCTTCCGGCGGTTTGAGAGCTGGCCCCGTTCTGATCAATCATGAAGACTCCTGAATACTTTGCCCGCAGCGAGCTGAAAACCATTCTCTGGACCTTCCGCCGGGAGTTCCTGGTCGTCGGAATATTCAGCATGGTGGCCAATATCCTCATGCTGACGCCCACGGTCTACATGTTGCAGGTGTTCGATCGCGTCATGATCAGCATGAGCGAAATGACGCTGTTGGTGGTCACGCTGATCATGGTGTTCCTGCTGGCCGTCATGGCGTTTGCCGAATGGTCGCGTTCGCGCCTGCTGATCCGCGCCGGCGTGCGCCTGGACGGCGTGCTGGGAACGCGGGTGTTCAATTCGAGCTTCGAGGCTTACCTGACCCAATCGGGACTGAACCCGGCCCGGGCCTTTGGCGACCTGGCCGAGCTGCGCCAGTTTCTGACAGGACAGGGTGTATTTGCCTTTTTCGACGCACCCTGGACGCCGATCTACATTGCGGTCCTGTTTCTGATGCACCCGTGGCTGGGCTTCATCTCGATCGCCTTCGCGCTGGTTCAGGCCGCGCTGGCATGGTTCGGGCACCGGCAGTCGGTGGAGCCGGCCCTGAAGGCGGCAAAGGCACAGGGGGAAGCCAGCGCGTATCTGCAGGGCAAGCTGCGCAACTCGGAGGTTCTGGAGTCGATGGGCATGGTGCGCAACGTGCGAGCGCATTGGAGCGACCGCCATGAGGCCGCCCTTGACGCCAGCGGCACGGCCCAGTCGGTGGGGTACCGTGTGACGGCGTGGAGCAAATTCATCCGCTACACGCAGCAGTCGCTGTCGCTGGCCGTGGGCGCGCTGCTGGTGATCGACGGGCAGTTGACACCCGGGGCCATGATCGCCTCGAATGTGTTGATCTCCCGCGCACTGTCGCCCATCGACATGCTGGTGGGCAGCTGGCGCGTCTTCATTGGAGCGCGAGCGGCTTTTGCGCGTCTGGAGGAGTTGCTCCAGACGCATCCCGAGCGCGACATGGCGCTTCGGCGCGTCCCTCCCCAGGGCCACGTGGCTTTGCGCGACGTTGTGGCCACCGCGTCGGGGCGTTCCGAGCCGATCCTCAAGGGGGTCAGCCTGGAGGCTGCCCCCGGAACGGTCACCGTGGTGCTGGGGCCATCGGGTTCGGGCAAGTCCACGCTCGCGAGGGTCATCCTCGGGATCTGGCCTGATGTCGCGGGCGAGGTTCTGCTCGACGGCCTGCCGGTGAAGGGCTGGAACCGCATTGAACTGGGGCCGCACCTTGGCTATTTGCCGCAGGATATTGAGCTTTTTGAGGGGTCACTGGCCGAGAACATCGGGAGGTTCGGTGAAATGGATTCGGAACGGGTGATCGCGGCAGCGACGGCGGCGGGACTCCACGAAATGATTCTCCGATTTCCAAAAGGCTACGACACCCCGATCGGCGAGGCGGGCAACCTGCTGTCGGGCGGGCAACGCCAGCGAATTGGTCTGGCGCGCGCCCTGTATGGTGAGCCCGCACTGGTGGTGCTGGATGAGCCGAACTCCAATCTTGATGACGCCGGTGACACAGCGCTGCTGAAGGCCGTTCTGGCGCTCAAGACGGCGGGTCGCACCGTCTTCCTGATCACGCACCGTCCGGCCTCCATTGGACTGGCTGATCAATTGCTGATCCTGCGCGACGGACGGGTGCAGGCTTTCGGTCCGCGCGATGCGGTCCTTTCTTCCATGGGTGTTGCGAAATCCGCTTCCAACAACCCCCCCACGTCTCCTTCGAGCGCTGCCTTGCCGGCCTGAGGCCGCCACGCGCATGCTGCATTGACCTTTCCGCAGAAACCTGACCTGATTCCCATGGCTACTGATCTCACCACCCAAACCGCTGCTCCCGTTACCGTGGCCCCATCCGATGACGGATCTTCCAGACCTGCACCGGTTTCCGATACCGGCCGCGCCGCCCGCGTCGGGCTGTGGGTTATCGGCGTTGGATTCGGAGGCTTTCTGCTCTGGGCAGGTCTGGCCCCTCTGGACGAGGGCGTGCCGACTCAGGGAACCGTGGCAATAGACACCAAACGCAAGTCTGTGCAGCACCAGATGGGCGGTATCGTCAAGCAGGTGATGGTGCGTGAAGGTGACCAGGTGAAGGAAGGGCAGGTCCTGATCCGCCTTGACGAAGGGTCCGCGCGCGCGAACTTCGAGGCCGTGCGCCAGCGATATCTGGGCCTTCGGGCCATGCAGGCTCGATTGCAGGCGGAGCAGGCCGGACAAACCACCATCACCTATCACCCTGATCTGAAGGTCGCCGCAAGCGATCCGCTGATTCGCCAGCAGATGCTGACCCAGGAGCAATTGTTGCTGTCGCGCCGAGCCGCCCTGCGCGCTGACTTGCAGGGTATCGAGGAGGGTATTCAAGGGCAGCGAGCGCTGCTGCAAGCCTATGAGGGCATGCTCGGCCATCGGCAGAACCAGCAGGCGCTGCTGATGGATGAATTGAAGAACACGCGTGATCTGGTCAAGGAGGGTTACGTGCCGCGCAACCGACAACTGGAGCTTGAGCGCATGGTGTCGGAATCGAGCGCGTCCATCATTGATCTGCAGGGCAACATACTGCGGTCGCGCCGCGCGATCGCAGAAATGAGCCAGCGGGCGATTGCGCGCCAGCAGGAATACCGCAAGGAGGTGGAGACGCAACTGGCCGATGTGACCCGGGAAGCCCAGTCGGACGCAGAGAAATATGTCGCCTACAGGGCAGAACTGGACCGGATCGAGATCAAGGCGCCAGTGGACGGGCAGGTCGTTGGGCTGGCCGTGCAGTCTGTCGGGGGCGTCATTCAGGCTGGGCAGAAGATACTGGATGTCGTTCCCGGCAACGAGGCCCTGTTGCTGGAAGCTCGCGTGATGCCCCATCTGATCGACAAGGTCCATGCCGGCTTGGCCGCCGACGTTCGTTTTTCGTCGTTTGCCCATTCACCCCAGTTGGTGGTGGAGGGTAGGGTTCAATCGGTTTCTGCTGACTTGCTGAGCGAGCAGACACCCGCCGGCATGATGTCCTATTACCTCGCCAGGGTGGCCCTGACCCCCGATGGACTGAAGAAGCTTGGCAAGCGCCAGTTACAGCCAGGAATGCCGGTGGAAATTGTGATCAAGACCGGCGAGCGCAGCATGCTGACCTATCTGCTGCACCCGTTGACCAAACGAATCGCGGCGTCAATGAAGGAAGAATGACGTGATGAAGACTCTCGGAAAACTTCCTCTGCTTTCAGCCCTCGCGGCGCTCGGCCTGTCGGCCTCGCCGGTTTGGGCGATTGATCTGCTTCAGGCCTACGATACGGCGCTGGCGCAGGATGCGACGGTCCGCGCCGCGCGAGCCGCGGCCGACGCCGGCCGCGAACGCCTGCCCCAAGCGCGTGCCCAGCTGTTGCCCAACTTGTCCTACAGCGGTTCGCGCTTCGACAACAACCTGAATCGCAGCCAGCCCAATAATTTGGGGGTCCCCACGACATTCAAGGACACCTACCTCAGCGACAACCAGACCCTGACGCTGCGCCAGCCGTTGTTCAGAAAGCCGCTGTGGGATGCCTATGAACAGGCAAAGTATGTGGTCGAAGACGTCAACGCGGTGCTGGAGCGCGAACTCAAGAATCTGGGCATGCGGGTCAGCACGGCTTATATGGAAACCTTGCTTGCCAAGGATCAGCTGGAGCTGGTGCTGGTTCAGAAGACCTTCATGACGACCGCGCTCGACGTGGTGCGCAAGGCCTTCGCAGCGGGCTCCGGGACACGCACCGACATCGACGAAGCGCAGGCAAAACTGGACATGACCAATGCCCAAGAGGTCGAGGC
>Ga0116141_10005770_pt1 | contig 10321 bp, 10 predicted proteins | sample AD_UKC097_MetaG_FD_89744 | JGI IMG/M metagenome (GOLD analysis project Ga0116141, IMG submission 89744) | Active sludge microbial communities of municipal wastewater-treating anaerobic digesters from USA - AD_UKC097_MetaG | ecosystem: Engineered > Bioreactor > Anaerobic > Digestate | place: USA... | reverse complement strand
GTAATCCCTGGATTTAAATTCGACAGGCACTCCCAGCGCGTCGCCGACGGCTACCCCGAAAAGTGCTGATTTTATTGCATATGAATAGTCATCGCCATGATTGGCGTGGTCCGGCTGCTTCGCTCCCTGGCTCATCTTGTCCCTTTAAATGTTCTCCCCCCTTTCGGGTTCATCCCTTGACTATCATTTAACGGCAACGGGAGGGTGAATAGTATGACTGTGACTTCATCAGCAGTCAGTGATTTATTTCAAAAGGGACAGATTCTGAGTTTTTCATAAATTGTACCATTAACCAGAAAAACACTTGCTATGAAAATCTTAAGAGGTACTTTATTCGGGGGAATAGCTTACTTCCTCATTGGCTGGCTCGTTTACGGCGTGCTGCTGTACAATTTCTTCGCTCCGATGACCAACACATGTGCCAATCGCCCGGAAGGGGAGATGATCTGGTGGGCAATGATCCTGTCCAATCTCCTTATCGCATTGTTTTTGACACTGTTCCTGAAGTGGTCCGGGGCCCGCGGTATTGTTGACGGACTGAAAACAGGCGCGCTGTTCGGAGCTCTTTTTACTGCCACCATCGACCTGTCGCTTTTTTCGATGACCACTATGTACAACTCGCTGGTGCCTGTTGTGCTCGAGACCCTTGCCAGCGCTGTGGTAATGGCAATTGTGGGAATGATCATAGTACTTACGTGGGGCAGGCCGAAGGAGATATAGTACAGTATAATGAAGGCGGTTGTATATAACAGGGAAGCTAAGCCGTACAGGCTTGTTCTTCGAGAGGTTGAGAAGCCTTTTCCGAAGGATGATGAGGTGCTGGTCAGTATACGCGCGGCCTCGGTCAATGCTGCAGATTACCGCTCGATGAAGATGGGGATGATACCTGCCCGTAAGATTTTCGGGGCAGATATTTCGGGAGTAGTGGAATCAGCCGGCAAAAATGTAAAGCTGTTCAGGCCGGGCGATGAGGTTGTGGGTGATCTCTCAGGGTGCGGATTCGGAGGTTTTGCCGATTTCGCCCTGGCTACTGAGAAAGCTCTTGTTCATAAACCTGCAGGCCTTTCATTTGAGATGGCAGCGGCCCTGCCCATGGCCTCGATGACCGCCCTGCAGGCTCTCAGGAACAAGGGACAGATACAGAAAGGGCAGGAGGTCTGCATACTGGGTAGCAGCGGCGGGGTGGGGACAATCGCCATTCAGCTGGCCAGACATTTCGGCGCGGTAATAACTGCCGTATGCAGCACGCAGAATGTGGAGCAATCGCAATTGCTGGGCGCAGACCGTGTAATAGACTATTCGAAGGAGGATTTTGCGGTGGGAAACAGGAAATATGACCTGATTATAGCTGTTAACGGGAATTATTCCCTGCTGAAATGCCGGAAGGCACTGAAGCCCGATGGAAGGTATGTGCTGGTCGGAGGAGCTCTTTCCCAGATCTTTAAGGCCATAGTGATCGGGAAGCCCTTATCCCTGGGCAGGAAGAAGATGCTTTTCCTGGCTGCAAAAACGGACACCAACGACCTCAGGTACCTGCTCGGGCTTGCATCCGATGGGATAATCAAACCGGTGATTGAGAAATACTTTTCACCGGAAACAACTGCTGAAGCAATGAAGTATGCTGCCGGCGGACACGCCCGGGGCAAGGTTGTGATAAAGTGGAATCCTGAGGCTTAAGCAAATGCTTGACTCAATGATCAGTTCTCTCTCCAAACAGGAGCAACACGGAAGGTAAGGGATCTCGTATAACCGGCCCAGGATGCGGCACGGGACATGCCCGTGGAGTGAGTTTCACTCGAAGATTCTCGTACCGAAGAGGTACCGATCCTTCCAGTACGGATCATCCAGCGGAGTGATTGTCACTCCCTGGCTGGAAGAGGTATGGATGAACCTGCCCTCACCGATGAAAATGCCCGAATGAGTTATCAGCCGGCTGGTGTTGTATGTCCTGACGAAAAAGACCAGATCGCCCGGCATGAGCAGCTCCCTTTCAGTAATAATCCTGCCGTACCTGGCCTGTTCCTCTGAGTTGTGCGGAAGTATTATCCCGTGTGTTGCAAAAACCCTGAATATCAGCCCTGAACAGTCCGTGCACTTCGCCGTCGTGCCACCCATGCAGTGCGGCACACCCAGGTATTCTCGTGCCGTACCGATTATCGCAGCGGGGGAGACAGTACCGGTACCAACTGAACGTTCAATCCCGGCATTCATGAACTGTTCCAGCCGCTTCGTTTCGGACGGACTGATGGAGACATCGGGTATACGCAGGGAAAATTCAGGAGTTTTGATGAGAACACCGCCTGCACTTCGCCCGGAGTTGCCATTGCCTGAGTCAGCAGGCACAGCCCTGCGCGAACAGGATGCAGCCAACAGCAGCATTGCAACTGCCAGAAAGACAAATATCAATCGTAATTCCTTCAATTGTATTCCGGATCTTATGTCAGCCTCTGAAGCCATTTTCCCGGGTATCAGAGGAGCTCGATGGTGATCGTGTCATTTCTCCTGGTCCTTTGCCCGGCAACGTCAATGGTCATGTTCCTCTTAAATTCAATATTGACAGGAACGCCGGGATAATAGTAATAGTCGTACCGGTTGCTGATATTGATCTCATAAACAGCCATCGCCAGAGCCTCGGTCAGTGATGCGTCTTCCACCCCCATCCTGTCAAAAATACTCCGGAGGAAAGCCATCGTATCATCCCTGTTCAGTTTCGACTCCTGCACCAGTACGCTTCGTTCTTCTTCGAAATCGACCTCTTCGAACCACAGTTTTGCATCAGCCCTTATCGGATCGCCGCCGAGAAGGTTTGGGAACAGGTCTTCGTATGAAATGGTGTCAGCCACGGGTATCATCGCCCCGAAGGGGAAATGAAACAGCATCAGCTCCGGGAAGGCCATCTGTTCCACGCCCTCCTTTGAACTGTACATGTCGATGATTGGCCGGGCAGTCTGCATCAGCTTTTCATATTCCTCTCCGGAGTCTTTCGAGATCACCCTGAAGACGTCGGAAAACATGGAACGCATCATTTCCCCGAGCTCCTTCCAGTTCTCAATACCGTTGAACTCGCCAAGTTCGGTTGTGGTATAAACTACTTCAGTTACTGAGTATTTCGAGAGCTCTTCAAGCAGTTCGTCAGGTATATCCCACGTATTGATAAGCTCATTGCTGAATGTCCAGACCACGGTGTAGGAGGAGTCAGTTGAATCAACCACCTCGAAGTTGGCTGTATACTCCGAAATGTCATTTTTTGTGAGGGAGTCACCAACCCACTGCATGCTGGTTTTGTGAACCCTGAAATCGTATGAATCACCTGTGGACCAGTATGCTACATAAGATACTGAGGTTGTGTCAACCTGGCAGAACAGGCCTGTTGCAACGGCTGTCAGTGCCAGCAGAAGGGCAATTTTTTTCATATGACGGGTATCAGACGGATAATGTATTCTGCTGTAAAACTATCAATTTTTATTTGCTTTCCTGCAATAATTCAGCGTTTGCCTGTGTTTCAAGTAATACGGGTCTGCAACCGTATAACGGGAATTGTCTTCTGATAACTCATTTATAATGATTCATTAAACCAATTGTCATGAAAAAAAATGCAATTCTGCTTGTCGGGCTGTTTGCCCTGCTGACACTGTTTTCCTGTTCAAAGAACAATGATCCGGTGAACTCATTTACATTTGACGGAGATGAGTACCTGATCAATGATCTTTACCTTATAGAAGAGGTCTTCAATAAGGGAGCTTCAAATGAGATGCATGTCTTCCAGTTCATGTTCGGAAACATTGAAAACGGAGACACAACCATGCTTGCGCTGGCTGTTCTGGATAAGAATGTCAAGACCCTCAGCGGCAACTATCCTTCACTTGGCTATACTGAGGATGATGACAGGTGTCTCTATCCGTTTGCACTGTTTTTCATCAGCGGTATTTCGTTTGACGGAGATTCATATTACCTGACCGGTGATGGCGGAAGCGTTGATGTAACCGTTAACCCTGACGGCCTCTACTCGGTTAAGTTCAATGATATCAGCGTTGGCGACTATGAATTGATGGGGGATAATACCACATATACCGAGACAGGGAAAATCACCGGGTCATACGAAGGTGCCATTCACAAGGAAGTGGAAGAAGTGGGAGGCATAACAAAGGGTTCAGTAGCAAGGACGCGTCTTAACTCGCTCCTGGAGCAGGTAAAGTAACCGTACAGTCAGCTTCCTGTTATCTTATTTTAAAGAAGGCGACTCTTTCCAGAGTCCCTTCTTTTGTTTTCGGGCCTTCGAGGCCAGCTCATTGAATGTCTCAGCGTATTTCACATTGGGAGGCATTGTCATCACCGTGGCATAGCCGTTTCGCACCAGCTCGGCGTTGATAAAAGTGCCGTCCTCAAGGTATGCATACGCAAGTGTGCGCCTGTAACGATCAAGGCGTGAGACATCGTATTCGAGCCTGACCTTCTTTCCTCTTAACAGCTCCCGGAGGTAACTGGTTGACTCGGCACCGAAAAACCCTTTCGGTCTTGTTCCGGTGTTTCGCGGCTCAGGCGCATCAATGCCAATAAGCCTTATTTTCATTCCCTTCTCGCTGCCGTCATCAACCCAGAAGGTGTCACCGTCAACCACGCGGGTGACGGTGAACCACACTTCCGGTTCCGTTGATGCTGCCTGGCCTGACATGATCAATGGCAGGAGTGGCAGCAGTATGCTGAGAAGGTATTTCACTGTCTTTTAAATGCATCCGGGTTTACCCGGTGTCCTGGGTTACCAGGTAAACCTTATGCCGAGGGCTGCACCCCATCCCAGTCCGTTGACATCACCCAGGAAATCCCACATCGGGCGGCTGTCAAGGCTGATCAAAATAGGCAGATCCTTGAATTTATATTCAATGCCAATCTGGCCGCCAAGGCCGATATTGACGTAGGAATTTTCATTGAAGTTGTCATATGCAACACTTGCGCCAGGACCTACATACCAGTTGAATCCTCCGGCGATATTCCAGTCCCAGTGATAGATCCCAACAAGCGCCACCCTGGTAAACTCACTGCTGAAGCCAAAGCTGGCATCAAGCTCAAGCCTGTTCCTGTCGTTGAGTCCCTTCTGGTATGACAGTTCTGCCCCGCTGAAGCTGTCGCCTCCGTAGAGACGGGCACCAAGGGCATTGGAACTGATCTGTGCGCCTGCAACAGCGCTAAGGCTTATCAGTGAAACAATAAATAACATTTTCTTCATGATAAAAAAGTTTTAATGTTTTCCTACTCGTTTGGCTTTTCGGTTCCGCCTTACTTTTTTCAGTATTATTAACAGCCTCTATCGGCAAAAATAGCATGCCTGTCTAAAAGAATGGCATTACCGGTTAAACAAAATTCATTCCAAAATGGGAGGTGGGTGATGCCTGATATGGCCACTCAGAATGCATTGCACTGTTTATCAGTGCCTGTAAGCCTGACAGGTTGCCCTGATTCCTTCCTCGTAGGGAGTGGCCTTTGTACCGAACCGGCCGGTGAATTTAGATGAGTCGAAGAAGTATTCCCTGTCGTACTGGTACATCATCTCCGGCATCTCTTTCATCACGGGGATGAACAGGCCCAGCGGGCGGAGCATCCATTTGGGAAGTATGGTGAGTTTTGGTGCTGTGGTACCCAATTCGGTGGCAATCATTGATATGAACTGTTTGCCTGTGACAGGCCTGCTGTCAGTAGGAAGGTGCCAGACCTGGCCGTAGGCGTCGTGCGTATTGCCAAGCAGGGCTGTCGCCTTGCCTGCGTCAGGGGTGTAGGTGAAGGAGTGCCTGATGTCAGATCCCACAAACCACATCGGCTTCTTACCGTCAGAAAGGTTCTTCAGAACCATCTGGGTCACGAAATTGTTTTCAGTGGCAGGACCGTAAAAGTCGGCCGAACGGGCTATCAGCCCCTGCAGACCCATATCCTTTACCGCTTCCAGAAGCATTTCGGAAATCCATTTTCTGACTGCACCCTTGCGGCTGGGCGGGTTGACCGGGGTGTTCTCGGAAAGCTGTGACATGTGGTTCTTATCGTACATATAGACATTGTCAAAGAACACCAGTTTTGCCCCATATTTGAGACATGCATTGATTGTATCTCTCATCAGGGTCGGCCAGTATTGTTCCCATACCCTCAACTTGTATTCAAGGCCCACTACAAGGTATACGACCTCGGAGCCTTGCACGGCTTTATCGACAGCTCCCGGTTGCGTCAGATCAAGGGGCATCAGTTCATCAGTTTCGTTCACCCTGATCGGGTTCCGGCTTACAAGCCGTATCCTGTCAGTGTACACGGGAAGTTCTTTTGCAAGGATCTTTCCTATGGTACCGTTAGCGCCGAGAATTGTCTGCATTGTTGTTTTTTTAACGAATATAGAACAATTATAATGTTGATATGTTCCGGCAAGTCCGGGATAGAATAATAAAGTCCCGCTGATCTGGTGGTCAGCGGGACTATTGAACAGTCAGTTAAGTTTTATTTGCGGCTGATTCTGTCGGAACCTGATTCCAGTGTTCTCTGCTGGGCGGCTCTGTTCTCGGCGGCTCTTCTTTCGTTTTCACGGGCTTCGGCGGCTCTTCTTTCATTCTCGCGTGATTCTGCAGCTCTCTGCTCTGCGGCACGCTGCTGTGCTTCCCTGGCTTCAGATGCCCTTCTCTCATTCTCACGGGCCTGTACCTCGCGGGCCTGAGCTTCGCGGGCCTCTGCGGCACGCTGCTCGCTCACCCTCTGCTGCTCGGCCCTGGCTTCAGCTGCCCTCTGCTCTGCGGCACGCTGCTGTGCTTCCCTGGCTTCAGATGCCCTTCTCTCATTCTCACGGGCCTGTACCTCACGGGCCTGAGCTTCGCGTGCCTGAGCTTCGCGTGCCTCTGCGGCACGCTGTTCGCTCATCCTCTGCTGCTCGGCCCTGGCTTCAGCTGCCCTCTGCTCTACGGCGCGCTGCTGTGCTTCCCTGGCTTCAGCTGCCCTTCTCTCATTCTCACGGGCCTGTACCTCACGGGCCTGAGCTTCGCGTGCCTGAGCTTCGCGTGCCTCTGCGGCCTCGCTTTCAGCGCTCTTCACCGTTACCGGGGCAGAGGCAGCAGTCCTTCTGACCGTCTCACCTGTCTGCGCGTTGTGCTCACTGTTCTGATCGGTCCTGCTTAACGTTGCAGGAGCCCTTCTTGCTTCCTCAGTGGTGGCTGCTTCCCTGCTTACCGTGCCGGTGGTGCTCCTCCTGGTGGCGTCGTTCCCGGCAGCTTCCCTGCTGACGGTGCCGGTGCCGGCTCTTCTGGTCTGTCCGTTCTCCTCAGCATTCCTGCTGACAGTCTCGGTGGAAGCCCTTCTGGTTGCTTCAGTCTCCGCTGCACGTCGTCCTTCGGTGCCTGCGGCGGTCCTCCTGCCCTCAGAAGGAACCGTTCCGCTCACTGCCTGAGGGGTTGCCTGCCGCCTTGTGCCGGCGTTCGCCGGAGCCTGGCTGCGGGTGCCTTCAGTTATCGCTTCGCGGGTCCTGCGCTGCAGATCCATCCCTTCAGCCCTCTGCTCGGGGCGTGAGTAGGTCTGCCTGTAGTTGCCTTCAGCTACCCTGCGCTGTACCTGGGGCGACTCCTGCCTTACACTGTGGTAGTAGTAGTCATTGTACCTTTGGTACCTGTAGCGGTCACTGTGGTGATAGTAGCTGTGGTAGTGGCTGTGCCACCCGGAGTGGTATCCGTAGTAGTAGTCCCAGTACCAGGGGCTCCAGGGCTCATACCAGGTGGGGTAGTAACCCCAGTACCATGATGAGCTCCATCCGTCGTAGTAAGGACTGTAGATGTGGACAACCACCGGCCAGTCCCACATGTCGTAGTAGTAGTTGTTGTATATCGTCGCGCCTCCGTAGTAGACCGGGCCGTACTCGTGCCTGATCCTGTGCTTTTTGGCGTAGACCGGTTCTATTATGTAGTTCCTCCCGTAGAGGAGCTCGTCGCCGATTATCTGTATCACAACCCTCTTCTTCTTCATCCTTTCCACCACTATCACCGCCACATCCTGGTACTCGTTGCGCCCGAGCACCGCACGGAGCACGATGTTGTGCACCCTGCCGTCGCGGTAGTCCGATACGGCAATGTAGTCAACCCTCCAGTCACCGTTGAGGTCGAGGTTGTTGATCCGTGAGTCCTGCTCGTTGAGGCTTCTCTCGAAAGCTTCAAGGGTGGGAGCATTACGGAACAGGTCCATGACCGCGTAGAGGTTGAGGTTGTCACCGGGGAGACCCAGGTATTCCTTCGGGTAGTTCTGTGCCCCGACTGTCGTCGTTAAGGCTGCCAGAACTGCGAGGACCGATGTGATAACTGACTTTTTCATCTTTTTACGTTTTATGAAGATCGCTCTTCAATGGAGGTAATGCAAAGGGTGTGCCAAAACCTCCGCAAACCCTCATGGGATGAGGCTGTCAGGATGTATTTTGTAAGATGTATGATATCTTCAGATCCGGAAGATGGCTTTTATTCACAAGGTCAGATTCCTGCCCTGATCAGCTTCAGATTTGTTTCCAGGCCGTCAAGATAAATAAGTGACCACACGCGGGGATTTACAACAAACATACCCTGCGTCCACCCCAGGTTGTCACCGGGCGTCTCATAGAAGCCAAGGATTAATGGTATTTTGCCGGCAATCTCTTCATTGGCGGCAGACTTCTGAAGTTCGCCGGCGAGTTCTCCCAGCCCGGTCTGTAGCCTTGTGTCATAAGTGGGATACTTCCCTCCGATGAACAGGGTTTTATCTGCGATAGATGTTTTTTCCGGGAACGGGAATGTCCATGGATCATTATTCCAGTCTTCCTCCGACATACCCTCAATGGAGAATATTCTGCGCTGATAGTCATCAATAATGCCCAGAAGTTCATCTATTTTGTTTATAGCCGTTGTGTGACCCGCAGCAGAAGGGATCTCATCAAGTACCGCCTCAATCCTGTTATAACTCCGCGACAACCGCATGCTGTCATCAAGCCTCTCCTTCGAAACATTGAGCGACAGCAATGCAGAGGAGATTGACGTGCCTGCAAGAAGGAAAAGTACAGCAACAGTATTATGAATGCTGAAATTCTTATCCTTTGATGTCACAGCAAGAAAAACCGGGAGGAAAACAACATACGGGAAGGGGAGGGCTATCAGCAGGGCTTTTCCCGCTCCCGGCCAGTGCATCAGCTTGAAAAGCATACCACCGAACATAACTAAACATGTGACCCATGTTACAATGTAAAGCAGCAGATTCTTTCTCCCGCCTTCAGTCCTGTAATGATTTCTCAAAGCCAGCGGAAGGAATACCACGACGAGCGTGACAATACCAAGAGTCAAAAGATGCCCTCCGCCGGGCCAGTGATTTATCTTAAGCAGAGCACCAAGAAAGATTACCGACGTAATGATAAGCCCCAGGGTATATATCTTCTGTTTCATATCCTTAAGTTTTATTGGTTATTAGTTCCCGAAACCGTTTCAATTGCATATGCCTCTGCAGCAAGGATGCTGTTTTTCAGCAGTTCCAACATATGCAGTCCGGTTATCAGCGGGATCCTGTCGGTTTCAGGATTTACCTCCTGCAGGTAAACGGAAGGTTCAAGAAGCTTCGCGTACATTTCAAACTTATCTGCAGGCAACTGATCCGACAGATAATCAGAGTATTTCTTCAGGGCAGCGGCAAGTTCATTCCGCAGGCCTGAATCCTTCATCAGGAAGTTCCTGAAAGGAGCAGTATGGAACGGCTGCTTTATCGCCTTGAACTGTATTACAGGTCCGGTCTCAGTTTTTGCCATCTGATTGGTCAGTATTGCCGGCACCCCGGGTTTTCCTTCAGCTTCGGCAATGAGCCTGGCTTCGGTATTGTTGATGACTGATATCAGTTCAACGGTCCTGTCATTTAGCTCCTTAAGGATTGGTAAAGCAGAGGAGTCATTGCAGTGACTGATCAATGACTGATTTGACCTGAACCTGTAATCAAACAGAGCCTGTTGTTCTTCATGATGTATGTAGTAACCTGCCTCAAAAGTCCTTTGCAGGCTGAGGTTGAGCATTAAAACCGGCAACATCAGACCTATCAGGCCGACTATCATGAAAATGAATCTGGCGCTGACGTTTTTTTCTTCCCTCCAGGTCATCCAGGTGTACAATGGAAATACTGCGAAGAATATGACTGCAGTCCCGAATGTCAGAAGTATGGTTGCCAGTGGCCAGTGCTGAATCTTGCAGAGCAATCCCATGATGGAACAGATCAAGCCTGCAGCACCTAAGATATAGACTATCTTTTTCGACCTGTTTTCCTGATCCTTCAGTTTTGCAGAGAGCAGGGCAGGGACAAAGGCAAGGGT
>Ga0116141_10005768_pt1 | contig 10323 bp, 8 predicted proteins | sample AD_UKC097_MetaG_FD_89744 | JGI IMG/M metagenome (GOLD analysis project Ga0116141, IMG submission 89744) | Active sludge microbial communities of municipal wastewater-treating anaerobic digesters from USA - AD_UKC097_MetaG | ecosystem: Engineered > Bioreactor > Anaerobic > Digestate | place: USA... | reverse complement strand
TGCCAGATCTGACTGATCTGACGGATTCGACCGATCAGCCAGATCTGGCATTCCCATGTGTTCCCCTCGCCGGGCCAGCCCCATATTGCAGTTGACTTTCACGGGAAGGCCGCGTGTATTCAGCAATGTGTCTTTCCAGAAGCCCTGTGTAAAAAGAGGCCGCCCATGAAACAGATTGCAACTCTTATTGCCTGCCTGGCCTTCCTGGCCGGTTGTGCCGTATACCACAGACCTTGCCCACATTGCGACAGCGATTATCCCGGAATCCTGCCCCCGCCCGGCGGCGAGGCCCCGGGCCACGCGGCACGCGTTTCCAGCTGGGACCGCTCCGGTAAAAACGCGGACAGTATACGCATCGCCCCCGGAGAAACCGCCATCCTTGCCGATATCTCCGGACCCGGTATCATCCGTCACATATGGAGCACGACCAACGCCACCGGGCCCTTCGGACGCACCCTCGTCCTGCGCATATACTGGGACGGCGCCGACACTCCCGCGGTCGAAGCCCCCTATGGCGACTTCTTCGGTGTCGGGCACGGTCTGGAAGCCGATGTGGACTCGGCGCCCATAGACGTTACTTCCCGCGGACGCTCCCGAAACTGCTGGTGGCGCATGCCCTTTGCCTCCCGCGCCCTGGTCACCCTCACAAATGAGGGCAACACCCCAAACGGCGCCCTTTACTACTATATTGACTATCTGTCCCTTGATGCGCCGCCCCATACCGGGCAACGTTTTTTCGCACAATACCGCCAGGCCTTTCCCGCCGACCAGCCGGAGAATTACACGATCCTCGACACCCGGGGACGGGGTTATTACATGGGCTGCGTCTTCAGCGTTGAGTCAACCAGCCCCAACTGGTGGGGCGAGGGGGATGACCTGATCGAAGCGGATGATCACGAACCGCTTCGCGTGACGGGTACCGAGGACTACTTCTGCGACGCCTGGGGGCTTCGGGAACACCTTCGCCCTCATCACGGCGCTCCCGTTTGTCAAGGGTTTGACCTTGCGGGCCTGCGATCATCCCTGTATCGTTTCCACATCCCGGACCCTATACCTTTTCAGAAAAGCATCCGGGTTTCCATCGAACACGGCTCGGAAAATGACCGGGCGGACAATCTGTCCTCCGTAGCTTTCTGGTATCAGATCCCCCCCGCGATGCCTCAACCGCCCCTCCCCCCGGCCCTGGAGCGCCTGACGGGTGTCGAGCGCGCCGATCTGATCCGCGCCCGTGCATGGCATCTGGCCACCCTCCCCGACGACCAGGACGGCGCCCTGAAAGAACTGAAGAACCGCGCCCTTTACGTGGAAGACACCATCATGATCGAGGGATTGCGCGTATATGCCACGTCAAAAATCACCCCCTCCGGTGACGCCCTGCAAAAATTGGACGAACTCCTGGCCGCCCTCGAGGAGCGCATCGCCTTGCTTCCGGAGGAAGAACTTCGAACGGCGAGAGTCCGCGACGTTCCAACCGATGACGATGCCCCCGTGCTCAAGGCGCCGCTCCTGGCCCGCGAAACCCTGATGCGGGCACGGATGGACCTTGGCCGCCGCGCCGCGCGCATACATGGTTTTCGCGCCGGCGATGAGATCATCATCGAAGCGCGGGACGCCTCCGGGGAAAGAACGCCAGCCCCGGATTATGAAGACACCCCGGATTTCAACGACAGCTACGCCAAGGCGGAAGACATCCACAGCATGGGCTCCGGAGCGCGCTTTACATACGGAGGCGCCGACCCCTCACAAGCCCGCTTCACTCCGGACTTTCCCGCCGCGGGCCGATACGAGGTCTTTGTGATTTTCTCTTACGGCGCCAACGCCGGAGATACGCGATACATTATCCGGCACACCGATGGCGAAACGGTCATCCCCCTGCCGCAACACGGCCGTCCGGACACGGACCAGCGCAACAACCAGACCTGGATTTCCCTCGGGACCTTTCACTTCGATCAGGGCCGCAACGCCTCGCGGGGCGCGGTCATACTCGACGCCTCGCGGGGACAGATACAGCCACATCCCAAACATGAATACCGCGCCTATGCCGACGCCGTGCGTCTCGTCTTTCTCGGGAAATAATCCCCGCACAAATGATCTTTCGGCGAGTGCATATCACATCTCCTGGTAAAAATTGAAAGTCGGCATGAAAAATTTACCTTGAATCACGACAAGAGTATCCTGGCTCTCTTTGTCGTCCAGTAAGTCCATAGTGTCCATGTCGTCCACAAAGAAAATGGCAAAAGGTATCCCGATGGGGAATTTGTGAGATTGAAAGGATGCCTCTCTGAAATTGATGGGCGCACATGATTCGGGCTGATCGTTTTGGCTGTAAGAGGGACTATGCAAAGATATTTGACGTGCCCCCTCTTACGGCGGGTGCGCATTACGTCTCCTGGTAAAAATGGAAAGTCAGCATGAAAAATTTACCTTGAATCACGACGAGAGTATCCTGGCTCTCTTTGTCGTCCAGTAAGTCCATAGTGTCCACGCCGTCCACAAAGAAAATGGCAAAAGGTATCCCGATGGGGACTTTGTGAGATTGAAAGGATGCCTCTCTGAAATTGACGTGCGCCCTCTTACGGTCCGCGCAGTCCATTACGGTTGACAACACGTTCTGCCCCATGGAGTGCTCTTTTTTATATTTTATTGCACAGAATCGGTATCCTGTCTTATTATATTGAGAATAAAAAGGATGGTTTCATGATACGCACAACCCTGATGATTTCCCTGCTCCTGGCCTGCGCCCTTTCCCTGCCCGCGGCCCAGTGGACCATAATGGTGTATCTCGACGCCGACAACAACCTCGAACCTTACGGCATTATGGATGTCAACAAGATGGAAATGGTCGGCTCTGACAGCGATATGAACATCGTAGTCCTTGTGGACCGGGTTTCAGGCTATGATACATCCAACGGGGATTGGGTGGATACACGCCGCGGACGCGTCATCGCGGACAGCGACCCCGCGATTATTTCATCACCCCTGGTCAGCGTGGGGGAGAAAAACATGGGCGACCCCGCCACCCTCACCGAGTTCGTCAACTGGGCCGTCACGCAGTATCCGGCAGAACATTACGCCGTTATCCTGTGGAACCACGGCAGCGGCTGGAGACGCGAATCTGCCGCTCTCGCCAAACCCGGCGCCCTTTCACTGTTTGATAAACCATCCCTCTCCTCTCCGCGGCCGGAAAGTTCCCCTGCCGGCGAAGATAAGGTTTTCCCTCTTCGCGAAGTCTGCTATGATGACACAAGCAAAGACGCCCTGACAGTCAAAGAGGTGCGGCTGGCCCTGGAGGCTGTTTCAGTGAAGCCGGACATCCTCGGTTTTGACGCCTGCCTGATGCAGATGATGGAAGTCGCCTGGGAGATTCGCGGCAGGGCCGGTATTATGGTGGGGTCCGAGCAGAACGAACCCGCCGAAGGATGGGCCTATCACCTGTTCCTGGCCGATTTGAAGGCCAATCCCGTAATGACGCCGGCACAGCTGGCAACATCCATCGTCAACCGTTACGGCGAATATTATAGTGGGGCAAACACACAATCTGCCGTGAATCTGGATGCCATCGAACCGCTGGGCCAGGCTCTCGACGTCCTCGCCGGGGCGCTGATTGCCGCAGACACGGAATGGTCTGCTTTTAACCAGGCGCGGGGATTGTCAGCCAGTTATTCTTATGCGGACTACCGGGACCTTCCCTCCTTTCTGTGGGCACTGATCACAAGAACGCAGAACTACACCGTCCTGACCGCGGCCCAGCAGGCCCATTCGAGCCTTTACAACTGCATCGTTGCCAACCACAGCTCCAGCCGGGACGGCGCCGGCGGACTTTCCATCTACTTGACCGCCGCAGGGAGGGCGCCCCTCTCTTCATACACTGCCATTAATCTCAGATTCGCCGCGGACACCCGATGGGATGATCTTTTGAGAGCCGCGGCCCTGAAACCCATGCCGGATGACGGACTGGAATCCAACAACACCCTTGCCACATCGGCGCCTGTCGCCTTTGGCTCCCACCTTGGCCTTGCCTGCCTCAACGAGGACTGGTATCGGGTGGATCTTTCGCCGGGCCATCGCGTTGTTGCAGCGATCCAACACCTGTATGACGATGGGGACATTGACACTGCCCTGTATAACGGAAGCGGCATCGAGCTGACATCCTCAGATTCCTCGGATGACCTTGAAATTCTGTATCACCGTTCGACCGGCGGCGGCGCGCATCATATCCTCGCATACGGATATTCCGGGGCCACAAACCCGTTTTACAACCTGCATGTGTATAGCCCGGATGCCAATCCCGGTTATACGATTGCGCCCGGCTCTATGGATTGGGCCGCGCTCGGCGCCCCGCAGGTTTTCAACGCCGGAGATGAAGATTCCCTTGAAGCGCCGCTCGGTTTTCGTTTTCGCTTTTACGGTGTTTCACAGGAAAGTGTGCGCCTCTGTTCAAACGGTTATCTGACCCTCGGCGACGCGGGTCAGGAATATCTGAACCTGCCGATGCCATTGCCGTTCATATCCGGCGGTATTATTGCTCCGCTGTGGGACGATCTGGATCCGCCGGCGGGCGGCGGACGCATCCTGTATGGCACGGAAGGGCCTGCCGGCGACCGGCGTTTTATTGTGACTTGGGAGAATTGTCCGCACTGGACGTCTTCGGGCTCAACGGAACCGGTCACATTCCAGGCGATTCTGGAGGAGCGGGACCACCGGATTACATTCCAGTATAAAGACGTTGATTTCGGCCAGAGCGAACTGAATGGCGGCCTTTCCGCCACGGTGGGTCTGCAGTCCCTCGACGGCCGGCGCTCTTGTCTGTTCAGTTACGATGAGGCGTTTCTGGAAAACGGCCTGAGCCTGGAGTTCACCCCTGACCCGATGTCACCCGCCGGCGCGGCCTGGGCATGGTATGACTGAGTCGCAGCTCTTCCCTGCGCCGGATGACAGATCAAAAAATCTGTTTAAAGTCCTCAACCAGCCCGGGAAGTTCCAGCCCTTCATCAAAATCAAGAGGTTGGATATATAGTTTATTCACAAAAAAGGTGACGCACCTTTTGTCCTCCCAACGCCCGACCTCTAAAGGAACAGTCCCCTGCTGGGGGGTGAAAAACACCAGATTGTTGTCTCCCTCGGGAAGGAAAAAGATTCCATCGAGGACGAATGTTTTTTCCGCCGGGCCGTCCAGTGTTTTCATCCGTCTCTCGTTGAGGCTGACATGCAATTGCCGATCTATGTGAAAACTCTTTGTTGTCACTTGAATCCATACCCAGCGATCCTTGTCATTATGAATGTTAAGTATGGAGCGCTGTTTCATCCAGCGGCCGGCTTTCTCCTTTTCCCACCAGGTATCTTCATCATGGCTCACCTGGAACAACCCCTGATCCTGAAGCAAAAGTTCCACTCGGGACAGGCTCACCGTAGGCGCCAGAGAAGAGGACGTTTGGGGCGTTGCCTTCAGAACAAAAAGATTCTCATTAGGATTGATGGACACAAAGAGCGAGATATCCCGGCCTGTTGATAATGATTGCGTCGAGGAAAAGTCATACCTGGCGATTTCACGATCTTCCCTGAAAATGGAAAGCGTCCCCGGAGTGTCCATCCTTACACCCTTTAACACCAGCTGACGATATGAGACGGCGTCGGCCGCAATGCGAATTCCGGCCTCTCCGGAAAAGGACCGGTTGTTGTTTGCATCCAGATCCCACGAGCTGTCGAATTGGATAATTCCTAAAGCCGCGTCCATATTATAATACGGGACAATCTCATATACAATGGGATACCAGCCTATTCGGGGAGGTGTCCAGTGATGATGAAAAAAGAAATAGTCTTGTCCTCGCTTGAGGGCCGGCAATCCCTGTGTATCCGTAATCAGGTTGGTCCACGCCACCCAGCGTATGTTCCTGCTTTTATACCATTTATAATCCAGGGGATTCGGCGGCCAGACCTGATCTACCCGCTCGAAAGTGAGACCGGCAAAGTAGCAAAGTGAAGGGAGCGGGGTCAGGGCCCTGTCGTCCGGACGCATCTGTTTTTTCAGCCATTCGCCTTTGGCGCGCGAGGATACGGTCATGTTTTTAAAAACCATCCAGGTGCCCTTTTTGCGATTGATCCAGCCCTGTCCGGGCTGGGGAGAAAAAAAGGCGGCGGCGTGAAATAACAGCAGCAGGATAACGGCGGCGCACTGAAGCAGTCTGCGGGTCTTTATATTTCTGGATTTGTTCGAACAATAGTGAATAATCTCCGTAAGGGATATGGAAAAAAGAATGACAAATGAAGGCACAATATAGATGAGATGTCTGGAATTAAAGGGGTGAAGACGTAGGTATTTCATCAAAACGAGGATGGAAAGGTTGATCATAAAAAAAAGAAAAGCGGCTTTATAGACTGCCTGGTTCCGTTTTTTCACTTCCTCCCTTGATCTGAACAACAGAAGGGCGCCGGCAAGGGTTATCAAAGTCATCAATAACATGAGAATGGCTGAATAGCCAACCAGGATTTGCTTTATTCTCTCTATGCCCTCGACTGCAAATAGAAGTATCTCTCCGGGGCCCCCCCGGCCTCCGTAACGAAATTCAAAGGAATCCTGGATGCTCTGTGGATCCGTTCCGCTTAACAGGAATATTTTCCACAACACCATTACGGGCACGGTAATTGTCAGATATTGCGCCAGGATCCTCCATTTTTTCTCAAACAACAATATGAAACCAAAGGCAAAAGCAGCCAGAAGGGCCTCATGACGGGTGACAAATAAAAGCGCCGTTACAACCCCCAGCAACCATCCTTTTCGCTCAATGCAAAACATAAAAGCCAGAAGAACCAGGGCTGTAAACATCGGTTCGCTGAGAACCGCCATGGAAAACATGGCGAAGGGCACAGCCACGACAGACAGTATTCCCGACCCCCAGAGCGCGGCCTGGCGGGAATGGTGGCGTGACAGAATACATGCCATTAACACGATTACAGCAACCGACCAGAACAGCGATATCGCTTTTCCAACAAGAAAAGGGGCGTTTCCCGCAAGCTTGTTAAGCCCGTGATACAAGCCCACATAGGCCAGATGCTGGGTTTTTCCAAACCAGAACCCGGCCCACCCTTCCCGGCAAGAGCGTTCCGCGTTGAGAATATAATTGTAGGAATCCTCCCACTGGTCCGGCACAAATTTGACTATAATCAAACGGAGAACGATCCCAAGAACAACAATTGCGGCGATGCTGTCGAAGAAAAACAACCTGGAGATTTTGCTCTCTTTGATTTTGTCATCTATTTCTATGTTCATCTTTTCTTTCGATGGAAACCCCGGCATTTCGTTCCTTTCCCCTGGCAAATATTTTATTCGGCACCTTTTGTATTTTCTGTTGTAAGCGCGCCTGAATCAAGGCTGACGCCGATTTTATCCATAAACTTTCGGGCGCGATCGATTTCCTGTGGACCAAAGGGCTCCATGGTTTGCTCGGGAGAATAAATGACGGATTTAACGTTCTGGGATTTCATGGCCTGAACAAGAAGGCTCGTTGTCGGGTATGTCCAGGACCAGGCATAATACTGATGCCCCGATAAGGCCCTCCCGGCTTCAACATACCCCGAACTGTTCTGGGTGGCCTGGTATACTCGGCGATGAAAGTCTCTCCAGCCGAATACATGAAAAAGAAAAGCATGAATCGCCACGAACAACACAACAAGAAAAAAACTTCCAAGGAGATAGTCTGAACAAACAGAAACTTGGGAATGAAAGAACCTGTGGCTGGAGACAAGCAGAAAAACGGAAAACAGAAGCGGCAATGCCAGATTGAGAGACCTCAACAGATAAGTGGCACTCGGCTCGCCCATCTGATATGAGCGCGTTTTCCGCAGACACCATATGATCAGAAGCCCATGTCCTATGTATGTCAATGGGTTGCGAAAAGCCTCATTTGTTTTTCTGGGAATGTTCTTCAGCCACCCGGGAATACGGGATTTCGACTGGATCGCCAGGCAAATACTTGCATAAACCATGATGATGGTAAAAATAGCGGAGATAATGAAAAAATGCCTCTTTACCCATGAAAAGTGTTCTCCAAACATGGCATCTCTGTTTCCGCTGTATGGCGCGTTAAAAATCATATATGCGTTGATGATGATTCCAAGGAGATAAAGTATCGCAACTGTAAGGAAAGGGGGCGTCGCTCCTTTGATTCTTGCTGTTCTGATAACAGCAGAAAGCAGAAATACCAGACTCACAATAAAGAAAATCGCCCAGAATTCATAACATAAAACAGTGAACACCCACAACACCAGCAATGCGCATTGAACACGGATCCTCGTCAGATCACAGACCGATAGAATTGTTATTGTAAGAACAAACAGAGATGCCGCCAGATGCGACTCTGAAATCACAAAGAATCCCGTAAAGCACACCAGAATGCTATACATCAGGGCAATCAGAAAGGCATGAAACGGACGCCCTGATCGCAAAAATATCCACGAAGACAACGCGTAACCCAGCCAGGGGAGATAATATAACGCAGCGCCATACAGATAAGACAGATGCGCAATGCTGGTAATATTGAACCTCATTGCAGCAACAACAGCGGATTGTGTCAGAAAATGGTGGCCCGCTCGTGCTATTGTTCTGCCGGGCATATGGAGATTTCCACTTTCAAGAATACCCGCAAAAAAGGCAGATCCGTCCGCAAAAAGATGCGCATGGGAAATAATTGCCGGCGGAAACGCCAGAACCGCGAATATCCCAAAAACAATCAGAGGCCATTGCCTTGCATAAAAAAATTCTTGCCCTGCATCGGGTGAAACCGCGGCACTCGAAGCAACCGTACGTCCCATATGTCCATCTCTCCTCAATCGTAATACTGAAAGTTCGCCGTGATGGTGATGGTGTTTCCCTTGATGTAATCGGGCAGGGGACCCAGATGGGCTGTGCGCTCCACGGCGTCCACGGCAAAGCGGTCCAGATGCGGATTGCCCGTGGACTTGATCACCCGCGCGCTCGAGATGTTGCCGCCCCGGTCCACGTGGAACTCAACGGCGCATGTGATCCCGGCATATCGGTCCGAACGCGACAGATTGAAATTGCTTTCAATCTTCTGCGTCGCCATCAGAAGATAATATTCCGGCAGATCCGCGTGCTTGACCATGAGCGGCGCACGGGGAGACACCGGCTGCGAGACCTGCCGGGGCGCGGGGGGGTGATTGGACGCTGGGGGGTGAGGACGCGGCGGCGGTGTTGTCTGGGGCCGCGGCGGCGACGGCTTTGTGCGGGGCGGCGGGGTCGTCTGAGGACGCGGAACCGGTGTGGATCGGGGACGGGGCGTCTTTTGAGGCTCCGGTTTCGGCGTCTGTTTGGGAATGACTTTTTTCGGCATCGGAGTGGGCTCCGGCTTGGGCTCGGGTTTCGGCGTAACCTGGGCTTTCGGCGTGGGCTCCGGCTTGGGTGGGGATGGTGTCTTCTGGGGCGCGGGCGTCTGCTTGGTTGTCTGCTGGGCGGTTTTCTTTTCCGCCTGGACGAACCGGATTCGCGTAACCTGCTGTCTTTCCAGTTTTTTCCAGCGCGGCTGGACAATATTCAACACGATCAGCACGACAAAAATAACCACATGGCCGATGATGGAGACCACGATATGTTTGCGCAGATTGAAAGCCATCACGATACCTCGGTTTAACCTCAGATCACCTCGCCCGCCATTACTTTCCTGAACTTTTCGGCGGTTCTGTGACCAGTCCGACGCCCTCAACGCCGGCCTTTTGCATGGCATACAGCGTCTGGGCCACGACCTCGTAGGGTACGGTGCGGTCCGCCTCGAGCATCACATCCACATCAGACTTGCCTTTATACAGCGCGGCCAGTTTTTCCGTGAGATCGTCAAGGGAAACACGCGCATCATCAATATAGAAGCGTTCGTCCTCGCCTCTTTCCGGCGCCTTTCGAATGGCAACGGTGATGGAATTTTTCGGTTTCAGATTGGTTGCGGCCACCTGGGGAAGGTCTATCTCAACACCATGCTTCAGTGTTGGGGCGACAATCATAAAGGCGATCAGGAGGTTGAACGTGACATCCATCATCGAAGTCAGGCTGATGGAAGCCATCGGTTCAAGGTTTGACTGGCGTCTCTTTAACATGTTCAACGCACCCCCTTCAGCAGTTCCTTTAAAATGATATTGGCGATTTCCATGGAGAAGGAATCCATCCTCCGGATCAGGTTTTGCACATGTTTGATGAAATGATTGTAAGCCAGGACGGCGGGAATGGCTGCGATGAGACCGACAACCGTAGTCAGAAGGGCCGTCGAGACGCCAGGCGCGAGACTGGCCACCGCGGCGCTTCCCTCGCGCGCGACGGCC
>Ga0116141_10005766_pt1 | contig 10324 bp, 9 predicted proteins | sample AD_UKC097_MetaG_FD_89744 | JGI IMG/M metagenome (GOLD analysis project Ga0116141, IMG submission 89744) | Active sludge microbial communities of municipal wastewater-treating anaerobic digesters from USA - AD_UKC097_MetaG | ecosystem: Engineered > Bioreactor > Anaerobic > Digestate | place: USA... | reverse complement strand
GCCAGGATGCGTTCGAGAGCTCCGCTGCAATGATCCGCGAGAATCTGAAGATTTTCGAGGTCGCGCGGGGAGTATTTCTTCGCGCTATAGGATTGAATGGAAAGAACACCGACCACCTTCTCTCCCCGCCGAATGGGAGTAAACATCAGAGACATGGAAGGGCGGGCGATATCGCCGAACGGGGTCAGATTCTCCGATGGAACCAGGTCTTCGGGATTTCTGAGGATCAGCAGGGGCCCTCCGGAGAGAGCTTTTTTAACAAGGGCGTTAGCCTTTGTTCCCTCGTAAGCCGGGTGAACCGTTCTGACGGAGCCTTCAATCGTGTCGAAAGTGACGACATCGTATAATTCCTGTTTTTCCATTGAGTATATATTGACAAAAGCGGCATCCCACCCGAAAAGCTGCCGGGCGGTGTCGAGGATCATGACCGCCGCTTCGCGCGGATTGACAGCAGCAGCGATGGTTTTTCCCAGATCGGCCAGTTTTCGGGTGAGCATTTCCTGCTGTCGGAGTCTCTCCTCGGCAAAGGTGCGCTCCAGGGCGCCCCCGCAACGATCAGCAAGGACCTGCAGGAGATCCAGTTCCTTATGAGTATAAAGTGCGCGAACATAGCTTTGAATGGAAAGGACACCGATGTTATCCGCACCCTTGCGGATTGGAACAAACATCAGAGAGCAGGAAGCGCGAGTGATGTCTCCGAACCGGAACAATGGGCCTTCCTTGATATCGGGAGATTTCTCATTACGGAGCACGAGGCGGGCGCCCTCGTTCAGGATGGACCGGAGATAACCGCTCTCTTTCTGATTCTGTTCAAAAGCGGCCACCTCCTTTCTTTCCCCGCTGATTGTGTCCATGTTGACGATGGAATAGAATTTGTCCTCATTCCGGGAATAAAGGGTCAGATAACAGGCGTCCCATCCGAACAACTGATCCGCGGCATCGAGGATGACCAGGGCGGCTTCACGCGGGATGGTGACCATGCCCAGGCTGTGCTCGAGATGAGAGAGGACATCACTGATTCGTTCCTGGTGTTTACGATCCAGCGTGTGGCGCCGCACCATGTTCAGGGCCACCAGCCAGACAAAGAGCAGGCCCGGAATCGAGCCGGCAATGGCGCCAAGGCTGAAAAAAGCGCGGCGACGCAATGATGCGGTCTTTTTTTCAACGGCCTCCCGCAGCCCGACATCCAGTATGTGATTGAAACTGTCGAAGTCGTGCATGTCGCTGGAATACTGGTCGCTGTAAAGCAAAGCGCGGGCCTCTTCCAGGCGGCCGCTTTTCACCAGGTCAAACGCCTGGCTTTCCAGCCGCATCAGGCGGGCGTTGGCCGAATCCATACGGATCATGAGATCCCGGATTTCCTGATTCGGCGCGATCTGCAACAATTCCTTGATGGCGCCGTCCACTTCACGGACATGATCTTTATACATCTCCATATCAGCCAGACTGCCTGTCTGGGCGGACTGGCGGGCGATATTGGTCAGTTCCGGGGCCGAGTTGATGGAACTCACCAGAAACTGGAAGCGATATTCCAGCTGGGGACCGCTGCGGTAGGCGTCATAGAGTTTCCAAATGTGCCACCCCGTACTGGTAAAAAGAATCAGGGAAATGAAAAGAGCCACCGTGATGGCCTTCATGGGAAAGGCGCTCATGGTACTTTCTCTATCCTGTTTCATCCTGCGGAGGGCCTTTCGCACAGATCGCGGCGCGTGAAAAGCAACATTGCGCTTGTGAATAATCACCACTGCCCGGGATCATCAATGCGAATGAGGCTGCGTGTCAAAAGTAAAAATGTTTCCATCGTATAACTTTTTACAGGAATGGGAGTTGTGAGAAGGATCGAACCGATCCCCCGGATCAGATTGATGGGAATGATCAATCAGAAATCGGTTGAATTATGATCGCCTCGTGAATAAGCGGGAAATGATTCCGCTTGCATGCATGGGTCGGAATTATGGCATGATGCCTCATTATGTCAGGGAATCGAGAACATGAAAAGCCGAAGAATTGACGAATTTCGGATTCTGGTTCCCCGCGAGGGAGCCATGCTGGTTGACGCCATGGTATACACCAGTGATGCCCTTGCGCCCGAGGATGAGGCGCTGGAGCAGCTGAGACATGCCGCGTCCCTCCCGGGCGTCCGGCGCGCCCTGGCCACACCTGACATTCATACAGGCTTCGGTGTGCCGATAGGTTCCGTTGTAGCATTGCCGGATATCGTCGTGCCGTCCGCCGTGGGTTATGACATAAACTGCGGGATGCGCCTCATGACCACTCCACTTTCCGCCGGGGAAACGGACGTGCGTCAACTGGCGGATTCGATACGGCGGGACATTCCCCTTGGAGAAGGGAAAAAGAACCTGCACCTGAACAATCAGGACCTGAAACAGGTCCTCGAACGGGGAGTTGCGGGGATGCCGGACTGGGCGAAGCGGCATTCCAAACTTGACAAATTATGGAACGATGACGAGTTCGAATCCGACCTGGCGAATATCGAAGACCACGGTTCCATGCCCGGCCGGGCTGGCGCGGTCAGCCGTCTTTCCATCGAGCGCGGCACGGGTCAGCTGGGCACACTCGGCGGCGGCAACCACTTCATCGAGATACAAAAGGTGCAGAGCGTTGCCGACGAATCCATTGCGCGAGCCTTCGGTATTCATAAGGGACAGATACTTGTGATGATTCACTCGGGTTCGCGGGGTTTCGGACACCAGGTCGGCGGGGATTACATGAAGATGGCTGCGGGGATTTCCCGGGGAAAGGGTGCCGACCGGATGCTGGGTTTTCTGCAAGTGGAAAGCGAATCGGGACAAAATTACATCAGCGCCATGAATGCCGCCGCGAATTTCGCGTTTGTGAACCGGCAGGTGATGGCGCTGTTTGTCAGAAAAAACTTACGTCATTATTTCGGCGATATTCCCATGCCTCTCATTTATGATGTGCCGCACAACATGGCCAAGCTGGAGATACACGGGAATGAACAGCTGTGGATGCACCGCAAAGGCGCCACAAGGGCTTTTCCGGAAAGCCTGATGCGGGGATCGCGATGGGAGGAAACGGGGCAGCCGGTGATCATTCCCGGTTCGATGGGAACGGCGAGTTATCTGCTCACCGGTATGGAAAGCGGCGCGGAGAGCCTGTTCAGCGTGAATCATGGCGCAGGCCGCGTGATGTCTCGCAGGGCGGCGGCGGGGAAATCGCGGCGCAGGAACGGCAAGGTTTTGTCTGAAGGCATCATCTCCGAAGAACGTTTCCGGGAATCCATGAAAGGCATTTACCTTGTCTGTGAAGACCGGCATTCCGTGAAAGAGGAGGCGCCGGATGCCTACAAGGATATTGACGAGGTGATCCGGATTGTAACGGGCGCCGGTCTGGCAAGGCTTGTTTGCCGAATGGTTCCGCTGGCGGTTCTCAAAGGGTAATGCCGGTGAGGAGATTTCACGCCTGAGAAACAAAATGCGGCGCGAAGCAGGTGTTTCTGCGCGCCGCATCTTCCTGTGCAGTTGTGATTGTATATCAGACCAGGCCCTGTTCGATCATGGCGTCGGCGACCTTCATGAATCCGGCAATATTGGCGCCATGAACATAATCGCCTCCGCAACCATATTCCTTTGCGGTATTGTAGGAGTTGTCATGGATTTCCTGCATGAGGTCCTGAAGCTTCGCGTCCACGTATTCACGGCTCCAGTGTATGAACTGGGCGTTCTGGGCCATTTCAAGACCGGACACGGCGACTCCGCCCGCATTGGCGGCCTTGCCGGGGCCATATAGAATGCCGGCCTTGCGGAAAATGGTGACGGCATCGGGTGTGGAGGGCATGTTGGCGCCTTCGGCCACGAGATAACAGCCATTTTTCACAAGGGTGCGCGCGTCTTCCTCGTCAAGTTCGTTTTCCGTGGCGCTGGGAAAGGCGCACTGACTGGGAATGGCCCAGGGGCGTTTCCCCTCATGATAGGTGACGCCGGGGAACTTGTCAGCATACTCGCGGATGCGGCCGCGGCGGACGTTTTTCAGATCCATGATCCAGGAAAGTTTTTCCCGGTCAATGCCGGCGGGGTCATGGACCGTGCCGTTGGAATCGGAAAGCGCAATGACCGTGGCACCAAGTTCAATGAGTTTTTCAGCGGTAAACAGGGCGACATTTCCGGAACCGGAGATGACGCATTTTTTGCCTTCGAAATCCTCGCCGCGGGTCTTCAGCATGCCCTTGGCGAAATAGACACAGCCGTAGCCGGTCGCCTCGGGACGCAGGCGCGAACCACCCCAGTTCAGGCTCTTGCCGGTTAGGGTTCCATCGAAGTCGCTCGTGAGACGCTTATACTGACCGAACAGATAGCCGATTTCGCGACGTCCAACGCCGATATCACCGGCGGGCACGTCCGAAGCCGGACCGATATGGCGATACAGTTCAGTCATAAAGGACTGACAGAAGCGCATGACCTCGAAATCGGATTTGCCCTTGGGGTCGAAGTCCGAACCGCCCTTGCCTCCTCCCATATACAGGGTTGTCAGGGCGTTTTTGAAGATCTGCTCGAAGGCCAGAAACTTGAGAATGCCGAGATTCACGGAGGGGTGAAAGCGCAGGCCGCCCTTGTATGGGCCGATGGCGCTGTTGAACTGGACACGGTATCCCCGGTTGACGATGCGATGGTTTTTATCATCCATCCAGACCACACGGAACATGATGACACGTTCGGGTTCTGTCAGGCGCTCCAGTATCTGGAAATTCTGATAGCGCGGATGCCGGGCGAGGGCGGGTTCAAGGGATTCGAGGACTTCTTTGACAGCCTGATGGAACTCATATTCCCTCGGGTTGCGCTGCTCGATGACTTGCATAACGTTGTTAATGTAGTCCTTACACATATTCTTCTCCTTTTACAAACGCGGCCCGAAAGGGGAAAAGGCTACGTTAACCATAAAGATGCGTGTGTATATGAGAAATGAGCCATGGGGGGACAAGACAAAAAATCCATACAGAATTATCTTGCCTGATTTATGAGATATTTATATCTGGAACAGGAATTTTTTCCTGATAGGAGGCAGTTTTAATGTCCGATGAAAAAAGAGAGCGGCGCCTCAGGATTATTCTCAACATTCTGTCACAGTCGGAAAAACCCATGGGAGCCACCCGGCTGGCATCCGAATTCGGCAATTTCGGCATTGATATCAGTGACCGCACCGTGCGGCTCATGCTGGAAGACCTGGACCGCCAGGGCCTGACGGAGAATCTGGGACGGCGGGGGCGCCGTCTGACGCCGCAGGGGCAAAGCCTGGCGCTTTCGCATGTGTCGGCATCGCTTCGGGGCTTCGTGAACGTCAAGGCGGAAACCCTGGCATCCCAGATGACCTTTTCCCTCTCGCGCCGCAGCGGGACGATTGTCATCAACATCTCTCTGATCCCCAAAAAATTCATTGCCCAGGCTGCCGAGGAAATCATCATGTCCTTCAACGCCGGGATCAGTTACGGAGAGATGATCGCTATTGGAATGCCGGGAGAGTTGTTTTCGGGCCAGAGAATTCCCAAGGACCATATCGGAATAGGCACAGTATGCGGGATTACCGCAAATGGTATTTTTCTCCAGATGGGAATACCAACGGTCTCCGTTTTCGGCGGTCTTCTGGAGATGCGTGACGGGAAACCGCACTATTTCCAGCATACCATCAAATACAGCGGCACGACAATAGATCCGCTGGAGATATTCATGAAGGGTGAAATGACCTCTGTGGGAGAGGTGGCGCGGGGGCGCCCCGGACTGATCGGGGCGGGATTCCGCGAGATTCCGGCCAACTGTCTGACCAAGATTCCCCGCTTTCAGGACCACATGAGCAAGGCCCGGCTGAAGGGAATCATCGCCGTGGGAAAACCTGGGCATCCCCTGGCTTTTACACCGGTAACCCCGGGGCGGGTGGGAGTCATCGTCATGGCGGGACTGAACCCCATCGCCGCCGCGCAGGAGCGGCATATTCCGATCAATTCCTTTGCCATGTCCCGGCTTTATCCCTATGAAAAGCTTGTGCATTACAACACTTTAAGGAAGTTCCTTTCATGAACGGGGGGAGAAGCGAGTCCTTCCCTGGAAACATCCCCATGATCAGTCGGTTGAGTCAGACCGGTCCGACAGGTCCGGTCATGAGGGTTGCGCCCCCGGCCGGTGGGTGTGGCCGCGCCTGTGAAAAATTCTGTGAGATTTTCATTGCACGGGGCCGGATGGTTTGTTACGTCACTTCCGCCACTTTGCGTTAAAGTGGTTGAAGATCAGATTTTTCAATAAAACACACGCCGCCGGACGGTGCGATGGTGTCCCCTGGGGATATGCGTTCCGGTGGATGGCGGCGGAGGAAAAACCAAAGAAGGAGGACAGACTCATGGTTGAAGAAGTATCCATGAAACAACTTCTGGAGGCGGGTGTCCATTTTGGACACCAGAGCCGGCGCTGGAATCCCAAGATGGCGCGTTACATTTTCACCGAGCGCAACGGGATTTACATCATTGACCTGAAAAAGACACTGCGGCTTCTGCGCGAGGCGATCAAGTTCGTCCGCGAGAGCGTGGCTCAGGGTAAAAAGGTGATGTTCGTCGGCACGAAGAAACAGGCCCGGGACTCCGTGGAACAGGCGGCCAAAGGTTGCGGCATGTATTACGTGAACAACCGCTGGCTTGGGGGCATGTTAACCAATTTCAAGACTCTTCGCCGCAGCACTCAGCGCCTGATCGAACTGGAAAAGATGTGGGAAGACGGCACCATCAACCGTTATTCCAAAAAAGAGATCAGCCAGCTCGATCATGAGCGTCAAGCCCTGGCCAAGAACCTTTCGGGTGTGAAAACCATGACAGAAGCACCCGGCATCCTGTTCATCGTGGATCCCCACAAGGAGCAGATTGCCGTGAAGGAAGCCCGGAAGCTGCGCATCCCCATTGTGTCCATCGTGGACACGAACTGCGACCCGGACCAGATTGATTATGTAATTCCCGGCAATGATGATGCGATCAGGGCGATCAAGCTGATGGCCGACCAGGTCATGCAGGCTTGCATAGACGGCTCAATGGAAAACCAGGCCATCGAAGGCGTGGCGCCCGAGGGCCTCACACCCGAAGTGGCCGCCAGCCTGGGGGTTGCCTCCCCGGCCAAGGAAAAAGAGATAGAGGAGCCCGCCGACGCCGAAGAGGACGAACAGGTTCAGTAACCCCGGCCGGCGGCGCGAAGTCCCCACCCCCAAAATCCCCCTTTGAAAGGAGATAATCCCGTGGCTGTCAGCATGGAACAGGTCAAGGAACTGCGCGCCAAAACCGGCGCCGGAATTCTTGATTGCAAGAAGACTCTCGAAGAAACGAACGGCGATCTCGATAAAGCCGTGAAACTTTTGAGGGAACGCGGCATTGCCAAGGCCGACAAAAAGGCGACCCGCACCGCAAAGGAAGGCTTGATTTACACATACATTCATCCCCCCGGAAAGCTTGGTGTCATGCTGGAGATGAACTGTGAAACCGACTTTGTCGCCCGAAATGAAGAGTTCGTGGCGCTCTGCAAGGATGTGGCGATGCATATCGCCGCCGCTTCTCCCCAGTATGTTTCCCGGGAAGAAGTTCCCGAAGAGGTCATGAATCAGGAACGGGAAATATATGCCAACCAGGCCCGAAACGAAGGCAAGCCCGAAAAGATACTGGAGAAGATTGTCGAGGGGCGCGTCGAGAAATTCTACAAGGACGTCTGTTGCCTGGAACAACCCTTTGTAAAGGACCCGGACGTCCCGGTGGGCGATCTTGTGAAACACCTGATCGCCAAGTTTGGCGAGAACATCGTCCTGAAGCGCTTCGTGCGCTTTGTAGTGGGCGAGGAATAATTGCACAAAGCGGGGCGGCTGCGAAGCCGCCCCGCTTTTTTCCAGCCGGTCAAAGGAGAAACAATCCCCATGACACTTGCGCCCCGGTATAACAGGATTCTTCTGAAGCTCAGCGGAGAACTGCTCAAGGGGACTCATGAGTTCGGGTTTGATGAATCCGTGATTCGCGACTTCGGCGCCCAGATTTGCGATGTTGTCTCCCTGGGCGTCCAGGTTTCCATCGTGGTCGGGGGCGGCAACATCTTCAGGGGCGGAGCGCCATTCGCGGAAAACATGGACCGCACCACCGCGGACAATGTGGGAATGCTGGCGACCCTGATCAACGCTCTGATGCTTCAGGACGCCTTTGAGAAACAGGGCATGGCGGTTCGCATTCTCTCGGCCATTCCCTCTCCCAATATTGCGGAACCCTTTATCCGTCGGCGTGCGGTTGAGCATCTGAAGGCAGGCAAGGTTGTGATCTTTGCCTGCGGAACAGGCAGTCCTTTTTTCACTACGGACACCGCGGCGGCCCTGCGGGCATGCGAGGTTGAGGCGGATGTCCTGCTTAAAGGCACCAAGGTGCGCGGGGTGTTTTCTTCAGATCCTGCCAAGGATTCGTCGGCTCGTTTTTATGAAAGCATCAGTTATGAAGAGGTCCTGCTCAACAATCTGAAGGTCATGGACACCGCGGCATTCGCCATGTGCCGTGACAACAACCTGCCGATCATAGTATTCAACATGACAGCGCCCGGAAATCTTCGGCAGGCAGTCCTTGGGAAATCTGTGGGAACACTGGTCGGCGGCGGGGAGTGATGATCTGCCGCCGGCATGGCAATATATTCAGAATCAAACGGGAAGGAGGTCCCTTATGTTAAAGGAAATCTTCCGAAAGACCGAAGGCGAAATGAAACAATGCCTGACGAACCTGGAGCACGAATTCTCGACGATCCGAACCGGAAGGGCTAATCCCGCCCTTCTGGAATCCGTTGTGGTGGAAGCGTACGGAAGCAAGGCGCCCCTCAAACAGATCGCATCCATCAGTATTCCGGATGCCCGCACCATCATGATTCAGCCATGGGACAAAAACCAGCTGCAGGCCATTGAAAAGGCAATTCTGGCGGCCAATCTCGGATTCACTCCCGGCAATGACGGCCGCGTCATCCGCATCACCATTCCGGCCCTGACCGAGGACCGCCGCAAGGAATATGTAAAGATGGCCAAGCACATGGCCGAGGAATCCCGCGTTGCCGTGAGAAACGTGCGCCGCAAACATAAGGACGAGGTCAAGGTGCTCGAAAAGGATCACAAGATCAGCGAAGATGAAATGCATACGGACATTGAGCGCATTCAGGAAATGACCGACAAGCACATCAAGATCGTGGATGATCTCCTTGTCAAAAAAGAACAGGAAATCATGGAAGTCTGACGATTCCGACTTTCATCATCTGAAGATTTCGGGGGTCGGCGCCGGACGTCGGCCCTTGTTTGCTTATGGACAGACCATCTTGAATCGCGTGTATGAGCGAACATGAGCGCTCGCGAAGTTAAAATACCTGAGGGCCTGGACTCCGCCCGTCTGCCGCGGCATGTCGCCATCATCATGGATGGCAACGGACGCTGGGCCCGGCAACGCGGATTCCTGGACCGCACCCGGGGCCACCGGGCCGGGGTTGACGCCGTGCGTGCCGCCACCCGCACCGCCGCCGAGCTGGGGATTCACGCGCTGACCCTCTACGCCTTCTCGGAGGAAAACTGGTCCCGCCCTAAAAGTGAAATTTCCGTTCTGATGAGTCTTCTCAAAAGATTCCTCAAGGACGAAATCCCGGAACTCAGCGATAACAACATCCGCCTTGTCACGTCGGGAAGGCTTCACCGACTGCCGGATGAGGTGTTGAAACAGATGGACGATACCATGCGTGCCACCGCATCAAACACCGGCCTCATCCTTAATCTTGCGCTGAGCTATGGAGGCCGAGCTGAAATCGTGGACGCGGCAAAAGCCATCATCCGCAAGGCGATCCGGGGCGAAATCGCTCCGGAAGTCCTGACCGAGGAGATGTTTGCCAGGCATCTGTATCAGCCGGACCTTCCCGATCCGGATTTGATCATACGCACCAGCGGTGAGCGGCGTGTCAGTAATTTTCTTATCTGGGAAGGGGCTTACTCGGAATATTACTTCAGCGAGGTCCTCTGGCCGGATTTCAACCGGGAGGTCTTTCTGGAGGCCCTGTTTGACTATCAGAACCGGGACCGGCGTTTCGGCGGAATCTCATAAAACAACCAGCCGGCTCTGTTCCGCCCGCGGCAGAAACAAATGAACGACTGAGAGAGACTGATGGCAATCAAGAGAACAGTGACCGGCCTGCTTATCGCCGCCATCTTCACCCTTCCGGTTCTTGTCGGTTTCCTGGCCTGGATGCTCCCTGTCGTTCTGACACTGGCTGCCATTCTGGGACTCCATGAATACTACTGCATCGCCGGGAAAAAGGGTTTGCGACCT
>Ga0116141_10005764_pt1 | contig 10324 bp, 10 predicted proteins | sample AD_UKC097_MetaG_FD_89744 | JGI IMG/M metagenome (GOLD analysis project Ga0116141, IMG submission 89744) | Active sludge microbial communities of municipal wastewater-treating anaerobic digesters from USA - AD_UKC097_MetaG | ecosystem: Engineered > Bioreactor > Anaerobic > Digestate | place: USA... | reverse complement strand
GTTGAGCACCACGCGGCCGTAATCCTGCGGGCTGCCGAGGCCGTAGATGCACGAGACGGAAGCCACAATGATCACATCGCGCCGGCTCAGCAGTGATGATGTGGCCGCCAGCCGCAGGCGGTCAATCTCTTCATTGATCTGCGAATCCTTTTCAATGAAGGTGTCGGTGCGCGCGATGTATGCCTCGGGCTGGTAGTAGTCGTAGTAGGAGACGAAGTACTCGACCGCGTTGTCGGGGAAGAACTCCTTGAATTCGCGGTAGAGCTGTGCGGCCAGCGTCTTGTTGTGGGTGAGCACGAGCGCCGGCTTCTTCGCGCGCTCTATCACCTTCGCCATGGTGTAAGTCTTGCCGGAGCCGGTGACCCCGAGGAGCGTCTGGTACTTCATTTTATCGGCGACTCCCTTTGCGAGCGCGTCGATGGCGCGCTCCTGGTCCTCGGACGGGGTGAATTTCGATATTACTTTGAATTCGGGCATGGATTTTCCGTCACCTCATCAATCCAGTTCACGTACGGTGCATGCCCCGCGACTATCGGCAGGGCGATGATCTCCGGCACCTCGTAGGGATGGATTGCTCGCACGGCCGCCTCTATCTTCCCGAAAAGCGACGCGCGGCTCTTGATGACGCAGAGGAGCTCGCTGTCGCGGCAGACCGCTCCCTTCCAGGTGTAGACCGACTTCAGTCCGGGGACAATGTTCACGCAGGCGGCGAGACCCGGCACCACCAGCGCGTCGGCAATCTTGTCGGCGGTCTCCTGGTCCGGCACCGTGCAGAAGATGACGATATGTTCGGCACTCATGTATCCTCCGGGAAAATCGGGATTTCGGCAGCGGCCGGCGTCAGTTGTCCAGGCGCTTGAGGAGTTTTTTCGATTCCTCCAGGGCCAGGCGGGCGATCAGCGCGGACTCGCCGTCGCCGGCGCGCCGGGCTATCTTCCTGAGCGCGCTCTCCATGACACGGACCTGCAGGTCCAGGACCGATATCTCCAGTTCCGAGCCGTCTCTTCCAAAGGCCATTGCGTTCTCCCCTGACGTGTAGACCGAAGGGGAAACCAGCCGCATAAAAATGTCAAACCATTATAGGGTAACGCCGGTCCGGTGCCGGAATGTTTTTTTATTGCCTAAATTGAAGACGGCCCGTACACCGGTGACAATCTCATTCAAGGAGTGATATCATGTCCGAATATAAATTCTACATTGTTGAGAAAAAGCCCCCCGTCGCCTGGGTATACCTGAACCGCCCGGAAAAATTCAACGCCATGAACGGGCCCGCGTGGCTGGAAACCCCCTCGATTTTCGCCGATCTCGACCGGGACGAAGAGATCAAGGTGGTGATCGTGGCTGGCAAGGGGAAACACTTTTCCGCGGGAATCGACCTCATGGGCATGGCGGGGGTGATACCGGAAGTCGCGAGCAAGGACCAGCTCGGCGCGACAAAATGGAAGTTCCTCCCGAAAATATACATGCTGCAGGAGACCATGACCTGCATTGAGAAATGCCGCAAGCCCGTGATCGCGGCCATCCACGGCTACTGTATAGGCGCGGGGCTGGACATGGCCACGGCGTGCGACATCCGCCTGTGCTCCGCCGACGCGAGCTTCTCCCTGCGCGAGGCGGCCGTCGGTTTCGTGGCCGACGTGGGCGTGCTGCAGAGGATCCCCAACATCGTGGGGCAGGGCGTCGCGCGCGAACTGGCCTACACCGCGAAGAACATCGACGCGAAGCGAGCGAAGGAAGTGCTGCTGGTGAACGAGGTGTTCGAGAGCCAGGAGGCGCTCATGGCAGGTGCGGAGAAGATGGCCATGGAAATAGTCGCGAACTCGCCGCTGGCGGTCCAGGCGTCCAAGGAAGTGCTGAATTACGGGATCGGCAAGAGCGTGGATGAGGGGTTGAAGTACGTGGCATCCATAAGCGCGAACATCATCCCGTCGAACGACCTCTTCGAGGCGATGACGGCGATGATGGAAAAGCGCAAACCGAATTTTACCGGCAAGTGAGCCGCGGATACTGGAGCGGGAAGCATTTCATAAAGGGATGATTGGGATGATGTTACTCCCCGGGGAGAGGCCTTCATGATGTCGGGCTCGATGGCGTTTCCACCCGGCACCTCGACCGCGGTCGCGTACTTCGCGTTCTACGCGTTTTTCGGCTGGCTGATAGAAGTGGCGTACCGTTCGTGGACCCAGCGCCGCTTCGTCAACGCCGGCTTCCTCTTCGGGCCCTTCGTGCCGCTGTACGGCATGGGGGCGCTGGTTGTGCTGGCGCTGGGCTCCCTGCTGGCGCACCATCACCCCATCATCCTTCTTTTCGCAATTGGCGTTCTCCTGACCGCGCTGGAATACCTGTTCGGGTACCTGAGCGAAAAGCTTTTCGGCCTCAAGCTCTGGGATTACAGCACAAACCGGTTCAATCTCCACGGACGCGTCTGCCTGCTCTTTTCCGTGGCCTGGGCCGTGCTGGCGTTCGGCGCCGCCGTTATCATCCACCCCATGGTGCGTGACTTTGTTGAGCGGGCGGGCGAAGTGCGGTTGGGGTACTTCGCCGCCGGCTTCGGCGCGTACTACGCCGGGGACCTGGTGATCTCCACGGCATCGGTCCTGGGTTTCAGGAAGAAGATCGCGTACCTGCTGTCGAACTACGTGACGTTGAGCAACGCCGAGGCCGAGCGGATCATCTCCTCGTTCCGTAGGCTCCTGCGCGCTTTCCCGAACCTCAACCGCTACCTTGACGCGAACCTGAGCGACAACGTGAAAAAGCGCGTCGGGGATGTGTTGAAATCCGTGAGCGCGAAGATCGAGGATGAATTGCGGCAGCGCAGGCCGCAAGACCGTGAATACTACGACCTTGTTAAGGACATACTTGCGAACAGCGAGTTCCAGCGTCTGAAGGAGTTTTTCCACCACAACTCGTCCATCTACGAGCACGCGCGACGCGTTTCCTATATTTCCTACCGCGTCTGCAAGTTCCTCGACCTAGACAGCCGGGCCGCTGCGCGCGGCGGGCTCCTCCACGATTTCTTCCTCTATGACTGGCGCGACCACGACGAGCCGGACCTGGCGCGGGAAAAGTTCCACGGCCTCCACCACCCGCGTATCGCGCTCCAAAACGCGGAACGTTACTTCGCGCTGACCGGCATCGAGAAGGACATCATCCTGAAGCACATGTGGCCCCTGACCCTGGTGCCGCCGCGCTACCGTGAGTCGTTCGTGGTGACCTTCGTGGACAAGTACCTCTCCTCGCGGGAGTTCCTGGAGGAATTTGCGAAACGTGCAGGCGGCGCTTCGGATACGAGAAAGTCCGGACGGAAAAAGAAGGATGCCGCGACGTGAACTGGTTTTAAAAAACTACTCCTGCGGTGATGCCGATGGCAGCGCCTGCGGAAGGATAGTAAATGACAGGCACCTCTATCTTTAACATCATTATGCTGAATCCAAGTGATGACATTAATTTTACGCGATACGGTGAGGGGTTCACGTCGCGTGTGCTTCCGTCGACTGCGACGATTCCCTGTTGAGTCAGCGTTGTTCCGGTGACATCGACAGTGCCCACGGATTTAATTATCAGGTCAGATGTTCCCATCAGGAAATCTATTCCGGCTCCGGCGGAGATGTTGAACAGCCAGAACAGCCGGAACGACGTTACTATTTCAACCGGGATCGTGTAGGTGGCGATGTCGAATGCGAAATTTACTGTCGGATTGAGGATGATATCGCCACCCCCCGCTACGGATTGCGTGATCGAATTGAGTTCCACCTGGTAGGTTATTTCATTCTTCTGGTAGATGATCCCCGTTCCGAAAGAAACACCATTCCACTTGAGAAGCACGGGCACTATGGTGCGCGGCATGCTCAAGGCGTAGTTGATGCCTAATCCGTAGACAGTATTGTTATACCTGAAGAGGTCCTGTTCATCACCCAGTTCGACATGACCGTATTTGAGGTTCACATACAGGCCTGATGTGATGAAGCGCGCGTGTAATCCGATGTTTACGGACGCTCCCGCGGCGAAACCGGCGTCCAGGTCTCCGTCCCTGCGGATATCGCTCTCTACGTTATCGGGAGAATAATACGATAGATCCAGAGAAGGCGCCTGGAAACCCGCCATAATTCCGACACTTGCAGATATGATATTATAGTTTTGAAATCCCTGGAAGTTAGCCGAATGGGATGAGAAACTGTTAGCATTGGCGAATCCACGAGCGAGTCCCTGCTGATCATTGAATACTGACAGCTCTGAATTCGCATCAGCGACGGCGTTATTGAGTGCTGTTTGCAGGTTAGCGTCATTCACTCCATCGGTAGGATACTGCACCACGTACATCGTCGCCGCATCTATTCGAATCGCCGTGGCAAGGAAAAGCATTGCCGCAAGAATCACATTCAGTGTTTGTTTCATTATCATCATCCTCCGGATGACCCGTACGTCCGGTTCATCCCTGTATCCAGTTAATATTATCGGATCGGCGATAAAGGCAATATTTTTTCGAAAAATACAGTGATCATTTCGGTGATTCAATCGTCTACTCCATGGAAACTTCTATCTTCACCAGGCGGGTGCCCGCGAAGTAGCCTTATACATCAACCCCTGTATAATTGTTGACTGTTTCTATATTATGCTTAATATTTTACCACCTGTTTTTCGGAACACAATATTGGGGCGATCCGCCGGCAAGCGGGGAGACTATCCATGAAAAGCATTGAAGCGTCCTTTTTGAAAAAATACGAAGGTTCGTCACATGAAATCAGGGGCAGGGCGCGGATCTTTTTCAGGTTCTCGCTGTCCCTTGTCCCGTTCCTTATCGCGTACGTTCTGTTCCTGAACCTGACATTGAGCCGGGATCCGTTTTCTGCGGTCAATATAGCGATTATCTTCTTCATCCTGGTCGTGATTGCGGCACTGGCGCTCCTGCGAGCGGGATACTACCACGCGGCTGCGAACATGATGGCAGCGGTCATGGCGGTAGGAGTGGTAATTATAGGAAGCAGGACTGTCCAGTACGGCGTCGGGAGCCGGCTCGTGGCAAGCAGCATTCCGTTGATTTCGGTGGTGATCTTTTCAGTACTCTTCTGCAAATTCAGGGTCTCCCTCGCAGTGATGTGCATAGCCCTGGGTGGCATCTACTGGAATATCCTGCAGGCCGGTTTCATGAACACCGGCGAAAAGGGAAGCGCCCTCACCGCGCTCACGCTGACGATAGTGCTCACCTTCATGCTGGGAGGGTTCATCGTGCGCATCGGGGAGCAGTCGAGGCGGTTGAGGAACATGGAGCACGAGCGGGAGCGGGGGAAACAGCTGGAGATGAACAGGGCGCTTCTCGGCTCCATGATGGAGGTTTCGTCCAGGCTCGATGAGACTTCGCACAGGATGTCGGAAAGCTCCGTGTCGCTGTCGGACAACATGCAGGCAGAGGCGTCCGGCATGGAGGAGATCACGGCGACGGTGGAGGAAATATCGTCTGGGCTCGACAACGTGAGCTTCAGCGCGAAGAACCAGTCGGAGCTCATGGCGTCCCTCGCGGGGAGCATCAACGAGCTTTACCAGATCACCAGCGAGATGGCCGGGAAAATGAAGGCCGCGCTGGAAAAGACATCGGCTGTTTCCGTGCAGGCGAAATCAGGGGAGCAGTTTTTGGAGGACATGCAGGGCAGCATGACATCGATCGGGGCGACCTCGGGGGAGATGAGCGGTATCATCAGCATGATCACCGACATATCGGACCGTATCAACCTCTTGTCCCTCAACGCGTCGATAGAGGCGGCGCGGGCGGGAGAGTACGGCAGGGGTTTCGCGGTGGTGGCCGACGAGGTGTCGAAGCTGGCCGATCAGACCTCCGGCAGCGTCAAGGAAATCGACCGGCTCATCAAGCAGAGCAACGGGGAGGTCGCGAAGGGAATCGGGAACGTAACGCGGACCGTGGAGGCAATTTCCGGTATCATCGACAGCATCAACGAGGTCGGCAGGATCATCACCTCCATGAGCGGCAGCGTGGAGAGCAACGTGAAGTCGAGCGACCAGGTGACGGCCGCCGCGTCGAGCGTCCTGGCGCGCTCTGATGAGATCACCGCGGCGACGGACGAGCACAAGCGCGCCGCCGAGGAGATCGTCCGGTCGATCACCGCCATCAATCAACTCATCCAGTCCAACGCCATGCGAGCCCACGACATGTCGGAGCACCTGAAGACCATCGCGGAGATGTCGGAGAAGGTAAGGGTGAGCATGCAGTCGTTCGACGTCACGGCGCTCGACGTAGGCGAAGAGTGACGGCGGTACAGGAAGTGACCGACGCTACCGGCGATCGCACCCCGGAGAAAAAATTCATCGTCGACATCTGCATACCGGTCGCGCCGCTGTAAAACCGTGGAAAAACAAAAACTCCTCCCTTCGGGGAGGAGTTTTTATTGAAGTAACCGGTAATTGATGTACCGGAACCCTGACAGCGGATATTAGTTTCCGCCCTGGGGAGCTGCTTCCTGCTTGGCTTCCTGCTTCGCCTGCTTCTTCGCTTCCTTCCTGGCTTCCTTGCGCGCAGCCTTGCGGGCGGCTTTTCTGGCGGCCTTGCGGTGAATTTTCTTGTGCCCCTTCTTCTCGCCCTTCTGGGCGGCAGCCTGGGTGTCTTCGCCGGTCGCGGGAGCGTCGGCGGCCATCAGGCCAAGGGACATGCAGAACACGATCGACATCATGACTAACATAATCTTTTTCATACTGTACTTCCTCCAGATGTATAAAAGAACTATTCCGGGACAAGGCTCTTGCTGGGAGCTTCTCGGATGAGCGAGGATATCACCCCATTCGATCGGAACGGTCAAGCACTATTTTAAGAATTTTAGTCACGGTCCACCGGGATTGAACACCTGTTGCAACGCTTCGCGCCTCGGAACAGGATGTGGCCGCAGTCGGGACAGGTATAGCGCGCTTCCTCGTCCCGCACCCACGTTTCGGTGCCATGTCCCCTCCAGTACGGGATTGCCCGCATGATTACTTTTTTCCCGACCGGCATGGGAAAGTTGTCGATGAAGCCGCAGGGAAAATCGGCGCACCGGTGGCAGCCCTCCAGGCCCTTTGCCTGGACGCAGTCCCTTATGGCGCAATGCCGGCAGAATACCGACTTCCTGCCCGACAGGCACCCGTCGCACTCCAGGTCCTTTATGGTCAGGTGGTCCAGCCCCGGCATGGTGCGCTGGTAGTTCGCGAGAAGCTTTTCCATGAATTTCGCGTTGTTGTCCCTGGTGGCGTAGTACACGCCGCAGACTCCGCAGTAGAGCCCGCAGGGAGCGAGGAAGTTGCGGTTGATGGAAGAAGTCATATCATCCCCCTGATGCGCTTTCCGGGTTATGTTACAATGAACTTCAATTAGAGTATACGTCGTGCGGGGGGCATTGTCAATTCAAGATTCGCATGGCGGTGAAACAAAAAGCGACGCGGGGCTCCGCACGAACCTTCGTGCGGGACCCCGCGCATTAATGGCATCATGAATTCATTCCGGGGTCCGGTATCTTCACCGGTTCCCTCCCGAAAAGGGACCGGTCCGGGATTACCGGCGTGAAGTCGCCGCTTCCGCGCGCGCGGTCGAGGGCGACGTTCCGTCCCCGGATCTTTTCCCGCATGTTGTCGTAGCGGTAGGTGAGGTTCAACCGCAGCGCCAGGTATGCCTGCGCGGGGCCCAGGGTGAAGACGGTTTTGATCGACCTGGCGAGTATCCTGTCCAGGCGGTAAAAGCTACGGTACAGCCAGTCGGCGCCGGCCTGGAGCTGTTCGGGCGACATCTCCCTGGGCTGGAACACCACGTGGCGGAAATCGTAGTTCGCCAGGTCATGGTCGATAATCCTGCCCTGGCGGACCATGTCCGCGTGGAGAGGCGTTCCCGGCAGCGGCGTCATGATGTTCACCTGCACGGCGTCGATCTCCATTGTGGCGAGGTGCGCGAGCGTGCTTTCGAAGACGGTGGTATCGTCGAAGTCCATGCCGACGATGATGCCGGCGATGATGCCGATCCCCGCGCCGCGGATCTTCCTCACGCGCGACTCCACGCTGTCCTCCAGGTTCACCGGCTTGTTCACCGACTGGAGGTTCTTCGCGTTCGCCGTCTCTATTCCGATGAAAAGCCCGTGGCAGCCGGCGCGGCGCGCCAGCGCCAGGAGCTCAGGATCGTCGGCTATGCGGAGCGAGCACTGGCCCACCCAGCGCTTCTTCAGCGGGGCCATGGCCGAAAAGAGCTTCTTCGCGTAGTCAGCGTCGGCGATGATGTTGTCGTCCACGAAAATGAAGTCGCGGGGAATCGACTTGAGTTCTCCGATGACGCTCTCCACGGGGCGCGTGCGGAAGGTGCCGCGGTGGAAGGCCGTGATCGAGCAGTAGCGGCAGTTGTGGGCGCAGCCCCTGCTGGTCTGGACGGCATAGCAGGTCGCGTAATGCTTCGAAGTTTCCTTCATGAGGTCGCGGCGGGGCACGCGCGCCTCGGAAAGATCACAGAACCTGTCGGAGCGGTAGATGCGCTTGAGCCGGCCTTCGGTCGCATCGCGGAGAACTTCCGGCCAGAGGCCCTCGGCATCGCCCGCGACCACCGCGTCGAAATGCCTGGACGTCTCGTCGGGGCAGAGTGTCGGGTGATATCCGCCTGCCACGACGATCTTCCCGCGCTTCCTGAACTCGGCGGCTATTTCGTACGCCCGGGGGGCCAGCGCGCTCATGAAGCTCACGCCCACGAGGTCGGCGTCGGTGTCATAATCCAGCGCCTGGACGTTCTCGTCGCAGATCGCCACGGGATGTTCCGGCGGCGTGAGCGACGCCACGGCGGTGAGCGGCATTATGCTGAAGCGCAGCATTTTCCTTCCGGGAACCTTCCCGGATCCGGCGGTGATCCTGTACTTTTCGATCGCCGGGAGAACCAGTAAAATTTTCATGATCTTCCTCCTTCGATGTCGTTGCGTGAAAGGTACGCACGGGAGGGGGAAAATCAAAGGGAAGGGGGCGATAGCGTACGCAGGAAGGAACCGGCGGTATTAGTAAGGGAATGAACGGTACCCGGGTATCTACCGTGAATCACTCCGGCATGTCGAGGGCCTTCTTGAGTGGACCGGCGAACGCCCTGCCGACGGGGAGCTCGGTATCGTCCTCGTCACGGAGCGTCACGATGTAGCGGCCGCCCAGGTGATAGCGCAGGCTCGCGATGTGGCGTACGTTCACGATGTGTTGCCGGTGAACGCGGAGGAACGGCCCGCCCGCGAGCTTCTCTTCGATATCGCCCAGTAGGACGGGCGTTTCGAAATCGCGGTGCGCCGTGTGCACCACGGTATGCTTGCCGTGGGACGTGAAATAGAGTATCTCGCCGAAGGGGATGATATGATGGCGCCCTCCCTCCCTGACCGGGAGGCCGGCGTCGAGGAGGCGCTCCCTCTGCGACGACCCGCGCTGGGCCGCGGCGAGGAACCTGTCGACGGCGGCGTTGAACCGTTCGCGGGTGAACGGCTTCAGCAGGTAGTCCAGCGCGCCCAGTTCGAAGGCCTTCACCGCGAACTCGTCGTAGGCGGTGGTGAAGATGACATGGGGCGGGTCCTCCAGGGAGCCGAGCACGTCGAGGCCCGAGATGTCCGGCAGGTTGATGTCGAGGAAGAGCAGGTCGAAGCCGCCGGCGGCAAGCTTCTCCAGCGCCTCCTTCCCGCACTTCGCCGATCCCGCGAGGGCGAGCTCTTCGCGCGACAGGATGTAGTCCGTGAGCTTGTCCCGCGCCGGCATCTCGTCCTCGACGATGAAGACCCTGTGTTTCATATCACCCATTGCCGCCGCCTCCGTCGCGCCTTTTCTCCAGGAAGGAAAGCACCACGATCACGCCACCGCCGGCGGCGTTCTCCATGCCGATTGACGGCTCCATGCCCTGGAGCGCGAAGCGCTCCCGGATGTTCTCGATGGTGCGTGACCGGTCGGAGCCAGCTCCCAGCCCGCTGCCGTTGTCGGTCACGGTGACGATGATCCTGCCGCCCTCCCGGCGCGCCGCCACCGCCACCGTTCCCCCGCCGGACGCGTCTTTCAGGCCGTGCTTCAGCGCGTTTTCCACCAGCGGCTGTACCGTCAGCGGCGGTATCATGAACGCGCCGCACCCGCCGCATTCGCGCATGCTCACGGTCAGCGTGTCGCGGAAACGGAGCGATTCCAGGTCGAGGTAGTCTTTCACGAAACTCCATTCGTCGGCGAAGGGGACCAGCGACCTGGTCGATGTGTCGGTCAGGTACCGGTAGTTTCCCGCCAGGCTTAGTATCGCCCTCTCCGCGCCGCCGGGGTCCCGCGTAAGGAGCGAGTGCACGGTGTTCAGCGCGTTGAAGAGGAAGTG
>Ga0116141_10005763_pt1 | contig 10326 bp, 9 predicted proteins | sample AD_UKC097_MetaG_FD_89744 | JGI IMG/M metagenome (GOLD analysis project Ga0116141, IMG submission 89744) | Active sludge microbial communities of municipal wastewater-treating anaerobic digesters from USA - AD_UKC097_MetaG | ecosystem: Engineered > Bioreactor > Anaerobic > Digestate | place: USA... | reverse complement strand
GCCTCGAGGTGGCGCCGGGCCGCTTCATCATCGACGCCGGCACCGTCATGTGCGCGGCCCACGGCGCCTGCTTCACCATTCCGGCCGGCGACTGCATCGCCGGTCCCTGCCGCGGGCAGCGCCTGCGCGAGGTGCCGAGCGAGGTTCGCGACGGGGCGCTGTGGGTCGACGCCGGGCGCTAGGGAAAGTCTGAGCAAGTCTCTTCCGTCGTTCCAGCGAAGGCTGGAACCCATTCTAAAACAGCAACATGGATCCCAGCCTTCGCTGGGATGACGGCTTGTTCAGAGGTTCCCTAGGGTGCGCCGCGCAGGCCCGTCCCGTGCTTCAGTAGAAAAGATTGACCACCACCAGCACCACCGTCAGGTGCAGCGCCGTCAGCGGCAGTCCCACCCGCATCCAGTCGCGCATGCGGTAGCCGCCGGGTCCGGCCACCATCGCCAGCACCGGATTGGAGGTGCTGATCAGGTTGTTGGAGGCCGACAGCGCCATGGTCAGCGCGAAGGCCACCGGCGCGCCGCCCACCGAAATCGCCACGTTGATCGAGATCGGCACCATGATCGCGGTGGCGCCGACGTGTCCCACCACCAGGCCCAGCAGCACCGTGGAAACGGCCAGCAGCGCCTGCAGCGTCCAGGGCGGCAGGTCGCCCACCCGTTCGAGCACGCTCTGCGCCAGCCAGGCCGCCAGGCCCGAGGATTCCACCGCCCAACCCAGCGGGATGAGTCCGGCCATGAGGAACACCGTCTTCCAGTTGATCGAGCGGTAGGCCTCGTCCATGTTCAGCACGCCCGAAAGCACCATCGCCATGGCGCCGGCCATCAGCGCCACCGGCACCGCGACCTGACGGCTGAGGGCGAGCAGCAGGGCGATCGCGAAGATGGTGACGGCGGCCCAGAGCTTGTGCGGGCGCTGCTCGTCCTTGGGCACGTCGGTTACGACCACGAAGTCGCGTTTGGCGGCGGCCTTGGACAGGTCGCGCCAGATGCTGTGGAACACCAGCATGTCGCCGGCGCGCAGCGGCATGCGGCGGTGGTCGTCGCGGTGCACCTTGCCGTCGCGATAGACCGCCAGCACGCTGATGCCGAAGCGGCGGCGCAGCTGCAGGTCGGCCACGGCGTGGTCGATGAAGCTGGAGGTCGGCGGGATCACCGCTTCGGAAATTCCGGCGCGGCTGGGGTTGAACAGGTCGCCGAAGTGGCGCAGGCGGCTCTGCATCCGCAAGAGGTTGGCCTGGGCGTAATCGTTCACCCGCTCGCGCGGACCCATCACGCCCAGCACGCTGCCGACCCAGATCATCTGGTCGGCCGGCGGCGCCAGGCGCGATTCATTGCCGGATTTGAGCGCCAGCAGCAGCGGCGCGCCGCGCTGGGATTCGGCCTCGCCGATCGACATGCCCACCAGCGGGCTTTCGGCGGTGACGGTCAGCTCGAACACTTCGCCGCTCAGGCCGTAGGTATTGGCGAAGTAGCTCTCGGTGCGCGCCGGCGTCACGCCCTTGTCGGCCAGACCGCCGAGCAGGCGCCTGCCGAACAGGCGGAAGTAGAGGAGGCCACCGGCCAGCAGCACGATGCCGACCGGCGTGGGGGCGAACATCGGCAGCGCGTCCAGCGTCGCCACGCCCGAGGGCAGGTTGTGGTTGGCCTGGGCGAGCAGGTCGTTGAGCATGATCTGCGGCGAATTGCCGACCATGGTCAGGGTGCCGCCGAGCATGATGCAAAGCGCCAGCGGCATCAGCAGGCGCGATACCGGCACGCCGCTGCGTCCGGAAAGGCGCGAGGCCACCGGCAGGAACAGCGCCATCACCGAGGGATTCTGCATGGTCGAGGAGATCAGCCCGGCGGTCGCCGTGGTGTAGAGGATGAGGCGCTCCTCGACCCCGTTGGCGCGGCGCAGCAGCCAGCCTGCGGCGCGGTTCATGAGGCCGGTGCGGTCGAGTCCTGCACCCAGCACCATCGTGGCGATGATGCTCACCACCGCATTGCCGGCGAAGCCGTCGAAAATCTGCTCGGAGGACACCAGCCCGGTCAGGCCCAGCAGCATCAGCACCAGCATGGCGGTCACGTCCGAGCGCAGCTTCTCCCAGACGAACATCACCATGGTGAAGCCGACCAGCAGCAGCACCAGCACCATGTCGGTCGTGAGGGTGAGGCCGCTCTCCGCCAGCTCCGGATCCATCGCTCAGATCGGCTCCTGATGGGTGGGCGGAACGGCGGGGCTCATGGTGCCCTGCGCCGGAGGTAGAGCAGGTCCCAGACCCCGTGGCCCAGGCGCAGCCCGCGCGCTTCGAAGTGGGTTTCCGGACGCCAGCTGGGACGCGCGAACCAGTCGCGCGGGCCGGCGCGGTTCTCGAGGTCGGGATCGGCGTCGAGCACGTCCCACATGTGCTCGACGTAGGGCTCCCAGTCGGTGGCCAGATGCAGCAGCCCGCCGGGCGCGAGCTTGCGCGCCAGCAGGCGCACGAACGGCGGCTGGATCAGGCGACGCTTGCCGTGGCGCTTCTTGTGCCAGGGATCGGGAAAGTAGATGCGCACCTCGGCCAGCGAGGCGTCGGCGATATCACGCTCCAGCACCTCGACCGCATCGTGGTTGTAGACGCGCACGTTGGTCGCGCCGTCATCCGCCAGCGCGTTGAGCAGGCGGCCGACGCCGGGGCGGTGCACCTCGATGCCGATGAAGTCGCGCTCCGGCTCGTTGCCCGCGGCAAAGCGCAGCGCCTCGCCGTTGCCGAAGCCGATTTCCAGCACCCGCTCGGCGGAGCGACCGAACGCGGCATCGAAATCGCGCGGCGCGCCGGACGGCTCCAGCCCGTAGCGCGCCCAGTGTTCGGCAAAGGCACGCTCCTGCGCCGGGGTCAGCCGGCCCTGGCGCAGCACGTAGCTGCGGATCGGGCGCGCGGCGGGCGTGGTTTCCTGGGACGCGGAAGTCATGCGGCGATTATCGCCTTGTTTGCCGCCGCTGCGCAGCGCCATGACGCCATGTCATGAGCCGGACCTCGCCGCCGCCGGGAATCCAAGCGTGAAAACGCCATTGCCGCCCCCGTGGCGGCTGGCTATGATCGTCAGCCGCGCGGGTGTAGCTCAATGGCAGAGCTGTAGCTTCCCAAGCTACTGACGAGGGTTCGATTCCCTTCACCCGCTCCAGGCATTTCCGGGCGGCGATTCCAGCGATGGGGTCGCCGTCGTGCATTGCGCAGGCGGCAACTTCTGCTTGGATCACCGGCACGCGGAGTTTTCCATGGATGCATTCGACACCTTGCCGCGGCTGGGCTGGCGCGAGCTGGCGGCGCTTCCCGAGCTGGGGCTGGCGGGCGTCGTGGCCAAGATGGACACCGGCGCGCGCAGCTGCGCGCTGCACGTGGAGTGGCAGCGCGAGGTGGTCGTGAACGGGGTCGCGCAGGTGCTCTTCGCGCTGCAGGAGGACGAAGCCGCGCCGGTGCGCGAGCTGTGCGTGCCGATCGTGGACCGGCGCGAAGTCACCGATACCGGCGGCAAGCGCGCGACGCGGGTCTTCATCCGCAGCCTGCTGCGGCTTGGCCAATGGCAGCGCGAGGTGGAGATCGGACTGACCGATCGCGGCCGACTGCGGCACCGGATGCTGGTCGGCCGCGCAGCGCTGGCCGGCCACTGGTGCGTGGATCCGGGAAGCACCTTCCTGCTCGGGCAAGGCGAGGCGCAGGCGTGAAGCTGGCGATCCTGTCGCGCAATGCAACGCTTTACTCCACCCGCCGCCTGGTCGAGGCGGCGCGCGCGCAGGGTCACGTGGTGCGGGTGCTCGATCCGCTGCGCTGCATCCTGCGCATCGGTTCGGGCGCCTTCCAGCTGCACCACAAGGGCCGCGCCCTGCGCGACTACGAGGCGGTGATCCCGCGCATCGGCGCTTCGATCACGCGCTACGGCGCCGCCGTGGTGCGCCAGTTCGAACTGATGGGGGTGTATTCGCCCAACGGCGGCGATGCGATTGCGCGCGCGCGCGACAAGCTGCGCTGCCACCAGCTGGTGGCAGCCTGCGGACTGGGGATGCCGCTGACGGTGGCCGGCGACAGCCCGGACGATACCGCCGACATCCTCGCCCTGCTGGGTGCGCCGCCGCACATCATCAAGCTCAATCAGGGCAGCCAGGGGCTGGGCGTGGTGCTGGCCGAAACCGCGCAGGCCTCGCGCAGCGTCACCGAGGCCTTCCGCGGGCTGTCGGCCGACTTCATCGCGCAGGAATTCGTGGCCGAAGCGGGAGGCGCGGATCTGCGCTGTCTGGTGGTGGGCGGACGCGTGGTGGCGGCGATGCAGCGCCAGGCCGGCTCCGGGGAGTTTCGCGCCAACCTGCATCGCGGCGGCAGCGCGCGTGCGATCGAGCTGGCGCCGGGCGAAGCCGATGCGGCGGTGCGCGCGGCACGCGCCGTGGGGCTGGAAGTGGCCGGCGTGGACCTGCTGCGTTCGCAACGCGGGCCGCTGGTGCTGGAGGTGAACGCCTCGCCCGGACTGGAAGGCATCGAGTCGGCGAGCGGGGTGGACGTGGCGGGAGAGATCGTGCGCCACGTCGTGCGGCAGGCGATGCTGCGGCGCGAGGGAATGGCCGGCATGGATTCGGACGGGATTAACGAAACCCTGAAACCGGCTTAACGATCTTCTTCTGCGGCGCGGCGTAGTCTGCCCGCACCTGGCTCTTTCTCGACACTCCTGTGGACGATGTGACAGGTAGATTGCGGTAATCGGGGCAACTCCTTCGGCCCGTGCGAACCGGCGTCCCCCCGCCGCAAGCCCGGGCCTTTTTGTTGCCCGTTCCGCGCGCCTCCGGCGGCGGCAGGGCCGGTTCGCGGCTATGCTGGCGCCGGGCTTCCTCCGCCGGCAGATTCCATGCGCATCCTGGTCATAGAAGACAACACCGACATCGCGGCCAACCTCGGCGATTACCTCGAGGACCGCGGCCACACCGTGGATTTCGCCGCCGACGGCATCACCGGCCTGCACCGCGCGGTGGTCGACCGCTTCGACGCCATCATCCTCGACCTCAACCTGCCGGGCATGGACGGCCTGGAGGTGTGCCGCAAGCTGCGCCAGGAGGCGCACAAGGACACCCCGGTGCTGATGCTCACCGCGCGTGACGCGCTGGAGCAGAAACTGGCCGGCTTCGAGTCGGGCGCCGACGACTACCTCGTCAAGCCCTTCGCGCTGCAGGAGCTGGATGCGCGTCTGGGCGTGCTGCTGCGGCGCGGGCGCGGTGCCAGCCGGGTGCTGACGGTTTCGGATCTGGAGTACAACCTCGACACGCTCGAAGTGGTGCGCGCCGGCAAGTCCATCACGCTCAACCCGACCGCGCTTAAGATCCTTCAGGTGCTGATGGAGGCTTCCCCCGCGGTCGTGACCCGGCAGGATCTGGAAACCCGCGTCTGGGGCGAGGAGCTGCCCGATTCGGACAGCCTGCGCGTGCACATCCACGGCCTGCGCGCGGCGCTGGACAAGCCCTTTGGCCGGCCGCTGATCCAGACCCGCCACGGCATCGGCTACCGGCTGGTGGATCTCGAACCTTCGGCGTGAGTGCTGCCGTGGTGGCCGTCTCCGAACGCCCGCGGCCGCGCCAGCGTCTGCGCGCGCGCATCGTCGTTTCCTTCGTGCTGCTGGGCTTCGGATTGACCGCGCTGTTTGCCGCCTCCACGCTGGCGCTGCGCTCGCGCATCGAGAACCAGCTCGTCGGCGCCTGGCTGGGCGCCGAGGCTGCCAGCTATCTGGCCTTCAAGCGCGCCCATCCCGAGCCGGATGCGGCCTACGGCTTGCAGGAACAGCAGATCGAGATGTTCGCCTTCCGCCCGGAAAGCCCGCAGATTCCGCTGGCCTGGCGCGACCTGCCGAACGGCGTGCACGACTGGCGCGATCCGGACGCGCGCGGCCGCAACGCCGACTTCAAGCTGGCGGTGGCGCGCGCCCCGGACATCGTCACCTTCATCAAGTACGGCTATGGCCGGCAGGCGCTCAGCGCCCAGCAGCTGCTGGTCCTGCTGGGTCTGGGCGTGGTGGCCTTCACCGTGCTGGCCTGGCTGATCGGGCTGTGGTCGTCGCGCCGGGTCATGCGCCCGGTGGCCGATCTGGCCGCGCGCGTGGAGGAGTTTCGCGGCGATGCGCCGCGCACGCCGCTGGCGCCGCACTTCGCCCAGGACGAAGTCGGCCAGCTTGCCCAGACGCTGGACGACTACGCCGACCAGCTCACTGAACGGGTGGCGCGCGACCGCGAATTCAACGCCGACGTGAGCCACGAACTGCGCACCCCGCTGGCGGTGATTCGCGGCGCGACCGAGCTGCTGCTGGCCGCCCCCGACCTGACCGACAAGATGCGCCAGCGCCTGCTGCGCATCGAGCGCGCCACCCAGCAAAGCACCGACCTGACCACGGCCCTGCTGATGCTCTCGCGCAGCGAGCGGGGCAGCGGCCGCAGCGACGTGCGCCGCATGGTGGAGGCGCAGGCCGAGGCCAACCGAGTGCACCTGGGCAGCAAGCCGGTGGCGCTGCGGGTGGACGGCCAGCACGATGTGTTCGTCGATGCGCCCGAGGCGGTGCTGTCGGTGGCGCTCAACAACCTGATCGGCAACGCCTGCAAATACACCCTGGAAGGCGAAGTCGCGGTGACCGTGCTGGCCGGTCGGGTGGAGGTGGCCGACACCGGGCCGGGCATCGCCAGCGGGGAAGGCGAGCGGCTGTTCGAACGCGGCTACCGCGGCGCCAGCTCGGCCGGCAGCAAGGGCGCCGGCATCGGCCTTGCGATCGTGCGTCGGCTGTGCGATCTCTACGGCTGGCGGGTTCGCCTGGAGCCGCGCGTCGACCGTCAGGGCAGCCTGGCCACGCTGGAATTCGAACCGGCGCCCGCGCCGCTGGACTGAACGGCTCCGGGCCGCGCTCAGAAGTGCAGCCACCAGCAGCCGGCGTAGCGGATCACCCGCAGCGTCGCCGGCGCGGGCGCGGCTTCGCTCAGGCCGCCTTCGTGGAAGTAGCCGATGCGGACCGCCTCGGGGTCTTCCGGCGGCAGGCCGGGATAGGCCTGCGGGTCGAGCACCACGAAGGCGGCTTCCGGATAGACCAGATCGACCGCGCCATCGGAGCGCGTCGCCAGGGTTTCGAGCCGATCCATCACCGCGTGCGCGCCGGCCTTGCCCATGCCGGGCCAGTGGTACAGGCCCGCCAGCGCGTTCACGTCGCGCGCCTCCAGCCGCCGGCGCAGCGCCTCCACCAGCGCCTCGGGCGTGCGCGCGCAGTCGCTGGCGACCGGGCCGTAGGAGGACAGCGGCGGCTCGGCCGCTGGAGCGTCCTGCGGGGCGGTCGGTGCTCCTTCGGTGGATGTGGCGGGTGCGGTGAGGTCCGAAAGCTCGCGTGCCTGGAAGTGCTCGCAGGCGCGGTCGGTGTAGATCGTGGTGCCGTCTTCGGCGAGGCAGCGCCGCACCTCGGCCGCGGCCGGCGCGGCGAGGGTGCAAAGGCACAGGAGGAAGCAGATCCGCATGGCTCCAGCTTATCGCGGACCGGCGGCGTCCGGGATCAGAGCGCGAGCCGCTCCAGCACCGCCAGGGTCGGCCTGGCCAGGTTCAGGGTGTAGAAGTGCAGCCCCGGCGCGCCGCCTTCCAGCAGGCGGCGGCACAGCGCGGACACCGCGTCGGCGGCAAAGGACTTGAGGCTTGCGGCATCGTCGCCGTAGGCCGACAGGCGGCGGTGCATCCAGCGCGGGATTTCGGCGCCGCACAGCTCGGAGAAGCGCTTGAGCTGGGTGAAGTTGGAGATCGGCATGATGCCCGGCACGATGGGGATGGAAACCCCCAGCGCGCGGGCGTCGTCGACGAAGCGGAAATAGGCGTCGGCGTTGTAGAAATACTGCGTGATCGCCGCGTCCGCGCCGGCCTCCACCTTGCGCTTGAAGTGCGCCAGGTCGGCGAAGGCGTCCTCGGCCTGCGGATGGGTTTCCGGATAGCAGCCCACCTCGATGCGGAACCAGTCGCCGTGGCGGGCGCGGATGAATTCGACCAGGTCGCTGGCGTAGTGGAAGTCGCCGGTGCTGGCCATGCCCGAGGGCAGATCGCCGCGCAGCGCCACGATGCGGCGGCAGCCGCGTTCGCGGTAGCTGCCGAGCAGCGCGTCCAGCTCGGCGCGGGTGCCGCCGACGCAGGAAACGTGCGGCGCCGCTTCGAATCCGTGCCGGGTTCGCAGCGCGTCGATGGTCTCGGGCGTGTAGCTCAGGGTCGAGCCGCCCGCGCCGAAGGTGACGGAGACATACTCGGGCGAGGTTTCCGCTAGGCGGGCGGCGGCGCGGTGCAGCTGGGCGCGCTGGTCGTCGGTCTTGGGCGGATAGAACTCGAAGCTGATGGCGGGCATCGGGGCGCCTTGGCGGATCGGGAAGACGTATTTTATCGCTTCATCGCGATGAAAGGAATGACATAGCGATGCCGTCACAGGGGTCCGCACCGCCAAAACGCGGAAGGCCCGCGCGCGGCGGGCCTTCCGGAAGAGCGTGGCGCGTGGAACTCAGCCCAGCGCGGCTTCGATTTCCGGCAGCAGGGTGAACAGGTCCCCGACGAGGCCGATGTCGGCGATCTCGAAGATCGGCGCATCGCCGTCCTTGTTGATGGCGACGATCGTGCCGGCGTCCTTGATGCCGGTCAGGTGCTGGATCGCGCCGGAAATGCCGACCGCCACATACAGCTCGGGCGCGATGATCTTGCCGGTCTGGCCGACCTGCAGCTCGTTGGGCACATAGCCGGCATCGACCGCCGCGCGCGAGGCGCCGACGGCCGCGCCGAGGCGGTCGGCGAGGCGATAGATGATCCGGAAGTTCTCGGCCGAGCCCACGCCGCGGCCGCCCGACACCACGCGCGCGGCGCTCTGGAGATCGGGGCGGTCGGACTTGCCTGCCGCCAGCCCCACGTAGCGGGTGTGGGTGGGCAGGGCCACGTCGAGCGCAAGCGCCCGCACCGCCGCGCCGCCGCCCAGGCCCGCCGCGGCCCAGGAGGCCACGCGCACGGTGGCGACCACGGTGCGGTCGGCCGGCGCTTGGACCGTGACGATGGCGTTGCCGGCGTAGATCGGGCGCTTGAAGACGTGGCTGGACTCGATCGCCATCACGTCACTGACCTGGGCCACGCCCAGGAGCGCGGCGACGCAGGGCATCAGGTCCTTGCCGAAGGTGGTGGAGGGGCCGAAGACGTGGCTGTAGCCCTCGGCCGCCCTGGCGATCTGCGGCGCGAGCACGGCGGCGACCGGGTGGGCGTTGGCCGGATGGGCCACGCTGAGGACCTCGTTCACGCCCTCGATCTTCGCCGCCTCGGCGGCGATGGCGTCGGGCGCGTCGGACAGCACCAGCACGTCGATCTGCGCGGGCGAGAAGGCGCGCGCGGCGGAGACCGTCTTGGCGGTGGTGGAAAGGTTGAGTCGGCCGTTGAGGTGTTCGGCAACGATCAGGACTTTGGACATGTCGGTTCCCTTGTAGTGCAACCGTAGGGTGGAACCGCCTTGGGCGATCCCACCGATGTTCTTGCAGGGGAAGGCGGAATCCGCTGCGCGGGTTCCACCCTACGTCGGTGGTGGGTGTTGCGTCGGGGTGTACCCCGGACTTACAGCAAGCCCTTGGCCTTGAGCGCCGCGACCAGCTCGGCCGCGTCCTTGACCATCACGCCGCGGCTGCGCCCGGCCGGCGCCTCGTACCTGGTGGCGGTGAGGAAGTCGCCCGATTCCACGCCCAGGTCGGCCAGCTGCAGGGTTTCCAGCGGCTTGCTCTTGGCCTTCATGATGTCGGGCAGCTTGATGAAGCGCGGTTCGTTGAGGCGCAGGTCCGTGGTGATGACGGCGGGAAGGTCCACTTCCAGCGTCTCCAGACCGGCGTCGACCTCGCGCACCACGGTCGCCTTGCCGTCGGCCACGTCGACCTTGCTGGCGAAGGTGGCCTGCGGGCGGCCCCAGAGCGTGGCCAGCATCTGGCCGGTCTGGTTGGCGTCGTCGTCGATCGCCTGCTTGCCCAGGAGAACGATGTCCGGCTGCTCCTTTTCGATCAACTTGAGCAGGGCACGCGCCGCGGTGAGCGGCTGCACCGCGCCGTCGGCAACGACGTGGATGGCGCGGTTGGCGCCCATCGCCAGGCCGTTGCGCAGGTGCGCCTGGGCGTCGGCCGGGGCGATGGTGGCGACCACCACCTCGGTGGCCACGCCCTTTTCGCGCAGCCGCAGCGCCTCTTCCAGCGCGATGTCGTCAAAAGGATTGGGCGAGAGCTTCACGCCATCGGTCACCACGCCGGAGCCGTCCGGCTTGACCTGGATGCGCACGTTGAAATCCACCACGCGCTTGTAGCCGACCAGAATCTTCATCG
>Ga0116141_10005761_pt1 | contig 10333 bp, 7 predicted proteins | sample AD_UKC097_MetaG_FD_89744 | JGI IMG/M metagenome (GOLD analysis project Ga0116141, IMG submission 89744) | Active sludge microbial communities of municipal wastewater-treating anaerobic digesters from USA - AD_UKC097_MetaG | ecosystem: Engineered > Bioreactor > Anaerobic > Digestate | place: USA... | reverse complement strand
CGTGTCCATGTACTCGACGAAGACGTTCTCGACGCCGAGGACCGGCTCGAGGACCGAGGTGATTCCGCGATGCTCGTCGTCGGCCCACTTGTAGCCCTTGTAGTACGAGTGGAGGACGAGGACACGGTGGCCGGACGCCGCGTCGGCCCCGGACGTGGCAGCTCCCGCGGCGCCGGCGGTCGGCCCGAGAAGGAGCGCGAGCACGGCGAGGAGAGCGCGAAGCCTCATTCCGACCCCGGGAGGGAGGCTAACAGGCCGCCCCGGACGCTCCAGTCGACCGAAGCTCACCGGCCAAGAATACCCTAGATATTTTTACGTAGATTCAGATAAGCTGATCCGTGGTCGCCGGAGAGCGCTCCGGGCCCGGGAGGCGAGCGATGTTCGAGGCATTTCGCGCACGAGCCGAAGCCGTCAGCGCCGAGGTCCACCGCGTCGGCGGGAGCACCGAGGCGCTCGCATTCGTCGCGGAGCTCCTCGCGAAGGAAGGGGTCGCGGACCAGGCCGGCGCGCGGGCGGTCTGGGCAAGAGGCCCCCTCGTCGCGGGGATCGACCGCGAGGGGTTCGCTTCCCGCGTCCCCGGGCTGACGTTCGACGTCACGCGGGAGGCCGCGGCCGGGAGCCGCGTCGGCGTCAGCGAGATGGAGTGGGGGCTCGCCGACACGGGCACCGTCGTCCAGGACGCGACCGACCCCGCGCTGCGGCTGGCCTCGACGCTGCCGGAGATCCACGTGGCGCTCCTCCCGTCGGTCCGGATCCTCCCGGGCCTCGCAGACGTCCTTCCGCGCCTCGACCCCCGATCCGCCCCATACATCGCGTTCGTGACCGGGCCGAGCCGGACGGCCGACATCGAGCGCGTCCTGACGATCGGGGCCCACGGTCCGTCGCGCCTCGTCGTCGTCGTCCACGACGGCGAGGCCGCGCGGGCGGAGGTGACGCCGTGACGATGACGTTCCGCAAGGAGATCGCCGGGGCGCTCGGCGACCCGAACCTCGCCTCCGCCCTCGGCCGCTTCTACGAGGCCTACCCCGTCAGCCGCGCGAAGGCCTACCAGGGGATCGACTTCGAGGCCGTCCGCACGAGGATCGCCGAAGTGAAGGGAGACGCGACGGGCCGGCTCCCCGAGCTCGCCGAACGCTTCGCGAAGGAGGCCGGCGCGCGCGGCGCGAAGGTCGTCCTCCTGAAGAGCCCCGAGGAGGTCCGGCGGTACATCGTCGACCTCGCCCGCGAGAAGGGCGTGAGGAAGGTCGCGAAGTCGAAGTCGATGGCCTCCGAGGAGGTCCACCTCAACAGGGCGCTGACCGAAGCCGGGATCGACGTGAAGGAGACCGACCTCGGCGAGTGGATCATCCAGCTCGCCGGCCAGCGCCCCTCGCACATGGTGATGCCCGCGATCCACCTGTCGAAGGAGGACGTGGCGGAGATCTTCAGCAATGAGGTCGGCGAACGGCTTTCGACCGACATCCCCCGGCTCGTGAAGGTGGCGCGCAAGGAGCTCCGGAGCGCCTTTCTCGAGGCCGACATGGGGATCTCCGGCGCCAACATCGCGGTCGCCGAGACCGGGACGCTCGTCCTCGTGACGAACGAGGGGAACGCGCGCCTCGTTACGTCGCTCCCGCGGATCCACGTCGCCATCGTCGGCCTCGAGAAGCTCGTCGAGCGGTTCGAGGACGTCGTCCCGATCCTGACCGCCCTGCCGCGGAGCGCGACGGGGCAGCTGCTGACGAGCTACGTCTCGATGATCACGGGCGCCGCGCCGAACACCGACGGGACGCCGAAGGAGCTCCACGTCGTCCTGATGGACCACCGGCGGACCGAGATGGCGGCGGACCCGGTCTTCAAGGAGGCGCTCCAGTGCATCCGCTGCGCCTCCTGCCTGAACGTCTGCCCCGTCTACCGGCACGTCGGCGGGCACGTCTTCGGCGACGTCTACACGGGCGGCATCGGGACGATCCTGACCGCCTGGACCGGCGCGATGGAGCGCTCGAAGGAGATCCAGGGGCTCTGCATCCAGTGCGGCAACTGCGTCGGCGTCTGCCCCGGGAAGATCGACATCCCCGAGCTGATCGTCGAGGTCCGCCGCCGGCAGGTGCAGGAGAAGGGGCAGCCCTTCGTCCAGAAGGCGATCTTCTCGGTCGTCAACAACCGCCGCCTCTTCCACTCGGTCCTCCGGTCCGCTTCGCTCGCCCAGAAGCCGTTCGAGAAGGACGGCTTCGTGAGGCACCTGCCGCTCTTCCTCTCCGGCCTCGCCGATTTCCGGAGCCTCCCGGCGATCGCCGAGAGGCCGTTCCGCGACGCGTTCCGAGCGATCGAGCAGAAGGTCTTCCGTGCGACGGAGCCCGCGGAGAAGGGCGCGGAGGCGCCGGTCGCGCCACGGACGCGGAAGGCCGCCTTCTACGCCGGTTGCCTCATCGACTTCGCCTACCCGGGAATGGGCGAGGACGTCGTGAAGGTCCTGAACGCGGGAGGCGTCGAGGTGACGTTCCCCGAGGCACAGACCTGCTGCGGCGCCCCGGCGCGCTACAGCGGCGCGTACGAGGTCGCCGCGCGGAACGCGATCGACAACATCGAGGCGCTCCTCGCGGAGGAGGTCGACTGGGTCGTCTCGGCCTGCCCCACCTGCACGACGGCGCTCCGCCACGAGTTCGCGCGGTCGCTCCGGAGCACGGGGAAGGCCGAGTGGGTCGCGAGGGCCGAGGCGCTCGCGGCGAAGGTGATCGACTTCTCCTCGCTCGTGACGCGGCTCGTCGACGAGGGCTCGCTGAAGCTCGACCCGAGGAAGGTCCCCGCGGTGACGTACCACGACTCCTGCCACCTGAAGCGGACGCTCCACGTCTCCGAGGAGCCGCGTGCGCTCCTCCGGAGGGCCGGCCACGAGGTCGTCGAGATGAAGGAGTCGGACACCTGCTGCGGCATGGGGGGCTCCTACTCCCTGAAGTTCCCCGAGATCAGCAAGCCCATCCTCCAGAAGAAGCTCGCGAACATCCGCGACACGAAGGCGTCCGCCGCCGTCATGGACTGCCCGGGCTGCGTCATGCAGATCCGCGGCGGTCTCGACAAGTCGAACGACACGGTCGAGGTGCAGCACATCGCGCGGCTCCTCGCGCGGGCCGTCGCCGAGCACGCGGGAGACGGCTCCGAGGCCTGACGGAAGGTCGCTTCAGCCCGCCGGTGCCGTCGCGCGCGGCGTCGGTCGCGGCGTGGGCGCCGGTGGTGGAAGCACCGGGCCGGGGCTCTCCCTCGCGGGCGGCCTCGCGGCCGGCGTCGGCGTCGCGGCGGGACCCGGTGCCGTCCCCGCAGCCGGCACGGGGCCGGCCGCGGCCGGCGGCAAGGAGGAAGACGCGGGAAGGCCGGACGAGGCCGACTCGTCGGTCGCGGGCGCCGGCTCGACGGGAGCGAGGATCGGGACACCGACCTCTTCCTCGACCTCCTCGTCCGGCTCGAGCGCGTCCGATCCAGCTCCCCCCGCCACGAGCTCCTCGCCCGCCACGTCGGCCGGCGTCCACCGCAGCCGCAGCGGCGTCTCGAGCTCGGCCTTCAGCTCCTCGTCGGTCAGCATCCCGACCGAGGCGAGGCGGCGGAGGACGCCGTTCACGAGCCGGGTGAAGCCCCGCGACAGGACCCCGCCCGCGAACGACGACTGGTACTTGACCGGGCCCGGGATGAGCGCGACGAGGAAAGCCCCTTCGCGTGGCGTCAGGTCCTGCGGGTTCTTCCCGAAGTAGTGGCGCGCGGCCGGCCCGAGGCCGTGGATGCCCGGCCCCCACTCGATGACGTTCAGGTAGATCTCGAGGATCCGCCGCTTCCCGAGCGTCGACTCCAGGTGCAGGGCCAGCGCCGCCTCCTGGAGCTTCCGGCGGTAGCTCCTCTCGCGCGTCAGGAAGAGGTTCTTCGCGAGCTGCTGCGTGATCGTCGAAGCGCCGCGCGCCCTTCGGCCGCGGACCCAGTTCATCGAAGCGGCGACCGGGACCTCGCCGAGGTCGAGGCCAGGATGCCCCCAGAAGTCGGCGTCTTCCGAAGTCAGGAGGCCACGGACGAAGTGGGCGGGGACCGCCTCGAGCGGGACGAAGTCGGGGCTCTCGGAATCGACCGTGACTGGCGTTCGCCGTCCGTCCCTTCCGGTCATGACCCGCCGGAACGGCCCTCGCAGCCTCGCGACCTCGGGGAGCGGCCGTGCCGGCGGCCGGAAGTCGAGCCGCTCCTCGACGACCCACGACTTCGGGTCGAGCATGCGGCCCTCGATGCGGGCGACGAGCTCGGCGCTTCCGAGGTCGCCGTCCTCCGCGGGAAGCTCGAGGCCCGAGGCCGCGAGGAGCGGTCCGAGCTCCAGACGCGGGACCTCGAGCCCGACGTCCAGCCAGGCGTCCCGCGGAGCGAACGCGGCGACGCCCCGCGCCGTGCCTCGAAGTCCCGCGGCGTCTCCCGACAGGCAGGCCACCTCGAGGAAGGCCGCCTCGCGGAAGAGCGTCGCCGTCAGCGTGCCCTCGGCGTCGAACGGCTCGCCGAGCGGCACGGCCTCCGTCACCTCCTCGTCGGGCGGCATCGAGAGACGGACCCCTCTCGAGATCAGGTTGGTCTCGACCGCGAGGCTCCCGTCTGCCGCGGGCGTCAAGTCGAGGATTCCCGACGCCTCGCCGAGGTCCCCGACGAACGCGCCGTCCCGCCGGAGGAGGACGAGCCGGGTCAGGGCGAGCCGGTCGAGCCGGAGCCGAAACGCGCCGCCGCCCGGCCGCTCGAACGCGATTCCCCCCTCGCCGTTACGCCCTCTCAGCGCGAGAAGTCCGGCCTCGACGGAGACGTCCCACGCGCTCGGCGCCACCCGAACCGAGAGCCCCTCCGGGAGGTCGGCGGCGAGCGCGCCGACCTCGACGCGTCGCAGACGACCGACCGCGCCGCGCCCGAGGAGGCTGACCCGCACGTCGACCCGCTCGAGCCGGGCCCTCACGCCGTGCCCCGCGATCACGAGCCCCGAGAGGCGCGCGCGGAACGGAAGCCGGACCGTCACGCCGTCCACGTCGGCCCGGAAGCCGCGCTCCGCCGCCTCGGAGACGATCCTCGCGCGGATCCTCCCCTCGAGCGCCGCCTCGACGACGGCGAGGAAGCCCCGCGCCGCCGCTCCCGCGAGGAGAGCGCCGAGCGCGAGAAGGAGAACGCGGCGGACGCGGGACATTCGAAGCCCCGACTTTACCGGGTGACGGCTCCGGAAGGCACGGGCATCGCAGGCCGCCGCGGTGTCCGGGCGAAGGCACCCTTGACGGCAGGCCGCCCGCCCCCTACGGTAGCCGGTCGAAGCGAGACGAGGGATGGACCAGGAAGAGAAATCCGAGCGAAGCCGGGCGCAGATCCTGGAGGCGGCGCTCGACCTCTTCTCGCGCCAGGGCTACCGCGGGACGAGCATCCGCGACATCTCGAAGGCGGCCGGCGTCTCCACGGGGAGCGTCTACCACCACTTCCACGACAAGGAAGAGCTGTTCGACACGCTCCTCCTGCAGTACTGGACCGCGATCGAGAGCCCCGATTTCCCGTTCAACCGGGCGCTCGCTTCGGGGGCCTTCCCGGACCGCCTCGAGGAGCTCGCCGAGGCCGCCGAAGAGAGCGTGCAGAGCTGGGAGCGCCACGTCGCGCTCATCTACGTCGACGTCGTGGAGATGCAGGGGACGCACATCCAGCGCTTTTACGCGGGCATGGCGGACCGGTTCGAGGCGTTCCTCCGGCGCTACCGCGCCCAGGACGACTTCGAGACCCGCCTCGCTCCCGGCGTCTCGCCCCTCTCCGCCGTCATGCTCGCGAGCCGGATCTTCCTCCAGTACTACGCCGTCGAGAGGCTCTTCCGCGTCCCAGACCAGTTCGGCAAGCCTTCGCGGGAAGCGATCCGGGACATCTCGGAGATCCTTCGCCGGGGAATGCTCCACGAGCGCCGCGGCGCCCGGTAGGAGCTCCGCGCCGGCCGCGCGGCCATCGCCGATACTCCTCGTTCGGGCGGCCGGAGGGCCTCCCGGGAGGGTCCGGAATGAGCCTCGTGGGAGATCGTCTCGATGCCGTCCGCCGGGTGCCGCTCGCGGCGCTTCCAACCCCCGTGCAGGACGCCCCGCGCCTCGCGGCGCACCTCGGCCTCGCACGCCTCCTCGTCAAGCGCGACGACCTGACCGGACTCGCGATGGGCGGGAACAAGGCCCGCAAGCTGGAATACGACCTCGCGCCCGCGACGACCGGGGAATACGACACCGTCCTCACCGTCGGCGGCACCCAGTCGAACCACGCCGTCCTGACGGCCGCCGCTGCGCGGCGCCTCGGCCTCGACGCGAAGCTCGTCCTCGGCGGCCCCGACGTGTCCCGGCGGAAGGGGAACCTCCTCCTCGGCGCGCTCTACGGCGCCGAGACGCGCTACCTCGTCGACGACGACGCGAACGACTCCCTCGCGGCAGCGATGGAGTCGTGGGCCGCGGAGCTGCGCGCCGCGGGGCGGCAGCCGTTCCAGGTCCCGCTCGGGGGAAGCACGCCGCACGGCGCGCTCGGCTACGTCGCGGCGATGCGCGAGCTCGCCGCGCAGCTCGGCCCGGGGAAGGTCCAGCTCGTCGCGGCCGTCGGGTCGTGCGGGACGCTCGCCGGCCTCGCGCTCGGCGCGAGGCTCTTCCTCCCGGCCGCGCGTGTCATCGGGATCAGCGTCTCGCGCGCGGCCGGCCCGATCGCCGCGCGGGCGGCCGAGCTCGCGGCCGGCAGCGCGCGCCTCCTCGGCCTCGAGCCCGTTCTCGGCCCCTCCGAGGTCGAGGCGCACGACGCGCTCCGCGGCGAGTACGGCGTCGCGACGGAGACGGGGCGAGAGGCGATCCTCGAGAGCGCGCGGCTCGAAGGGCTCCTCCTCGACCCCGTCTACACCGGCAAGGCGATGGCGGGCCTCTTCGGCCTCGCCCGCGCGGGCCTCCTCGACCCCGCGGTCCCGGTCGTCTTCCTCCACACGGGAGGGCTCCCGATCCTCTTCTCCTTCGACGACGCATTCGACGACGCCGCGCCCTTCGCGCGGGTCCTCCCCGGGGGCGCGCGATGAGCCGGCGCCTCCTCGTCCCGCTCCTTCTCGCGCTCCTCGCCCGTCCCGTCGCCGCGCAGGCGCCGGCGGGGCTCGCCGACCCCGACCCCGGGGCGCGCGAGCGCGCCGCCGCCTCTCTCGCCGCGGGCGGCGCCGCGGCCGTCGAGCCGCTCGTCGCGGCCCTCGCCGACGCCGACCCCTTCGTCGCGGGCGCGGCGGCCGACGCCCTCGCGCGGATCGGCGCGGCGAGCGTACCGGCGCTCGTCCGCGCGCTCGGCGACGCCCGCGAGGAGGTTTGCGTCGGAGCCGCCGTCGCGCTCGGAAAGCTCGGGCCGAGGGCGACCGAGGCCGTCCCCGCGCTCGCGCAGGCGCTCTCCAACCCGAAGGCGGTCGTCCGCTGGACCGCCGCGAGCGCCCTCGGCGCCGCCGGCCGCGGCGCCTCCCCCGCGCTTCCCGCCCTCCGCGACGCCCTCTGGGACCGCGACGAGGACGTCCGGCGCGGTACGACCCTCGCGCTCGAGAGGATCGACCCCGCTGCGTGGCTCCGCGCCCCGTCGTGGGAGGCGACGGTCGCGGTCGTGGAGCGGCTCGTTCCGATCCTGATGCGGGAGCACCACGTTCCCGCGGTCTCGGTCGCGCTCGTGAAGGACCGGACGGTGGCCTTCTCGAAGGCCTGGGGCGTCGCCGACGCGAAGACCGGCGCTCCCGCGACGACGACGACGCTCTTCGAGGTCGCCTCGATGACGAAGCCGGCCTTCGCGTACGTCGCGCTGAAGCTCGTCGAGGACGGAAAGCTCGACCTCGACCGGCCGCTCGCCGAGGTCGTCGACCTCCCGGCCGTCCCCGGCCAGCCGGAGCTGACGCGGATCACGCCGCGGATGGTCCTTTCCCACACCTCGGGCCTCCCGAACTGGCGCCCGGGAGGCGAGGAGCGCGACGGTCCGCTCCCCGTCCTCTTCCCGCCGGGCTCCCGCTTCGGCTACTCGGGCGAGGCGTTTTTCCTCCTCCAGCGCGCCTTCGAGAAGGTAACGGGCGCGCCGCTCGAGGCGTACGCGAAGGACGCGCTCTTCGCCCCGCTCGGAATGGAGCGGGCGTCGTTCGCCTGGGCCCCCGAGCTCGACGCCGCGCTCGCGACCGGGCACGACGAAGACGGGAAGCCGAAGGCGCGGGCGCGCTACCGCCACGCGAACGCGGCCTACACCCTCGTGACGACCGCCCCCGACTACGCCCGCGTCCTGACGGCTCTCCTCGACCCGGAGGCCTTCGGGCCGAAGGCGCTCTCGCGCGCCGGGGTCGACGCGATGCTCCGCCGCGCCGTCCGCGCCGACGCGCGCGACCCGATCGAGCGCCCCGGGCGAGCGCGCGGCGGAGCGGTCTTCTGGGGGCTCGGCTGGGGGATCAACGAGACCCCCGGCGGCGACGTGATCTACCACAGCGGCGCGAACCAGACCGGCTTCCGGTGCTACGGCCAGCTCTCGCCGTCGCGTGGGACCGGGATCGTCGTCCTGACGAACGGCCTCGGCGGCGGCGCGCTCTGGACGCGCCTCGTCGCCGCGATCGGGGACCTCTGACCTTCGGAAAGCCGTCGACCTCGCGCGTCAGTACGACGTCGACTTCGCCGAGAGGAACCGCCGGAGGACGCCGAAGAAGGCGTCGGGCTTCTCGAGGTAGACGACGTGGCCGGAGCCCTCGATCGGCTCCCAGCGCGCGTCGCGGAAGACGGAGAGGAGCTTCCGCTGGACCCACGGCGGGATCGTCCGGTCCTCGGCGCCCGGCACGACGAGGACCGGTTCCGGGAATGCCGCGTAGCCCGCGAGGTTCCCGTCGAGCGCCGCGAAGAACGGGTCCTGCGCGCGCGTGAGGCGGATGAGCGCGTGCGTCTGGCTCCGGTACCGGTCGTGGAACCGGCCGCGGAGCGCCGGGAGGCTCTCCTTCATGGCGGAGACGAACGCCTCGCCGAAGATCTTCTCGTACATGTAGTGCGTGTAGAGCTCGAAGACCTCCGGCCCGCCGCGGTAGAAGCGGAGGGAGATCTCCTGGTACATCGAGAAGAGCTCCTCGTGCGAGAGGAGGATCCCCGAGAGTGTCAGCGTGTGGAGCCGCTCGGGGAAGAGGCGCGCGGCCTCGGCCGCGACGAAGCCGCCGTACGAGACGCCGACCGCGTGGGCCTTCTCGATCCCGAGGGCGTCGAGCACCCGCGGGAGGTACCCGGCGAACTCCGGGATCGAGTACGGTTCGTCGGGAGCCGAGGACTGCCCCTGGCCGAGGTAGTCGTAGAGGACGACGTCGTACGCGTCGAGGAGGCGCGGGAGGACCCCGTACCAGGCGCGGGTGTGCATCGCGAGGCCGTTGAGGAGGCAGACGGTCTCCTTGTCGCCCTTGCCGACGAACTCCCACCGGATCCGGTGACCGCCGACCTCGAGGAACCCCTCCCGGTCGGGGACGATCTCGCCCATCGGGTCCTCCCGCACTCCCGGCCGCGTCCGGCCGCCGGGGTCAGCCCTCCCGGCTCCGTCAGGAGGCCGGGGTGAGTACCGTGCAGACCGACGCGCAGACCGGCCCGCCGATGTTGAAGGTCGCCGCCGCGCGCGCGTTCGCGACCTGGAGCTCCTTCGGCACCTTCCCGAGGAGCTGCCAGGCGCACCAGCCGACCATCGCGATGCCGGTGGCGCCGATCGGGTGCCCCTTGGCGATGAGGCCTCCGGAGGTGTTGATCCCGCACTCCCCGTCGACGCGGGCCTTCCCGTCGCGCCAGTAGCGCGCCCCCTTCCCCGGCTCGGCCTTGCCGATGACCTCGGCGCCGATCGCCCCCATGACGCTGAAGCAGTCGTGGACCTCGGCGACGCCCACGTCGGCCGGAGAGAGTCCCGAGCGGCGGTAGGCCGCGGCCATCGCGGCGTTCGCCGCCCTCGGGCGGAGGACGTCGCGCCCCTCCTTCTTCAGCGGGTCGGTCGCCTGCCCCCAGCCCGCGAGGCGCACGCAGTCGGCCTTCGCGACGCCGAGGCGCGCGAGCCCCTCCTCGGTGGCGAGGAGCATCCCGGCCCAGCCGTCGGAGATCTGGGAGGAGTCGAACGTCTTCAGAGGGAGCCCCTCGACGACGTACCGGTTGAATCCCTCGATCCTCATCACCGTCTCGAGCGTCACCTCGTTCTTCTGCATCTGGGCGTACGGGTTGTGGCGCGCGTTCGCGTACTCCGTCGCGGCAACGCTCGCGAGGTCCTCCTCGGTCGCGCCCCACTCGTCCATGTAGGCCTTCATCACCTCGGCGAAGAGGTGCGGGAAGACGAAGGTCTTCCCGGGGCGCTCGTCGGG
>Ga0116141_10005753_pt1 | contig 10341 bp, 8 predicted proteins | sample AD_UKC097_MetaG_FD_89744 | JGI IMG/M metagenome (GOLD analysis project Ga0116141, IMG submission 89744) | Active sludge microbial communities of municipal wastewater-treating anaerobic digesters from USA - AD_UKC097_MetaG | ecosystem: Engineered > Bioreactor > Anaerobic > Digestate | place: USA... | reverse complement strand
TGAGCCCGAGTATGAATTTTACTCCAGGGTTCAACGGGTGAATGGGAAGTCCTCATGGGAAAACGAGATAAACAGGATGAAAAACTGGACAGATTCCCGTTGGGAAGATATGTACAGACAGTTGGCCGAGTATTATTCATTGGATAAGGCGGTGCCGGTCGTGGTAAACAACAATACCACCGATTTGAGCTTTCAGATTATAAGTATTAACGGGGTGACCCTTACCGGCGGTCGATTCAACGGCAGACTCTTTCCCGACAGGGAATACATCTTTGACGGAGCCTCCAAATTCTCCGGATTTGACGTAATAGGATGGGAGGTCTCAACAACGGGAGCTGCGGGAACGGAGAAGAAGGTCTATATGGACGAGACTCTCTCAATGACCTTTCCTACCGGTACAAAACAGGTTACGGTCAACGCCATATTCGGTCAAAGCGGTATAGAAAATATTGAGACGGTGGCCGATGTTGTGGAGACTTTTTATTATAATCCGCAGGGAATGGAATCACCGACTCCGTTCGAAGGTTTGAATATTGTGAAATATATTTTAAGGGACGGAAAGACCGTAACGGTCAAGAAATTTATCAAATAAAATTGATGCAAAAAAGCTCGGCACTTTACGCCGAGCTTTTTTGCAATATAAGACCGCTTTTGTAATGTCAAACCGTCCAACTTTGGAGTCACATTGCAGCCCTTTTTACTTTTGTCCTACGCTGTCCGCAGGATGATTGAATTGAGGCATGAATCCCCTCCTGTTTCCACCGTTCATTGGGTATTGCGGTATGAACCTCTCCGGATGGAAGCGTCTCATTTCGGGGTTAGCCCTGAAAAAGTTTGAATCGGGAGTCCAGTTTTTCCAGTAGTTTTCCCACCACTCTCTCTGCTGCTCTGCAGCATTTTCCCACTCTTGCCGGTTACGCTGGTGATAGTCGAAAATGTGGGACCGCATCATCTGGCGGTTGGCTTCAGCCCAATTTTGCCACATTTTAAGACGCTGGTCCATGTCACGTTGATTCTGCTGGACCCACTCCTGCCATATCTTCTGTCCAAGCTGCCATTGGGCTACTCCAATCTTGAAACGGGTTGAGTCGGGCAGAGCTTTCTCCAGTTTTTTCTGATAACTGTCATTGATCTCACGCCACTCCTTTACATATTCAAATTCACCCGGTTTATGGGTACGGTTAAGGTTTGCAAGCTGCTCGTTGTATTCAATGTAGATTTTGGCAAACCTGTCATACTCTTTTCTGTTCAGGTCGGCATTCTCCATAATGAAACGCAACTGGGCATTGATCATCTCCTCGTCCCTCTCCTGAGCCTTAATGGTCAACGAGAAGGAGAGACCCAGCATGATGCACAATGCTAACAGACCTCTTTTCATAATAACCGAATCAGTTTCCGTAATAGTTACTCATCATTGAATATACACCAAGGTCATCGGTTGAAATGGACTGGAATATCTCATCAATGCTGGTGCACTGGGAGATGGTTTCATAGTCGGGCACACCGGTGGCGGTATCGTTGAAAGCGAACGGAAGAAGCGCCAGGAGTACTACAGCAGCAACGGCGGCTGCACTCGCAAACATCAGATAGATCCTGCGCTGCTTATGCCGCCTCTTCTCCCTGCCAATCTCGGCAACGACTCTTTCAGTTAGATCGTCCAAGAAATGCTCAGGCATTTTGTAGGGCATTTCCCTGCTCATATTTTCCAGTTCAAACTCTTTCATAGTTGATGTTCTTCTATATATTTCTTAATCTTCTGTACTGCGTAATGATAGTTGGTCTTGAGTGTATTGATACTGTCTCCCACTATCCGGTGAATCTCTTCGTAACTTTTATCATCATAGTACCGCAGGTTAAATACCATTTTCTGTTTCGTAGGCAGCAGGGCAATAGCTTCCTGCAGCAATATCAGTATCTCATCGGCATCGGGACCGGCTTCAGCCCTTACGCTGTTCTTCAAAGAATCTCCCAAATCGTCGATTGAAAGGTTGTAGCCTGCCCGATTCTTAAGGAGTTTGAGACCTTCATTTGTAGCTATTTTGTAGAGCCAGGATGAGAGCGGAAACTCATTGGAATAGGTGTTACGATACTTAAACACATTGATCATCGTCTCCTGCAAAGCATCCTCGGCATCATCATGCACTACTACCATCCTACGGATATGCCAATAAAGCCGTTCTCCGTATTTCTTCATAATAAGGCGTATGGCCTCTTCTACGTGATTGTCATCACACAGCAGACGTGCAATGGATTCATCGCTTACAGAAAGGGATCCTTTACTTTTCATGCCGGAATTCCAATCACGTTTTCACCTATATTATACTACGAAATACTGAAAGTTAAATCAATATATTTCTTGACGGAAATAATCAAAGTCGGCGTAACCGCCGGTAGCAGTGGTAGCATAATTGTACAGTCCTGTGCGATAGCCCGTAAAGTAGTCGAGAGTGAAACTCATTTGCAGTACGGCATCAACCTCGGTCCAATTTTTGCCGTCAAGCGACCAGCTCATAAAGGCCTGGTCGGGGCGGACGGTATCATCGGCCTGCGGGGTGAATACGTAGCGCAACTTGAGCCACACCTTGTCCTGTGTAAGAGGCATGCGCAGGAACTCGGTGTCGGGATTAGGCTGCTCCTGAGCGGCTTGGGCCTGCTGGGGCGGGCGGCGCCGGCCTATATTGCGATGAGTCATCGCTACAAGGCTCTTGGAACCGTCCTCGGCAACTTCAACACCGATTGTGCAATAGTTGCTCTGGAAGGCTATGATTCCGGCCCTGTCGCCCGGTTTCATTCCGGCGGCATCGAGCAGGACTTCGCTGTAGCAGCGGGGACCTACCGTGCGCTGGGTAAGCGTGTTGCGGGCATCCATTACGCCGGTTGCTATATGACTTGTCTTAAGACGCAGCCAGCCTTTACGTTCGGTCACCGACCATGCCGAATTATCGGGCTTATGGTTCCATTGCCATACCAGGTCAAGTTCCTCTTTTTTATAGTTAAATTCGTCATTTGCCCAGGTGCGGTTTTCTCCCGATTCAGGCAGGTTTACGGTGAACTGTTTTACCGGCTTGGTGTCGTCGCCTAGAATCGGCCAGTCGTCAACCCAGGTTACAGGTTGCAGCGTGGGAATACGTCCTACGGCGCCATGGTCCTGGAACATTACGGCATACCAGTCGCCGTTCTGAGTCTGAACTATTCCGCCTTGGGCTACACCGTCGCCGCGTCCGTCAAAGGGGCCGCTTAGAATAACCTTGCTTTCATAGGGGCCGTACAGATCCTTTGAACGCCAACAGGTTTCGGTACGTACGCCTCCGCTGGGCCAATCAATGACAAGAATATAGTAGTAATCGCCTATATGATAAATATGGGCGCCCTCGGCACGCAGGTTGTAACCCTGACGCGGAGACTCTATTATTATCTTCTCCTCGGCTCCGGCCTTGATGGCTGAGCCGTCCGGCTCGAGTTCGATGATACGGATATCGCCGTTACCCCATACCACAAAGAGCCGTCCGTCTTCAAAGAGCATTGAAGCGTCATGGAAGGGACGGTCAATGACCGAACGCTCCCAGAAGCTGCTGTTTATGTCCTTTGTCTTGTAAACATAGGTCTTACCCTGGTCATTTGCTATAAACAGGGCGTAATATGTGCCGTCAACATACCTGAGCGAGGCTGCCCATTGGCCACGGCCGTATGCGTTCCTGCCGTTACGCAGGTTATAGACGTCATCGTCATTTAAGTAATCATATACATAGCTGACAATCTCCCAATGTACCAGATCCTTGGAGTGCATTATGGGCGCTCCGGGACAGAAGTACATGGTAGTGCTGATCATATAGTAGTCATCGCCGACTCTGATCAGGTCAGGGTCAGGTACGTCGGTATAGGTAAGAGGATTGATACACTCCGTAACCTTGTTTTTTGCCGTGCATCCGACGGCCGAGGTCAGTAACGCCGCCAGCGTTATGACCATGAATAGTCTGCCGGTTTTCATATCATTCAAATGTTAGCCAGTCAACCTGGATCAGACCTTCGGTAGCCATACGCACCTTGAGATGATGTATGCCTTTCTTGGCACCTGAAACCTTAGCCGATGCTGTTATTACCTGACGGTCAGCAGGAACGTCAACGGTAGCAATTACGTTGTCATTCTGTAAAATTTCGAGTGTGCCTGCCGATGGAGGTACTATCTTAACCGTAACTTTCTTGGGAGCCTTTGCAAAATTGACGGTGTTGTATTTTGCCCATGCACCCTTTTCGTAGAATACCGTCTTCCAGCCTGCAAAGTAGTTGCTCGGTTCGAGATAGGCGATGGAGTCGCCGATGCCGCTGAGTGCGGTGTAGCGGTCAAGCTGGATCTTGCTTTTAGAATCGGTCACGCCAATGCCGCGCAGAGTAGGCTTCACCATACGGATGGTCCCGTCGGGCTCGAAGAAGAGACTGTCGGCGCAGGCTGCACGGTTCTTGTCGAATTCGGGTGAATACATGTTATTGTGATAGAACAGGTAGGTCTGTCCTTTGAAGTCAATGATCGAGTGGTGGTTGGTCCAGCACTTGCTCTCATGCTCCTCGAAGAATACACCCATAAATTTGTACGGACCGAATATGTTGTCAGCCATACAGTAGGCCAGCACCTCCTCAACCTCACGCGCCCACGGGAAGGTCATGTAATATTTTCCATTGCGCTTGAAGAGATAGGGACCTTCGACAAGACCTCTGGTGGGAACCTCTTCCACACGGTGGCGGTCGGCCGGGTCGGTCGAGATGGAGAGCCAGTCATCGTTGAGTTTGGTGATGGTTATACCGGGCATTACCAGATATCCCTGACCGTCGTCATCTACAAATATGCAGGGGTCTATGCCGCCTACGCCTTCAAGCGGGGTGGCCTCAGGCTTATAGGGGCCTTCTGGGTAGTCCGATATACAGACTCCTACGCGATTGCCGCCGAAACGTTGTCCGGGTTGTGTCTTGGCGCCGGCAGGGAAGAAGAAGTAGTACTTGCCGTTGTTGGGATTCTGTTTGCAATCGGGAGCCCACATGGAATAACCTGCCTCATTGACCCATGGCACACTCCACTGGTCAACAATCATGCCGTGGTCTGTCCAGTCGGTCAGATTGTCCGAAGAGAAGACATGGTAATCGGCCATGCAGAACCAGTCCTTGCGTGCATACTCGGCCGGAGCCTTGATGTCGTGCGAAGGAAACACATACACACGGTCGCCAACCACAAGGGCTGACGGATCGGCTGTAAATTGGTCCCTGATAATGGGATTCTGAGCCCAAAGGGTTGATGAAACCAGGGCTACTACAGCTAAAGTTAGAATTCTTGCTTTCATTTTTTTTTGTTTAAGAGTTATTGAATTATAATTTTTCTCACTTTTCGGGTACCGTCGGGATAGAGGGTCTCTTCTATAAAGATACCCTTTTCAGGTACAAGGGCCTCCTTGCCATTAAGATTGTATAGTTTTCTTTCGACCGGTACCGACAGGGAACCAACTCCCGTGTCAATTGTAAAGGTAACATTGAAGGTGATGGGTTCGGTCACCTGCATCCTGAAGGAGTTGTCATTGACATCGGCAGTCACATCCTCTCCGTTCATAAGGAGACGGTCAAGTTTGAAACCCAAATCGGGTTCGATACGCAAAATAACGGTTCTGTTATAAATAACTTTGTTGTTATTGACCGATGCGCTGCCGTTTTCGCCGCATATGACCGTAATGTCTATCAGTTGTCGCTCAAAACCGGCTCTAAGTTTTCTGCTGCCGGTTATGACGAATGTATATTCCGGCTCCAATGAGATGGGTGTCGTCTCATTTTCTTCAAACCATCCGGTAAAAATGTATCTCTCTCTGGTGACTTCGGCCACAACAGTTATCGTATCCAGATAGTTGGTCCGCACGCCGAAAGCCTCTCCTTTTATACGCGCACTGCCGCCGTAATCGGCTTTCAGCTCAATGTCGAAATGGCGTTCGGTGAAGAGGGCCGCAATTCTCAATGGTTCGGTTACTTCAACTGCCAGCAGGGAATCGCCGGCTGTTACTGTTATAAGAGAATCGTTGACAATCCAGTGACTGAGGCAATATCCCCAGTCGGCGTGGGCCGTCAGCAGGGCTGAATCGCCGTGGGAATAGATGCCGGCGCCCTCAATATTGCCGTGTTCCACATCGGCAACGGTGATATTGTAACGGTTGATCTCCACTACAGGACTAAAGGAGACGCTCTTTTCAACCTGAAAAACATAGGGATTTGAAAAGATTGAGTCACCCTTGTCGGTCACCCAGGCAACGAAGCGGTATCCCGTTTGCGGAACGGCATTTACCGTTACGGTAGTACCGGGGCTGAATATGCCGGATCCTGAGACCGTTGTTTTCGAATGGGGAGTTATGGCTACGCCAAAAACCTCGTCGTTGTTGAAAACGGCAGTCAGCGAGATATCCTTCTCGACAGTGAAGGTATATGAAGGATTGACGCTTACTACCATGGTATCAACTTTCCAGCCGATGAACCTGTAGCCTTCCGACGGTTCGGCCGAAACGGTAGCGGTTGAACCGTAAGGGAAGCTTCCGCTGCCTTGGACTATTCCTTCACCCTCGGCTGAGAGCGTAATGTCGGCTGCAACGGTGCGTTCAAACAGAAAGGTGCAGACACTGAACGGGGGAACATTCTCGACCGGAGAGGTCGTTCTGTCCGGATAGTAGAGTCTCTTTTTCTTCATGTTGTACTCTTCGGCGGTGATCACGGAGAGTCCGCTCTTAGACTCATAAGGAATACGGAAGGTCATGTCATAATCATTCCGGGTAGGATTGATTATCATGAAGATGATGCTGTCGCCCGTTACCGAGCGGTATGCCGAACCGTAATATCCGTCGGAACTGTTTATTTTATGCTCTATACGTGTGGTGCCGGCAACATATTTGGCAAAATGGGACATGATATAGCCGCGCTTGGTTATCTCTCCGTCAACGGTGCCGAACCGGCCGTCGCCCATACATCCGTAATACCGTTTGAGGGAATAGTGTACCCATGCGCTCATGTTGGCCAGCATGGCATCGTTGATACTCTTGGCAAAGAGGAATCCGTCATCCTTCCAGTTGATATTCTGGTTCTGCTGCTCCTGACGTTCATTGATAAGATATTCGGTCATCCAGACCTCTTTGCCTTTCTGCTCGGCAAGAGGGTATGAAGAGCCGCTCCAGCCATAGAAATGGCCGGCAACAATGTCAACATCGCGGCAGGCGTCGGGGTCGTTGAGAATAGGGTCAATGTAGGAGTGTGTGAAATGGACATCGTCGGGACACATAATGAGGGCGTTTATCGTGCTTCCGTAATTTTTCAGGAAGTTGATAAACTGTGCGCTGGTCCATACGCAGCTTTGGTAGCTGGTAGCCCAGTCGGGCTCGTTCTGAATCGAGACGGCATCGATGGTCACTCCGTTATCTTTCATTTTTGCAATGAACCGGTTAAGAAAATTGGCCCAGTCCCCGTAATGTTCTTCCAGCAGATGTCCGCCGTTGCTGTCGGATTTATTGTCTTTCCATTCTGCGGGTGGGCTCCATGGCGAGGCAAAGACGAAAGCGCCATGTTTTTTGGCTCTTTTGGCATTGGCAACGGCGCTGTTCCATGACCATTCGGAATTACCTATATATAGGCGCATTATGTTGTAGCCGAGCTGGTTTTCACCCTTTCCGTACATCTTATCGATATCGGCATCGCCCAGCCAATAGCTCCATTGCGGACTTGGAGAGAAGCCTCCGAATCCTGAGACATGCTGATATGTGGTGTTTATGTCCACACTGACCGATGCGGTTCTGCTTGCCGCCGACAAGGTGGAGCAAACCATGCAGAGCAGGGCTGCCGGTAAAAGCTTTCTCATTCTTATTGCATACATATTCAGGCGGTTTATTCCAACTTCAAAGTTATCAATATTTCCCAATAAAGGAAAGCGGTTGGGCGGAAATCTTAAAAAATGCCAAAATGTCGGTACAATAAACAGCAAAGGACGGTTTTTTGCCGTCCCTTGCTGCTTAAAATGTCTCTTTTCCGGTCAATTAATGACGGTCCTCGGGGATCTCGCCCAAATATACGCTCTTGGGAACAATCTCAATAACGTTGAAGGGACATACGGCCGTGGGGTTGTCCAGTACAAGACGGATACGGATGTAATAGTCCTTGTTGGCATACATGTAGTCGTTGGTCAGGATTTTACGCAGACAGTCTGATCTTTCGCGCAGATTGCCGCTGCCGCTTCCTGTATAGGAGTCCATAGCCTTCATGTAGCCGCGGTTACGCATGGCTTTTTCATTGGCCAGAATTTCACCTTCGCCGCTAAGTTCACTGTCGGCAATCCAGCCTACTTTGGGGTTATTTCCATCCAGCGTCAGATCCACGGGAATACCGCAAGGCTGGAACTCACCGTCTCCCTCCTTGAAGTAGATCTGTACCACACCGCGGTCGCTGTAAGCGCTTCCGGCAAGTGTACATTCGAACATGCGGATCTCGTATGTTCCGTCATTGGGGACAGGCGGCAGCCGGAAAGTGACATCGTATATTCCGCGGATGGTCATCTCATCGCCCAAAAAACATGAAAATGATTGATCGCGGTAACGTACCCAGAGCTGGGTCTCGTCCGAGTATTCGACGTTTTTACAGAAGCCTTTTTTGAAGCCTGTGGTATATCTGTCGCTCTCGGTTGCACGGAACCGGCCGCGCGCTCCGCTGTTGATGAAGTCGGGCGACATGGTGTTGCACATGACTCTCATTCTTGTGTTGAGGTTATTCTGACGGACTTCGTCGGTGTAGAGCAGTATCTCATCGAGCAGGTGATACTGACCGTTAAGCGCAGTCTGGTCAAAATCGGTGCGCTCGGCAGGACTCCATATCCTCACGCCTTTAAACTCTATTCCGCGGGCTGCTTTGGTAGCTCCTTTGCGGTTTATGAACCGGTCTCCGGATTTGGGGTAGCTGATACGCATTACCGAATGGGGCATCATAGTCTCATACCAGTCCTCAATGTCAATGGCATCCCAGGTAACGAAGTTGGTTTTAATATAGTCCTGCGAAGTGGTGAGCTGGTTGTAGCTAAGTTCCATAGGCAGCAGGTGATATGAAACGAACTTGTTTAGTGAGTTGCGTCTGTCGGTAGGATCGTCATAATATTCGTCATGACCGTTGGCATACCACTCCTCGGCCTTTTTACGCAACTCTTCCAGATTATTGATCCCGTTGGCAATGAATATGGAATCCGGTTCGACGAAGGCGGTAAACTTGAAATAGCGTTTGTCAGGGAATGTACCATTCTCGGTCTCATATCCGGTGGAGTATCTAATGGCGGTTCTGCCGGTCTGTTTGAAACAGATGAGCAGTGAGTCATAGGCCGGTGATACATATGTGGGGTCCATATACGCAATGAGAGAGTCATTCATCTGGGTAAGAGCAAGGGCTGCATTGAATATCGTTATCAGAGGATCCTCCTCCATGCGGTCGGGCAGGAAGCGGTTGCTCGGGACCACGACTCTGTCAACGATATGTACCACGCCGTTGGTCACGGTATCGTCGCGCTCGATAATGCTCGACAGGGTGTTGACCTTGTAAACCACCTCAAAAGCTCCGTTTTCATTGATGGCAGAGTCTGTGGAGTAGGTCAGGTAACGGTCAAGCAGGTTGGGATACGGGAATGCTCCGTCCTGAAGGTCTTTGCAGTAAAATGTAGCGTTACAGAGATGTGTTTTGGCAATAGTGTCACACTCTTCCTTTGTAAGCTGTGTTACGCTGGAAATCCCTTTCTCACTGAGAAAAGTTTTCATGGCTTCGTTTGTCGGAGCGAAGCAGGTATGTTCACCGTAGGTGCGCATTTCACCCCATACACCGGACTCTTTGAGGCAGTAGATGAAATCACTGAAAAGGTCTTCTCTGTTTTCAAGGAAACTGGCCACGGTTTCACCTTCGAAGGTATAGTAGCTTCCGGGATGTTGCTCGTCAAGGCAGCTTATTTGAAGAAATCCTCCCGCAATTACAGATACTGCAACAGCCAATGTGCTGAAAAGATTCTTTGAATTTTTCATATTGGTTATTAATTAATTAGTAATTTAAAATCTATGCGAAAACATAATTTCGTACACAAGTGTACGATAAAAGTGTATAAAAGTACATAATTTACCTGAAACGGCAAAAGGAAGAGTCCCTATTTTTTATACAAGTCCCTGTTTTTATATAGAATACTGTTAAAAAAAGCGTACCGTCTTCTCCGGAAAGAGCTGTTGTCAACTTTTTTTGTGGACTCTTTTGCAATAAAGAATTAGACAAAACGAAGGCGGCCGAAGTGAAGTCGGCCGCCTCTTTAGAATGGTT
>Ga0116141_10005752_pt1 | contig 10341 bp, 8 predicted proteins | sample AD_UKC097_MetaG_FD_89744 | JGI IMG/M metagenome (GOLD analysis project Ga0116141, IMG submission 89744) | Active sludge microbial communities of municipal wastewater-treating anaerobic digesters from USA - AD_UKC097_MetaG | ecosystem: Engineered > Bioreactor > Anaerobic > Digestate | place: USA... | reverse complement strand
ATCCGCACAGCAATGGAAATGTATCGGATGGACAACAATCAGTATCTTCGCCGCATCGCCGTCAACCGAAGAGATGAACTCTCCCTATTGACAACTCCTATCGCCTACCTGTCTTTTATCCCGCTCGATCCGTTCAGCGATCCCATCCGCCATTCCGATGATACCTCTATCCAATTACATGGGGGATATTATGTGTTTGAGAACTTCGACCAGGAGCCGGATTTTGTGAAAGGCGTTCCGCTGTATTACGATGCCTGGATGAAAGGAGCCAAGTATTCCGTCTTGAGCGTCGGACCGGATGGGGGAGAAGGATATAACAACGGCGGCGCGTATTACATTTTCCATTACAATGCAAGCAACGGAGTTCTCAGCGCGGGCGATATTGTCATCACCGGACCGGCGGAAACCGGAACGGATTATTGACCCTACTCCTCTGCTTTCCGCCCGTTTCTCTGCTATCATCCCCAAAATTTGAATCCCCCATCCAGGAGCGACCGAATGAATCCGACAAGAATTCTCCTCATCCTGTTCTGTCTCGCCTTTCTATCCGTATCGGTAGGAGAAGCCGGAGACCTTGCGATTGTGAAGAAAGGACAGGCGCGTCTGGGCCTGGTGCTGCCCGCCCAACCGCAGCCTGAGGAACAAACCGCCGCCGAAGAACTCTGCCATTTCGTCGAGAAAATGAGCGGCGTAACGATTCCCCGCCTGGCAGCCGATACGGAAGGTCCTTCCATTTTCCTGGGGCGCGCGGATTGTTTCCGGAGTCCGGAGATTCCCGCAGATATTCTCGCCGCCGCGAAACAACTGAAACCGGAAGAGTTTCTCATTGAGGCTCGGAAGGGAAACCTGTATCTCCTGGGTGGCGATGCGCGTGGCGCAATGTGGGCGGTCTATGATCTCCTGGACGGTTGGGGATGCCGCTGGTACATGCCGGGCGACATGGGCGAGATCATCCCGCATAAAGCAACGCTTTCCGTAGATGAAACCCGCCGTGTGGATGGACCGGACTTTTTCTTTCGACAAATCTGGTACAGCTGGGGCGGTCCTCCGGGGTCCGGGCCGAGAATGGCTCTCTGGCATCAACGCAACCGGCTGTATCGGCCCCCGGTCATGCACGGGCACAACCTGACAAACACCATGCCCGAAAGTGCCTCGTTCGAGAAACGTCCCGAACTGTATTCTCTCATCAAAGGGCATCGAGAACCCGAACAGGTTTGCACCACCAATCCCGAAGTGATCGAATTGATCGCTCAATCGGTGAATCAGTATTTCGACAAGTACCCGGAATGCCTGTGCTATTCCCTGTGCCCGGACGACAACGACAATTTCTGCGAATGCGAGAATTGCCGTGCCCTGGACCCGCCCGGATGGGATGCCGACCGGGATCGACCCATTGTCACCGACCGATATGTCACTTTCTTGAATGAAGTCTCGAAGCGCGTACAGGAGCGCCATCCGGGAAAGCTGGTCTCCATGTACGCCTATATCAACCATTCCACACCGCCGGTGCGGACTCCGGTTTCTCCGTATATCGCCATCTTTCTGACAGCGAGCGTGTACTGTGGAGGACATGGGATCGGCGATCCGCAATGCGAGTCCCGCATGAAAATGAAAGCCAACCTGGAGGGATGGGCCAGGGTCTGCCCGAATATCTTTATTTATGAATACGACCCGATACCGGGAAACCTGGAACTGTTCTGGCCCCTGTTCGGGGCACGGGTTCGCGAAATGCCGGTCTATCGGAAACTCGGTGTCCGGGGCATGTCCGTGGAAGGTCACTGCTCCTGGGCCACCCTTTCACCGAACCACTGGTTCAGCGCACAAAGCCTCTGGAACGCCGACCGGGACAGCGATGCACTATTATGGGACTTTTGCAACGGCTTCTTCGGAGAGAATCCGCATCGGAAAAACGATCTTTCCAGGGCCATGTTCCGATTCTACAGCACGCTGGAAAATGCCTTACGCCAATACCCGACCGATATCGACTGGGGATACCGCGATATCCCGGCCATTTATCCGCCGGAAGTGGTGCAGACCTGCCAGGAATCATTGAATCGAGCACTCGAATGCGCGGAGAAGAGCGACAATCCCGTTCTCCAAAAGCGCATGGAAATGGTCTGTCTCGCATTCGATTACCTGAAATCGTTTCTGGCTTTGATGCAGGCGGACAAGGAAGGTGCTGCCCTGGAGACCGTGCAGAAACATTATGACGGATGCCAGGGTCTCGTGGACAAAATGTACGCGATCTGTCCGGAATATATCGAGGTGAACAGCGCCACACCCGATCTGAAAGAAGTCATTGGGGAACGAATCGCCTCCCGGCCCCCCAAAGAGTTGCAACTGATTAACACCTGGAACGCCATCGGTCCCTTCGATAATGTCAACTGGAAAGGCCATACGACCGCTTGTCCGCTGGAACGTGAAATCAACCTCCAGGCAACCTACGACGGTGTCGCCGGACCCGTGAAATGGAAGCAAATCTCATCGGGGGAATCAAAGGCGTATGTCGATCTGCTGGACCATTTCTCCCCAACGGATTGGGTATCTGTGTATGCCCAGAGTTATGTCCATTCCGACAGCGACCGCAGTGTGCAACTGCGGGTCGGCAGCAATGACGGCGTCAAGATGTGGCTGAACGGACAGGAAGTCTGGAGCAACCGTATCTCACGCATGGCGGTGGTCGATGCGGATATTGTTCCGGCTCAGCTCCAAAAGGGATGGAACAGCATTCTATTGAAAGTCTCCCAGACTGCCGGACAGTGGGGGTTCTTCTTCCGTGTGACCGATGAAGCGGGAAAACCGGCGGAAGATTTGCAGTGGTCCCTCAGTCCGCCAAAGAAGTAACGATTGGGGATTGCGGATTGGGGATTGCGGATTGGGAAATGCAGATAGGGAAATCGTAGGGGCGATTCATGAATCGCCCCTACACCCCTTTAGGAGATCACCTTTTCTCCCTCTCCCGCCGGGAGAGGGTCGGGGTGAGGGTGAGAATCCGCCGATTGCCCCGCATGGCGTCCGACATGTCCACCCCGTCCAGTGTTCTTCTCTTCAATCCCCAATCCGCAATCCCCAATCCGCAATTCTTCCTCATCCGGCAAATCCTTCCCTGCCGATCTCCCCATTCCCTTTTTTCCAATCTCCTAAGGCGCTTGATCTCAAGAACTTAGGAAATCGAGTTCGCGGCGGGTCTTGTGGCATCGAGTTTGCTTCTCTTTCTGGAAAACTCCTTCTTTGGAAGGTCGGGAATCGCATAGGGGCGATTCTCGATGGTTCAGGATTTGAGGCAATTTCTGTGTGAGGGACAAGGACTATGACTGCATACGAACGAGATTTGTTGTGCCGTCGCGAGGCTTATATCATGGCGAAACGATCGCCGTGGCATCTCTGGTCTGTTCAGGCCCTGCGGGCCGGGTACGTTCCGCCACTGATCCCCGGAACGATTCCGCCGGACATTCCTCGCATCTTACCGGTCGGTTTTCCCTTTGACTCCCTGGGTTCTTCGATGGCGATGGACATGCCCAGATTGTCCACCCCGTCCGATAGTCGCATGGCGGCATTCGGCAGGGGGGTCCTGGGGGTTGTCCTATCGGTGGCGGTTTGCCTGCTGGTCGGCCTGGTGGTGTATTCGATTATGAAGGGCGGGGATTTCCAGATCGCCATGCTCAGTCGGATGGGGCACTGATCGCAGATCATTTCCCGAAAGAATTATGTTCCGTGGGGCGTGGGTTCGACGTACTTCACCAGGCGGAGAAGGTTTCCCCGTTCCGGGATATGGTTGTAAATCACTTCATCCATACAGGTTTTGATAATCTGGAGACCGTAGCCGGATGTTTTCATGCTGGCAATCAGGTCTTGAAGCGGGGTCTCATTCTGGAAATTCTTAGAGAAATCCCAGCCGTTATCATGGACCGTGATGGCGATACTTCGACAATCGTATTCGACATCGAGCAAAAGGCGGGTAATGGGCGTTTCGCCTTCGGTTCTGCGAATGGCGCGGATGGAATTGGAACAGGCTTCATCCAGCGCCAATTCAATTTTCGCGACATCGGCCTTGGAGAACCCGATATGGTTCGCGAGGCTGGAGATGAATTGGCGAACAAGCACAAGATAGTGCGTCGAAGCGGGCAGCTCTACACGAACCGATCTGGCCGACAGTTCCATTCGGGAACCTCCCACACCGGAAAATGCCTCTCCGGCAGACCCGAAATTCGCCTTCAAACGCCGTTCTTGGTCGTGCCGCCTTTTGTAAGGGCAGAACGCTCAGCTCCTGGACATCAAAAAATCCCGATCCGTCTCCTTCCTCTCTACTGGTAATACGTTTCCGCGCTCGTTTTTATTCTTTTTTTCTGTCCGATTGGACTTTTTTCGAAATCCCGACCGAATTCAGTAGCTGTCCTCCGGAGATTCGGCCCCCTTCCCGGATTCCGACATTTCCTTGCCGAACGCCTCCAGGGCTTCCTCGATCGTGCCGTGAATTCTCACCAGGCGGGAGAATCCCAGCATGTCGAATAGATTGCGAATCTTATCCGACATGTTGGCGATTTTCAGATCCCCATTGTGCTCCCGAACCTCCTGCAACATGCCCATCAACACTCCCAGCCCCGCGCTGGAGATGTAATTCAACTGCTGAAGATCCACGATAAACCGATAGTGCTTCTGCCCGATCAAGTCCGACAGGCGTTCCTGCAACTGGGGAAACGTGCTTGAATCGAGGTATCCCTCCACGTGAACGACCTGGATGGGTTTCCCCCCGATTTCCCGGCTTTCCGTCGATATGTCGAATTTCTTCCACATGGATTCCTCCGAATGGGGGGCGGTTGCATTCTCATCTGAGGATATCATATCACAAAGTCTCCTCGATACAGAGCGGTTTTCGTCTTTTTTACGTCAAGCGGCAGAGACCTCCTGCAAGCGTCTCGGTCCGACTTTGAGAACCAGCATCGTGAGATCGTCATGCTGAGGTACACCCGATGCAAATCGCGCCAGGTCCTTATTGACCCCCTCGATCAGCCCGGTGGGATCTTCATGCCGCATCTGGATGATATTCCCCAGGAACCGTTTCAACGAATATTCCTGGCCGTCGGGATTCATGGCCTCGGTGATTCCATCCGTATAGAAAACAACGATATCGCCGCCTTCCAGGTCAATGATTTCTTCCTCGGTATAGTCCTCGAACGTCTGTCCGCCCACAAGGCCGAGCACAATCCCGTCCGGTTGGATCAGATGGGGTTGCTTTTCGCCCTCGCGCAATAGAATAAGCGGATCATGCCCGGCGCGGGCAATTTCCAATTGACCGGTCTCGGTATTCAGGACGGCGATCATCATGCTGATGAACATGTCCCGCCGAATGTCGTGGGCGATGAACTCATTCAAGCGGATCAGGAGATCCCGCGCACCGTCCGCATGTCGCGACAGCGCCCGCAAGGCACTGCGGACCATCGCCATGGTCAGTGCTCCCGGTACGCCCTTGCCGGAAACATCCGCAACCACCAGCGCAAGGCGGAAATCGTCCACCCAGATGAAATCGTAGTAATCCCCGCCGACCTGGCGTGCCGCCAACCCATAGGCTCCAAATGAGAATCCGGGGATATCCGGCGTGGAGGCCGGAAGAAGCAGACGTTGGACCTCGCTCGCCAGTTCCATCTCCCGCTCCAGACGTTCTTTTTCCTGTAGTTCGCGGTGCATCACGGCGCTGCCGATGGTAATGGCCGCCTGTTCCGCCATGGCCTCCAGAAGCACCCGATCCTCCTCAGTGAACGCACCCGGTTTGGGATTGATCACGGAAACCGCACCGACAATCTCCTCGCGAACCTTCAACGGAACCACCAGGAGGCTCCGGATTTTGAGGAAATCCTCCGACTGCTGCAGGATGGTCGGATCGTTGATCGCATCGGGGATAAACAGCGTCTCGCCGGTCCCGATGGCCCGGCCGATCAGGCTGCCCTGTACCGGAACACGCTCGGACAAGACCAGTTCATTCATGTATCGCTGACGCATGGCAACATGCTGCAATCGTGAAACATCCGTCGCGGGCGGATAAGGACCTTCCACGACCCGCGCTCTCATGTGGATATCCCCGTGAGAATGGCCTTCTTCGCCGGGATGGTATTTCTGCAACAGGAAGATGGCTCCCGCCGAGGCCTCCGTCAGGCCCAGAGAGAAATTCAGCGTAGTCTCCAGCACCCGATCCAGGTTCAAACTGCCGGACCAGCGGTCTACTTCCGGAGCCTCCTCAATCAGGCTTTCATCCGCCCCGGTCACTTTCTGGAGGAAAGAAATCATCACCTCGACTTCCCGCCGGAATGATTCCCCGCGATGCTGCGCATCCTCCGTGTGTAGAAAACTGGCCTTTTGGAAAAAGTAGGCAAGGGAAACCAGCAACAGCGTCTCGAATTGCCACCAGCTTGTCCACGCAAATACACTGAAAGCCGCCCAGAGAATCAGCGTGACGATTACCGATCCCCGCAGCGTGTTCTCGCTGTATCGAAGATTGAAGTAGGTATACGCCAGCATGAATAATTGCCAGAGCGCGAGAAACACCAGGCAGCCAAAATGCGGGCGACCCGGAAACAGCCCGATGAGGAATGCCCCGGCCAAGACCCACAGCCCCACACGCTGAAGGAGATCAATGTGGCGGAAACTCGGTGCGCTTCTTCCCTCCCGGATGGGAAATGCTGCGAAATACATCAGACCGAGCACAATGAACATGGTGGTCGCGGTAAAAATCAGCGCAAAGAACAGTTCCAGCAACCGATTCAAGAGCGGCTGGGAAATCTTCCATTGGATCAGTCGCATCATCAGAGAGATTCCCCACAAGAAGAATCCGATTGCCAACATGCGAAACTGATCCGGAGTCAAGAGCGGCGGAAAATCCAGATGGCGGGCCAGGTGACGTTGATTTTGAAAACGGCGCAGCTGCCGCAGAAACAGCAGAATCACAAGGACTAATACAAGGTTCGCTACCAGAAAAAGCATGGTTCACCCGGAAAATGGCGTCACGGCAGGATTCGACGAATCACCGGATCTTGCCTGATCGGATCGGAATTTCATTGCCAAGACCGCTTGGATCGTCTTTCTGCCTTGATTTATATTATATTATCTATCACACTTGCATCATAGCGGTGCCAAACATGCTAGCCTGACTGAGTACGGTAAAAAAGTATGCCTTCCTCTTCTTCCCCACTCCTGATCGCCATGAATCGAATGGAGGGTCATGAGATTGTTGCTGTCACTCGCAAGAACCAACTCACGGATCTCCTGGTCCAGGAGAACCTCCCGACCGGAGGCAGCACGGCCGGAAACATTTACAAGGGCATTGTGAACGCCGTGGTGCCGCACTTGCAAGCGGCTTTTCTCGATATAGGCGTGCTGAAGAATGGATTCCTGTCCATCGACAACCTGGTTTATCGGGTCGTGGACCGGGACACCCACCGGGGAGGTCGGCGAACCATGGAGAGCCTGTTGCGTGAAGGGGATCAGTTGATGGTTCAGGTGGAAAAGGAAGCTCTCGGAGAAAAGGGGCCGTCCCTGACCACCAAGATCTCTCTTCCGGGGCGGTACGTGGTTTTTATGCCGCATGGACGTGGAGTCCATATTTCCCGCCAGATTACGCAGGAAAAGGAACGGAAACGCCTTCACGAGATTGCCGAGGAAGTCTTCCTGAAAGAGGGGGGATATATCATCCGCACGGCCACATCCGGACGAAGCAAGAGCGATTTGCGGGCCGATGCCGAGTACGTTCACCGTATATGGAAGCGGATCGAACGGGAATACGAAAGAACCGAAGGGATTCGACTGCTTCACAAGGAGTTAGGTGTGGTGGAACGTGCCCTGCGGGACCACTATCAGAAAGAGGTCAGCGCCATTCTGGTGGGGTCCGAGGAACATCGGAACCGGGTCTGTCAATTCCTGAGGGTCATCGCACCGCGCACCGAGGTGGACCGCCTGGTTCAGAAGGTAGACCCCAAGGAGGTCTGGCGAAAATCCGGTGTCCTGGAACGACTCAAGGAGATTTTCAGCAATCGCGTCCGACTGGAATCCGGGGGAACACTGATTATTGAGGAAATGGAGGCCCTGACCGCGATTGATGTCAACAGCAGGAAATTCAGCGGCGGTTCGGGATTGGATGAAACGATCTATAAGACCAACATGGAGGCGGCGGTTGAGATTCCCAAGCAGCTTCGGCTTCGCCAAATCGGCGGAATCATCGTGATCGACTTCATCGACATGCGGCTGAAGCGCCACCGCGATAATGTCTACCGTGCCCTGGAACGGGAAATGGCTCACGACCGAACGCCTTCCGATACCCTTCAATTCACGGAAATCGGCCTGGTCCAGATCACCCGGCAGCGAACCGGAAGAAGCCTTCGGCAGCGTCTTTCCTCTCCCTGCCCTCACTGCAAAGGCGCGGGATTCATGCCATCGCTTCAGTTCGAGTGAAGTTCGTAGGTCCCGTCCGGGGTAAAGCCTCTCCCCCAAATGACGGGGAGATACAGAGGGGATTGAACTTGTCAACCTCGCCCTGATCTCCCCATTCTTGGGAAAGAAAGTCTCAGCACAACTTCAGCACCTTCGCGCTTCCTTGTCCGATAGGCTTGGGCGAACCGCCTACCGATGAAGCGTCCAATCCGGATTCGTTACGGATGTGTGCCATGTCTCCGGGACCCAATACAGCATCCGGCCGTTCTGACTCAGCAAGTAATCGCCCTTGAATGGCGGGTATTCCGGAAGATTGACCTGTGCCTTTTTCCAGACTCCGGGTTCTCTCCTAAGAAACACGTAGAGATCATAAATATCCAGTGCCTCAGAACGGGGATCGACAACAGGAAGACGCGCCGAACATACAGCAACAACCGATCCATCCTCTGACATCTGAATACGAACATAATTGCTCAATGGGTGATGATCCAGCTGGTATCCCAAATATTCCGGCTCCGACCACCCATTCTCCGTTTCATGTACCAACGCCAACCCTCTCTCTTCGATGTTGACCAGAAGCGTCTTCCCATCATTGGCGGCATCATAGAATACGACTGAGATCAAATCCCCCGGCAATTTGAGGGGGATCGGATCTGTCCATCCGTCAGCAACTCGGTCGACATATTTCGTCCCGGTTTTGCCATAATATAGGCGATCTCCGGACGAAGATAAGATCACTTTCATGACCGAATCCACAACATCAATTTCTATGGGTGACATGAAGTCCCTGTCCTGCCGATCTGTTACGATAATTTTCCGCTTGCTGCCATCGCGGAAAGAGTATAAATAGGCAAGTGTATTGGCATCAGCGGAAACATCAAACAGAAGTATTCCGCTCGAAAGAACATCCCGCACAGTGCACCGCCCAATGATTTCCCCCGTATCTGTATCAAACACAGTGATGTGGTCTATTGTCTCAGGGAAATCAGGAGGGGTAGCATGTTCTATTTCCTTTAGCACATAAACAAGGATACGACCGGATCGGTCAAGATGAGGATAGCCGAAAAAAGAGGTCTGATTTGCGTCCGGTACTTCAACAGTCTCGAGACCTGTTCCTCCCCGCCGGATTAATCTCCCATTCGTGAATAGAACACTCCCATCTTCATTGACTGAAGCATTGTCGTATGTCGTCCAAAATACTGCCTTTAAATCCATCTTCTGGATCGCGCTTACAGAACCGGCAGCGGAGTTCAGCTCGATGTATGAGACCACGTCTACATCTGTTCTTCCATTCACCAAGTCAACAATTTCCGCATAGGATACCGACGCGGTGGATGATATGAAGATCATCGTGAAGAGAATGATTCTCGCTGTTTGATTCGACATGTTCCTTCTCCCTTCTGGTGAGGTGTACTGATTCATCCGATTTCGATTCCTTCAGACCTAATCCTCGTCCACGTGCAATATAAATGCCCGTGCCTTCCATGGCCCCATCCCAATGTTGATTCGATCCGAATAGACAATGCAGCTCCATTGATACGATTGAACCAGCTGTTCGACTTGCTGGATTTCACAACTCTGTGGGAAGTAGACCCAAATATCGGCTTCCTCGTCTGTATTGTTGCAGATCATAATCAGCACCTGGTCCTGATAATCCGGGTGCCTTCGGAGAATGAATTGCACTGTCTCGTCACCCTCTGTGCTTGTGATGGTGGCGGCAATGCCGGCATCAGGCTCCATTAAATACTCGGAGACAAGATGGGCTTCATAGGAGATCTTCTTTGCTCGCGGAAAGGCTGTTGTATTGGACTTGGAAAGAAGCCAGAACATCGCACCCTGCGCCCCGTTAATCCAGGCGGCATAATTGACATAACGCAGCTGTTCCTCGTGAAGATAGCCATACTCTTCTTCGTATTGCGGATT
>Ga0116141_10005749_pt1 | contig 10345 bp, 6 predicted proteins | sample AD_UKC097_MetaG_FD_89744 | JGI IMG/M metagenome (GOLD analysis project Ga0116141, IMG submission 89744) | Active sludge microbial communities of municipal wastewater-treating anaerobic digesters from USA - AD_UKC097_MetaG | ecosystem: Engineered > Bioreactor > Anaerobic > Digestate | place: USA... | reverse complement strand
TTGGCTGGTTTTCATTGCCAACTTCTCTTCTCGTATTCCTCCGTATTTCTCAGAATTCGTCAGAATTCCTCCGGATTAACCTCGTATTTTCATGACAGATTTGCGCTGAAAAAACGTAGGGACTGCGCTGTGTCAGCCGAACTATATCTGGTGTTTCTCTCTTCTGTTTCTCTCTGTTGTTACGGCACCGATTATTTTTTTACATTGCCCTGCCAGGAGTCTTTGAGTGTGACGGTGCGATTGAAAATGGGTGCGCCAGGGGCAGAGTCGATACGATCGGCCACAAAATAGCCGTGGCGCTCAAACTGAAAGCGATCTTCTGGGGCGGCTTCTTTTAAGACAGGTTCTAGTTGTGCGTCAATCAAGGTGAGCGATGCGGGATTGAGATCGTCAATAAAGTCTCTGCCACCTGCATCGGGTGATGCGGATGAAAACAGGCGGTCGTACAAACGGATTTTCGCGGCATAAGCGTGGGCAACCGATACCCAGTGAATGTTGCCTTTGACTTTATAACTGTCTGACCCTGGCGTGCCGGATTTTGAATCAGGCAGATATTCGGCATGGACGGCGATGATGTTGCCGGCGGCGTCCTTGTCGCTGCCAAGGCACTTGATGACAAAGCCATAGCGCAGGCGCACGGTGTTGCCGGGGAACAGGCGGAAATAGCCTTTGCTGGGCATTTCCATGAAGTCTTCGCGTTCTATCCAGAGTTCTTTGGAGAAAGGTATCGGGCGTTTGCCCCACTCGGGCTTTTGCGGGTGGTTGGGTGCCTGGCAAATTTCCTCTTGCCCTGCCGGGTAGTTGTCGATGATGAGTTTGACGGGATCAAGCACGGCGATGCGGCGCGGGGCGATGTCGTTCAACTGCTGGCGCTGGCATTCTTCGAACACGCTGAAGTCGATCCACGAGTCGGACTTGGTCACGCCGATCATTTCGGCGAACTGGCGAAACCCTTCCGGCGTGTAGCCGCGGCGGCGCGCGCCAACCAGCGTGGGCAGGCGTGGGTCGTCCCAGCCGCTGACGTGTTTTTCTTCCACCAGCTGGATCAGCTTGCGTTTGGAGAGCACGACGTAGGAAAGATTCAGGCGCGAGAATTCGATTTGTTGCGGCAGCGGCGTGTTCACGCAGCCGAGTTCGGCCAGGCGCGCCAGCAGCCAGTCGTAAAACGGGCGCTGGTCTTCGAATTCCAGCGTGCAGATGGAATGGGTGATGTTTTCCAGCGCATCCTCGATCGGGTGGGCGTAGGTGTACATCGGGTAGATGCACCAGGTGTCGCCCGTGTTGTGGTGCGTGGCGTGGCGGATGCGGTAGATGGCCGGGTCGCGCAGGTTGATGTTGGGCGAGGCCATGTCCACCTTGGCGCGCAGCACATGGGCGCCATCGGCGAATTCACCGGCGCGCATGGCGCGGAACAGGGCCAGGTTTTCGGCGGGCGTGCGGTTGCGGAAGGGGGAGTTTTTGCCGGCTTCGGTGAGTGTGCCACGGTTTAACCGCATGTCTTCCGCCGATTGCGAATCGACATAGGCATAGCCTGCTTCAATCAGCTTTTCGGCGAACTCAAACATCCACTGGAAATAATTCGAGGCCTGGTAGAGATTGTTTTCTGCGCCAAAATGCCAGTCAAAGCCCAGCCAGTGAACGGCGTCGATAATCGAATCGGCATATTCCTGCTCTTCTTTTTCCGGGTTGGTGTCGTCAAAGCGCAAGTGGCAGGCACCGCCGTAATCCCTGGCCAGGCCGAAATTCAGGCAGATCGACTTGGCGTGGCCGAAATGCAGATAACCGTTCGGCTCCGGCGGAAAGCGGGTGCGGATTTTCGCCACATCGTTCGCCGTCCGAGAAGTGGACTTGCTATGCGGCGTATCACCAGCGCCGACTTTTTGCTGCGCGGCTGGGCCCGGCTGGCCGCTCCAGGTGCGCGTGGCATATTTTCCGGTGGCCAGATCAGCTTCAATGATGTGGCGGATGAAGTTGGAGGGTTTTTCAATGTCGGACATGATGCTCGCGAATGAAGAATGCAAAGGTGATGATTCTACCGGCAGGGGCGACCTCTCGCGTAAAATGAAACGATGAGTGCAACAATGAGCGGGATGGGATTTTTAGTCATAGGTTTCGGCGCGATGCTTGGGGCATGGGCGCGGTGGCTATTGGGGTTGTGGTTGAATCCGCTGTTCCCCACGCTGCCGCTGGGCACGCTGGCGGCGAACCTGCTGGGCGGTTATCTGGTGGGCGCGGCGGTCACGGTGTTTCATTTGAATGCGGACCTTTCGCCAGAATTGCGTTTGTTTTTCATTACCGGCGTGCTGGGTGCGCTGACGACTTTTTCCACCTTCTCGGCTGAAGTCGTGGCGTTGATCCAGCGGGCTGAATATGGCTGGGCGGCGGGCACGGCATCGCTGCATTTGTTTGGTTCGCTGGCAATGACCGGGCTGGGTATTTTCACTATCAATAAATTGTCGCAATGAAGTTTGATGCCGAGGTGCGCCGCGCCGCACGGCCGACGATTATTTATGACGAGGCGCTGCCTGTCACCCTGCGGCGGGAAGAAATTGCCCGGGCGATTGCCCAAAATCAAGTCATTGTGGTGTGTGGCGAGACTGGTTCGGGCAAGACCACGCAACTGCCCAAAATCTGCCTGGAAATTGGCCGTGGCCTGACCGGGCTGATCGGCCACACCCAGCCGCGCCGCATCGCTGCACGCGCGACGGCGACGCGCATTGCGCAGGAATTGAAGTCGGAGCTCGGGCGCCATGTCGGCTTCAAGATCCGCTTTACCGATCGCGTCTCGCCCGAGACTTATATCAAGCTGATGACCGACGGCATTTTGCTGGCCGAGACGCAAACCGACCCCTTATTGCGGCAATACGACACGCTGATCATCGACGAGGCGCACGAGCGCAGTTTGAACATCGACTTCATGCTGGGTTACTTGAAGCAGTTGTTGCCCCGGCGGCCCGATCTGAAAGTGATCGTGACGTCCGCCACGCTGGATGCCGAGCGGTTCAGCCAGCATTTTGCGAGCAACGGCAAAGGCGCGCCGGTGATCGAGGTTTCCGGACGGCTGTATCCGATCGAGACGCGGTATCGGCCGTGGTCTGAGGCTGCGGTCGCCAGCCAGGCTTCAGGCGGCAAGGGCGCATCGGATCGAGACATCAACGAGGCGATTGTTGATGCGGTGAGCGAAGCGCACCGCGCAGGGCCGGGCGATGTGCTGGTTTTCCTGCCGGGTGAGCGCGAGATTCGCGAAGCGACGGAAGCGCTGCGCAAACACGCATTTTCCAGCATGGCGCCGGGGCTGGAAATCCTGCCGCTGTTTGCGCGCCAGTCGGCGGCGGAGCAGGCGCGGGTGTTTTCCGGGCATCAAGGCCGCCGCGTGGTGTTGGCCACCAATGTGGCGGAAACCTCGCTTACCGTGCCGGGGATACGGTATGTGATTGATACGGGACTGGCGCGCGTCAAGCGTTACTCGCATCGCAACAAGATCGAGCAGTTGCAGGTCGAGCCGATCGCCCGTGCAGCGGCCAATCAGCGTGCCGGGCGCTGTGGCCGGGTTTCCGCCGGCATTTGTTTTCGCTTGTATGCCGAGGATGATTTCAACAAGCGCGCCGCCTACACCGAACCGGAAATTCTGCGCTCCAGCCTGGCCGGGGTGATCTTGCGCATGAAGTCGCTGCACCTGGGCGATGTGGAAAATTTCCCTTTCCTTGAATCGCCCGCGCCGCGCATGATTACCGACGGCTATCAGTTGCTCGCTGAGCTCGGTGCGATTAACGAGACAACGAAGGAACTCACCAAGGTCGGCACGGAGCTGGCGAAACTGCCTTTAGACCCAAAAATCGGCCGCATAATCATTGCCGCACGAGAGCAAGGTTGTTTGCACGAAATGCTGATCATCGCGTCCGCCTTGTCTGTGCAAGACCCGCGTGACCGGCCGCAGGAGCAGGCCGGGTCTGCCGATCAGGCGCATGCGAAATGGAAGGACGAAAAGTCCGAGTTCCTTGCCTATCTCAGACTCTGGCAGGCGGCAGACACCGTTTGGCGGCATGAATCGAGTAACAAGCAACGCCAGTGGTGCCGGCAGAATTTTCTTTCCTGGCTGCGCATGCGCGAATGGCGCGACGTGCATGCGCAGTTGCTGACGCTGTGCCATGAGCATGGCTGGAAGATTTCCAGTGTGTATTCGGGTGTCGCTGGCAACGAGCAAAAAGTCGGCGCTGGTGATACGCCGCGTGATAGCGCCAATGCTTACGCCGCTATCCACAAGGCGCTGCTCAGCGGTTTGCTTGGGTCTATCGGTTTGAAGAGCGAAGAGGACGCCCACTATCTTGGCGCGCGCGGCATCAAGTTTTTCATTCATCCGGGTTCCAGCCTGGCCAAAAAAGCCGGGCGCTGGATTGTCGCGGCCGAGGTTGTGGAAACCTCGCGTCTGTTCGCGCGTTGCGTGGCGCGCATCGAGCCGGAATGGCTGGAGCAGGTGGGGGGGCATTTATTGCGCAGCCATATGTATGACCCGCACTGGGAAAAAGGGCCGGGGCAGGTGGTGGCGTGGGAGCGCGTGACGCTGCATGGCTTGTTGCTGCATGCGCGGCGGCGCGTGCATTATGGCCCGCTGGACGAAAAACTCTCGCGTGAGATATTGATTCGCTCGGGGCTGGTGGAAGGCGAAATTGGCGAGGACTGGATCAAGAAATGGCGTTTTTTTCAGCATAACGCCAAGCTGATGCAAGAGATTGAAGCGCTGGAACACAAGTCGCGGCGGCCGGATGTGCTGGTGGATGACGAACTGATCTATGCTTTTTATGACGCCACGATTGCCGCGGGCATCACCACGCTGGCGGCGTTTGACCGCTGGCGGCGTGAGGCTGAAGCCGCCATGCCAAAACTGTTGTTCCTGGAAAAAGAGCAGTTGATGCGGCATGAGGCGGCGGGCATCACTACGGCGGCTTTTCCGCCGTACCTTGAGCAACACAGTCAGAAATTTGCGCTGCATTACCATCACCAGCCCGGCGCGCCGGACGATGGGGTGACGCTGGATCTGCCACTGGTGGCGTTAAATCAGATATCTGCTCAGCGGTGTGAGTGGCTGGTGCCCGGCCTGCTCAAAGAAAAAGTGCTGGCACTGTTGAAAACTTTGCCGCAGAAATATCGGCATCGCTTGCAACCGTTGGATACCTTCGCGGATGATTTTTGCGTCAATCTGTCCTTGGCCGACCTATCCCTGGTGCGTGCATTGACCCAAGCTGTAGAAGAAAAACTGGCCATGAAGCTGCCACTCGATGCTTTTCGTCTGGGCGAGTTGCGGCCGCATTTATTCATGAACTTTCGCCTGTTGAATGAACATGGCGGTACGTTAGCCATATCCCGGCAGTTGACTGAACTGCGTGCTGAGTATCGCGACCGCGTGGCGCAGGTTTGGCAGAACAATGCCACCGCAATTAGCGTGGCGGCTGAAAAGGCAGAATTGAAGCGTGCTGCTGCGCCATCGGTTGAAAAAGGCGTTGAGCAGGTGACAAAAGCAGCGGCAAAAGAAAAGGATGCTGCAGAAACCATGGACAGCAACCGCATGTCTATCAGCATCAATGCCAAGGCTGCGCCGCCTGCAGATGACACGGTGCTATACACCGATTGGGATTTTGGTGCCTTGCCGGAATTGCTTGAGGTGAGTATTAAGGGACGGCAAGTGGTGGGTTTTCCTGCGCTGATTGATGCCGAGCAGGGCGTGCGCTTGACCGTGTTTGATACGCAGGAAAAAGCGCAGGAGGAACATCATCGTGGTTTGTTGCGGTTGTTTGCTCTGCAGTTGGCGACGCAGGTGAAGGCGATTGAAAAGTTACCCGGTCTGCGTGATATGGCCTTGCAGTTCATTCCGCTGGGCACAGAAAAGGAGCTCAAGGCGCAACTGGTGGCAGCGACATTGGTGCGCAGTTGCATGATGGCGCCTTTGCCTCTGGAAAAGTCGGCGTTCGTGACACGGCGTGATGCTGCACGCGGGCGTATTTTGCTTGTTGCGCAAGAGGTGGCGCGCTTGATTGCGACCATCGTGGGTGACTATGTCGTCTTGCAAAAAAAACTCGCCGCAGTACAAAAGGCTTTCCCGGCAACTTACGCGGATATCACGGCACAATTGGCGGCTTTGCTGCATAAAAACTTTATTGTCGATGTCGCGTATGAGCGGTTGCAGCATTATCCGCGCTATCTCAAAGCAGCCACGCTGCGCCTGGACAAGGCGCGCAGCGACCCGGGCAGGGAGATGCGTCTGCTGGCAGAATGGCAAGCGCTGGGTAAGCCTTGGGCGCGCGAGTACCATACCTTGCAAAAATCGGGGCAGGCTGCGGGTAGCCATGCGCCGGATCCATTTATGGAAGAATATCGCTGGTTGCTGGAAGAATTGCGCGTGGCGCTGTTTGCGCAGGAGTTGCGCACGCCGTCCCCCGTGTCGGTTAAACGGCTGCAAAAAATGTGGGATGGAAGAAGGCGCTGAGGCATTCTGGCAGAAAATGTAGCACCATCAAGGAGCAAGCATGAGCGAAATTTTCACCGCGTTTGGCAAGGCGATACGTGATCTGGCACGTGGCGATATTCTTTGGCATGTTTTTTGGCCTCCGCTGGTTGCGGTCACTTTATGGGGGGTGATCGGTTTTTTTATCTGGGCGCATGGCATTCGCGTGCTGACGCAAATTTTGCCGCAGTTGCCTTGGTCTGGCTGGGAATGGGTTGCGCATTGGGCCGCTATATTTTTATTACTGATGTCTTTTGCAACGCTGATTTATCTCACCGCTTTACTGCTTGTTGCAATTGTTGTTTTGCCTCATTTAATCCATGTGATATCCGCTCGGGATTACCCGGATTTAGTGCGTCATGGGGAAAATGCTTTTATTCGTAGCTTGAGCAATACGTTAATAGCGGGCGTTATTTTTCTAGCAGGCATTTTGTTGTCGTTACCTCTGCTTCTTCTTCCAGGGGGGATTCTTGTGTTCCCGTTGTTCTGGACTGCTTGGCTCAATCAGCGTACGTTTCGCGTTGACTCGCTTGTGGAACATGCCACGGAAGAAGAGTTATCGGCAATCGTTAAAACGCAAAAGTCGACTTTTTATTTGGCAGGTGCAGCTTGTTCTTTACTTGCCCATGTTCCAATAATCCAATTTGTCACCCCAATTTTTACAGCACTGGTATTTGTGCATTTGAGTTTGCAGATGTTACGTGAACAACGTCGGCAGGAAGGTGTAACGCTATAGTAGTAAAAATATGAGACTGAATTTATGAATGTCTAAATAGATTTATGGAAAATCAAATGACCTATGTCAAAACGGCAAAAGGTATCCATGCACTGAGTGATCTTGAGACAATCAGCTTGCCATGGGACTTGGTTGTTGTTCTTGAGGCCATTGATGGAAAATCAAGCTTTCAGATATTGCTGCAAAAACTGACGCAGTATTCAGCGCTTTCTTTACAAGCAGCAATTGAGACATTGGTTTTAGAAAACTATGTAGAAGTGCTTACCGATGCGTTGCCAGTAGTTAAGTCATCCATTGAGATACGACTGGACGAGAGATCGGATATGGATCTTCAGCGAAAAATTACTGAGAGCCAGGTTCGTCGGATTACGGAGTCCTGGCAACGTGAGATAGATGAAAAATCAAAACAAGAAAAAGAGAAAAAACTCAATCAAATTGAATCTGCCAGCGTAAAAAAAAGCGCAGAAGCGCTTCAGCATCAGATAGACCAGAAAATAGAGGGAACAGAAAAGGACACTGCTGCGCCGAAAGTAGCATCCGTCAATGAATTTCCTCAGGCAGCTGCCGAAAAAGGTTTTTTGACGAATGGTGATGAGCCTTGTGAAACAGCGGAAACCAATTTTTCGCCAAGGGCAATTCAGTCTGAAAGCTCTCGGATGACCTTGGATATTGCTGATGGAATACCCTCAGATATCAATACAAGGGAGATTTTAAAGAAGGCTCAAAGCGCGGAGCCTGAGTCAGCCAGCAAGATAAATTTGATAAAAAAAACTTCAGGACTAAGTCGTGCTGAAACAATAAAGTCGCGCAAGGGCTTACCGGTGGTGGATTTTTACAATGCAGAAATCCAATTGCCGATAAGTCCAGCTGACAGTGTATCGACAACGCCGATTTCACCACCTGACCATGAAAAACTAGCTTGGGGTCAGATTATTTTTCAAGTCTTTGTTTTTCTTTTGGTGGTTGGATTTTCAGGAGTGCACATTTATCCGTTTAGTTCTCAAATAGCTGCTTTGGAAAAGACGGGCACTAGGCAGTTTGGCCAATCAGTGACGATAGAACGTTTGAGCTTTGCATTCTTACCTACCCCACGCTGGCGGGCACAGAATGTTGTTATTGGCAGGCAAGGAGAGATTCGTCTTGCCCAAGTTATCGGGAAAACAGGGGTGCTGGGATTCCTGAACGGCCACCCGACGATAGAAGATATAGAGGCCGAGATGGTGACTTTAAGCCCTGCAGGCGCTAGCTGGTTACTCTTTGGGAAAATGCAAAAAAATGAGCTAGGCATAGGCAAAATCAATGCAAAAAAAGTGGTGCTTAGCTCTGCAGAAATTTTATTGCCACTGATAAACGCTGAGGCAACGTTAGATATTGATGGTCAGTTACAGCAGGCAAAATTCACCTCCTCAGAAAAAAAATTTCATGTTGAGATAGATGGATCACAAAAAGAACCCCAGGTTAAGTTGACTGCGGCGGCTTATTCCTTGCCTTTGAAATTCTTTACGGTGGTTCCAAATGAAATGGATGGGATGGTACTGAAAAATTTTTCACTTACTGGAAGTTTGTTACCTAAATCGTTTTTGATAACATCGTTCTCAGGTGACGTATATGGAGGCGTTGTTGAGGGGAAAGCAAGATTATCCTGGGATTCAGGATGGCAGCTCAATGGTGAGTTGAGTGCAAAGGCACTTGGTACAGAGCTGATATTTCCTGCATTATCTGATCGAGGCTTATTGGGCGGAGTAGGGCAGTTCGCTTTAGCAGGCGAAAATTTAAAAAACCTTGTTGGCTCTGCTCGTGTCGAGGGCGAATTTCGGATTGAAAGAGGTGTCGTGCGAGGTATTGATTTGGGGCGAATGTTGCAAGGGTTCGGGGGTGGCGGAACGACTTTCTATGACAGTTATACAGGTGAATTTATTTATGGTAATCAGCGCACCAGTTTGCGAAATACAAAGATGGTTGCAGGTCTTATCAGCGCAAAAGGAGAGGCAAGCGTGGATGAAGATCAGCAAATACGTGGCCGATTTTTAGTTGAGTTAAAGTCACCCTCCTTTACTGAGCAAGGTAGTTTTTCCCTGGCGGGTAATTTGAGAAATCCACAGTTTCAACGTTAATCCTGATGATGTTCTTGCTGAGTTTGGAAGCTTGGTACGAGTTGTCGTGGATCCTAATAAGGTAATCGAGGTTGCTTGATATGAAAGAAATACAAAAGCGAGTTAGACGGACTGTTGGTGCTGTCATTATTGGTGATGAAATTACTCGTGGTCGACGCGAAGATAGTCATTTTGCTCAATTGATAAAAATTCTTGCCGTACGCGGAATGAATCTCGATTGGGCAATGTATATAGGTGACGATAGACAGCGTTTGGTGGATACCTTTCGCCGAACTTTAGCCAGTGACGATATTGTGTTCAGTTTTGGCGGCATTGGTAACACGCCAGACGATCACACACGCCAAGCCGCCGCCGCCGCTGCGGGGGTGGATTTATTTTTGCATCCGGAAGCTGAATATGAAATTCGTGCGCGATTTAAGGAAATGAATCGCGAACTCACCAGCGAGTCACTTGGTATGGGCATGTTTCCTATTGGGAGTGACATTGTGCCTAATCCGTTTAATCGTATTGCAGGTTTTTCTTTAGGTGAACATTATTTTGTACCTGGATTCCCACAGATGGCATGGCCTATGGTGGAATGGGTTTTAGATACCCGATATGGTCATTTGTTTCATGCAAATCCTTCCGCTGACAGCGCAATTCTTGTTTGGCATGGAATAGAAAGTATGTTGATCCCGCTTATGCAAGCAGTAGAAAAAGACTTCCCAGGTTTGACGACATTCAGTTTGCCTTTTTTAGGCTCTGAAGCAATGCGCCCGCATGTTGAGCTGGGAGTCCGAGGTACCCCTGAACAAATACCGCTTGCAATGGATTGCTTGCGTCAAGGTGTTGTGGCGCTAGGGTATGTGTTTAACGAAAAAGAACAGGCGAGTTGATTTTTCGATGGCTTGATCTGTCGGGGTGAATAAAACCAGAGGCCGATTCCCGCGCATTTTTTGACGGCGGACTCAAATAGAGTAGGTAGGGGTAAGGCTTACGTGCGACTAAGCTGATGCT
>Ga0116141_10005740_pt1 | contig 10353 bp, 8 predicted proteins | sample AD_UKC097_MetaG_FD_89744 | JGI IMG/M metagenome (GOLD analysis project Ga0116141, IMG submission 89744) | Active sludge microbial communities of municipal wastewater-treating anaerobic digesters from USA - AD_UKC097_MetaG | ecosystem: Engineered > Bioreactor > Anaerobic > Digestate | place: USA... | reverse complement strand
TTCTGGGGGCAACCGAAGTGGCGGCCGGAACAGCCAACAGCCGGAACAGCCAAAGCGGGGCCGCCTCCCGTTGGTCGTTGTCCCCGCACTCCAAAACGAGCCGCGCAATTTGGAGGGCGGCGGCATGACGCCGCTTGAGGCCGGTGTCGCGGCCAGTGAGTGGAAGTCAGTACCACGGGGATGCGCCCTTTCCGGAACTGCGGATTCTTTTTGGCTTTGCAGGCGTTCCGTGCCCTTTTATGATGTCCATTAGGTTGAATGACATGAAAACCGTCCTGTTGCTCATTATTTCAAACTTCTTCATGACCTTGGCGTGGTATGGACATCTGAAATACCTCCGGAGCGCCAAGTGGCCCCTGTTGGCCGTGATTCTCATCAGTTGGGGCATCGCCTTCTTCGAGTACTGCTTCCAGGTGCCCGCCAACCGCATCGGCTATGTCACCTTTTCCGCCACCCAGCTCAAGATCATTCAGGAGGTGATCTCCCTGAGCGTTTTTGCGGTCTTTGCCGCCGTCGTCCTGGATGAGCGGCTGCGCTGGAACCATGCCATGTCCTTCGTGTTCCTGGTCGCCGCCGTCTATTTCGCGTTCTGGCCCGTCAAATCGCCGGGAGCTTGATGGTGCTGCGTTCACGCCACGGTCTTGCCATTGTCTGCCTGCTGCTGGCCCAGGCCGCAGGGCTGGCGGCCACCGAACCCCTCCGGCTGGGCGACGGCGATCGCCTCCTCGTCCTGGCTCCGCATCCCGACGACGAGATTCTCTCCGCCGGCGGCCTCATCCAGGAAGCGCTCGGCCTCGACCTGCCCGTGCGGGTCTGCTTCTTGACCATGGGCGACAACCATGAGATCGCCAGCCTCTTCACCCGCCGGCATCCGGCGCTCCGGCCCGGCGGCTGGCGGCCGCTCGGCACGCTCCGCCAGAACGAGGCCGCCGCCGCGGCCAGCCAGTTGGGACTCGCGCCCGGCGATCTCGTCTTCCTAGGCTATCCCGATTACGGTGCGCACCTGATTTGGAACCGCCATTGGCGCACCGTGCCCGCCTACCGCTCCCCGCTCACCCGCGTCGCAGCCGTACCATTCGCCCGTGCGCTGACGCCCGGTTCCGCCTACGCCGGCGAGGATATCCTGGACGATCTGGTCGACGTGATCCGGGACTTCCAACCCACCCATTTGGTTGTGTCCCATCCCGCCGACCACAATGCCGACCACCGGGCGCTCTACCTGTTTACCCGGATCGCCCTGTGGAACCTGGCCGCCGAAGGACTCTCTCCGGAATTTTTGGCAGCACCCGTGCATTTCTCCCAATGGCCCAAGCCGCGCCTTTCCCAGCCAGACCAGCCCGCCACCCCGCCCCGCGAACTCGATGGGCATCACGACTGGATCGAATACCGCCTGGCTCCCTTCCAGGTGACCGGCAAACTCAGCGCCCTGCGCCGACATCACTCCCAGTACCAGAGCGGCGCCAACTACCTGAACGCCTTCATCCGCAAGAGCGAACTTTTCGGCGATTTTTCCGACCTGATCCTCCCCGGCGGCACCGGCTCGGTGCAATTGGCCGAAGACGACAGCTCCCAGTTCCGCCCCGATGCGGATCTCTTCCAAGCCCTCGCCGGGGACCGCGACGAATGGAGGGCCATCGCGGAACAAAACGCCTTCGAAACCGCCGAACTCGGCGGCCACGACAACGATTTCATCGCGCGCACCATCACCGGCGACGGCGCCGCCCTGACCCTCTCTTTTCAGTTTCTCAAGCCCCTCACCCCCGCCACGCGCCTGGTCGTGGCCATCTTCGGCTTCCGGGCCGACACCCCCTTCGGCGACATGCCCAAGATGGTCATCGATGCCGCGTCCGACCGCCTTCACTCCGCGATGGATCTGGATGCTCCGTTGCCGAAGGATGCCGTCGAATGGCAGCCCGGCCCCCCCGATGAAGTCACGGTGCGCGTGCCCTTCGCCCGACTCGGAAATCCGGAAAAAATCCTGACGGGAGCGGAACTGCACAAGGACGGGCTTCCGGTGGATTGGGTGGCTTGGCGAGCCATCGAACTGCCCGGCCCGCTCCCGTCCGCCTCGACAACGCCGGCGCGCCCTGCGACAGCCATTTCCCCTGCCCCCGTGCCGGCGCCCATCGCGGCCCCGCCCCCCGCGGTCACGCTTCGCCCGCGCGTTCATCTGCCACGGCCAGCCGCGCCCGAGCGTTCCGAAGCCACCGAGGCCGTCATCTGGTAATTCCGGAGGCGGACATGACCAGCCAACCGCCCCCCCGACGCGTCTTCCTGCATGTGGACATGGACGCTTTCTATGCCGCGGTCGAACAGCGCGACCATCCGGAATACCGCGGCCGGCCGGTCGTGGTCGGCGCCCCGCGCGACCAGCGCGGCGTGGTCGCCACGGCCTCCTACGAAGCCCGCACCTTCGGCATCCATTCCGCCATGCCCTCCCGCGAAGCCGCGCGCCGCTGCCCCCAGGCGATCTTCCTGCCCCCCGACATGCCCCGCTACGAAATGGTGTCCGCGCAGATCTTCGAAATCTTCAACCGCTATACGCCGTACGTCGAAGGCCTGTCCATCGACGAAGCCTTCCTCGATGTCAGCGGCTCCCAGCGCCTTTTCGGCCCCGGCGAACAGATCGCCCGCCGGCTCAAGGCCGATGTCCTCGCGGAAACCGGCCTGACCTGTTCCGTCGGCGTTGCGCCCAATAAATTCCTCGCCAAGCTGGGCTCTGAATACAACAAGCCCGACGGCCTGACGGTCCTGCCCTTCGACAAATCCGCCCTGCTGGGCTTTTTGCGCCCCCTGCCCGTAACGCGCCTTTGGGGCGTCGGCCAGATCACCCGCCAGGCCTTTGACCGCGCCCGCCTCTATACCATCGGGGATATTCAGGACGCGCCCCTCGCCCTGTTGCAATCCGTCGTGGGTCCGCACAACGCCGCCCACCTGCGCGCGCTGGCCTTCGGCGAGGATTCCCGCGAGATCGAACTCGATCTGCGCGAAAAAACCATCTCTCGCGAGCACACCTTCCTGCACGACGAACGTTCGCGCACCGTGCTCGACAGCACCCTGTTCAGCCTCGTCGAAGATGTCGCCCGCCGGCTTCGCGCGGATGGACGCCTCGCCACGGGCGGACGGCTGAAAATCCGTTGGAAGGACTTCGAAACCTTCACCCGCCAGCGCCAGTTCCCCCGTCCCACCCGTCTTGAAGAGGACCTGCAGACGCTGGCCCGCAGCTTGTTCCGCGATATCCGCCTTGACCAATCCGTCCGCCTGATCGGCTTCGGCGTCACCGGTCTCGTCGAGCCCGACGGCGCCCGACAACTCGACCTCTTCGATCTGCCCGTGGAAATCCGTACCCGGAAGGAAAACCTGGACCAGGCCATCGATCGGATCCGGCAAGCCCACGGCCCCACGGCCATCCGCCGCGCCCGCACCCTCCCCTCCACCCCTCCGAAAAACCGGCCCCGCGGTTTTCCAGGCCGCGGCTCCGACCATTGACGGACCCCGCCACAGGAACCAGCCGAGGCGGCCGCACGCCGCCAGGGGCATCGGCGGATTTTTCCACGCCGTGGAAAATCTCAGACGGCGATCCAGGCGGCGGCCTTGCGGGCGCGGGCGCCGCGGAGGCCGAGGCTTTCGAGGCTGCGGAGGCGGCCGCCCCCCTGGCGCGCGGCCAGGATGCGCCGGACGGTGACGGGCCCCAACCCGGGCACCCGCAACAGTTCATCGCGCCCGGCGCGGTTCACGTCCACCGGAAACCGTTCGGGATGGCGCCGAGCCCAGTGTTCCTTCGGATCGATGTCGAGCGGCAGGTTGCCGGCGGCATCGAAGCCGATTTCCTCGGCGGCGAATCCGTATTTCCGGAGCAGGTAATCCGTCTGGTAGAGCCGGTGTTCCCGCGCCAGCAGGTCGGCGTTGGAAGCGGCGCTATTCTCGCCGGGCAGATCCGGAGTCCCGAGGCCGCGTTGGTAGGCGCTGAAGTAAATGCCCTTCAGGCCGAGGCGTCCGTAGAGCCCGCCCATGTAGCGCACCACTTCGCGATCCGTCTCGTCCGAGGCGCCAACCACGAACTGGGTGCTGGTCTTGACGCGCTCGTAGCGCGCGCCCTTAGCCGTCAGCGCCGCGATGCGCCGGAGGGGACGGATGATGGACTGCCGGTAGTCCTTGCGCGTGGTGAGCTTGGCAAAGTGCGACTCGCCGGCGGTTTCGATGTTCAGCGAGACGCCCGAGGCCAGGGCCAGCGCGCGGTCGATGGCCGCATCCGACGCGCCGGGAATGATCTTGAGGTGCAGGATGCCGCGGTAGCGCTCGCGCCGGCGCAGCAGTTCCGCCGCGGCCAGCATGCGGTCCATGGCGGCATCGGGATTTCCGCACACCCCGCTGGTCAGGAAGAGGCCGATCACCTGCCCGGATTTCCAATAGGGCAGGAACGCGCGCACAATTTCCTCGGGAGCCAGCGAACAGCGTGCTGTCACATCGTGGCCGGCGCGCAGGGGGCAGTATTTGCAGTCGTTGGTGCAGACGTTCGAGACGAGCGTCTTGAACATGAGGCTGTGGCCACCGCTTTGGAGCGTCACGGGATACAGCCAGCGGTTGTCCAAGCCACGCCGCCGCGGATCCCCCGACCCGCACGAACACGCGCACGACAGATCGTATTGGGCGTCGGCCGACAGGATCCCCAGCTTGTCCTGCAGGCCGGGAGCTGACCGGATGACGGGCATGGTCCAGACCGTAACTGAACTTCCGTTCCAATTCAAGAGATTTCAAGTGCAGGATAAGGCCCCTGAATCCATGGCCATTTCAAGTTGCAGGACAGGGCAAAATTCAGGTCCTGGTTCATTATGGAGTTTATAAACTCCATAGTATGGTGTTTATAAACTCCATAATGAAGGCAAACCCCGGATTGACCGCCTTTGAGAATGACAGGAACTGGGCAGAACGGAACCTGCCCCTCCGGAACAGCCCTGTCATGAAAGCCATCTGCAACCCCGTACACCCCATCACCGATGCGCTTGTGGCTTGATGAGATTCTGGTTTCCGGTTGCCCGGGTCACTCGGTCCCGGTATTCTGCCGGCGTGAGAAGATATCCACAGTGGCTGTGCGGGGTCCTGCTCGGGGCCATGTGCCTGACTGGCTCCGCCTGGGAGCCGGAGCGCCTGCTCATCTGGATCAACGGCGACAAGGGCTACCAGGGCATTGTCGAAGTCGGCGGAATCTTCGAGAAAAACACCGGCATTCCCGTCAACGTTGAGCATCCCGAAGGGGCCACGGACAAGTTTTTTCATGCGGCCAAGAGCGGCAAGGGGCCCGATATCATGATCTGGGCCCATGACCGGCTCGGGGAGTGGGCGGACACGGGCCTGCTCCTGCCCATTGATCCGGATCCGGCGTTTTTGCCCCGCATCTTCCCGAAGGCGTGGGAGGCCTTCACCCACCGCGGCCGCCTCTGGGGCTACCCCATCGCCATGGAGTCCACCGGCCTCATTTACAACAAGGCCCTCATCTCCGAGGATGAAATCCCGGCGAATCTCGCCGATTGCGCGCGGCTGGCCCCCGCCCTCCAGGCCCAGGGCGCGACCCCGATCATGTGGGACCTGAACAACACCTATTTCACGTTCGGTCTCCTGGCCTCCGCAGGGGGCTATGTCTTCGGCCGGCGTCCGGACGGTTCGTACGACACCGCCGATATCGGTATCACCCACCCCGCTGCCGTCGCTGCCATGGAAACGATCGTGGATTTCATCCGGACCGGCGTGCTGCCTTCCAGCCTGTCGTACTCCATCGCCGAGGCCCACATGAACCAGGGCAAGCTGGCCATGTTCATTTCCGGTCCGTTTGCCTGGGAAAACCTCCGCAAAAGCGGCATCGATTTCGGCGTGACCACCCTTCCCGGCGTGGACGGCAATCCGGGCCGCCCGTTCGTCGGCGTGGTGGGGGCGGTTTTCAACCGCTCAAGCCCCAACCTTGACCTGGCGCAGGAGTTCCTCGAACGGTATCTCATCACCCCCCGCGGCCTCGAGGCGATGGACCGCCATGTGCCCCTCGGCGTGCCCGCCCTGATCGCCTCCTACGAGGCCATGGCCGCCGATCCGCACATCGCCGGCTCGATGAAAAACATTGAGGCGGGGGTGCTGATGCCGAACATACCGCAGATGGGCGCATTCTGGAGCGCCATGGAATCGGCCCTCTCCACCATCACATCGCGGCGCGCCACGCCGCAGGACGCCTTGGAAAACGCCCGCCGGCGCATGGCGCGGAGTCCTTGACATGATCGCGCGCACCTGCCACCGCATCCTTTGGGCGATCCTGCTGGTCGGATTGTTTCTTCTGGCGGCGCGGATGGCGCTGGGGAGGGCGCCGGCCCTGGGTGCGGCCCTGGCGGCCGCAGGCCTGGGCGCGGCGTGGATCTACCTGTCCCCTCGCACCCACGCCTCCCGCTATCTCCTGCCCGGGCTGGCCGCCTTTGCCGTATTCGTGCTCATGCCCCTGCTCTACACCGTCTATATCGCCTTCACCAACTTCAGCAGCGAACACCTTCTCTCCCAGGACCGCGTCCGAGCTTGGTTTGCGCAGGACTTCTACACTGCGGATCCCGCCCGCTACCCCTTCCGTCTGCATCCCGTGGCCGGAACCAACACCTACCAGGTTTGCATTGTCCTGGAGGAAAACGCGACGGGCACCAAGGTGTTGAATTCACGCCCATTCACGCCCGAGGAAGCCGCCACGGGCAACCCCATCACACTGGCGCTCAACACGGTGCGGCCCCAGGCCCCGCCCCTGGGCATGCGCCAAATCATCGACGCCCGGCCCTGGCTCAACCGCGCGCGCTTCACCATGCCCGGATCCCCCATCCCCCTGCGCCTGGTCAGCCTGCGCGACCTGGGTTTCCGTCTGGCGCTGTGGACCCCCGACGGCGACAAACTCGTGAACGCCGTCACCGGCCAGGTCCTCGTGCCCGATCCGCAGCGCGGCAACTATGTGGACGAGCAGACCCGCGCTCCCGTCGGGCCCGGCTGGCGAGTCTGGACCGGCACGGATAATTTCCGTCTGATCTTCGCCGATCCGGCCATCCGCGGACCGTTCCTCCAGATTTTCGGCTGGAACGTGGCCTTCGCGTTTTTGTCCGTCGCCATCACCTTCGGGATCGGGGTGCTGCTGGCGAGCCTGCTGCAATGGCGGGCCCTGCGCGGACGCGCGCTCTACCGGACCCTGCTCATCCTGCCCTACGCCATCCCCGCGTTCATCCCCATCCTTGTGTTCCGCGGCCTCTTCAACGAGGGCTATGGCGAAATCAATCTGCTGCTCACGCAACTGTTCGGCATCGCCCCCAAGTGGTTCACCAACCCCTGGCTGGCACGCACGATGATCCTGATCGTGAACACGTGGCTGGGCTATCCCTACATGATGATCATTTCCTCGGGCATGTTGCAGGCCGTGCCCGACGAACTCTACGAAGCCACCGCCATCGACGGCGCCGGCCCCTGGACCAATTTCGCCAAGGTGACCCTGCCCCAGATTTTCCCCCCGCTGTTCCCGCTGCTGATCGCGAGCTTTGCCTTCAATTTCAACAATTTCTCGCTGATCTACCTGCTGACCGGCGGCAAGCCCGACATCACCGGCTCGGCCACCGTCGCAGGCACCACCGACCTGCTGGTGTCCTATACCTTCCGGATGGCGTTCAAGGATTCGGCCGCGCGGTTCGGATTCGCCTCCGCCGTCGCCACCCTGCTGTTCATCGTGGTGGCGATCCTCGCCTGGCAGCAATTGCGTCTCAGCCGCCCCGCCCCCGCCGTGAAAGGAGGCCGCTGATGGTGGAAGGCCGCGCCTACCGCGGACGGCTGGTCCTCGCCCATGCCGCATTGATCGGCTTCATCGCCCTCGTGATGGTGCCGCTGTTCATGGTTGTGTCGATCTCGTTCCGTCAGGGCAACTTCGCCACTGGCAGCATCCTGCCCTCGCCGGAGACCTTCAGCCTCGAGCATTGGCGCATGGTCCTGGGCCTGCCCGTGCTCCAGGCCGATGGCACCTGGGAAACCCCGTCCGTCCCGGTCCTGCGCTGGTTCTGGAATTCGGTGAAGATCTCCGCCACCAGCGCCTTCCTGATCCTGCTGCTGTCCTCCACCTGCGCCTATGCTTTCGCCCGCATGCGATTCCGCGGACGCGATCGCCTGCTGGGCGGGCTGCTCATCCTGCAGATGTTCCCCATGGTCCTGGCCATCATTGCCATCTATTCGATCCTCGAAGCCATCGGCCGCTGGGCGCCCGCCCTGGGCCTCGACACACATCCCGGCCTGATCCTCGCCTACCTCGGCGGCATCGCCACGCACATCTGGATGATCAAGGGCTATTTCGACTCCCTGCCCGTTTCCCTGGAGGAATCCGCGAAGATCGATGGCGCCACCCCCTGGCAGACCTTCCGCCTCATCATGCTGCCGACCTCGCTGCCCATCTTCGCGATCGTCTTCATCCTCGCCTTCATCGGCCTCATTGGCGAGTACCCCTTGGCCAGCGTCGTCCTGCAGCAGACCGACCGCTGGACGCTCGCCGTCGGTGCCAACAGCTTCCTCTACGAGCAGAACTACCTGTGGGGCGACTTCGCCGCTACCGCCGTGCTGTCCGGCCTGCCCATCACCATCCTCTTCCTCGCCTGCCAGCGCCTGCTGATCTCCGGACTCACCGCCGGCGGCGTCAAGGAATGAACGCCGCGTGGCAGATGTTCCTGGGATGGTTGTCCGACGCCGGCGTCTTCCTGGGCTGGAGCACGTGCGTCCTGTTTTGCCTTGGGGGCCTGGCCCTTTCGGCGCTGTCGATCTCCGGCACCTGGCTCGTGGGCGTGGCCGCGCTCATGGCCGCCGCCCTCACGGGTCCGGACGCTTTTCCAGGTTGGTCCACCCTGCTTGGTTTCTTCGCCGTGTGCGCCGGCGTGGACATCATCGAATGGTTCGCCGCGAGCTGGGGCGTACGCCGCCGGGGCGGTTCCACCGCCGCCGGGTGGCTGGCCTTGTTGGGCAGCCTGGGCGGCATGGTCCTGGGCAGCCTGCTGATTCCCGTCCCGTTCCTGGGCGGACTGCTCGGCATGATGTCCGGCAGTTTCGCCCTCGTTTTCCTGGCCGAACGGCACCGCCTGCGGGCCACCGGCCAGGCCGCGCACATTGCCGGCGGGGCCGTGGTCGCCGGCTTGTCCGTGCTGTTCCTCAAGGTGATGGCCACCGCCGGGTTGGTGCTCTGGCTCGCCGTGGGCCTGCTGGCCTGATCGTTTGCGTTCCCGGCAATTTGCGGTAGATTCAACGGTTCATGCATCCGGAAACGGTCATTATCGGCGGCGGATTCGCTGGCCTCCAGGCCTGCCGGGCCCTCGCCCGTCATTCGATCGGGGTCCTCCTGATCGATCCGCGTCCCGGGCCCGTCATGCTCCCGGCCCTGCCCGACGTGGCGGGCGGCTGGGTGCCCGAGCGGATCACCCACCGCCCGTTCAACGAAATCCTGCCCACCAACGTCGTCCACCTCCCATGGTCCGTTTCCGCGATCGACCTGGATGCCAGCTCCGTGGTGGCCGATGGCGAAACCATCGCCTACCGACAGCTGCTGATCGCCGCCGGCTCGGTCCCCAATTTCTATGACTCGCCGTTCCCGCGCGACCGCCTGTATCCGCTCGGCACGCTCGAGGATGCCCTGCGCATCCGCCAGGATTTCGCGGCCTACCTCCGGGAGACGGACCATCCGCATGTCCTGGTGTCCGGCACCGGCTATACGGGCCTGGAGCTGGCCATGAGCCTCTTTTTCCGCGCCAAGGCCGCCGGCAAGCCCTGCCGCGTCACCATCGTCGATCCCACGCCGATTCTCCTGCCCTCGCTGCCCGACCGGCAGCGCCGGTACGTTTTGGATTTCCTGGTGTCGCAGGGCGCCGAAGTCCGCCTCGGCGTGGCCGTGGAATCCTTCGATGGCCGCCGCGCTGTGGCCGGCGGCCAGCCCTATGACGACATCTTCTACTGCTGGGCCGCGGGTTCAACCTTCGCCGTCCCGGAACTCAAAGGCAACGTCGAGCGCCTGCGCGATGGACGTCTGAAAGTGGCCGCCGACCTTTCTTTGCCTGGCTATCCGCACGTCTTTGCCGCTGGCGACTCTGCTGCCATCAACCGCAACGGCCAGGCCCTGCGCAAGGCCGTGAACTTCGCCTACTACGGCGGGCGCCATGCCGGCCGCAACCTGGCCCGGCAGCGGGCCGGCCGGCCGACGCGCCCCTTTCATCCCGTGGACCTCGGCTGGATCGTCCCGTTCCATGCCACCAGCATCGGCCGCCTGCCCGGCAACCTCTGGATCCGCGGCCCCCTCGGCGTCCGCCTGCACCACCTCATGTGCGG
>Ga0116141_10005739_pt1 | contig 10354 bp, 6 predicted proteins | sample AD_UKC097_MetaG_FD_89744 | JGI IMG/M metagenome (GOLD analysis project Ga0116141, IMG submission 89744) | Active sludge microbial communities of municipal wastewater-treating anaerobic digesters from USA - AD_UKC097_MetaG | ecosystem: Engineered > Bioreactor > Anaerobic > Digestate | place: USA... | reverse complement strand
CACCAGCGTGAGCGCCGGCTCCATCGCCGCCTGCGCGCGGGCGATCGATTCGCGCACGTCGCGGGTGTAGAAGTAGGACACCTCGCGCAGCGCGCGGTCGAGTGCGCCGGTGCTTTCACCGACCCGCAGCATGCGCACCACCAGCGGCGGAAACAGGCCCACGCTCTGGAAGGCGGCGGTCACGTTCTGACCCTGACCGATCAGCAGGCCGGCGCGCATCAGCGCGTCGCGTACCGCCGCGTTGCCGACCACGTCTTCCGAGGTGCGCACCGCGTCGATGATGGGAATGCCGGCGCCATACATCATCGCGAACATGCTGGCGAAGCGCGACAGCACCACCTTGTGCAGGATGGGCCCGATCACCGGCAGGTTGAGCTTGATCCAGTCCAGCCGCTGGCGCAGCGCCGGGTTGACGCGCAGGGCGGTGGCCGCGCCGATGCCTGCGGCCACGACGAGCACGATGAGTGCCGGCCACCAGGCCTGAAGGAATTCGGAGGTACCCATCAGGATGCGGGTCTGCAGCGGCAGTTCCAGCCCGGTGTTGCGGAAGAAGCGGGCGAGGTCGGGCACCACCACCAGCATGAGCACCGCGATCACGAACAGCAGGAAGCTGCCGACGATGGCCGGATAGGTGAGCAGGCGGCGCGTCTGCGACACCAGTTCGTCCTCCCACTTGAAGGCCTCGACCTGTTCGCGCAGCACTTCCGGCAGGTTGCCGGTCAGTTCGCCGGCGCGCACCAGCGCGCAGAACACCTTGCTGAAGGCCGCCGGGTGTTCCGCCATGGCCTGCGACAGCGATCGGCCGCCCTCGATGCTTTCGACCAGCGAGGCGACGATTTCCCGCATGCGCGGGTGGTCGGTCGAATCGCGCAGGTCGGTCAGCGCCTCGATCAGCGGTACGCCGGACCGCACCAGCTGTTCCAGATGGAAGCTGAAATTGATCAGTTCGATGCGCGGCAGGCTGTGGCCGAACAGCGGCTGCGCGTGCTTCATCGGCTGGCCGTTGATGAAGTCCAGCTGCATGCGCTTGAGGCGCATTTCGAGGTCGACCAGATTGGCCGCGTCCATGCGGCCGAACACCATGCGGCCCTGCGCGTTCATCGCCTTGTACGAAAAGATGGCCACCGCTATCTCGCGTACCAGTCGGGTCCGCCCTGGCTCATGCGCTCGGTCAGGTCGACCACGCGCGCCAGTTCTTCCAGCGAGGTCGCGCCCTCGAGCACGCGCCGCAGGCTGTCCTCGGCCAGCGTGCGGAAGCCCTTGGCGCGGGCGGCGTTGCGCAGTTCGCGCGCGGTGGCGCGGCGGGCCACCAGCTCGTCGAGGTCGGAATCCATGCGCAGCAGTTCCATCACCGCCAGCCGGCCACGGTAGCCGGTGAATTCGCAGGCCGGGCAGCCGACCGCGTCGTGGATGTCCGGCGGCGTGCCTTCCCGCACGCCCAGCAGATGCACTTCGTGCGGCTCGGCCGGCCGGGCGCGGCGGCAGTACACGCACAGCCGGCGCAGCAGGCGCTGCGCGATCACGCCGATGATGTTGCCGGCCATGATGTCCGGCAGGATGCCGATGTCCAGCAGGCGCGGAATCGCGCCCAGCGCGGAATTGGTGTGCAGCGTCGAATACACCTGGTGGCCGGTCATCGCCGCGCGAAAGGCCATTTCGGCAGTGTCGGCGTCGCGGATTTCGCCGACCAGGATGATGTCCGGATCCTGCCGCATCATCGAACGCACGCCGTTGGCGAAATCAAGCTTGACCGACTCGGCCACCGAGGTCTGGCGGATCAGCGACATCGGATATTCGACCGGGTCCTCCAGCGTCATGATGTTCACGCCTTCGGTGTTGATGTGGTTCAGCACCGAATACAGCGTGGTGGTCTTGCCGCTGCCGGTCGGACCGGTGGCGAGGATGATGCCTTCCGGCCGCGCGATCATCAGTTTCAGCTGGTCGAGCTGCGCGTCGGCCAGCCCGAGACCGTCGAGCGGCACGATGCCGCGTGCGCGGTCGAGAATGCGCAGCACGATGTTTTCGCCGTGCAGCGTGGGCTGCGACGACACCCGGAAGTCGACCGGCCGGCCGCTGATGGTGAGCGAAATGCGACCGTCCTGCGGCGCACGCATTTCGGCGATGTTCATGCCCGCCATCACCTTGATGCGCACCGCCATCGCCGGCCAGTAGGAGCGGTGCAGCGAGCGGATCTGCCTCAGCAGGCCGTCGATGCGGTAGCGCACCCGCAGGAAGCCGGCTTCCGGCTCGAAGTGGATGTCGGACGCTTCGCGCTTGACCGCGTCAGTCAGCAGCGCGTCGATCAGCCGCACCACCGGCTGGCTGTATTCGTCGGCCGAGGCGGCCAGCGCACGGTAGTCGACCTCGCCGGTCTCCAGCTCGGTGAGAATGCCCTCGATCGACAGTTCGTGCCCGTAGGCCTGGTCGATCGCGTGCGCCAGTTCGGTTTCGCCGGCCAGCACCGTATCCAGCTCGATGCCTTCCGGCAGCAGCGCACGCAGCTGGTCGAGCGCGACGATGTCGTTCACGTCCGACACCGCCACCGTGAGGCGGCGGGCGTTGGCCGCGTAGTTCAGCGGCAGCAGACGGTGGCGCTTGGCCAGTGCCTGCGGCACCAGACGCAGCGCGTCCGGGTCGATCAGCGCGTGGGCGAGATCCACCGTGCGCTTGCCCAGCGTGACGCCGAGCGCGTCGCGCAGCGTGGCTTCGCTGACGAAGCCGAGCTGAACCAGCAGCCGGCCCATGGGCAGGTTCTGCCGCTGCTGCTCCTGCAGCGCGATGCGCAGCTGGTCTTCCGATATCAGGCCCTGCGACAGCAGCAGCTGACCCAGCGGCTTGTGCGGCCGCGTGCCCGGGGCGTTCATGGTTTCACCGGCCATCCTGCGCCTGCAGCGCCTGGATCCGGACGGCCACCGCCTCGGCGTCGAAACTGGCCGCGTGCCGGTCGCGCAGCGTCAGCGCTTCGCGGTAGTACTGCAGGGCCAGTCGCGGCTGGCGCAGCTGATCGAGGCTGACCGCGAGGTTGTAGGCGTTGTCCGGCTGTTCCGGCGCCAGTGTGTAGGCGTTGAACCAGGCCTGCTGCGCTTCGCGCCAGCGGCCTTGCGAGGCGTACAGCGAACCCAGCGCCAGTGCCGCCGCGGACGATTTCGGCTGGGCCGCTGCGATGTCCAGCAGCCGTGCTTCCTGCGTGGCCGGATCGCTGTGATCGCTCAGCGCGACACGGGCCGCGGTGTCCGACGGATCGACTTCGGCGATGCGGCGCATCAGCTGCCGCGCGCGCGCTTCGTCGTTGTTGCGCTGGGCCAGCGCGGCCAGACCGTGCAGCGCGTCCGGGTTGCGCGGATCGGCCCGCAGTGCGCGCTCGTACGCCAGCCGGGCGCGGTCGAATTCGCCGGCCTGGAAGGCGGCATAGCCGTCGGCCACGTCCTGCGGCACCACAGGGGCGTTGCGGGTGATGCGTATCGGTGCCGCCGCCGGTGCGCTCGGGGCGGGAGCCGGCGCAGCGGCGGGCGCACTGAGCTGCCCGGACAGGAAGCGCGAGGATTCGGCCGGGGCCGCGGCCAGGGTAGGCGTCGCCGGAAGCGCCGCCGGCGCTAAGGGCGCCTGTGTGTCCGGCACGGGTGCCGGCGCCGCGGTGACCGGTGCTGTGATGATCGGTGCTGCGGCCGGTGACGCGGAGGCCGCGGGTTGCGGGGCAACCGTCGCCGCGTTTTCGCTGCCGGTCCCGACCGGCGTGGCGGGCGTGTTCTGCGCGAGCGGCGGCTGGCGGGCGGGCTGCACCGTCTGGCCCGATCCTTCCAGCGTCCTGACCTGCCACGCCACCCAGGCACCGACCGCGAGCAGCAGCACGGCGCCGCCACCCAGCAGCCAGACCAGAGAGGACGAACGCGAGGGCTGCGGCTGCTTGGCTTCGAACAGCAGACGGGCCGCTTCCGCACCCGGCGCGGCGGCGGGCGCCGGCGCAGGGGCCGGTTCCGGCACGTCCAGTCCGGCAAAGCGGGCGGCCTGGGCGATCTCGTCGTCGATCAGTTCGAGTTCGTGCGCCGGCGTGATGCGCGGCGCCGGCGCCGGTGCGTCCGGCGCGCGGACTTCGGTCGTGCCCTCTTCTTCGCGGCGCTTGGCCGCTTCCGCCTTCTTCAGCGCTTCCAGCAGCAGGCTCACCGCGCCGGCTCCTGAGCGGGGCGGGGCGGCGGCAGGGTGTTGGGCGGGAAGGCCGGGGCGAGGAAGTCGCGGCCGGGCAGCGCACCGGTGATCGGGGCGTAGTCGCCGTCCAGACTGGCGTCGTTGATCACCACCGGGCGGATGAGCACCACCAGTTCGGTCTTGCGCGATGTTTCGTTGCGGGCCGACAGCAGCGGGCCGAGGATGGGCAGGGCCGACACGCCCGGAATGCTGTCGCGGCGGTAGTTGATCTCGTCCTGCATCAGGCCGCCCAGCACCGCGGTTTCGCCGCTGGCGACGCGCATGACCGATTCCAGTTCGCGGGTCTGTATGACCGGCACCAGATTGGGGGCGCTGAGGTCGGGCGTCGGGTCCTGCGCGTCACCGACCTTGCGCGAAATGGTCGGCCGCACGTTGAGCAGCACGAAGCCGTCGCCGCTGATCTGCGGCGTCACCGCCATCACCAGGCCGACCGACACCGAACGCGGCGTCGCGGTGAAGCTGCGCACCGCCTGCTGGTTGGTGTTGGCGACCACGTCCGACTTGATTTCGAAGTAGACGATGTTGTTGACCACCTTGAGCAGCGCGGTCTGGTTGTTCAGCACCGACAGCTTGGGGCTGGACAGCACTTTCACGTCGCCATAGGTTTCCAGCAGCTTGATGCTGTCGGTCAGCGTGCCGTTGCGGCCGAGGCCGATGGCGACCGGATTGTTGCTGGTGAAGTCGGTCGACGACGTGAGCAGCTGCATGTCGACGCCGCCGCGCCGGCCACCCATGGACAGCGCGCGCCAGTCTATGCCCTGCTGGTAGTTGTCGGTCAGCTGCACTTCGGCGATGGTCGCCTCGATCATGACCTGGCGGCGCGCGATGCGGGTGACCTGGGTGATGAATTCCTGCACCTTCTCGTGCTGGCGCGAGGTGGCGCGCACATTGATCACGCCGGTTTCCGGATTCAGGATGACCGAAGCGGCTTCGCGAAAGGTGGTGCGGCGCTCGGCGACCGGCGCCGGCTGCGCGCTGCCGCCGGCGACCGGGGTCGCGGCGGGCGCGGCTGCCGGGGCGCTTTCACCGTCGGCCGGCAGCAGTTTGTCGGTTTCGCGCAGCAGGTCGCGCAGGTTGCGCTCCAGCGATTCCCAGAAGCGGTTCTTCGCCACGTTGTCGATGCGCGTGCTGGAACTGTTGCCGGCGCCGCCGCTGGTGGTGCTTACGGTCGCCCCGCCGGCGGCACTGGTGACCGCGGCCGAGGTGGTCGAGGCGATCTGGGTGTTGATCGACACCGCGCCGCTCACGTCGCGCGACATGTTCACGTAGTCCACCCGGTAGCTGCGCAGGAAGGGCGTGTCCGGCATCACCACCAGATTGGGGCCATCCAGCTCGAAGCGCATGTCCACCTGATTGGCGATGCGGGTGAGCAGCTGGGGCAGGGTCTGGTCGATGGCGTTCAGCGTAACCGCGCCCTCGATGCCCGGATGGATGTCCACGTTCACCCGCGCGTCGCGCGCCAGCGCGAACAGCAGTTCGCGCACCGGCACCTGATTCACCACCACACTGTAGGTTTCGGTCTTGTGCCGCGGCTGGGGCTGCGGCGGTGCGACCGGTCGGGCGACCGGCGGCGGAATGTCACCGGCCGGTCTGGCGGGGATCCGGTCGGCCAGCACGTGGCCTTCGGACATCTGTTGCGGTGCGTGCATCGCGCAGCCGCCGGCCGCTGTCAGCAGGCTGGCGAGCAACAGCGGACGCAGTGCGTGTCCGGCGAGGCGGCGTTCTTCTTGGGCGGGACGCATCGGTGCGGTCATGGGCGCGGGCGCGTTCGGTATTCGGTGACGGATGGTACGCGCAATCCGCCACGGATCAAGATGACGCTCCATTAATGATGACTTTGGCATGAGCGGGCGCCGGTCAGCTGGACTCGCCGCGCAGGCTGCGTACCGAGCGGGCCATGGGCCGGCTCGCGGCAATCCACTCCGGCAGCGCGCCGATCGCCTGCTGCGCGCTGCGCTGATCCGGAAAGTCGCCGTAGATCACCGCGATCTGGCTGCCCGCAGGGGTTTCGGTGCGGTAGGCGCGCAGCAGGGCCGGATCGACCGCGCGGCTGGCCCGCCGCACATAGTCGAGCACGTAAGGCCCTTTGCCGGACGGTACCGACATGAGCTGTATGAACCAGCGCTCGGCCGGCGCCGAAGTGGTCCAGCCGCGGCTACCCGCAAGCAGCGCTTCCAGCGGATCGCCGGCGGCAACCTGCTGTGCGCCGCCGTCGCGAGCGGGTTCGGACGACTGCGCGTCCGTTGGCATGTCTGCCGGCTGAGCGGCCGCAGCCGGGGCGGCGGGTGCCGCTGCCGCGGGCGCCGCCTGCGGTGAAGCCGGTGCGGGCATCGCCGGGGCGGCGCTGGCGCTGCCGGCTGCGGCGGACATCGAGGCGGTTTCCGGCAGCAGCCGCCCGATCGCGATGCCCAGGCCCAGCAGGACGGCGGCCGCCAGCACGAACAGCGCCGGACGCACGAAGGCCGGCCTGCCGGCGGTGCGTACCGGCTCGGCCCGGGTGCGGGTGTCGGCGACCGCGCGTTCGGCATCGGCGATGCTTACGCCGTGGGCGCCGCGGGCGAAAGCGGCCAGCAGGGCCTTGTCCGCGAGCACGTTGATGCGGCGGGTGAGCCCGCCGGATTCGCGCGCGATGCGGGCGGTGGCGGCGTCGTCGAACACCGCCGGGCCGCGGTAGCCGGCCGCGCGCATGCGGAAATCGATATAGGTGGCGACGTCGGCCTGCGACAAAGGGTCCAGCCTGAAGTGCTGGGTGATGCGGTCCTTCAGCTGCCGCATGTCGGCGCGGTCGAGCAGGTCGTCCAGTTCGGGCTGGCCGAACAGCGCGATCTTGACCAGCTTGTGCCGCTCGGATTCAAGATTGGACAGCAGCCGTATCTGTTCCAGCGTATCGGCCGGCATCGCGTGCGCTTCGTCGATCAGCAGCACGATCTGGCGGCCGGCGCTGAATTCGGCCACCAGCGTGGCCTGCACCGCGCGCAGCAGCCGGTGCGGGCTGCCATCGGCGAGGTCGGTGCAGCCCAGTTCGTCCGCCAGTACCGCCAGCAGTTCGGCGCGGTCCATCAGCGGATCGGCCAGGTAGATGGGGCGCAGGCTGTCCGGCAGCCGGTTCATCAGTACTCGCGCCAGCATGGTCTTGCCGGTGCCGACCTCGCCACTCACCTTGACCAGACCTTCCTCCCGGCCCAGCGCGTACACGAGTGCGTCGAGCAGCGCGCTGCGGTTGGCGCCGCCGAAGAAGAAGTCCGCGTGCGGCGTGATCAGGAAGGGCGGCTCGCGCAGGCCGAAGTGGTCTAGATACATGTCAGTCGTCGGCGCCGTCGTCGCGTCCCTGCGCGTCCATGCGGTGATACAGCGTGGTGCGCGCGATGCCGAGCAGGCGGGCGGCCGCGCTCACGTTGCCGCGCGCCATGCGCATCGCGGCTTCGATATAAGCGGATTCCCATTCGTGCAGCCGGGCGTCCAGCCGGAAACCGCCGGCACGCAGATGACCGGTGGCGACCGTTACCAGATCGCCTTCGCCGGCTTCGGCGCTGCCGCCGTACTGGCTGCTGGCGGTGGGATCGAATTCGGCCAGCAGATCGGCGCGGCCGACTTCGCGGTTCGGATGCTTGGTGGCCAGCCGGATCACGATGTTGCGCAGTTCCCGCACATTGCCCGGGAAGTCGTAGCCCAGCCAGGCCTCGCGCGCCCCCGCATCCAGCCCGAAGGGCGGACGGCCCAGCTGGGCACAGAACTGCGCGCGGAAATGTTCGAGCAGGCGCAGCCTGTCGTCGCCCATGTCGCGCAGCGGCGGCAGGGTGATGGTGAATACGCTGAGCCGGTGATACAGGTCGGAGCGGAAGCGCCCGGCACGTACTTCCGCGCCGAGGTCGCGGTTGGTCGCGGCGATGATGCGGGCGCTCGAGCGCCGCAGCTGGGTTTCGCCCACCCGCTGGAACTCGCCGTTTTCCAGCACCCGCAGCAGCTTGGCCTGCAGGTCCAGCGGCAGTTCGCCGATCTCGTCCAGAAACAGCGTGCCCTGCGCCGCGTCCTCGAAATAGCCGGCGCGTGCGGTCTGCGCGCCGGTGAAGGCGCCGCGCGCGTGGCCGAACAGCGTGGGCTCGACCAGACTGGGCGAGATCGCTGCGCAGTTCAGTGCGAGGAAAGGATGAGTGCGGCCCACCACCGCATGCAGCCGGTTGGCCACGATGTCCTTGCCGGTGCCGGACTCGCCCTCGATCAGCACCGGGTAGGGCAGACCCGCGTACTGTTCGATCTGGGCGCGCAGCCGCACCATCTGTTCGCTGTCGCCGATCAGCGCCGGCAGTGCGGGCGGGGCGTCGGCGCGGGTCTGCGCCAGCTGGCGCAGCAGGCTGTTCAGCGCCTGCGGCTGGGCAGGCTTGGCAACGAATTCGGTGGCGCCCAGCGCGCGGGCGTGGCGGGCCACGGTGTCCTCGCCCTGGCCGGACAGCACGACGATGCGGGTGTCCGGCGAATGGGCGAGCAGGTCGGCGATCAGCGCGTACCCTTCATCCGGGCGGTGCGGGCAGGGCGGCAGGCCGAGATCGATCAGCGCCAGCGCCGGCGCCGTGGCCTGTTCGCGCAGCCAGGTGACCGCGGCCGGTCGGGAGGCATGGCTCACCACGTCGAAATCCGCTTCGAGCAGGAAGGACAGCGAGTCGGCGATCAGCGGATCGTCGTCGACGATGAGCAGTCCAGGGCGGCCATGGGCGCGCGCAGCGGGGGTTCGGGCGGTATTCGGCATGGGCACGGGCATCATAGCTCAGCGCGAAGCCGTGGATTCCGCCCGCCGGACGACGGAAGGGCATCTGCTACAATCCGCCGCCTTTATCACAAGACCGTTCCGCGCTCGTGTCCGCACCCCTCCCGGCCGAAGACATCCTGGTTGACGTGTCGAACGTCGACTTCGCGTACGACAAGCGGCCCATCCTGTCCGGCATCAATCTGCGCATTCCGCGCGGCAAGCTCGTGGCCATCATGGGTGGCAGCGGCTGTGGCAAAACCACGCTGCTGCGGCTGATCGGCGGTCAGCTGCGACCCACCGGCGGCCAGATCCGCGTGGCCGAACACGATCTGGCCTCGCTGTCGCGGCGGGACATGTACCGGCTGCGCCGCCGTGTCGGCATGCTGTTCCAGTTCGGCGCGCTGTTTACCGACCTCAGCGTGTTCGAGAACGTGGCTTTCCCGCTGCGCGAACACACCGATCTGCCGGAAGACATGATCCGCGATCTGGTGCTGATGAAGCTGCATGCGGTTGGTCTGCGCGGTGCGCACAAGCTGATGCCGAACGAACTGTCCGGCGGCATGGCCCGCCGCGTGGCGCTGGCCCGCGCAGTGGCGCTGGACCCGATGCTCATCATGTACGACGAGCCTTTCGCCGGTCTGGACCCGATTTCGCTGGCGGTGGTCGGTCAGCTCATCCGCAAGCTCAACGACGCGCTCGGCGCCAGTTCCATCATGGTGACCCACGACGTGCACGAGTCGCTGGAAATCGTCGATTACATCTACTTCCTGTCCGGCGGCAAGGTGGTGGCTCAGGGTACGCCGGACGAAATCCGCGCCTCGACCGACCCCTTCGTGAAGCAGTTCGTCAATGCGGAAACCGATGGCCCGCTGCCCTTCCACTTCCCGTCCGACGACTACCGGAAAACCCTGATGGAGGCCCGTCCGTGACCCGTCTGCTGCGCGCCATGGGGGCTCGCACGGTCGATGGCATCTGGCGCCTCGGCTTCGCGACCCGCTTCTTCCTGGCCATCCTGGCCCGCTCCGGTACCTCGTTTGCACGCTTCCAGCTGACCATCCGGGAGGTTTTCTCAACCGGGGTGCTGTCGCTCATCATCATTCTGGTGTCCGGCTTCTTCGTTGGTCTTGTGCTGGGCCTGCAGGGCTACGAAACGCTGCAGCGCTACGGCTCGAGCGAAGCGCTGGGCGTTCTGGTGGCGCTTTCGCTGGTGCGCGAACTGGGCCCGGTGGTGGCCGGCCTGCTGTTCGCGAGCCGGGCCGGCTCCGCACTGACCGCCGAGATCGGCCTGATGAAGACCACCGAACAGCTCAAGGCCATGGACATGATGGCGGTTGACCCGATCGCCCGCGTGGTGGCGCCGCGCTTCTGGGGCGGCGTGATCTCGATGCCGCTGCTGGCCGCGCTGTT
>Ga0116141_10005734_pt1 | contig 10356 bp, 5 predicted proteins | sample AD_UKC097_MetaG_FD_89744 | JGI IMG/M metagenome (GOLD analysis project Ga0116141, IMG submission 89744) | Active sludge microbial communities of municipal wastewater-treating anaerobic digesters from USA - AD_UKC097_MetaG | ecosystem: Engineered > Bioreactor > Anaerobic > Digestate | place: USA... | reverse complement strand
CTGTCAGGGGACATCCGAAGCGTATGGCACGGGCCGGATCGCCTCCGATATCGACGGCGTCTTGGAGATCGCCAGAAAACGCAGCCTCGGTCCCGTTGATCTCGGCTTGAAAGGTCGCGGCGGACACGCCGTCGTGACGGGCGAGTGCCACGACCAGCTCGACGCGGCCCGAGGTGGGCGCCGGGCCGATATGGATGCGGAATTCCCGCCCCTCGGACAGTTCGGCAGGCAGGCACACGCCGTTCGGGAAGCCGCTGGGGACGGTGTCCCGGTAGCACACGGGATGGCGACGCTCCACCCGACGCACGAGATCGGCGCCCAGGCCGCCCTCCACCAGCCGCCGGTACGATTCGGCCGAGACAGGTTGTGTTTGCGAGTCCATCCAGTTGAACAGGTACAGTGCATCGGCTCCGCGAGCGAGGGCGGAGGCGGCGAAACCATACGCCGAGGCCAGCGTGTTCGCGACGGGCTCGCCGCCCGGCCAGGGACGCGCGTTGTATTCCAGCCCGGGAACGACTGCGATCTTCGCAGCGGCCGAGCCCAGCCGCTCCTTCCAGAGCTCGACTGGGATGTCGAAATCGGAAGATGACCAGAACGGGCACGGCACCAGCAGATCGACGAGACCGTCCTTCGCCCACTGCACGCCATCCATGCCCAGCCCAGCCGCGGCGTCCGGGTGGGCCGGGACTCGTACTCCGAGCCCGATGGAATGCCCACGCCGGGTCGCCCACGTTGCCACAAGGGAGTGGACGTCGCGAACAAAGTCCGTAAGGTAGCGGCCTTCTTCCTGCTCCCGCCCGGGCGTCAGGTGCCAGCCGAAGCGCATCCAGTCCAGCTCCAGTCCGTCGGGGTCGTAGCGTTCGAGCAGCTCGCGCACGAAGGCCATCTGGTGCGCGCGGACTTCCGCGTGGGCGTAGCTCATCGCCCGGTTCTGCCAGGGCGAGGCCGAGCCATTGGGAACTCGCCAGAACTCCGGGTGGTCCCGCCAGAAGGACGAGTGCATGAAGGAGTTTGGATCGTCCACGCTGTGAATATCGTTCATGCGCATCGACAGCCAGGGCGAGATTCCCTTCTCGCGGCAGCGAGCGACCCAGACCGCGTAGGGATCGAGACCCCGTTCATGGAGCAGGCGGGCGTTGTCCGCCCAGCGATTGGAGGGCGGTCGGCCATCGACGGGGTCCCAGATCGCGTCCCGCGTCCGGCTGCGGAAGCTGGCTCGCATCGCATTGGGGGACAGGAACAGGTGTGTCACCGTCGTGGCTGCGTACTGATCGACGAAGGCTTCGAGGCCCCGGCGGGTCATGGCCTCGGCCTCACGAGAACCGAAGAAATGGCTGTTGTCCTCGTTGATGATCAACGCACCGCGCAGAGCCGGCGCGCCCCGCTGCGCAGCAGCGGATGTCGATACAACAGCCACCGATAGCAGGACCCCAAGGCCCGACCATCCGATCCTGGCAGTACCCATCTCTTCGCACCTCCAATCGTGGCACAAAGGTTTCGTCACTTCGCCTCGACGTCGTAGCAGAACAGCACGTCTTGATCTCGGACGTACAGTCTGCCGTTGGCAATGACCGGATGCGCCCAGGCCGGCAGGCGGGTGCGGTCCGGCTGTTCGAATCGCCCACGCTCGGTATACTGCGTCGGATTTGGCTCAACCAGGCACAGCGTGCCGTCCTCCATGCGATAGTAGAGCATGCCGTCCGCAAAAGCCAGAGAGCCCTTCGCGCGACGACCCACGGTGGCCCGCTGGTCCCACAGGACTTTGCCGGTCTTGAAGTCGAGACAGACGAGGGCGCCGCCCTCATTGCCGCCGCTGGCGCCGTAGAGGGAACCATCAAGGAGGATCATGCCGCCGTGGTGGTTCTGCATGTCCGTGGTGGCGTAGGCTTCGTCGGCCTTGACAGAGCCATCCGCGTCCTTGCTGAGCTTCACCAGCCCTGCCGCCGCGCCATAGGCCGAGGAGGCGAACACCATGCCCTCGTGGAATACTGGCGTCGTACAGTTGATCCCCATGCGGTTGGCAGGCTTGTCATACCGCCAGAGGAACTTGCCGTCTGACGCCGCCAATCCTGCGAGTGTATTGGAGAGGAGCTGCACGTACTGGCGTTGCCCTTCGAAGTCAATCGCTATGACCGAGGCGTAGGCCAGTCCTCCGCCAGACTGTCGCCAGCGACTACCATCAGGACTATTGCTGTCACAGTCACTCGGACCTTCATTGTCTACTCCTGTAATTGACTGATGTGGACATTCTTGGGAATCATTGGACGACCTTAACACACTTCATTCTCGTCTGGTCTCGGATAAGGAGCTTGCCATCGGAAAGTGCCAGCGGAGCCCAGTTCTGGGTTGAACCTCCAACGCGAGACATGCCTTCATTGTCTGCCCCTCCTTCTCCGAGTACCTCCGCTGATGCAAGGGGCTTGAACCCAGAGGGATCAGGCTCTATGAGATACAGAGTCTTCCTGCCGTCCGTGGCCAGAAGCAGACCGTCGACGAGAATCGTACTGCCTTTGTTGAAATCAGGTGAACGTCCTGTCTTCCACATGATCTTGCCATCCATACCCATACACGTCAGGCCGTCATGGCGACTATTGGTTCCGTACTGAGCATAGAAGTAACCGTTGTGCAATATCGGCGGTTTGGTTTGGTCGCCAAATTCTTCGGTGGTGAAGAGTTCACTGGTGCCGTAGCTACCGTTGGCCTTCTTCTCGACCTTGATCATCGTGGCGCCGAGTTCATATCCTCCTATGATGAGCACCTTGTTGTCGCCGGCATCGAATGCGCTCGGCACGGGAATGTGACAACTCCATTTCGCATATTCCCACAGGATCTTTCCGGTGAGCGGCTCTATCCCAACGACTTTGCCCAAGTTGTTTTCATCCGGGCTCGACCGCCTGAAAGGATTCGTCGATGGAGTGATCATCACAACATGGTCTTCTCCGTCCACCTTGACGATGGCCGGGCTGACGTAGCCCACGTAGCCAAGAGACGGCGTCTTCCATTTCACGGTCCCCGTGAGTTTTTCGTAGGCCACGACGCCTGCATCAGGTGCTTGCGAGGCCACAATAACGAGATCCCCGTAGGTCAAAGGGCACTGAGTAATTGCCCAGATCGGAAATCTGCTTTCGGGTCCGGCTTCACGCGGGGATCCGCCGCCCAGGACTCCACCGAAATCGGTCCACACGTTCTTGTTCCAGACCGGTTTGTGGGTGTTTATGTCTGTGCAGTACAGGTCGCCATTGTGACCGCAGGAATAGACGTGATTGCCGTCTACAGTCGGCACGCTCCGCGATCCGGGAAACGAAACACGTCCGGGAGCATCATAGGCATAATTCCAGAGTTCCTTGCCGTCGGCAAGACCGAAACACCGGAGGTTATCCCCTACCTTGTCGTCCCGGTCGAGCAGGTACACCTTGCCATCTTTGACAACAGGTCCGCCGTAGCCTTTGCCAACTGGAACAGTCCACAGCACCTCGGGCCCCTTCTCGGGCCAGGAGCGTAGAAGTCCTTTCTCCGGTGAAGTCGAGTTCCTGGCCGGGCCGAGATACTGCGGCCAATCGGCGGCCAGACTGCCGCCCGCCGTCGCCAGCGCAACAACCGCGATCAATGTTGCTCTTGCTTTCATTTCTCACTCCTTGCCCCTATTGGCTGCGGCTGTTGCCGTGCGTCTGAATTCGTCGGAACGACCATCGGAATGCCGTCTTGAATCACATCAGCAATCCAGATTTCGTGATGCCACCCCCCAAATGTGCGCTCGATGACCATGCGACTCATATCGGGAGCCGACCAAGTGCACCAGGCAAAGGAGCCATCGACGATCCGGGTGGCCTCGTTCGTGTCCATGTCATAGACCCAGAGCCCTCCTTGCCAATAGCGTCCGATAGCCAGCCGCTTGCCGTCCGCCGACCAGGAGATGAACGACGGCGGGTTTCCACCGAGCCCCGACCAGGATGCCGCCTCCGACCCATTGGTCAGATCCACGACTTTGAGTATGCCCGTCTTCTTCTCGGCAAATGCGACGAATCTCTCATCCGGCGACACCACGGGAAACTGCGTTTCGCATGGGAACACTTCCTTTGGATTCGGGCGGTTCGGATCCGTCGACATGGAGTACACCATCTTGTCCAGACGGCTGTGGTAGTAGAGCCTCCTGGAATCGCCGGACCAGTTCGGCCAGCCACCCCTGGCCAGAAACCGCGGACGCTCGGTGCCGTCCGCTCTGATGATCCAGACTTCTTCCTGTTCCCATGGCTGAGGCTTCTCCGCACCGGGCAGCGTCAAGTCCTGCATGGACAGGAACTGCCGGTCGCGGACGTAGAGGATGTACTGTCCGTCGGGAGACCACGCCGGGTCTTTGCCGGGCACGGTCAACAGCCGGGTCTTGTCTGTGTCGAGACGGAGGATCTCAATGCCGCTGGCGCCGAGCACGCCTCGACTGTAGGCCAACTGGGCGCCGTCCGGCGAGAAGCTCGGATGAAAACCTTCCGCCACGACGCGCCTGGCCCGCTCGGCGAGTTGATGGTATTGCCTGGCCGCCGTGTACATGCTGTCGAAGGCCGTCCCCACCGGCGGTTTATCCTGCGGGTACCACGACCCTCTCGACCACAGGCTGTCGGAAACGTACTTGGCCGCCAGAGAGTCGAAATGCATCCGGTTCATCAGGCCGGACTGGAGGATACTGTCGTGTTCCGCCTGGGCCTTCTCGTACTGACCCAACGCCAGCAGCACACAGAACAAGTCAAAGTGATATGCCGGGTTAAGGGGCTGTCTCTGCAGACAGGCCTGAATGTCGGCGAGGGCGTCGTCGTATCTCCCCATCTCCCTGAGAGTCCGGTGACGCTGGTCGTGGAGATCCGCCAGGCGGCTGTCGTGCGGTGACGTCAGACCGATCGCGCGGTTGTGGTCTACAACAGCTTCTGTGAGCCGTTCGCCGTCGTTTTCAGCCAGCGCCAATTCACGCCGCGCAATCGCGCGAAGCGAATAACCCGCGGGATTCTTCGGCTGGCTGCCGATCATGACGGATGCCTCTGTTTCCATGTCGCGGTATTCACCGAGCGCGAAACAGGTCAGGGCGCGGGCCCGATGGGCGTCGTAGTTCGCCGGATCCAGGTGCAGGGCCTCTTCCAGCCATCGGAGAGTCTCCTGTACCGTCTGTGCGACGACGGCACGCAGCACATACGCCTGGGCCGTTCTCGGCAGCAATTGCTCTCCATGCTGCAGGTGAACCTCCGCTTTGTCCTTCATGTGAGGATCGCGAGCGGCGGACTCCAGATAAATCCGCGCGAGGAGAAAGTGAGCGTTGGCGGCGATTTCAGACGGCTCGTTCAGCAGCTTGTACAACTGTTCGACGCCGGCGTCGGGATTTTGCAGCTCCAGCAGGATGCGGGCATTCAGGAGCCCGGCTTCCGGGCCGACAAACCGACTGGAAAGGACGGGTTTCACTTCGGCCAGCGCCCGCTCATAGTCGCCGCTGGTGACCAGATCTTCCACGAGGGAGATTGTCCGCAGGTCGTCGCTGCGGATTCGCTCGGTCCTGAAACGCATGTACACGCTGGGGCCAAGCAGCAGCCCGACGACAATCACCGCCACGGCCGACCACGTTACGACCTTCGTGCGATTCCGCCGCAGGAATTTCTGCAGGCGGTAGATCGTACCGGGCGAGGACGCCGTGATCGGCTCGTTTCGCAGGTGCCGTTCGACATCTTCGGCCAGGGAGTGCACCGTCTCATACCGACGCGTCCTGTCCTTCTCCAGCGTCTTCATCACGATCCAATCCAGATCGCCGCGCATCAGCTTCCTCAAAGCCTCCGGCGCCACCCTGCGGTGCTTGGCGACCTCGCTGAGCGCTTCCCCCAGCGTGCTGACCTTGGTGGAGGGGCGTGTCGGCTCCTCCTCCCGTATGATCCGCTGCATCTCTCCGTAGCCCTTGCTCAGCAGGTACTCCGAATCGAATGGCGTCGTGCCCGCGAGCAGTTCGTAGAGGAGCACCCCCAGCGAGAAGACATCCGTCCTCGTATCGACGTCCAGCCCGCTCATCTCGGCCTGCTCGGGGCTCATGTACTCCGGTGTGCCGATCATCTGGGAGTACCGGGTGAAGATCGTCTTCTCGGTCAGCCGCTGGTTCAGGGCCTTGGCGATGCCGAAGTCGATCACCTTGGGGACCGGCTTGCCGTCGTGCAGCGTAACCAGCACGTTGGACGGCTTGATGTCCCGGTGAATGATCCCGCGTTGATGGGCATGCTGGACGGCGTGGCAGACGGACACGAACAGCTCCAATCGTTCCCGCGTGGTCAAGTTGTTGGCATCGCAGAACTTGGTGATCGCAAGCCCCCGGACCAGCTCCATGACGAAGTAGGGCCGTCCCGTCTCCGTCGTCCCCGCGTCCAATACCGTGGCGATATTGGGGTGCTCCATCATGGCCAGGGCCTGACGTTCCGCCTCAAAGCGGGCGATGACTTGCCTGGTATCCATCCCCAGCTTGATAATCTTCAAGGCCACGCGACGGCAGATCGGGTGCCTCTGCTCGGCCATGTAGACGGTCGCCATGCCGCCTTCCCCGATCTTCTCCAGGAGCTTGTAGCGACCGATCTCCGTACCGGTCATGTCCGGGATGGGCGGGGCCTCTCGGGTCGCATCAGGGTCTCTGTCCGACAGGTCCATGAACCCCCCGGCTTCACGATCCCACCGGAGCAAGGCATCGACTTCGGCTCGCAGTTGGGCATTTCCGGCGCAGGCCTCATCCAAATAGGCCGCCCGCTTCTCGGGGTCCTTCAACTCCAATGCTCGGTGGAATAGTCCTTGTGGGTTTTGTTCTGGCGCCATAACGGAAGACTCTTACCTGTTCACACAGCACCCAATGTCCTGCATTGTGCCCTTTCTACAGGACCTGCGCAGACTGGCCGTCAGTTCAATCACGATTCTACGGGAAAAATGAAAAAAATGTGCGGGATCAATCCGTGGAGCAGATTCGGCCGTAGAGCCAGGCCCGCGCGTAGTTCCAGTGCCGTCTCGCCGTCGCGGGGGAGATATCCAGGAGTTCAGCGGCCTGCTCAAAGCTCAGACCGGCAAAAAAACGCAATTTGACCAGTTCCGCCTTGATCGGATCGGTCTCGGAGAACTTCATGAGGGCTTCGTCCATGGCAATCAGGTCGTCGGGGGATTCCTCCGCCATCACGTCTGCACGCGCGAAATCGACGCGCTGGCGATCTCCACCACGCTTCTTGCTCTTCTTCCTGCGAGCGCGTTCAACCAGGATGCGGCGCATGGCCTCCGCTGCCGCACCGAAAAAGTACGTCCGGCTTGGCCAGCCGCTTTCCGCCGAACCGACAAGACGCAGGTATGCCTCATGAACCAGCGCGGTGGCCTGGAGCGTCTGCCCCGGAGCCTCGTGCGACAGGCTGCAATCGGCCATCTGGCGGAGTTCGTCGTACACCGCCGGAAGCAATGCATTGATGGCTTCGGCATCTCCCTGTTCGATCGAACTCAGAATCCGCGTAACATCGGCCATGATCGTTCTTGCATTGGGACGTCATCGTGTACCCGTGTTATGATATCCATGGCCAGGAAAGAGCTCAAGAGGTTGTCTGCCATGTGCTCCGGGGAGTCCGAGCGGGCAAGAAGAACGAATCTGTCTCCCTGTGACAAGGGTCAAAAGGACATCTCGATGAAGAGGAACGTTTCAGAAAAGTGGGTTGCTCTCGTTGTTTTGACGGTTTTCTGTCTCTCCAGTCGTGCGGCCGTCGGAGCGGAGCCGGTTCCGGTTGTGCAGGTGGGCGACGCCGGCCAGGGGCGTGTCGAGGTGCGGTCGGGCGACCGCGTGCTGTTCCAGTCGCCAGAAGAAGGGCTCTGGTCGGTGGCGACCGCGTGGAAGGACGGCTGGCCCGACGCCTGGCGCCATGCCCAGGTCGGCGAGGTCCAGACGGCCGGCGATTGGACGGTCGTGACCGGCGCGATCGAACTGCCGCAGGGCAAGCTCGAATTGCGGGACTCCTATCGCGTCGAGGGCAACTTGGTTCGCGGCGTTCGCCGGTTCACCTGGACGGGGAAGGGGCCTTTGCCGCAATGTACGTTGTCGGTGCGTTGGATCGCGCCCGGCGTGAAGAACGCCAAGCCCCTGCTGCCGGGCATCTGCTACTACGGCAATCCGATGGGCGCTCGCACGGGGGCCGGCGCGGTGGCTGTGCACACGGGCAAGCCCGGCGAGGAGTCCATCTACGAGGAACATCGCTACGCGGCGCCCTTTGCCAGCATCGAGTGGAACGAGGACGACGCCTGGCGCGGTGCGGCCATTCACACCGTGCCCTCGATGTTGATCGACGCGAACCGTCGCGATCAATGGTGGTCGCTGGGCCTTGTCTCGCGTGACGACGCCTGCGAATTGGTCGCGCTTTCCGGCCCCTGCGCCTCGAACGGCAGGCACAGCGTCGTGAAGGCCTTCCAGGGCAAGTTCATCGACTACCCCGACACGTGGATCGACCTGCGGCCGGGCACGATCATCGAGAAGACCTTCTTCCTCGAAGCCTATCCGGCTGCGAAACAGGGGTCGGGATTTCGCACCCCGTTGCATACGGCGATGGAGCTGAACCCACCGTGGAGTCTCGATGGCCTGCCCACCTACGGCGAGATCATCCGCGAGAAGTACCGCTTCGCCTGTTCGCGTTTTCGGGATCGGCCGCAGAACCCCGGCTTCCACATGTTCCCTGGCGATGGATCGGACTACGTGATGGGTTGGTGTGGGCAGGCCGCGGCGCCGGGATATGCGCTGCTCGCTCTGGCGAAGCGGTTGAACGACCCGAAGGCGCGGGACATGGCCGTGCGGTCGCTCAACTTCCTGACGACCGCGCCGTTCAACGAGAACGGCTTCCTGCTGCGCTACACGGCCGGATCGGGCAACTGGTCGGAACAGAACGCCGTCTCGCAGGGACAGGCGATGGAGAACTTCGCCCGCGCCATCCTGATCGCGCGCAAACAGGGCGGCATCGACACAAAGCCGTGGGAAGCCTTCCTGCAAAAGGCCTGCGAGGTCCACGCGAAGCGCATTCTCCAGGACGACTGGCGTCCCGGCTCGACCAACGAAGGGTTCTTCGTCTCGCCTTTGTGCAAAGGCTACTCGCTGTTCGGCAACGAGGACTTCAAGCGTGCCGCGATCAAGGCCGCCGAGCACTACGCCAAGCGGCACCTCGACATGACCGAACCCTACTGGGGCGGCACGCTCGACGCCCAGTGCGAGGACAAGGAAGGCGCGTGGGCCGGGTTTCAGGCGTTCCTGGCCGTCTATGAGATGACGAAGGAGCCACGCTACCTGGAGTGGGCCGAACACGCGATGGACGTGGCGATCACCTACACCGTGCTGTGGGACATCGACATGCCGCCGGGCCGGCTCCGCGACCACGACTTCAAGACGCGAGGCTGGACGATCGTCTCGGCCCAGAACCAGCACCTCGACGTCTTCGGCGTGATGTACACGCCCGAGATCTGGCGGATGGGCGGCTACCTTCATCGCGAGGACCTGAAGCGACTGGCCGCCGTGATGTACCGCAGTTGCGGGCAGATCATCGATCCCTTCGGCAGCCAAGGCGAGCAGATGCAGCACACCAACTTCATCCAGTCGGGCGACATGTCCGACACGTCCCGCGCCCGCGGCGGCTACGCCGAGCATTGGACCGTGTTCTGGATCACGGCCCACTTCCTCAACGCCGCCGCCCAGTTCGAGGAAATGGGAATCGACCTGGACCGCTGGGAAGCCAGACGCTGACCGTTGAGTGGCGTACCGGCCACAGGCCGCCTGCACCTTGTGCTGGGCTCCTGCCAGAATTGAACGGAGCATCCCCGCATTTCGGCAACGCGTGCGGCGTCTCCAACCCTCGTGGCACACAGGCATTACGGCGCACGGACGGAAATTTCGTACTTTTTCAAACTTACGCCTGGACAAACGACCATAGACTGTCTATGCTATGGAGTGAGCATGGCCCCGGCGGGACGGACGCCGGGCCGGCGGGTTGCCGACGACTGCGAAAGGGAGAGATCATGGCTGCACCGCGTTGTTACAACTGCCTGTATTCGTGCTGCGATCCTGAGAAATGGCTTCGGAGCCTGTCCGCGGGCGAGCCGCTGTTGCCTCGATGTGCAAACCATCCCCGCTGGCCCGGTCGGATGTACGATGTTCCGGGCACCGCCTGCCGGAACTACCGACCCAAACCGGTCCTGCCCGAGGGCGAAGCCGTCCGCCTGATCCCGCTCGGCGACGGCTTCTACGCCTACATCGACGCCGCCGACTACGAATGGCTCAGCCGGTATACGTGGCATCTGAACAACGGTTACGCCTCGCGGCGGGAGAAGGGACGAAGAATCTACATG
>Ga0116141_10005732_pt1 | contig 10358 bp, 6 predicted proteins | sample AD_UKC097_MetaG_FD_89744 | JGI IMG/M metagenome (GOLD analysis project Ga0116141, IMG submission 89744) | Active sludge microbial communities of municipal wastewater-treating anaerobic digesters from USA - AD_UKC097_MetaG | ecosystem: Engineered > Bioreactor > Anaerobic > Digestate | place: USA... | reverse complement strand
TTCGACGCCAAATTCGCTGATGATCACGGCGTATTTGTTTGTCTGAGACCAAACAAGCGCCGGCAGCACCAGAAACACGAATAATACCAACATTCTTTTCATAAATGCTTATTCCCTGTTTTCAACTGTCGAGACACTATCCTTTTCTCTTCAGGATTTCCAGTAGTCAGCAAGCATTATCTTCTTTCCGCTCCGGACCGCGTCCAATGCGGCCAAGGTCACCAGGGTGGTGTCAAACAAGCAGTCAGCAGATATCGGCATTGACCCGCCGGCCTCAACGGCCTGCACGAAGGCCTTCAATTGATTTTTCTGGCCCTTGTCCATACCGCCCTTCACGGTTTTCTTTTTGAGGCCGCTGAAGATGTGAAGGGATTCGAAATTGACCATTTGAAGCGTCATGCCCCCGCCGAACACTTCCAGAAACTCCTTGGGCACTTTGGGCGAACCCTGTGTCAGGTAGAGCAGGCTGGCCACGGAACCGTTGTCGTACTCCACAGTTGCGATGATGTTCTCGCGGTCGTCTGCTGAAGGACTGTCCGGCGACAGGGCCACTGCGGTCACAGACACCGGGCGCGCGCCGGTCAGGAATGCAAACACATCCAGAAAATGCCCCGCCTCACCCGCGAACCGCGTGCCTTCACTGCTGTCGGCATACCACGACTTGGCCTCGGTCTGCCCGGCATGCACGCGGTAGTTCAGGACAAGGGGTGTCTTGATCCTGCCGACTGCCTCCCGTATCGCGCAAATAATCGGCGAGAACCTGCGGTTGAATCCGACTTGAAGCCGATCATTGCCGGTCTCCGCAATGGCCCGACGAACCTCCTCGACTCCGCCCAAATCAATAGCCAAAGGCTTTTCGACAAATACAGCCTTCCCGGCACGCAGCGCCTGCGCAGTCAGTTTCGCATGGGAAGCGTGACGCGTGGCAATCAGCACGGCATTTGTTTCCGCATCATTGAGAACGGCGAAAACATCCGTTCCACTATTTTGGAATCCGAACTTGCGCGCGGCGTTCTGCGCCGTCAGGCTGGTAGTTGTAACAACCCGGCGCATCCCAACCGACGGGTTGCCGGCCAGATGGGGGAGAAGCATGCTGGAGGCATAATTTCCCGCCCCGATCACCCCCAGTTTTACCGGCGAAGCCTTCGCAGGTTTTGCCGGTGGAAGTGATGCGGGCTTATCGACCAGCGCATCATCATATTTGAAAACGAATCCCAGCCCATGAATCGTGCCGTCACCCACCTTCCCGAAAACCGCTTCCGCCTCGCTGAACGGATAGACATTGAAAATGATCGGATCAAGCTGCATGCGCCCGGAGGCAATCAGATCAAGGAAGGACTGCATGTTGCGGTTTTCAGTCCAGCGCACGTAGCCAATCGGATAATCCACACCTCGCTCCTCGTAGTTCGGGTCATAACGGCCCGGCCCATAAGAACGGGAAAAACGGACTTCCATTTCCTTCTCGTAGTAATCCTTCCACGGCAGATCGAGGTGCGTCTTGCCGATGTCTATAACCCGGCCGCGATCGCGTGAAAGTTCAACGGCCAGTTCGGCGGGCTGCTTGCTGTCGCCGGCGGCGCAGATGAAAACGGCATCGCAGCCAACACCGCGCGTGATTTGCCGCACGGCCGATTTCAAACCCGGATCATCCGGTTTGCAGGCATTCAACGCGCCAAGTTTGACAGCCAGTTCACAGCGCTCCGCAGAAAGATCAATGCCCAGTGTCCGCACGCCAGCGGCGGCCAGTATCTGAACCAGAATCTGCCCCAGAAGACCAAGGCCAATCACGCAGGCGGTCTCGCCCAGGCGCATTTCCCCCTGCCGGAAACCCTGCATGGCGATCGCGCCGATGGTGGAAAAGGCGGCATGCTCCATGCGCACGTCTTTCGGCACCGGCACCACCAGATTGCGGGGGATGAAATTGATTTCCGCATGATTGGCATATCCGGCCCCGGCACAGGCCACAGCCTGGCCCACGGTCAGGTCATTCACGCTCGCGCCCACGGCCGTCACCGTACCGGAAACGGAATAACCCAGCGGGGTGAGCGCATCCAGCTTGTTCATGACCTTGTCATACGTCGCACGCAAGCCCTGCTGCTGCACAGTCTGCATGACCTTTTTCACCTGGTCCGGCCGGGCCTTGGCCATTTCGAGATAGGACATCTTCCCCTCGCGCACCTTCATGCCCTCCGTGCCGATGGAAATCACGCTATAAGCCGTTTTGACCAGCACGCCACCGGGCTTAAGCGCGGGAGCGCTGACATTTTCAAGTTTTATGAAACCCGTTTTGTAATTCTGCGAGATCTGTTTCATATTGCCTCTCCGTTTCTGAACAAGGACGACCGAACGAATCTGAACTTTCCGGTTGGCGCGCGCTGGATTGCGGGCACATATTCAAACCGGATGCCGATCTCGTTTCCGAGGCGGCTGCGTGCCTCGCGCAGAATCGCCTTCTCATCGCCCTCTGCGTACATTTCCTTTTTCACAATTTTCAGAACCACTTCATGCCTGCTGTCCTGGCATATCTGCGCTTCCGCCACGTTCACGCTATCCTTGAAAAGATGATCCAGACGGCCAACCATCCGGCCATCCGGCGTCAGAATGTAATCTTCGACGCGTCCAAGCACCTTCTCAACCAAAACCCCACTGCGCCCGCAAGCAGGAGTCTGATTCTTTGACAGCGTCACGACATCACCAACTTCGTAACGAATCAGAGGGAACGCGGGATTTCCAAAACCCGTGCAAACGAGACGGCCGGTTTCGCCGGGTCCACAGGGCTTATCGTCATCGTTCAACACCTCAACATAGCTGTGCTCCAGTTTCAGATGCATCTCGCCGCACTCGCACTCCACAATGTTGGCGCATATTTCCGTGTTGCCGTACCAGTTGAAAACGCGGCAGCCGAAGACTTCGGAAATCAAGGCGCGCTGGAAATCCAGCAGCGTCTCGGAAAAGGTATAGACCGCCCGCGGCTTCACCGCGCAACCGCCCAGCTTCTGGGCGGCCAGCGCCAGCAGATAAATGGACGACGGATATCCTCCCAGCATCACGGGCCGGAACCTTTCCAGTTCGCGGATGTAGAGCGGAAGATTCTGTTCCGACATATGATAGGACGACATGAACAGATGATTGTTTGCATGATCATAAGTCCAGAACGGCGGCTTTTTCTGACCCGGGCCGGTCACAGGATGTCCCGCGCAAAAAGCAAACGGCCGACGATTCAACAAACTGACGCGCCCCCATGAATAATGAATCTGCTTGTAGGCATATTCACGTTGAAAACAGCTGTTAGCCATGGGGAACACCAGCGCCTGTCCGGTTGTGCCACTGGTGTGCACCATCCGATGGGGTATTTCCTTCAGTTCAGAATTGATGAACTCGCGCGGGCTGTTTTTTACAATGGATTTCGACAGCAAAGGCAGCCCGGAAAGATCTCCGGTCCTGGCCGCATCGACATATTCCGGCCGAGAAGCATAGTACGGAGTCGCGGGAACCATCTTCCGCAGAAACTGCGCGGTCTGCGCCTGCTGATAGGCAAGCAAAGAGTCGCGCGGCCAGTATTGGAGCTGAAGCAAAAGCGCGAGATTGCTCACAAAATCGTCGCCGTAGCGGGCACGGCGCTGCTGCATTCCGTACGCCGTGGCAATGGCATTCTTGATAAATGCCGGCGACGCGTTATACAGCCGCTGCCTGATTCCCGAACCGTAACTCATCCCAGCTCCACATGTCCCGCCCATCCAAAATGCGGACGAAAGTTCAGCAGTTTATCCTTTGGCCACGTTTTATAGTCTCCGGACCAGCAGGCCTCGCTGCTGACAACGGATATATCGCCAGCAGTCAGCGGAAGCTCGTGCGCATCAAACGCCCGCTTCACAAGGGGCAGTTTGTTTTCATCAAAGCCCATGATCCGGGCGCAGACGGCATCCACGGCCGCCGGATTCTCGCCGGCAATAATCAGGCCGGTCTCGCGCCGGTCGCCGGCCACGGGACCATTCCCCTCCATGGCGACAATGCCATCCACCACGGAAAGAAATCTTTTGGGCTCGCCGACAAACTTTCCGCCGGGTCTGCCGTAAAAAAGGATGCGGTTCAAATCGAGACACATTCTCCAGACCGTGTCGTTGCCGTGCCAGTTGCCTGACCGCACCACCTCCTCGGTGCCGCCGAAAATCCGGTAGGCCAGCTTTTTCAGGCGGCGGGCGGCCGCCTGCATGAGGCGGCTGTTGTTCATCAAATGCTTTTTGACGGCCAGCACCAGCGAGTTCTCGATCCGGGCGCGCGCACGCGCCTGGTCGAACTGGTCGCCGCCGGTTTCGGGTGCTCCGATGACATAATGCGGCAGACAGTTCTTGTTGGCGTTGATGCCCACTAGGCTTTTCAGATTCACCGTCAGGCCGCATTTTTTGTGCGTCTTCAGTTTTGGAATGTTGATGAACACATCCGCCGCCAGCGGGGAGTTTGAAACCTCATACTCGTGCTTCCCGCCGCTGTGATGACGGTTGGTTTCCGCCACATCGTAATAAGCGCCGTAGTATGTTTTCCCCGCCCGATCAAGTTCCGCAAACATGCTGTTCGCACCCAGATCAAAAAGCGACTTCCCGGCCGGATCGCCCTTCAGTTTGATGCGATCCGTATAGATGCCGTCTTTCTCAATCCAGTGCTCGTCGCGCAAATCAATCAGCTCAATCTCAAACTGTTTCTGCTCCGCGTAGAGTCTGCGGATTTCATTCAGTCCCATGCGCTCCGTGATGAGATCCCATTTTGAATCAGTCTGAGGTCCGTCGCCAATCTGGATGCGGCCGCGGCCCTGCAACGCAATGTACACATAATCCACGACCGCGCGGATCACGGAGCCATGCGTGATCACATAATCCCAGTCATCACGCAGAGCATGCTTGTGCGCGATCATGTTGGGCTTGATGAAAACGGTCTCGCCCGGGCTGATCAGCCAGCCCAGCGGATTCCAGCCGGCCGTGTTCCAGTGAGGCTGGTCGTATCCGAGCAGATGGAACGTCTCCCTCACGGACGCATAGACCGCGTTGGACAGCACTGCGCGCCCGCGCATCAGCAGTTCCGGATAAGACTCAGACGGATGATACGGCGGCTCAGCAGGATACCGGCAGTCAGGTTTATATGTCAGGCCGACTTGCATGTTCATGAAAGGAGTTTAGGCCACCGGAGCAACAGGTACGATTGTCCGTCTCTGTGACTCTGTGTGAGCTGTTCTGATTAAATCTCAGAAATGTTCCGAAAATCGTTAAAAAACGCAAAAATACGCTCAAAAATGGCCAAAAATCGTTAAAAATGGCTGTTTTTTGCCAAAAAACGCCCAAAAACGTGCTTTTTTGGCCAAAAATGGGCAAATGCCATCTCAGAGCTGTTTGGCGCGGTAAAACCCGGCTGCGCGGGCGGTGTTCGTGTCTGACAGAAATATTGACGGGGTTGAGGAGGTGATGGGCCCGCCTTCGGCCGCCCAGCCGCCCGTGATCAGATTGGAGCTGAATTCGAGCGAATAGACATAACTGCTCACTGCCCCGTCGAGTGCGTAGGTTATGCCGGTTGAGCCCACCGCAAGACCCCCGCCCGTCAGTACGCGCTCGTCGTATCCGATATCCGGCGCCGCGCCAAAAATGCGCGGATGGCCATCGCCATCCACGGTCGCCACAAGCCAGGTTCCTGTTGCCCCGGCGTCAATGCAGGGGGAATCCCAGGCCAGATGAAAATCACCGGTCAGCGCGCCTGCAAACTGCGGATCAAGCACAATGCTGTTGGAATCCATTCCGGTGGATGCCGTCCAGCTCCCGAGGCTGTTGAAGCCCAAATCCGGCGGAGTCACGCGATTCCACCCGAAGGCGAGAAGCCCGTTCGTTGTGAAATAGCAGTTGTGGTCAATGATATTATCCACCACATTGGATCCGTCATCCTCGCGCGTTGATATTTCGTTCGTGAGACTGAGGTAGATGATGTTATTAAAGAACCGGTTGCCGCGAAGCGGATAACTGTTGCCCAAAGCATCAAGACGGGTTGGCGCATAATATAAACTGACCGCATACCGGCCGCAATTTCCGGCAATGGTATTGTTGTAGACATGGTTGCTTTCGGCCGATGAAATATAAATGGCGCGTGCACCGTTGTTCACCAGCAGATTATTGTACACTCGGGCATTCTTGCTGATTTCAATCATGATGCCCTCCCGCCCGTTGTGGTGAACATAATTATGACAGGCCACAATATTGCTTTCCGACTTAATGCTGTCAAACCAGATTCCGGTTCCCCTGTTCCAGGCCACTTCGCAGTTGCTGACCGTTCCGTAGTAAGGAATAATTTTCAGGCCTGCGGTGCCCCAGCCCGTTATGAAATTGCGATAACCGTTGCTTACAATCAGGCAATCGGTATAGCTGCAATTGGCGTTCATTCCGCCGCCCCTGTCGCCATTGTTTGCAATCACACAACCTGCGGCTCTTGAATTAGAGCCCAGCGACAACCCGGTTAAATCACCCCATTGGATGTCGCAGCTTGACACAAGGGAATTGCCCCCGGAGAACACACAGGGCAGCCCACTGGTGTATGTGCAAGAGTTGGAGTGCCGGAATGTCAGGTTTTCGAGAACCAGCCAGCTCTCAGCCAAATTGTTTCCATTGAAAATATAGCGGTTGGTGCTGGCCTCCATGAAACTGCCGTTGGGATCTGAATTGTCGGCCAGCCAGACATACAGACAAAGCGTATTGGTATTGTAATAGAACGAACCCTGAGTCATATCCTCACGGTTGGTGCCCAAGGGAACGTAATATGTATTCATCGGCATCAAACCGATGTGCTGCAAGATTTCCCCGTCATCAAAAACCTGCTGCGGTTCGATTGGCCAGTTGGTTTTGCACCAGACAAAGTCCTGATCGAAATCCCAGCCGGTCACGACGCAGGAACCCTTCAGCACGGGCATCTCATTGTCATAAGCCTTGAATGTGATGGGGTTGCCCGGCAATCCGAAATTGGTGATGGTTATAAGCTCCCGATATGTTCCGCCGCGTATATAAATTGTGTCGCCCGGCTGCGACAGCCCCGAGGCTTTGCCGATGCCGCGGAAAGGAGCTGTAACCGTCAGCCCGTCATTGGTGTCATCATTCCCGCCGGTCGCGACATAATAATCGGTTCCGCCCGCAATCCGGCAGAGCAACAGCACCAGCAATCCGAATACCTTCTTCACTTGCATCCAGCCTTCCGGTAAGCCTCTTCCGTTTTTCCTGCCACATTCTCCCATGAATATACACCGGAAGCCTTTGCCGCGCCACTGATACCCATCTGCCTTGCGCGGGCCGGATTGCCAAGTACCCAGCAGATTTTGTCAGCGATATCTCCCGCCTCCTGCCGCACCAGCAGGCCGTTCTGCTCATTGTCAATCACACTGGAAACGGAGGGGATACTGCATCCAATGACGGGTTTTTCAAAACACCAGGCCTCGACATAAACAATTCCAAAACTTTCCTGCGTGGACGGCATGCAGAAAACCGCGCAGGCCGCCATGGCATCGGTCTTCTCCTGCGCGGAAACATCAGTAATCCGATGAACACGGGGATCGGGAGCAAACGGAATGAAGGATTTCTCAGAATCACCCACGGGAGTTCCCATAAAGACGAAATGAAGATCGGGAAAACGTTTCCACACCATCCGCATGGATTCCAAAACCTGACGATATCCTTTGTATTCGAAATGCTGGGCAAGAAAGAGAACGAATGGCCCATTTATCAAATGCCGCGCGCAAAATTCTTCCGGAAAGGCACGCTCTTCAAGAAATGGCCCGGAGCCTGTAATCGTGATACGATCCTCTTTCACCCCCAGTTCCAGAAGATGGCTCCTTTCCCCTTCAGAGAGTGCGATGACGACATCGGCCTGCTTGTAAATGCGGATATACTGCTGATGCCTCCATGTATTCCAGCGCGGATGGTGAACCGTTGTCAGCACAAAAGGAATGTTCCTTTTCCGCGCAAGATTTAACGAAGCCAGGCTCAAACCCTCGCGCCCGATGCGGATGTTGTGAACCAGATCAATGCCCTCCGCATACCGATGCAGATGCTTCCCGATCACGGCCGCAATGCCCGGAAGCGCCAGCGGCATCAATGGATAATATGCCGCAACAAATGGCGCCAGCCTGACTTTTTCGCCGAGTGAAAAACCAAGCCGGGCGACTTCAATCCCGTCTATCGCATACTGCCAGTCACGCGCAGGAGCGCGCAGGGTTGTGCCGAGCAGCCAGTCGGAGCGGTTTTCATCCCAATGGGTTACAACACGGACCTGATGTTTCTGCGCAAACATCTGAACGGTTTTGTGCAGCAGCGACTGCGCTCCGCCCCTGCATGGCGGATAGGTGGTGCTGGTGTAAAGGATGTTCATAACAATTCAGAGATCAGAAAAGCAAAAAGAATTTCTCGCACGGAGGCACAGAGACACGGAGATATGAATTCCTGTTGATCTTGTAAATCCTGTCTAAGGATGTATACAGATCTACTCATTCAGTTTTCCACCGGAAATCGGCTTTCCGGACAACGAAGGTTCTGCGCTCATCAGACCCCGGAATATAAAGCGCATATTCCAGGGGCCCGTTCTGAAAATACGCACCGCTCGCAATTTTTTCAAGCCGGCGCGCCAGGGTCAGCAGTTTCCGCATTTTCTGCGCCCATGCGGGGGCACGGCCGAGCAGGATCGCCGCCTCCCGAGCAGCCGTATCAGACGCACTGAGATTTTCCCCCGTCATGGTAAAGGCAGACAGATAGCGCGAAGTCACACCCGCCCGGTATCCGGCATTCAGCAGTCGAACGACGAAGTCGGAATCGCCATTGGCCCGGAACGACGTGTCAAACCGGAAACCGTCATCCAGAATTCTCCGGCGAAGAAACATCGCGCAGCTCAGCACATACAGATGATCCGTCTGAAAATAGACCGCCCGGGGGCGATAGGCCTTCCGGTACGAAATCAGCGAACCGTCCGGTCGTATCAGCAACGCACTCCCGAACAGCATATCTACCTCCGGATGGCCCCCGAAATAGTCCTCCACATAAGCCAGCGTTCCGGGAAGATACTGTTCGTCGCAGTTCAGATAGGAGGCGATCTGACCGCGGGTGCGGTCAAATCCCTTGTTCACAGCATCGTACATGCCCTCATCTTTTTCGCTGACGCAGCGGAGAGTTTCGCGGAGTGAAAGCCATTCAGCAGTGCCATCCGTCGAACCTCCGTCCATAATCAGGTGTTCATATTCCACCCCTGCCTGATCCGCGACAGAGGCCAAGCAAAGGCGCAAGTAGTTCAGCATGTTGAAACTTGGTGTAACCACGGAAATCATGGAAACGCCTTCAGTGATACAGACGGATATAACCCCTTTGCGCGGAGGCCTTAACCGGAAGGACATCACCCGCCTCCTCATTGCTGGGCAGGTTCTTGTCCGTGCGAACAAGTCCTTCAAGCAGGAATGTCCAGAAAAAGAACAGTTCAAAGGATGAAGTGGCTCCGCCATGCACAAAAAAGAACATGATCGTGAAAGCCGCGAAGCCCGAATAGAGCACCAGATAAGTATGGTGCAAACTTAGATCTTTCCATTTGCCCTTCGCCGTCCGGTAGTACCTGGCATTCCCAAACAGAAGAAACATTACAGCAAAAGCGGTTCCGGGAAACCCCATTAGAATCAGGAGGCTTAGCGGGCCGCTGTGGAAATTTCGCGTTATAATATAATCTTCATAGGACAGCTTCTCCTGTCGATAGGCGGGAATGACATCCGCGGCCGTAAAGGCAAAGCCTTTCCCCAGCCAGAAATAGTCAGGGATTTCCCGTAAAAGCCTTCTCCACAACTCGATTCGCCAGGTGGTGGTGGCATCCGCAGAAGCTCTTGCCTCCAGATTAACGTTCGCAAAAGGGATGACCGTAACCGCGCGCTGATAATTCAGGGGCAGATAGGTGGCAAAAAGCGAAATAAACAGAATTCCCGCCGCCAGCAGCACGGTGTAGCGGTTCACAAATCTTCGCCATCCAAGACGGAAATCGGACGAATAGTAAAACACCAGTGTCGCGACAATAAAAACAACCGCGATACGATGCCCGGAGACACCGGCGAGGACCAGCGCAAATATCAGCGTTCCAAGTTTCACCATTTTCTGCAGGAGCGTTTTCCGCGGGAGCAGCAGGAATAACAGGCAGAACATATAACCTGTTGTCTGCGCCGGCTGAAGCCGTATCAGTTCTTCATTGGCTTCCATCCCCTGCAGAAGCTGAACCGCGCCGTAGTCGGGCTTAATGAATGCATAATGCCACCAAATCGCACCGCCGCTTTTTGCATAGATCAACTGTCCTATAGGCGGCAGAAGCGAGAGCAG
>Ga0116141_10005730_pt1 | contig 10359 bp, 5 predicted proteins | sample AD_UKC097_MetaG_FD_89744 | JGI IMG/M metagenome (GOLD analysis project Ga0116141, IMG submission 89744) | Active sludge microbial communities of municipal wastewater-treating anaerobic digesters from USA - AD_UKC097_MetaG | ecosystem: Engineered > Bioreactor > Anaerobic > Digestate | place: USA... | reverse complement strand
GGCCGTGGCCGCCAGCGGGGGCGGCCATCCCCGAGCGGCGCCCACGCGCCGCGAGGGTCCAGCGCAGCGGCGCGCAGCGCCGCGGCTAAAGGCTGCTAGAAAAGCCACGGCCGCGGGGGAAAAGGGAAGGCCGGGCGCATGGGGGGAAGCGCGGCCAAAGGGGGGCAAGGCCGCGCAAAGGGGGGAAAGATTATGGGCTTTTACTTCTGCAATCGCTTGGCATACTCGGGGTCATAGTGAGTTCGGACAGCAACCGCTATCCGGCTCCACTTCCATAAAAACACGTCGTTGTCGTCCCCCAAGGGATACGTTTGGGCATCTTTCTTGTGACAAGGTTTGTGATGATCTGGAATCAGGCACTGGGCTGGGGCTTGGGGGTGGCGATGGGCATAGCGCTGCTGGCCGGTTGCGGGGGGGGGGACGGCGATGACGGGCCGGCCCTCCTCGATCTGGCCGGAAGCTGGTCGGGGCGATACGTAAGCCCCAGCCTGAATCGAAACGTCAATGCCACCATCACCCAGGACCGGGATGCCTTGACGATCGAAACCACTTTGGAGGGGGTGGGACACTCGTTCGCCGGCACCATCGATACCAACAACCAGATTGCGGTGACCGACAACTATGACGGGGAGACGTGGACATCCTACGGTCCGGTCAGTACCAACGCATTCCTGATCCGCGACTTTCTGTATGATCCCGTTGAGGGCACGAACTCGCCCGACCAGGGCATCTACTTCAACCGCTAGGCGGTGAGCTGTCCGGGGCAGCGCCCGGCCGGGCTATGGCGCACCGGGCTGGCCGACGGAATAGATCCGGAACAGGCATGCGGGGTCGGGGGTGAAGGTGATGGTGTTGTTGGAAATCGTGTAGTCGCTGGCGGGCAGGAGGGCCCAGTTCCAGCCGCCGCCCAAGAGGGTATCAGCAACCCACACGTTGCTTTCGGTCCCGGCGACGTTATTCACGGTGGCTTCAAATCCGGTGGGCGCAAGCGCGAACGACTGGATTTCCCGCCGATCGGATGGGGCGCGGGTGACGGCGACTTCGGCGGAATAGGTCAGGACGGGCAGGGGGGCGCCGGTAATGGACAGATCGCCGATGTAGAAACGGCGTTCGAATCCCGTACCGGCGTTCCAGTTCCAGAAGCGGATGCGGGAGATCAGCAGTTCGGACTTTTCGGCCAGCTCGCCTTCGAATGCCTGCCCATTAATGGTGAAGCGATAGGTCAGTTCGGTCAGTATTTCCAGCGTGCAGGTCTTGGCGTTGGTCCCCCACGGGATGCCGGTGTTGCGCCATTCGAGGCCGTTGATGACATAATTCGTGTCGCCGCCATTGAAGAGGATTTCCGTGAGGCGCTGGTCGAAGCGATTTTGGAAGGCCACGCCGATGGAGCTGTTGCTCCGGCCGCCGTCGATGCCGCCGTTTTCAAAGACAAAGGAAACCTTGTCGCCGGGCACAAGGGGGGCGGCGAACGGGCGGATGGCCTGCACGAAACCACCATTGCTGGCTTGCAGGGCCCAGGCATGGGTGCCAAAACTGCATTCCGAGTTGGAAACCGCCAGCAGAGCGGTCGCGCCGCCACTGATGAGCCAGGGCTGGAATCCGGCCCCGCCGTTGGAGTCGTCATCCCAGGTGACGGGGATGGCGTAAACGGCATTGGTGGGTGAATCCCAGGCGCCATGGTTGGCATTGTGGGAGGAATTGGTGCCCGACACGCGGATGAGATTCAGTCCCTCGGCCAGCGGCACGGCCGGGATGGACCAGTTGGTGGCATAGGCAACGGATCCGGCAGCGCCGTTGTGCTGGTTGGTCCAGCGCAAGTGGCCGGCCAACAGGTTGGCGGTGCCTTGCAACGGCAGGCTGATGACGGGATTGGATACCGAAATCAGCGGGGCGGGATTGGTGATGACAAGCGAGGGCTCGTTCGCCCGCAGGCAGTTCTGCACCAGGGCATGCCAGTCGGCGTAGTTGTTGTTGTCCCAAATGCGGTCGTCATCGGTCGGGCCGGTCTGGGTGAAGAAGACGAAATCAACCTGCCAGGTGTCTTCCGGAATGGGATATGTGATCTGCCACTCGTTGTCGCCGGTCTGGGTCAGGGGCCATTGGGAGACATCCTTCCAGATGTTGTGGCCGACATGGAGGAAGACGTTGGTGGCGCCCATCAGCGGTCCGCCGTTGGGCCGGTAGGTGATCTCGAGCGGGATGCAGCCGGAGGGCGCGTGCGGTTCCCAGACGACCTCGGCGGGCAGATCGCCGCAGTTGAGTACCGGAATCACCCAGTTGAGGCCTTCGTTGTTGTCCCAGGCCTCGGCGCCATCCGTGAAGGACAGGTTCAATTCATAGGTGAGTTCGGGAATGACATAGTCGAGGGTCCAGTTGCCGTTGGTGGCGGCCATCGGGAGGTTGGACGGGTTCTGCCAGTTGTTGCGCCCGAGGAAAGCGAACACATTGGAGGCGGTGGCGAGGGGACCATCGGCCGGATCGTAGAGAATTTGCACGGAAGACCCGCAGCCGTCGGGCACGGGCGGCACAAAGATGGCTGCGGAATCCTGCGGCAGGGGGGTCTTGGAATAGATCTGCATGGAATAGGCGCCCAGGTCCAGGCTGGCGGTGGGGGTGGCGACCACGGGGCCGTTCACCACCGGGCCCACGTTGCCGAATTCGGAGTCGTAGGTTTGCAGGTCCGAGTTGTAGAGACAGAACCACGTGCCGGCTGAGGGAAACTCCATGGTGTAGTCAGTCCGGGCGGTGGCGGAACAGTTGAGGGCGATCACGACGTCATCCACCTGTCCGCCCTGGTCCCAACGAATGGCGCCGACCACCTTCTGGGTGTTGTTGATGTGGTGCACATTCACGTTGCCCGGCTGCTTGAGGCCGGCGGTATTGCCATGGACGTTCCGGCGAAGACGAATCAAATCGCCGTAGGCCTTGACGATGCCGGCGTAGGTGTTGGTACGGCCCCAGCGCAGCGCCTGATTGTTCGAGAAGGTGTACCACTCGTGCATTTCGGAGCCGGCGAAGATCATGGGGATGCCCGACGACACCAGGACAATCATGTTGCCCAGAAGCGCGCGTTTTTTGGCCCAGTAGCCCTCGGGGTTGCCGTTATCGATGTCGTAGGGCAGGCGGTGCTTGTTGTTCAAGTCTCCGCAGGTGTCGTGGCTTTCCACGTAAACCACGCGATTCAGCACCCCATTGGTCAAGTGAAAGGCCAGGGTGTCCATGTTGCGGTCGGAATCGCTGGCGGCGGCGGCCAGCCAGCGGATGTTGTTGAGGAAGCCGTGATCCCACTCGGCCTCGAAATTGACGGGGCTGTCGAAGGCGTGGTCTTCGGCAATGCGGATGACGTCGGGATGATTCGCCGCCAGCCAGTCGTTGACCTGGGCGAGCATGGTGCTGCCGGCTTGGTTCCAGGCGTTGCTGGCGGAGAAATGCCGGATGTTGTAGACCGAGTCCCAGCGGAAGCCGTCGATGTGATATTCCTCCACGAACATCCGGATCTGGCCATGGATGTAATCCTTCACTTCCTGCCGGCCGAAATCGGGCCGGGTGTCACCCCACATGGTGGAGGCTTTCCACTTCTCGTTGTAGAAGTAGATGCCGCCCAGGCCGTTCTGCGACCAGCCATCGTATTGCCACAACTGCAGGTCGGTCGGGCCATAGTGATTGTGCACGACGTCCATCAGGACGGCGATGCCGTTCTCATGGCAGGCCTTGACGAAGCGCTTGAGGCCGTCCGGGCCGCCGAACGAGGATTCCACGGCATAGGGATCGGAGGGATTGTAGCCCCAGGAAAAATCGCCCGGAAATTCCATCACCGGCATCAACTGTACGGCAGAGACGCCCAGGGTCTTGAGGTGGGGGATTTTTTCGATGCATTCGTCGAAGGTGGACGGCAACCAGTCCTCTCCGTTGAACGTGCCCACATGCATTTCATAGATGACCAGATCATTGCGCAAAATGGCGTTGAAATTGGTTCCCGAGCCCCAATTAAAGGCCTGTGGATCGTAGATGATGGAGTTGCCGTTGGAATTGACAACGCGCTTGCCGCGGGGGTCCTTTTTCCAGTTGCCGTTGATTTCAAACTTGTAGTTGTCGCCGACGCGGGCGCGAGAGCTGTCCACCGACCACAGCCCACCGGTCGCCTCCTTGACCAGTGGTGTGGAGCCCCAGCCGTTGAAACTGCCGTGGACGCTGACGGCAGTGGCATTCGGCGCCCAGGTCCGGAATGTCACGCCGGTCCCGCCGGCATCGGCATACGGGATTGCCCCCATGCCGGGCCGGGCCGATTGGGCAACGGCTGTTCCCGCCAGGCAAAGACAAAGAAAGACATACGGGAGAAAAAGGCGAATGCTCATTCGTATAACATAGTGCTCATATTGCCAACCTGCAACGCCGAAAACCTGCGCCAAAACGGGGGAATGCATCGGCAATTCGGTTCAAGCCTGACTGGAATCGGCCATGGATTCAGCCATTGGCATCCCGAACTTGCCAATGGCCCCCGGCATGATCCCGCGCGCGAAGAGGTCGGTCGACAACCAAACAAGGAGAATGAAAAAATCAGAATCGGCTCAATCGGCAGATGAAATGGATTATTTCAATGTTTATAAACATTGGAACTGTATCAATGTTTATAAATATTGAAACAAACAGCTTAAATGGTGTGGAGAACCATTTGCCGCGGCGACAGGGGCGGGGCCTCACCTCAGGCGGCACGGACGGCCAATGGATGTCACGCCCGGTTGATCGGGGTAATCCGGCCTCATCCCGATGCGATATCTCTCGTTTCGACCCCGGCGCGCGAGCACAAGCTCAAATGACGGTCTGCCGGGACCGCATGAGTCTGCCCTTGATTCCCGTTAGGGGTGCCACTCGGCCGGTAGGGGCACGAATACATAGGGAAAGGGGTCGAGGACTTCTTCCACAAAGTCTGTGACGGGCCGTGGCTCGGACGGTTCTCTTTCCGCCGGGGATTCGATTTCCGGCGCATAGGGCGCCTTGGTCAGCGTGGCGCCAGGCGGGCGCGATTTGGAAAAAACCAGCATCGAAAGACGGCTCATGTCGAGCGGCAAGGTGGTCTGGCCCGCCGGGAGGTTGTATCCCGTTCCGGGCCGGGGCCCGAGGTTGTCGAAATCCTTGGCATAAGCTGCCAGTCCGGAATTGAAGTGGCAAAACCATGCACCGGTGGACGGAAACCGGACGCCGTGTTGCTTCAGTGGATTGGGGGAGAAGGTGATCACCACAACCGTGGCATGGTCGCGCGGGGTGTTGCGGATCCGGCGGCTGTAGGCCAGTACCTTGGCATCATCGTCCAAATGGATCACGCGCAATTCCTCACCCTGCAGGCCGGGGGTATGGCCCTTGAGGTTGCGTCGCAGGTGGATCAAATCCCGGGTGGCCTGCACGATGCCTGCATGGGTCTTGAGTGCGCGCGTCCACGGCACGGGGATGTTGTCGCTGAAGTCCGCCGTATCGTGCATCTCGAATCCCTGCAACATCATGGGAAAACCCGGAACGGTCATGACGATGCCGTTGGCCAGCAGGGACAATGCCCGGGCGCGCAGGCTGTTGGGATCGGACGGATCAATATACACCGGCAGCCGGTGATGCCGGTTCAGGTCGCCGGCGGAATCATGGCACTCGGCAAAATTAACCCAGGTGAACCCGTCTAGGCGCTCCAGTTCGGTCGCAAAACCCGACAGTTCGCGCAGGGTGTCCGCCGACCGGATGAATTCGGAAAGCTCGGCCTGAAAGCCTGAGTTCCATTGCGCGTCGAACCCGACGCCGCCGCCGTCAAAGGCGTGGTCTTCCGCAATCCGCAGGGCGGCGGGCCGGTTTTTACGCATCCAGGCGTTGGCCTCGGACAGCAGGCGGTCGCCATCGGCGTTGGATCGTTGGCCGTTTTGGGTGTACCGGATGTTATGCACGGAATCCCAGCGGAAGCCGTCCACCCGGTATTCATCCAAAAACATCTTGACCGAATCGAGAATGAAGGTTCGCACTTCCTCCCTGCTGAAATCGGGGCGCGGGCCCCATTCCGTCAGGGCGCGTTCTTCGTCGCGGTAGAAATAGATGCCGCCGTCGGATTCCGACAGGCGCTGGTCGAACTGCCAGACCGCAATCTTGTCCGGGCCGTAGTGGTTGTGAACGATGTCTAGCAGGACGGCGATGCCGTTGGTGTGGCAGGCCTTGATGAAGTCCCTGAATCCAGTCGATCCGCCATAAGAAGACTCGACCGCGAAGAGGTCGCTGGGATTGTAGCCCCATGAACGCGAACCGGGGAATTCGTTCACGGGCATGAGCTGGATGCAGTTAATACCCAGTGCCTTGAGGTAGGGGATCCGCTTGCGGGCCAGTTCAAAAGGGGACCCTTGGCCTGGAATCCCGGCCGCGAATGTGCTCAGATGCATTTCGTACATCACGAGGTCTTCCTTTGGCGGCATGGTCCAGTTGGCGGCCGGGCCCCAGGCGTAGGTCCGGGAATCGACAATCACGCCTTTGTTGTCGTCCACGTCCACGGCGCGGGCCCGAGGGTCGCGGCGGAGCAGGCCTTCCATTTCATACCGGTAGGCGTCCCCGGGGCGGGCCCGGCGGCTTTCCAGCACCCAGTGGCCCGGACGGTTTGGTTCGGGTTGGAGGAAATCGGCATGCCAGCCATTGAAATCGCCAGCCACCCCGACTTTGGTGGCGTTTGGCGCCCAGACACGGAAAACAACGGATCGCGCGGCCCCTTGGCCTTGTACTGTGGCACCCAGGGGCGCGTCCGCAACCTGGGCGACGGCCAGGTCCGCCGCCAGCAACGCCGCCATTACCAGCAGCATAAAGCAGCGCCTCCGGCGCTGCGCGGCCGCCAGGCGAATGGTCGCGTGGGCACTCATGGTTTCAGGTCAAGAATAGCCGAGCACGGTTCCATCGGCAAGAACGGATGCCGTGCCGGCACGCCTGGTGGTCATCCGAGCGGTTCCGTCATGTACATCATCGGACGTCAACGGCGTCTCGGCAAAACCATGCGGCCCCCATGGATGATGTGTTTCTGTCTCCGCCATGGTCCATCCGCTTTGCTTTGGATGTTTGCCATCTGGTATTTTGACGAATTCTTTCCGCAGCCATGAATCGTTGTTGGCTCAGGCCTCTTTTTCACCCTCGGCGCAGATAATGTTTAATTAAACATAGTCATAATAGGCGGTTTATCATCGGAATACACGATATATTACTATTTCATGTTTAATTAATCATGACCATTCCCAAGGGGGCGCCGATCGGTTATCGGCGGCAGAAGCGATAGGCTGCGCGCAGGGCATCGGGTTGGCATTCTGGAAGGGGGCATCGGCGCTTCGGACCAAGAATTCAGCCTATCGGGGCGCACTGGCGAATCACCGCCTCGGTTATTCCGACCGATGGCGCCCAAGGATCAACGCTTGTCATCGTCGCATACGGACCGAAGACATTTGTCCGAAGACTTTTCCCTGCGTTCTGGGGATTTCTCCCCTACGCAGGTTAACGGCCCTGCGAGATTATTTCTTTCCGCATTGGCATGATACGTCCATGGCAACGACGTCGTTGCTTGCCGCTTCGGAGTGGATGTGATATGAATAGGTATTCCTTATAAAGACACATCGGCGTCGGCCGAGGCTTGGGAGCCACACATGGAACAGCGCCGGGACCTGAATGCCCTGCGCAGGCAGGCTGAACAGGGCGATTTTGAGGCTCAATACGAGTGGGGCCGATGCCTTGCGTACGGCAAAGGCGTGGCCAAGGACGCCGGGGCCGCGGCGGAATGGTTCCGGCTTGCCGCTGCGGGCTGCCGCGCAGCGGCTGAACAGGGCGAGGCCCGCGCGCTGCTCCAGTTGGGATTCATGTATGAATACGGCCACGGCGTGGCGACGAGCGCGGAGCTGGCTGTGCAATACTATCGCCGGGCGGCGGAACAGAGGGACGCCCGGGCCCAGTACCGCCTGGGACACATGTACGAGTATGGCAAGGGGGTGGCATCTGATTTCGGAGAGGCCGCACGCTGGTATTCTCTGGCAAGCGCAGGCGGCGATCCCGATGCGCGAGTCAAGATCGAAGAAGTCCGGCAATGGGAGCGCGCCTCCGACCTTGCGGCCAAGGGCCATCGCGTTGCCCAGTACCAGATGGGGCGCATGTACGAATATGGCCTCGGCGTGACCCGGGATTTGGAGCAAGCAGCCAAATGGTACCGCCTGGCGGCGGAACAGGACAGCATGGCCGCGCAGTTCAAGATGGGGCGTCTGTATGAAGCCGGCCTCGGCGTGGCCAAGGATGAGACGGAAGCCGCGCGCCAGTATGGTCTCGCAGCGGAACAATGCCGAAAGGCTGCCACCCAGGGCGATCCCCAGGCGCAATATCAGCTGGGCCGGATGTACGAAAGCGGTCTCGGTGTGGCGGCGGACTCCACCGAGGCGCTCAAATGGTTCCGGGCCGCCGCGCTGAAGGGCGCTGCCCACGCCCAGTATAAGGTGGGGCGCATGTACGAGGAAGGTATCGGCGTGGCCAAGGATGTCTCGGAGGCGGTCAAATGGTACCGCATGGCCTTGCGCTTTAGACCATTCTCCACCTACAGCAATGCTCCGCCGTTGTAGGGCAACATTGGGATTTGGTAGAGGCGGAGGGGCTCGAACCCACGACCCACTGATTAAGAGTCAGTTGCTCTTCCAACTGAGCTACGCCTCCATCTGAAAAGCGTCGGCATCCTACCCCACACCGCCGCGGATTCAAGTCTTTTTTGCGCGCTTTTTTTCGCGGATCTGCAGGTCGGGATGCGTGGAGGACACGACGCTGTCCGCCGGCACGCTTTCCATGAGGAACACGTTGGAGCCGACGACGGAGCGCGCGCCGATCACCGTCTCGCCGCCGAGGATCGTGGCGTGGGCGTAGACGATGACGTCGTCGCGCACGGTGGGGTGGCGCTTGACGTGCTTGACGGGCATGCCGTCGGCGCCCAGCGCGAACGACCGCGCGCCGAGCGTGACGCCCTGGTACAGCTTGACGTGGTCGCCGATCTCGGTGGTCTCGCCGATGACGACGCCGGTGGCGTGGTCGATGAAAAACGCGCGGCCGATGCGCGCGCCGGGATGGATGTCCGTGCCCGTCTTGGTGTGGATCCACTCGCTCATGATGCGGGGGATGATGGGGACGTTCAGCTTGTAGAGCTCGTGGGCGAGGCGGTGCGCGGCGATGGCCAGCAGTCCGGGATAGGACAGGAGCACTTCCGCGAACGTCAGCGCGGCCGGATCGCCGTCGTAGGCCGCCTGCACGTCGGCCACGAGCAGCCGGCGCACGCCCGGCAGCGTGTCGAGGAACGCCTGCAGGATGCGGTCGGTTTCGCGGTCGAGGTTGTCGATCTTGGGCGGGCGGGCGCCTTCGACGCGCGCGGCCTCGCCGATCCAGCGGTAGGGCAGGGCGCGGCGGATTTCCCGGCGCAGCAGGCGCCAGGCTTCGCTCAGCCGGCGGACCAAAAACACGCCCAGCTCCGCGCCGTCCACCGGCGTGGCGCTGATCTTGCCGGGAAACATCACGTCCAGCAGCACGCGCAGCGCGTCCACCACGTTCTTCGGCGCGGGACTGTGCGTCAACAGGCCGTCCGGCGCGTCCGTGGCTTCCAGGTTGAACAGCCCGGCCAGCGCGTTGGCCGTCTTGCAGATTTCGGCTTCCGGCGCCCCCGCCGTGCAGCGGGGCGCGGGTTTCGCAGGGGTTTTCTTCATATCATATCAGTCAAAATCAATTTCAGCGCTTTTTGACTCACTGCCAGAAGTGACCGTAATCGTGGCGGAGTCCGTGGCCGCACCCGATGTTCGCTTGTAAACGGCCGAATCACCTGAGCTGGTGATGGTCCCAAAAGCGGCGTTCGTAGGCCAAGAATAACTGCCGGTTCCGTATTTGGCTTTAAGTTGGGACGATTCGTTCAGGGCAAGGGAGGTTGGACTGGCAGTGAGGGTCAGGGCGTTTGTTGTGATCGGGCTATTGGTGGCGACGGGGGAGACGGCGGCCGTGCCGAAGATGCTGCCGGCGAAGCCCGGCTCGATCCAGGAGGCATCCAGGGTCGATTGCTGGTCGGCGTAGCTGAGCGTGCCGGCGATGTCCACGGACACGCCGGCGGTGGTGCGGCCCTGGAGACCGAAGCTGGCGACGGCGCCGTTTTGGGCGGAAATGCTGCCGGCCCAGGTCATGCCGGCGTTGTCGTAGCCTTCCAGCACGCTGCCGTACTGCAGCAGCCGCAGCCAAATCAGCTTGACGCCGCTCTGCCGGTTGGCCGGAAACACCAGCGCGCCGTAGCCGTTGGTGCTGCCTTCCTCGGTGTTCATGTAGAGCCCCGCGTAGCTGTAGATGTTGCCTTCGTTG
>Ga0116141_10005725_pt1 | contig 10368 bp, 6 predicted proteins | sample AD_UKC097_MetaG_FD_89744 | JGI IMG/M metagenome (GOLD analysis project Ga0116141, IMG submission 89744) | Active sludge microbial communities of municipal wastewater-treating anaerobic digesters from USA - AD_UKC097_MetaG | ecosystem: Engineered > Bioreactor > Anaerobic > Digestate | place: USA... | reverse complement strand
GCCTGGTTCTTGAGCTCTTCGAGCTTTTTGGTCAGCGCCTTGGAGCCGCCCTTGCCGTCATCGTCGTCGGCTTCGTCGAACTCGTCGAAATCCTCTTCGGCCACGTAATCGTCGGCCTCGTTCAGGTTGGTGAAACCGTCCACCACCGAAGAAATGACCACCTTGCCTTCGCGGATCTCGTTGGCCATTTCCAGGATGGCGGCGATGGTGGCCGGCGACGCGCTGATGGCCTCCATCATGTCCATCAGGCCGCCCTCGATGCGCTTGGCGATCTCGATCTCGCCTTCGCGCGTGAGCAGTTCCACCGTGCCCATCTCGCGCATGTACATGCGAACCGGGTCGGTCGTGCGACCGAATTCGCTATCCACGGTGGACAGCGCGGCCTCGGCGGCTTCCTCGGCCTCCTCCTCGGTGGATCCGGTCGGCGCGTTGTCGGTGATGATCAGCGACTCCGCGTCCGGCGTCTGTTCGTACACCGCCACGCCCAGGTCGTTCAGGGTGGCGATGACGGCTTCAAGCGTTTCGGCATCGATCAGCTTGTCGGGCAGGTGATCGGAGATTTCGCCGTGGGTCAGGTAGCCGCGCGTCTTGCCAAGCTTGATCAGGGCTTTCAGGCGCTGGCGGCGTTTGGCCATGTCTTCTTCGGACAGGACGGCCTCGTCCAGCCCGAATTCCTTCATCAGCGCGCGCTCTTTGGCCTTGCTGATCTTCATGCGCAGCGGCTTGGCCTTTTCGGTGGCCTCCGGCACCGGTTCACCGGCGAGGTCGGCCTCGATGTCGTTCATGTCGAGTTCATCGGCCGATGCGGCGCCGACGGCAGCCTTGGGCTTGGGCCCGCGCTTGGCGCCGGTGCCGGGCTTTGCATCGGCGCCGGCTTTGGGCGGACGCCCCGGTTTCTTCTTGACGACCTCGGCCGGCTCGATGGCGACCGCAATGGGGGTGGACTTCTTGGTTTCTTTCACCGCCGCCTTGGCGGGCGCTTTTTCCGCGGTCCGGGCAGTTGGCTTGGGCGCCGTCTTGGGCGCGGTTTTTGTTTCAGTCTTGGCAGTGGTTTTCGATGCGGGCACGGGTCGGGCTTTCGGTTCGGCCTTTGCTGCCGGTTTTACGGGTTTGGCCGTGGCCTTGGGGGCACTGGCAGCGCGGGCCTTGGCAGGTGTTTTCGCGGCCGGGGCAGCGGCGGGCGTGACGGGCTTCTTGGACTTTTGAGCGGGCATGAAACACCTCAGAACATCAAAACGGACAAGTGGACGATCAGCGCCTCGGCATCCCGGCGCGGTTGACAGAGGCCCGGACGGGCCGGACCTCGAAGGCAAGGGGGTGGGCGAACATTTGGGGTGCAGTCCTTGCGGCAGGGTGGCCGGTCGTGCGCGCTGTGGCATCGGTGGGCCGGGTCCGGAGGTGCTGCTGTCGCTCTTGCCGATAGCAAACTTTCAATTATACCTGGAGCGTGTAGTTTCAAGACCTGCTCAGGCTGGCCTTGAGCTCAATCTGCCGCGCGTTCAGGGCCTGGAAGCGCTCCCTGGCGTCGGCATCTTTGGACGCCAGCGCCGCCATCTGATTTTTCATGGCCTCCACCTGGTCGAGGTGCATGCGGGTAATGACGTCCCATAGTTCGCGCCGCGTTTCTCCGGGATCGTCCGGACTCGCCGCATTGGGGGCGACGGACAGTGTGTTGTTCATCAGCCGCAGGGCCAGCGCCTCGAACTCTCGGCCGGCCATTTCGTCGCGCAGCGCGCCCCAGGCCAGTGCGCCATGGTCGTGGAACTGGTGGTCGAGCCAGGCGAACAGCGGTCCGTGCGGCGACGGCAGGGCGCACAGCATTTCGTGGTCTTCGTGCGACAAGCCATCCCACAGGTCCATGCGGGCCAGCAGCAGGCGCGCGGCGTGGTCCGCCCGGCTGGCCGGCTGCGCGCGACCGGCGGGGCGGACCGTGGAATTGGCATTCCGAGTCGACCTTTGCCATTCCCCAGCTCCAAATGGTCTTCTGTTGCTATCGTCTTGATACTTCGATGTCGGACTACCCGAAGCAGATGAGGCAGCAGGCCGGTCGGTCCAGACCTCGGCCAGTTCACGCGCAGTGAGTTGCACCAATGCGGCCAGTTCGCCGAGCAACTGGCGTTTGAGGGCCCCCTCGGGCAGCGCGCTCCACAGCGGTCTGGCGTTGCTGGCCAGACGCGCACGGCCCTCGGCGCTGGTCAGGTCGCAGCCCTCGCCGGCGGCCTCGACCAGGAAGCGCGACAAGGGTGTGGCCTCACCCACGCAACGGGCAAACGCGTCGGCGCCGAAATCGCGGATGTAGCTGTCGGGGTCGTGCTCGGGCGGCAGGAACAGGAACTTCACCGTGCGCACGTCGCTGGCGTGGGGCAGGGCGCCGTCGAGCGCCTTGCGTGCCGCGCGGCGACCAGCGGCGTCACCGTCGAAGGCAAACACCACGCTGTCGGTGAAGCGGAACAGCTTTTGCACATGTTCGGGGGTGCAGGCCGTGCCCAGCGTGGCCACGGCGTTCGGAAAACCCAGCTGCGCCAGCGCCACCACGTCCATGTAGCCTTCGGTCACCAGCACATAACCGGCTTCGCGCAGCGCCTGGCGAGCCTCGAACAGGCCATACAGTTCGCGCCCCTTGTGGAACACCGGGGTTTCGGGCGAATTCAGGTACTTCGGCTTCTCGTCGCCCAGCACCCTGCCGCCGAAACCGATGCACTCGCCCTTGACGTTGCGGATCGGAAACATGATGCGGTCGCGGAAGCGGTCGTAACGCCGTGCCTCGCCGCCGTCCTCGGTGTTCACGATCACCAGTCCGGATTCGGCCAGCAGCGGGTCCTCATAGGCCGGAAAAACGCTGGCCAGGCCGTGCCAGCCGTCGGGCGCATACCCCAGGCCGAAGCGGCGCGCGATCTCGCCCGACAGGCCCCGACCCTTGAGGTAGCCGATTGCCCGCGGCGACGTCTTGAGCTGTTTGCGCCAGGCTTCGCCGGCTTTCTCAAGCACTTCGCTCAGCGTGGCCTGCTTCTGGCGCTCGGCGGCGGCGCGCTCGCGCTCCTGCGGGCTGCGCTCTTCTTCGGGCACCTGCAGCCCGACCTGGCCTGCCAGATCCTTCACTGCCTCGACGAAGTTCAGGCCCGCATGGTCCATCAGGAAACTGATCGCGTTGCCGTTCTTGCCACAGCCGAAGCAATGGTAGAACTGTTTGGTGGGGCTGACGCTGAAGCTGGGCGACTTCTCGCCATGGAACGGGCACAGCCCCATGAAGTTGGCGCCGCCCTTCTTGAGCTGCACGTAGCGTCCCACCACCTCGACCACGTCGACGCGGGACAACAGCTCCTGGATGAACGACTGGGGGATGGCCACGGGGCTATTCTGACCGATCGGCCCGCGCCGTCCTGGCGGCGCTTTTTGGTTAAATCGGTGTCTGCTTCACCCGACCGGAGACCGGCCATGCCCAGCATCTACGACCAGGACCTGCCCCGCAACGCGGCCAATTACGCGCCGATGTCGCCGCTAAGTTTCATCGAGCGCACCGCCGAGGTCTACCTGGACCGCCTCGCCGTCGTGCACGGCACGCTGCGCCAGACCTGGGGCGAGACCTACGCGCGTGCGCGGCGCCTGGCCAGCGCGCTGCAGCGCGCCGGTGTCGGCAAAAACGACACCGTGGCCGTGATGCTGCCCAACACGCCGCCGATGGTGGAGGCGCATTTTGGTGTGCCGATGGCTGGCGCGGTGCTCAACGCCCTCAACACCCGGCTGGATGCGGAAACCATTGCCTTCATGCTGGACCATGGCGAGGCCAAGGCGGTGATCGTCGACCCCGAGTTCGCGCCGGTGATGAAGCAGGCGCTGGCACAGCGGCAATCGACCACGCCGGTTCTGGTGATCGATGTGGAAGACGCGCTGTTCACCGGCGAGGCGACGCCCATCGGCCGCACCACCTACGAAGCCTTCCTCGCCAGCGGTGATCCGGCATTTGCCTGGCAACTGCCCGCCGACGAGTGGGATGCCATCTGCCTGAACTACACCAGCGGCACCACCGGCAACCCCAAGGGAGTGGTTTATCACCACCGGGGCGCGGCGATCAACGCGATCTCCAACGTGCTGGAGTGGGACATGCCCAAACACGCGGTCTACCTGTGGACGCTGCCGATGTTCCACTGCAACGGCTGGTGCTTTCCGTGGACGGTGGCGGCGCGTGCCGGGGTGAACGTTTGCCTGCGGCGCGTGGAGGCGCAGGCCATTTTCGACGCCATCCGCACCCACGGCGTCACGCATTACTGTGGCGCGCCCATCGTGCACGGCCTGCTGGTCAACGCGCCAGCGACGATGAAGGCCGGCATTCCCTCCGGGGTGAAGGCCATGGTGGCGGGGGCCGCGCCGCCGGCCTCGATGATCGAGGGCATGGAAGCCATGGGCTTCGACCTGACGCATGTCTACGGGCTGACCGAGGTGTATGGCCCGGCCACGGTCTGCGCCAAACACGAGTCCTGGGATGCGCTGGACATCGGCGAGCGCGCGCGGCTGAACGCGCGCCAGGGCGTGCGCTACCACCTGCAGCGCGATGTGCGCGTGCTGAACCCTGAGACCATGGAGCCCGTGCCGCAGGACGGCGAGACCATGGGCGAGATCATGTTCAAGGGCAACATCGCCATGAAGGGCTACCTGAAGAACCCCAAGGCCACGCAGGAAGCCTTCGCCGGCGGCTGGTTCCACAGCGGCGACCTGGCGGTGCAGTACCCCGATGGCTACTTCAAGATCAAGGACCGCAGCAAGGACATCATCATCTCCGGCGGCGAGAACATCTCGTCGATCGAGGTGGAAGACGTGCTCTACCGCCACCCGGACGTGCTGGCCGCCGCCGTGGTGGCGAGGCCCGACCCGAAGTGGGGCGAGACGCCCTGCGCCTTCGTGGAACTCAAGCTCGGCGCGCAGACGGCGCCCGAGGCCATCGTGGCGCACTGCAAAAAGCACCTGGCCGGCTTCAAGGTGCCGCGCTTCGTGGTGTTCGGCGAATTGCCCAAGACCAGCACCGGCAAGATCCAGAAGTTCGAGCTGCGCAAGCGCGCTGGCTCGGCCCAGGCGATCGATGTCTGACCTTCAGGGCCTCCGGATGATCCTGAATTGATAGCGGCTTGTGGCCGCCTGACGCTGGGTGGGGGTCGATTGGATGCCAGAAATCGGCCCCAGAAGCCCTCGTGGGCCGGTCTGCGCCTCAATCCCCCATCACCACGCCCTCGCGGCGCGGATCGGCACCGCCCAGCAGCACGCTCTGGCCGTTCGACGTGCCGCGCATGATGGCCTGCAGGCCGCTGGTCATGTTCTGCTCGCGTACCTCGGCGCCGCGCGTGCGCAACGCGTCCACGGTGGCAGTGGGGAAGCGCTTTTCCTCCAGCAGGCTGGGGCCGTTGAGCGAGCCGAAATTGGGCAGGTCGATCGCGCGTTGCGGACTCAGGCCCCAGTTCAGGGTGCCATACAAGGTCTTGGCCACGTAGTGGATGATCAGCGCGCCACCCGGGCTGCCAGCACTGAGCAGGAACTGACCGGTCGCCTTGTCGAACACCAGCGTGGGCGCCATCGACGAACGCGGGCGCTTGCCCGGCTGCACGCGGTTGGCCACCGGCTTGCCATCGGCATCGGTGGGTGCGAAGCTGAAATCGGTCAGCTCGTTGTTGAGCAGGAAGCCTTTGACCATCTGCCGGGCGCCAAAGGCGTCTTCGATGGTGGTGGTCATTGCCAGGGCGTTGCCCTGTGCGTCCACGATGCTGATGTGGCTGGTTCCGTATTCGGGCTGGTCCGGCATCGGCGCGTAGCTGGTCTTCACGGCGCCGGGATCGCCGGCTTTGGCCACCTTCATCGACTGCCCGCCGGGGCCCTGGTTGATCAGCTTCGCGCGCGCCGCGAGGTAGGCCGGATCGAGCAGGCTCATCCAGTTGCCTGCGGGTGGCTGCACGAAATCGGGGTCGCCCAGGTACTGGGCCCGGTCGGCAAAAGCCAGGCGCGCCGCCTCGGTGTAGAGGTAGAGCCAGTCGGTCGAGGGGGTGGGACCGGCCGGGTTCGGCACACCGGCCTGCAGCGGCAGCCCGGCAGCATTGGTGTTGCCCAGGATGCCCAGGATCTGGCCCACGGCGATCGCGCCGGAGCTCGGTGGCGGAAAGCCGCAAATGCGGTAGGCCTTGCCGGCGGCCGCTTGGTCGTGGCAGATTGGCGCACGTTTACGGGGTTGGTAGCCGGCCAGATCGGCCAGCGTCAGTTTGCCGGGGTTGGTGGGGTGCTTCTGAACCTTGTCGACGATGGCTTGCGCCACCTCGCCCTCCAGCAGCGCGGATGAACCCTTGGCCGCGATAGCCTTGAGCACGGTGGCGAGTTCGGGGTTCTTCAGCACGTGGCCAACCGGCCAGGGCTGGCCGGACGGGTCGTAGAAATAGGCGGCGGCCTGCGGATCCTTGGCCAGATGCTTCTCGTTGGCAAGCAGGGCGTTCAGACGCGCGCTGACCTTGAAGCCGCCCTCAGCCAGCGTGATGGCCGGTTTGAACAATTCGGCCCAAGCCAGTTTGCCGTGTTGCCGGTGCGCGGCCTCCAGCATGCGCACCGTGCCCGGCACACCGACCGAGCGGCCCCCGACCACCGCGTCGTAAAACGGCATCGGCTTGCCGTCGGCGCCGATGAAGAGTTTTTCGTCAGCCGCCGCCGGTGCCGTTTCGCGGCCGTCGAAGGCCTCCACCTCGCGACCGTTGTAGTGCAGCAGGAAGGCGCCGCCACCGATGCCGCTGGATTGCGGCTCCACCAGCGTCAGCACCATCTGCACCGCAATGGCCGCGTCCAGCGCCGAACCGCCGGTGCGCAGCACCTGGTAGCCGGCGTCGGTAGCGAGCGGATTGGCCGCCGCGACGGCAAACTTCGACGTGGTCCATCCCGGCTTCTGCGTGTACCCGGACGAACCTTCCGGCTGCGCCGGCACGGTGTAAGTCAGGCTCGGTGAATGGGCGCAACCGCCAAGCAGGGCGGCCAAGGCGATGGCGCCGAGAAGCGCGGGGGAACGATGGGTCATGGTGGCGTCTCCGGACGGGGGGAGCGCCATCGTACCCGGGCGGCGCTCCCTTCACCATGGCCTGAATACGCGTCAGCGGCCTTCTTCGAGGGTCGAAACCGGCCTGATCGGCACCAATTCAGGGCCGAAACGGCCCCTTTCCAGCGTCAAATGGCCACGGGCAGCTATAAGAAACATAGCTGCCAAGGAGTGGCCAGGGCGATGGTTCAGCGCGGCGCCAGGCGGATCGCGCCGTCCAGGCGGATCACCTCGCCATTGAGCATGTCGTTCTCGATGATGTGTCGGGCCAGCTTGGCGTAGTCCTCGGGCGTGCCCAGGCGGCTGGGGAAGGGCACGCTGGCTGCCAGGGAGTCCTGCACCTCCTTGGGCATGCCGAACATCATGGGGGTGCCAAAGATGCCGGGGGCGATGGTCATGTTGCGGATGCCGTTGCGCGCCAGGTCGCGCGCGATCGGCAGCGTCATGCCGACGATGCCGCCCTTGGAGGCGCTGTACGCGGCCTGGCCGATCTGGCCGTCATACGCGGCGACGCTCGCGGTGGAGATCATCACGCCGCGCTCGCCGGTGGCTTCGGGTTCGTTCTTGCACATGGCATCGGCGGCCAGGCGGATCATGTTGAAGCTGCCCACCAGGTTGACCATGATGGTCTTGGTGTAGAGCGCCAGGCCGTGCGGCCCGTTCTTGCCCACGGTTTTTTCGGCCACCGCGATGCCGGCGCAGTTGACCAGGCCCATCAGCTTGCCCAGCGAGACGGCCTTGGCCACCACGGCCTGGCCGTCGGCTTCGCTGCTGACGTCGCACTTGACGAAGGCGCCGCCGATTTCCCTGGCCACCGCTTCGCCTTTTTCAACCTGCATGTCGGCGATCACCACCGTGCCGCCGTTGGCGGCGAGCATGCGCGCCGTGCCTTCACCCAGGCCCGAGGCGCCGCCGGTGACGATGAAAACCTTGCCTTGAATCTGCATTTGGAGTCTCCTGAAAAAGTGGGAGGTTGGGTTGACGTTGACGTAAACGTCAATTATCGGCGAAAAGAAATCCCAGCCTGGTTTGCGAGGCGGGGTCGCGTGCGCCTCGGCGAGGTGTGCTGTGTTATTTGAACCCCACCCGGTCCAACATCTGCTGCACCTTGACCTGGTTCATGCCGACCGCGCTGACCGGGATGGTCTCGCTCTTGAAGCTGCCGCCGCTCATGGCCTTGAGCGCCGCGTTGTCCACCTTCACGCCGACGGCGGCGGGCCATTCGTTGTTGCCGTTGGCGAAGTAGTTCTGCGCTTCGGGACTGGCCAGGTATTCAAGGAACTTGATACCGTTGGCCGGGTTCTTGGCGTGGCGTGCCACTGCGCCGCCGGCGATGTTCGCGTGCGTGCCCCAGCTCGCCTGGTTCGGAAACACCACACCCACCCGCTCAGCAATGGCGCGTTCTTCCGGGTTGGACGAGCGCATCATGCGGGCCAGGTAGTAGGTGTTGGTCACCGCAATGCCACACTCGCCGGAGGCCACGCCCTTGATCTGGTCGGTATCGCCACCCTTGGGCGCTCGCGCCATGTTGGCCACCAGGCCTTTGAGCCAGTCCTCGGTCTTGGCCGGGCCCAGGTGTTCGACCATTGCACCGAACAGGCTCAGGTTGTACGGATGCGAGCCGGAACGGATGCACAGCCTTCCCTTGTTGACCGGATCGGCCAGCTTTTCGTAGGTATCCACATCCTCGCGCTTGACCTTGAGCTTGTCGTAGACGATCACGCGGGCCCGGGTGGAGAAGCCGAACCAGTAGTTGCCCCCGTTGTCGGCAGGCTTGGAGCGCAACTGGGGCGGAATCGCCGCATCGAGCACCTTGGACTTGACGGGCTGGAACAGGCCGTCGATTTCGCCCTTCCACAGGCGTGCGGCATCCACCAGCAGGATCACGTCGGCGGGCGAGGCCGCGCCCTCGGCCTTCAGCCGGGCCAGAATTCCGGCATCATCGGCGTCCACCCGGTTGATCTTGATGCCGGTGGCTTTGGTGAAGTTGGTATACAGCGCTTCGTCAGTGCTGTAGTGCCGGGCCGAATACAGGTTCAAGACCTGCTCCTGAGCCAGTGTGCCGTTCGCGAACAGCAGGGCGGTGGTGGCGGCGAGAGCGAACTTTTTCAACATGCGGGCGATCCTTCAGGGCCAAACGAAAAACGAATGAGTGGATGATAAAGCAAATACGAATCATTATCAATAAATTTCCTGCCAATCCAGGCACACTCCGTCGGTTCTTGCTCGGGTTGATGGTGACAGGCATGGTTGGCGCGCTGGTCGGCTGTGCGAGCCGGCCGACTGCGCCGCCGGATCTGCCGCCCGCGCCGGCGCCGGTGGTGCAGAAAAAGGCGCCCCGACTGGGCCTGGCCTTGGGTGGCGGTGCCGCGCGCGGGTTCGCACATGTGGGTGTGATTCAGGTGCTGGAAGAGGCCGGCATTCGGCCCGATCTGGTGGTCGGCACGTCGGCGGGCAGTCTGGTGGCGGCCTTTTACGCCAGTGGCAAGAATGGCGCGCAGTTGCAGCAGATGGCCGAGACCATGGACGAAGCCACGTTCACCGACTGGACCTTGCCCATCTTCAGCCGGGGTGTGCTGCGTGGTGAGGCGCTGGCGCGCTATGTGGGCACCCAGGTGGGCGGGCGTCCGATCCAGGACATGCCGCTGCCGCTCGGCATCGTTGCCACCGACCTGCAAAGCGGCCAGGGCGTGCTGTTCCGCCGTGGCGACACCGGCACGGCGGTGCGGGCGTCCAGTGCCGTGCCGTCGGTGTTCCAGCCGGTGAGGATTTCCGGGCGCGATTTTGTCGACGGCGGGCTGGTGGCGCCGGTGCCGGTGCGTTTTGCGCGCGAGATGGGCGCCGAGCTGGTGCTCGCGGTCGACATCTCGAGTCCACCCGAGGCCAATGCACCCGAAGGCTCGCTGCAGATCCTGTTGCAGACCTTCGCCATCATGGGCAAGACCATCAACGGCTTCGAGTTGCGCGACGCCGATGTCGTGCTGCGTCCGGTGCTCAACGGTGTCGGCAGCGCGGATTTCGCGGCCCGAAAACGCTCGATCGCGGCGGGTCGGCAGGCCATGCAGCAGGCCTTGCCGCGCCTGAAGGAACTGATGCAAGCGCGCGCATCCTGATTCGGCGACAGGCCGACCGCGTTCGTGGAAATCGGCAGCTGGCGGGCGGCCACCGTCAAAAAAAAGGTTCTTCACGGAATTGAGTGAAGAAAGGCAATAGAGGGGAGCGGTGCATCTTCGGGGAAGATGGTTGTGCGACCAACCCATCAACGTCCTGGAGACCGCTCCCATGTCACAGCTTATCGGCTTATCGGCCTTCTG
>Ga0116141_10005719_pt1 | contig 10373 bp, 9 predicted proteins | sample AD_UKC097_MetaG_FD_89744 | JGI IMG/M metagenome (GOLD analysis project Ga0116141, IMG submission 89744) | Active sludge microbial communities of municipal wastewater-treating anaerobic digesters from USA - AD_UKC097_MetaG | ecosystem: Engineered > Bioreactor > Anaerobic > Digestate | place: USA... | reverse complement strand
ATTGGTTGGACTCTACAATCCCGACAATTCCTACATTCTAATCTACAGCATACTGAGTGTGATTATTCTTGCACAAATCATGCAGGTCGAAAACAGCCGGCTGCCGGTTGATGATCCCAAAACACATCTTGAGCTCACCATGATTCATGAAGTAATGATTCTTGATTACTCCGGATTCGACAAGGCACTCATTCACATTACAACCTGGCTAAAATTTGCACTGTATTCCACATTGATTTTTGACGTACTGATTCCCGTTCAATGGAGCTTTGAGATTCAACTGGCATTGTTTGCACTGGTCATATTTTTCATGGCAGTGTATATTGGTTTTATTGAATCATTCAAAGCGCGACACAAGCTTGGCCGAAATCCGGCATTTTTATTCACCATCTCCTCAATGGCTCTGCTGGCCTTTGTCGTAGTACTCATATTAACTGAAAAAATGATTTTATCATGATTGAATTTCTGATTGTTGCCTTTGCCGCAACACTGATTTATCTTTCAGCAGCACAACGATTCCGTGTATTTGCGCGCTTCATGGGGGTACAAGGAGTTCTCATTTTTGGCATTGCATTTCTCGAGTTAAACGAAATGGCCACCGGCAACCTGATTCTTGTAGTGTCCGAAACACTTGTATTCAAAGGCATTGTAGTTCCATTCATGCTTTTCTACATCATTCGGCGTACACAGGTTTTCAAAGTGCATGCGCAAGCCACACCGTCTTTTTATATACTTGTTTTAAATGCCATAAGTCTGATTGTTTCAGTCATCATTGCCTACACATTGCAAAATCCATTTATCAATATTGTTTTCATGACAGTAGCGCTGTATGCGCTTTTGAGTGGGCTCATCATTATTGTTACGCACAAACTGATTATCTCCCACCTCATCGGATTCCTGATTATTGAAAATGCTGTTTTTCTTTTTACCATTGCTCTCGGAAACGAAATGCCGGCGCTCATCAATATTGCTATGCTGCTTGATATTTTTGTCGGAGTTCTCATTATGGGATTCTTTGGGCTGCGCCTGAAACCTGATACCGGCGAGCTTACCCAATTAAAGGATTAAAACTATGGAACTGATTTTATTTTTTTCCTTATCACTGTTTTTTGCTCTAGCCGTTTTTTTTATGCGCAGCAAACTCTTTACGCGCGGCGCCTCGCTGCTGTTCTCTGTTTCGCTTATCGGATTAACGATTCATGGATGGATGCATGTTGATGAATCTCCTGTCCATTTTTTCACTTTCAGTCACGAAGGATTGCTGCTGCTGAGTGCGCTAGCACTGCTCTCGCTGCCAACTTTTTATCATGGCTTCAAGTACACGCAAAATGCATCGGTAAAGCATTTCAACATTTATCATATTTCAATGATGGCACTCATGACTTTCATGACAGGGGCCTATCTTTCTGATTCAATGACCCTGTTGTGGGTTTTTGTTGAAGCCACCACTCTGTCGGTTGCCGCATTGATTTATCACGACCGCACACAACAATCGCTCGAAGCTACATGGAAATATGTATTTATTTGTTCCGTCGGTATTTCAATTGCCTATGTCGGAATACTTCTACTTGGATTTATTTATGGTCGCTACGACGCTGCCAGTCTCACTTTTGACGAATTTTCCCTTTTGGTAAGTCAGGCCAACCCCATTTACTTAAAGGTTGCCTTTGTATTTGTCCTTGTCGGATTCAGCACAAAAATGGGATTGTTTCCCATGCATTCTGTCACCATTGATGCGCACTCAGTAGCACCCGCACCGGTGAGTGCACTCATTTCGACTACGCTTATGAACGTCGGATTCCTGGCCATTTTCAGAGTATTCACCTTGTTTTCTTCAACCGAAATACTGCCCTTCATGCAACATTCACTGGTGCTGACAGGAATTCTTTCTTTGCTTATTGCAGCCGGGTATATGCTGAAAGCATATCACATCAAACGCATGTTTGCTTATTCAAGTCTTGAAATGATGGGACTTGTAGCTATAGCAATGGGAAGTGGTAAAAGTGGTTATTATGCTGCCATCCTCCTTATTCTGCTTCATTCATTGGTGAAGAGTTCCATCTTTTTTCATATGGGGCAATTCAAAAGTGTTACACATTCCTATACATTAAAACAAGTTGGAAATTATATGAAGAACTACCCGGCAGGCGGTTTATTATTGCTTTGTTGTGTAGTCTTTATTCTTGCCATTCCGCCCTCAGGAATTTTCATCAGCGAAATTCTGATTTTCAAATCACTTATTGCACAACAGCACTGGATCACATTTGTAGTCACCGCATTATTGCTCACAGCCGTCATTTATGCACTGCTTACCCGGGTTTTGCATATCCTGTTTTCGGATCCAGCCGAACCACTGACAGAAGCTGAAGCACCGGGGAAAGCCCGACCTGTTGAAACAATTCCACAATTCGTTTTACTCATCATTGTTGCAGTACTTTGTTTTTATCAGCCAGACTTTCTGAACGAAGCCATCAATGCCAGCATAGCCAATCTTCCCAAATAATCAGTCATGAAGGAAAGTTCTATAATATTAAATCAGAATCCGGCAGTATTTCGTCTTTCAGATTTGCCAATGATTGATTACGTGCAATTCTGGCAGGAAGTTTCTGCAATGATGAAAAACGAGAATAACCATATTGTCGCATACTTTCCATTGCCGGATGGCGCTGATAAATGGAGATTTATCTGTGCTGTTGCCGATGATGCAAACAAAAACATTCAAGTATTTTCGCATGAATGCAGCCGCGATGTTTCAAAACTTGAATCGCTGACACCTGAAATAAATGCCATGCATATTTTTGAACGCGAAATGCACGAGAATAATGGTATTGATTTCCCGGGACATCCCTGGCTGAAACCGGTCAGATGGCCGCATAACCGTTACGACCAATCAAGCTGCATGAATACATATCCGTTTTTCAGCAGCGATAGCATCGAATTGCACCAGGTTGGGGTAGGTCCTGTTCATGCAGGCATTATCGAGCCGGGTCATTTTCGTTTTATCTGCAACGGCGAAAAAGTCTATCACCTTGAAATTCATCTGGGGTACCAGCACCGCGGGGTTGAAGACCTTTTTGTTTCGGCAGACAGCAATATCAAAAGAGCCGTTTTGAGCGACAGCATTGCAGGTGATACAGCTGTCGGACATTCATTGTGCCACGCCCAGCTTATGGAAGAACTGGCCGGCAATGTCCCTGATGAAATGCTTCAAATGGAGCGTGCAATTGCCTTGGAGCTGGAAAGAATTGCATTTCATATTGGTGATACATCGGCATTGTGTGCCGATATAGCATACCAGTTAGGGCAAGTAGTTTGCGAATCACTGCGCACTGTAGTAATCAATACAACACAGTACTGGTGCGGAAACCGATTAGGCAAAGGATTTATCCGTGCCGGTGGAACTCATTATCCGATGACAAAAGAAGTAGCCAATGAAATTCTGAAAAATCTGCAATATGTCGAAAACAGATATAGCGAAATGGCTGCACATCTTTTCTCTATGCCCGGTGCATTGTCGCGTTTCGATGGAATCGGTGTCGTTTCCAAAGAGCAGGGACTACGGGCAGGACTCACGGGAATGGCTGCCCGCATGTGCGGAATCCCGCGCGATGTGCGGACCACACATCCATTTCAGGCATATAAAAAGTATAAATACAAACCTGAGATATTCACCAGCGGCGATGTATTGGCACGCGCACTCATGCGCAGATGCGAGATATCGAAGTCGATTGAATTGATAAGGACAATCGTCGGAGAAATTTTGTCACGGATTACCAATCCGCGCCAAAATAAGAGTAAAAATCCGCGCCAGAATGATGATGCGAAAAATACGGCACCAAACTACAATCTGGCTCTGGCAGCGGATTCTGTATGTATTTCGATGACAGAAGGATGGCGCGGCGAAATTGTTCATGTGGCTGTTACAGATAATAAAGGAGCAATTTCAAAATACAAGATCACAGATCCTTCACTGCACAATTGGACCGGATTGGCACTCGCCGTGCGGAATCAGGAGATTTCGGATTTTCCGGTCTGCAACAAAAGTTTCAACCTGAGTTATTGTGGTTACGATTTATAATCAACAACTATTATGAAATTTTCGCGCGAATTGCAACTTCCGGTGCTACCGGAAAAAGAAACGGAAAAAAACAGAAATATCAGGAATGCTTATGTAGGAATTCCTGAAACCGGTATTCTGATTCATCATGGGCTCCAATTTGTTCCTGATCTGAAAAAAGCAGTTCTCACCGAACTGTTTCGCGGACGACCTGAAATCAGCACAGATATTACAAAAGAGGAACAGGCGATGGTTTCGGCGCTTTGTCCAACAAACGCTTTTGAGAAAGAGCCATTCTGTCTCAACCTTGGCAAATGCGTCTTCTGCAAGGAATGTCAGTTTGCGTTGCCAGATAAAATCAGATTTACCAATGACTACAAACTGGCAACCAATGATCCGGAGATGCTGAAGATTTATCCGGGACAAAAAGAACCCATCCGCTTTAATGATGAACTACGCCGCAAAGAAGTACGCAAGCTTTTCCGTAAATCGCTCAAGCTGCGACAGGTATCAGCCGGTGGCGACAATTCGTGCGAAATGGAACTGAATGCTTCTGGCAACGTCAACTTTGATATGGGACGCTATGGAATTGAATTTGTTGCCTCACCGCGTCACGCCGATGGGATGGTGATTACCGGCCCAATCACGCAAAACATGGCAGAAGCAATACGGATTACCTGGGAAGCAATCCCCTCCCCGAAAATATGCATACTTGCCGGAGTGGATGCTGTTTCGGGCGGCATCTTTGCAAACAGCCCGGCGCTGAACCGCAAAATAGCAGAGCCTGTCACGGATTGCAAATCCGCGCCAGGAAATAATATTAAAGTCGATTTATATGTCCCGGGCAATCCCTGTCACCCGCTGACATTTATCAATGGGGTACTGTCGCTGATAGGACGGTAAGTGAATTAAAAAAATATTTTAGCTGGTCGTGTTACAATTAAAAAAAAGTTTCTATATTTGCAGTCCCAAAACCAAGGGAAAGTTCAAACGGTTCGGTAGTTCAGTTGGTTAGAATACGTGCCTGTCACGCACGGGGTCGCGGGTTCGAGTCCCGTCCGGACCGCTAAAAAAGGAGAAACAATGTTTCTCCTTTTTTTGTTGTCAGCATTCCGACCACAGCGGCGGAACCGGACCGCTGGTAAAAAGAGCAATCTAAAGAAAAGTCTTGAAATTCAATGATTTCGGGACTTTTTCTTTTATAGCCCATGATATGGCAAAAATTTTCGGGAAGTATTCTAGTAAGTGACGTCCAAATTAGAATGGATGCTGATTCAGAGGATGAGGTGGGTTTTTTGGGATGGAGTAAACCTTTTTGCCCCGAAATAGTAATCGGTGAGGCTTTCGACAGATCGTAAAAAATTTGGAAGAGAAGATTACTTCTAAAAGCGGGCTTAGAGGAATGCTCTGTACAGATAATGACTTACTCGTCTATTGAAATTCGCACATTCTCAATATGAATCAGATGCCTGAAACTTCGAAGTATTTATACCAATAAAAAAATGCCTGTTTGTTTGTCTTTTTTAGGCGGTTCAGAAAATTGTATTCGGTACCGGTTATTTCTTTACTGAACACGTCAGAATCCGGAGAAAACAATTCAAAATCAAATTCTGGCTTATCTTTCATAAACTGGCTAAAGTATGCTACTTTAGCAGATGCATCTATTGCCTGCTCGATTCTAAATTTTGATTTTATGAGATAGTTTTCGAACATTTTTATTCCTGTTTGTAATTCGAAAAAACATGTTTTCTCAGGTTCCTGAATGTTCTTGTCCCGCTTCGCCAGGACCAATGCGGTATTAAAGATATCATCAATCACATCGTTCGCTCCAATCATAAGATTTCTGTATTGAATTTGATGGTTTGCGATCTTTTCAAAAACTTGTTTTGTCTCTACAATATCAGTACAATGGCTTATCAGATTTGAAACGTCGTACAATTGCTTAATGATTTCAATACGCTTATCCGGCCTGTCGGGCAGTTGCATCCAATAAGGAACGCCCGTAGTGTTCGGGGCAAATGCAGTCAGCTTATCCCCCAGGATAGAATTAACGGATGGAATGGTAACTTCAAAAGCCGGCTCAGTGGTTTCGATATAGTCACATTTAATTTCCGTTTTCACTAAGGTGACATACGGATTTTTTTCAAACAAGACATCCAGCAGAATGTTCCCGTCCATATTGCAAACGGCATTAAATTTGAAAATATAATGCGCCTTTGGAACTCCACCTTTGTTTACACGACCAGTATCTTCTATGTACGAAGTAAACACAGAAGTTTCAATCGATTTTTCAATGTATTGTTCAAGTTCTTCTTTTGTTTTTTTAGTAATAATGTCGATATCGACCGAAAACCGATCAGAATCAACCGGCATCAGTAATAACGAAGTGCCTCCTTTAAAGATAAAATCGAGTCCAGATCCGGACAGCATTTCGAGCAATGAAAAAGCATAAATCATTTTCTCCAGCAAGGGTGGATTTATCTTGCTGTATTCCTTTTTTCTTCGAAAAGATTCAATCCAATCTTTGCTGTATGTACGTTCGCTAATCACTGCTTATTATTTTATTTACATCCGGAACAGTTTGTATGAGAAATTCTTTCAATTCTTTCTCTAAGCCCCTACGGCATGCATAATTCAAAAGTCTGGATAAATTGACGTTGTATCGTTCAAATGAAAATCTGAAAATATTTTTCAGCTCCTCTCCCTGTAGAAAATAAAACAGTTTTTTTTCTATGAACGCGTCTGCTAATAATTTTTCCAACGCCGGCAAACTTAGAAATTTCTTTTTAACTAATGGAGCGCGCGAAATCAGGTGTTTTACCACTACCGGATTTTTTTGACCAATGACATATAATTGCATTGTCTGACTATCCGGGTTTAAAAATGTTTTATAGCCATTATCTTTTAGAAAGTTAAATGCTGTTTCAACCATGTCGGGCTCTGTTTCAAACACGTAAAAAAATCCAGTTGGCTGATGAATCGTGAAATCGTATAACCAGGCAGATGACCATGTACAATAATTTATTTCAGGGTATTGAGATGAAAACAGTCTGCCTAAATTTTTTAAGAAATTATTTTCCGAATGTTCATACACAGGTTTCTTGGATAATACATACATATTTTTGGTTACACTGATAATCAAACCAGCTCTTTTCAATCTCGAAATACGTTGACGAATACTGTCATCGGATGCTTTTCTGTCAATACTGCGGATATAATCGGCTATCACATCCCTGGTAACAGTTGTTTTATCCTTAAAAACATCGGCAATATCGATTATTCTTTTACCCATAGCCATAGTTTCTTTAACAGTACAAAGATATGTCACTTTTTCCAATAAAACAAGTTTATTGGTTATTGTGACATTTGCGGTTGCAATCATATTGGGGATATTTTCACAATCATTATTGCCATCGGGCCAACATACATTTACAATTACAGTCACTCTCAACAACGGAATCCCGATCGAAAGCGTTTCAAAAATGCCTGGTCATAGTTCCGTGAAAATGACTGAGATTTATGCGAAGCTTCTGGATGATAAAGTGGAAAATGATATGGCCAGGATTTTCGGGAAGTATTCTGCAAAGTGAATTGGTTTTTGCTGATGTAACCTCCTGAAATCACAATGCTTTACTTGTAATAATCTTTGCAATGCCTTTCGCGACACAAGCCTGACATACATGAAAATCTCTTTTCAGGCCATCAATTCCTGTTTTTCTTAAAATTATTTGCCTGCTCTACCTGTTTTTCCATGGGAATACCGATTTCGCCATTTTCCTGAATTATTATACCTGACATTCCATTGTATTCATAATTAATACCTGCTTTTCCATAAATATTCATTTTTTTACCCGTTTTTCCCGCCTTTTACCTAAAAATCCCTATATTTGCAAAATTCAAATCTTGCACAATGAGTAAAAAGAGGTTTTCTGTACATGCAGGCATATTTCACGGCCGGACAGCACCGGAGCAAGGGGTAATAGTAGGCTATGCCGCAATAATAGATACCCTTGGTCTGGAAATACCGATGCCTTCGATATTATCGCTGATATGCACCACGAGAAAACAATACAGCACCGGAGAATGGAGCGTTTTTTCTTCACGTGCAGCCTTCGACGACACATTATACCGACACCTTGTTTTTGCCCTTAAATACGAAGGACTAAATCTGTTGTTCTTTAAAAAACTCTTCAAAAAACTCAGCACCAAAGATATCTTAAGCATTCTTGAAGAGGAACCGACTGGGCAATACTCACGAAAAATATGGTTTCTATACGAATGGCTGATGAACAAAGAGCTCCCCATCGATGATCTGGCGATAAAAAACTACGTGCCACTTATAGACGATTCGCTCCAGTTTGCCTTATATACTGGCTCAAAATCGCCAAGACACAGAATCATCAACAATCTGCCGGGGACCAGGGATTTCTGCCCTTTGATCCGGAAAACAGCGAAACTGGACAACTATGTAAAAGAAAATATTTCTGGTCACAAATCAGATTATCTGAAAAAAATTCACAAAGATATTCTTCAACGAACCTCCGCATTTTTACTTCTCAAGGATTCCAAAGCATCATTCAGTATTGAAGGTGAAAGCCCCAAAAGCAGCCGCGCGGCACGATGGGGAAGAATTATCGGGCAGGCGGGCAACAATGAACTGACAAAAGAGGAATTGATCCGGCTGCAACAGGCGGTTATTGAAAATGCACGCTTTGTCAAGCTTGGTTTCCGAAAACAGGGCGGCTTTGTAGGAGAACATGACCGTGTTTCCGGAGAGCCTGTCCCTGATCACATTTCAGCTAAATGGCAGGATGTGGAACAATTAATTGACGGGTTGATAGCGTCAAATGACTTGCTGCTAAAGAACGAAATGGATGCAGTGCTGACTGCGGCGGTAATTGCATTCGGATTTGTATTCATACATCCGTTTATTGATGGAAATGGACGTATCCATCGTTATCTGATTCATCATGTATTGATGAAAAAACAATTTTCCGCACAGGGGCTTGTATTCCCTGTTTCGGCTTCCATTCTGAATCACATTGATGATTACCGTAAAGCATTGGAAAGCTATTCTTTACCCTTGCTCGATTTTATTGAATGGAAAGAAACCAGCGACCACAATGTTGAAGTTTTGAATGATACAATAGATTACTACAGATATTTTGATGCAACAAAACTTGCGGAATTTCTTTATGATTGTGTGAACGACACAATTCAGAACATCATTCCCGCCGAACTGAAATATATACAGCAATATGATGAATTTAAAAGATACATCGAAAATAAATTCGAAATGCCCGATAAACTCATTGCAACACTGGTCCGGTTTCTTGAACAGAACAAAGGCAAACTATCACAAAGAGCAAGGAAAAAAGAATTTGAAGCTTTGACGGCAACTGAAATCAGAGAAATTGAAAAATCATTTGATGAAATTTTCGGATATTAGAGATGAATGAATGCGTGTCTGAATCAGTCATTCAAGCATTTACGACGACTGCTCCTCTAAACAACGGAATCCCGATCGAAAGCGTTTCAAAAATGCTGGGTCACAGTTCCGTGAAAATGACTGAGATTTATGCGAAGCTTTTAGATGAAAAGGTAGGAAACGATATAGCGAAAATTTTCGGGAAGTATTCTGCAAAGTGAATTGGATTTTTTTCAGATGTAACCTCTTGAAATTGCAATGCCTTTCGCGACATAAGCCTGACATGCATAAAAATCTCTTTTCAGTCCATCAATTCCTGTTCTTCTTGAAATTCTCAGCCGGCTCAAAAACCATTTTTCGTCCTGACATAGTTGAATTATTTCAGAACCAAATTTCATTTCAACATTACACGCATTTGCTGAATTCAAATTACATTTTCAACGACTTTTTAAGAAACTCAAGAAAACCGTGTCCCTTTTGCGTTAAGAAATATTGTTGATTTGGGCTGCTGGGTTTATTAGGGACAGTCATCTGTAAAAGGCCCATTCCCAATAAAGGCGTGATGTATTTTGCCCTGAATTTAGTTCTGCTTTTCCAGTTCAGCAGAGTCATGAATTCCTTTACATTTCTTGATGTTTGAGAAAAAACCAGCAGGTTCTCAACCTGGTGCCAGCTAAGTGCCAGCTTAGTGCCAGCTTGGTCCCGGCCTGGTTCCGACCTGGTCCCGGCCTGGTCCCAGCTTAGTCCGAATATGACGGCTATTTCTCTTCCAATTGAATCAAAAACTGAGTTTTGTTGAATGGCTGGCTGGTTGTCTTTTTTAATAAATTGAACCTGAAATTGCAGCCCGGTTTCAAACCATTTAAATTCAATTTCCGGATACAATTT
>Ga0116141_10005717_pt1 | contig 10374 bp, 6 predicted proteins | sample AD_UKC097_MetaG_FD_89744 | JGI IMG/M metagenome (GOLD analysis project Ga0116141, IMG submission 89744) | Active sludge microbial communities of municipal wastewater-treating anaerobic digesters from USA - AD_UKC097_MetaG | ecosystem: Engineered > Bioreactor > Anaerobic > Digestate | place: USA... | reverse complement strand
CCACTCGAGGTTCACGGCACCGTTCGATGAACTGGCTGTAAATGAAGCGAGCTCAACGGGTACTGCCTGTGTGATAGTGAAATTGGCATCTGAAACATCATAGAAGATGTTGTCGGCGGCTTCGATATAGAGGCGCGCAGTCGTTGTCTGCACATTTGGAAGTGTAACCGAGGCGGTTCCGGTGTTCGGGAGACCTGAAGCTACATTAACGAATGTGTTCCCCTGATCAGTGGTGATCTTGATGTTAACCGTCTGGCAGTTAACAGGGGTGGTGTTGGTGCTTGCCACATTCCATGTAACTGTTACAGGTGATGAAGCAGGGATCGAAACATTCGTGTTCGGGTAGGTTACCCTGAACGGACCTGCCGCGGCACTCACCGCGAATGTGATCTCGCCATAAGCGTAGTTGCCCGCGCCGGGGTTGTTGTCGCGAACCACCATTCTGAACTTCAGATTTCTCGCGTATGAAGGAAGTATCTCGCCGAGAACCTGTGTTCCGCTGTAAACATCCTGTCTTTTCGGGAACCAGCGGGTCGGTGAAGTAACGGGATCGAAACTTCTGAATATCGGCGCGTTGCCCGAAGGAGAGTTCGGATGTGTTGACGGACCGAGGTCATACTGTTCCCAGCAATAGGTGAGCGTCGTATTATCAGCGTCAGTAGCCGAGCCCGTCAGTTTGAAAGGTGTATTTATCGGAATTGTGAATCCACCGTTGGGGACTGTTGGTACCGGTTTTTCATTCGCGTTGGATGTGGAAACCGCGCAGCTGTTTCCTGTACCTGCAATGAAGTTCGAAATTTCTACCATGCTGCCGATGTGGAAATAGTCATCGGAGTTGCTCTGAAGGTCGGGTGAGCAGATTCCCGCGTAACCCATGATGGTGGAAGCACTTCCCGGTTCGAACGCGGTTGAGGCGTTCCTTTGGCAATTGTTGTTCTGAGTGTGATTGGCTCCGAACTGGTGTCCCATCTCGTGGGCAACATAATCGATATCAAACGGATCGCCGACAGGGGCGGAACCGCCCGTAACACCACCGGCCTTGCTTGAACCGCACACACTCGCGAGGTAGGCAACACCTCCGCCACCTGTACTGAAAACATGACCAATGTCGAAGTTCGCGTTACCGATAACGGAATTAAGGTTGCTTATATTCTGACCGAGCATGGTCGAACCGTTGTTGTTGGTGTATGGGTCGGTTGACGCGTTGGTATAGACAATAAGATTGTTGTTGGGAATAAGGATCATTCTGATGCTGAAATCCTTCTCGTAAACCTGGTTAACCCTGTTCACTGAAGTAACAATAGCTGCCATTGCGAGTGCAACTGTTCCGCCATGGAACGCGGTATATTCACCTGTAGCGGCCATCGCGAGGCGGTATGTTCTTAATGTTCCGGGAGCGAGACGGACTTCGCCTTCAGTTCCCTCGTGGGATTCTTCAACGAGGCAGACATCCAGGGCGCGTTTCATTGCTGATGGCGCGAAGTCTTTCTTGAAATATGAAATGTGATAAGTTGAGTTTCCTTTTCCATAAGGATCAATGAAAACCGTTCCTTTTTCGCTGAAGATCTGGGCGTGGAAACCGTGTGGTGTGAGATCAAGGCGTGCGGAATAGTAACCCGGGGTTATTGGTTTCGCGAGATAGGTGTTGATCTCGGGGAATTTTGCAGCCAGGTCGGGGTGCATTACCGGTGAGTTGAATATCTCAAACTTTGCGGAAGTGCCGTCGGGCATTGGGAGCTCGAGCACGGGCACGCGGCCGCTTGTATATGTGAATTCAGCGGGGGCTGTTTTTAAAAATTCATTGATCGATGCCCTGTCGAGTTCAGTAAGTCTGTAGTTCTCGACGGTTATCTGTTTCTCGAGTCCTGAAGGGATGTTGCTTTTTGAGGCATCCTTCCAGGGATTCAGAAATGTCCCCTGAGAAAAGGTAATTGAGGCAAAAAGTGCCAGAAGAAGAAAGGTTCTTATCATGAGATGGTCCTTATTAAATGTGATTCGCCGCGGCGAAGTGAAATGTGAAATGTGATCCGCCTGCGGCGGGGTGAATTGTGAACGATTTGAAATGTGATCCGCCTGCGGCGGGTTTACTGCGTTTCTAATGGGGTTCTCTCAGTCGGTTAAGATCATTTTTACTGCCGAGGCGTGGTTGCCAAAGGCAAGCCGGAAGAAATACACGCCCGCCGGAACGCCCTTTCCGGCAAATTCTACTGTGTGAACCCCCGCCTCCATTTCCCTTGAAATCAGGGTTTCTATCTCACGGCCGGTAATGTCGTAAACCTTTCCCGAAATATAACCCGCCTCCGGAAGTTCGAATGTGATCTTCGTTCCGCTTCCAATTGTAAATGGATTTGGGAAGTTCTGCCTCAGCATGAAAGCCACTGGAATGGTCTGCTCCTCCTCGATGTCGGTCGGAGGATCGGCGTTCACCACCTGACCCGCGGCAACGGTTACCACCCTGCGGTAAGTGCCGCTGAGTGCCGTTATGGTGTAAGTGCCCGGTTTAACATCGCCGATGGCGTAATTTTCGTTGTAAACCTCATCGCTGCCGATGTAGGGGTCGTTGAAATTATAAGTCAGCGAATAGCCGTAAGTCGTGTATGGCGGCCGCGGTTTTGGGTCGGGGGTGATGTCAACCCGCGTGCTGTTCGGGGCGTTCGGCACCCTTCCCGCGATTGCGCCCATGCCCGTCATGCCTGCCCAGAGTTCTGCATTTCTTCTCGAACCGGGGGTGGCGTATGTGGCTGTGTTCATTCTGATCTCGAAGTGGAGGTGAGGCCCCGTCGAGTTGCCCGTGTTTCCCGAGATGGCTATCGGTTGTCCCCGGGTGATGTTCGTGCCTGAAGAGACGAGCGGCCTCTGCAGGTGCATGTAAAGCATGTAAACCGTTTTGCCGTTCCAGACCGCGCGCTGTGTGATGTAGTTTCCCGCGCCGCCCGGTTCGTAACCACCGACAGTGTCGCTGGGGTTGTAGCCCACGAAGGTGACCACACCCGTTTCGGCAGCGAACACTGTATCGTACCTCGCGGCAATATCTATGCCGAGATGCGCGAGCGCTGAGTTGCCGTAGCGGGGCTCTCCGTAAAGGTATGATCCGTTGGTTTGGATGTTATCCTTCACGGGGCGCTGGAATCTGAATGTTTGCGATCTAATGGGGAGAAGGAGGATAAAGATCAGGAGTAAAAATTTTGCCAAACGGTCGTTGAATAATTGTTGGAAAAGTGAAGCATAAATTAATAAATTAAATCAAATAATCGTAATTTTGATATGGAAAAGACCCGGAATTTTCCCTGTACACTTAAAGCAATTTCCCCTCAGTGTAATAAATGAGTACCGAAGACCAGATCATTCACAAAATCAAAGGCGAGATCGGCGAAGATCACCTCCACGATGCCTCCAATTACAGGGGTGAGTGTGATGATCTTTATTACCCGCCCGACACCGAAAGTTTTGCCCGGTTGCTGAGTGCCCTCTATGCCGATGGAAAGAAGATCACCATCGCTGGAGCAAGGACCGGTCTGACCGGCGGATGCGTACCCGAAGGGGGCGCGCTTATCTCAACCGGCAGAATGAACCGGATCGGACCATTCGATCGTGAACGGGAAACGGTCAACTGCGGTCCGGGTGTTCTGCTCGCGGATATGCAGGAGCACCTCAGGCAGCACGGTTATTTCTTCCCCGCCGATCCCACCGAGACTCTCTGCACCATCGGTGGAGTTGTAGCCAACAACTCATCCGGGGCGAGGTCGTATAAATACGGCTCGGCGCGGGGGTTTGTGACTACGGCAGAGGTGGTGTTCGCCGACGGGGCACGGCTTCGTCTGCAGAGGTGTGATGTCGTTGAGCAAGGGGGATACTTCTCTTTCGAAGTGGACGGAAAACCGTTCACCCTTCCCGCACCAATGCTTAAGATGCCTTCAACCAAGAACGCAGCCGGATATTATTTCAAACCGGGATGCGACCTGCTTGATCTGCTGATTGGGTCGGAAGGCACCCTATGTGTTTTTACCGAAGTCACCCTTAAGGTTCTTCCCCTCCCGGAGAGGCTACTCTCATGCGTGGCGTTCTTTGAATCGGTTGAGGGGGCGTTGGGGTTTGTTTCAAAGTCACGCAGACATGAAGTCACAAAGTCTCAAAGACACGGAGACACGGAGACACGAAGTCACGAAGACACGGAGACACGGAGTCTTGAGGCGGTGAGGGCATTGGAGTTTTTTGACGGGAATTCGCTCGGATTTTTAAGGGATGATTTTCCGAAAGTGCCGGAGGGGAGTGCGGCCGCGGTCTGGTTCGAGGTTGAGGCAACCAATGAAAATTTTGATGAGGTTGTCACCGAATGGGCAGGCCGGTTGGAAGCAGTGGGGGTTCCGCTCGACGAGGTCTGGATGCCCGTTGATCCCGCCGGGGTGGAGGAGATCAGGAAGTTCCGCCACGCGGTTTCCTGGAAGGTGAGCGAATACATAAAGCAAAAGGGACTGAGGAAGCTCGGCACCGATACCGCCGTGCCCATTGAAGTTTTTGATGATTATTACAGGTGGGCTATAGCGATGGTCAGGGAGGCCGGGATAAAATATGTTGCTTACGGCCACTTCGGCGACTGCCACCTCCACCTCAACATGCTTCCGAAAGACAACGCTGAATACGCCACCGGGAAGGATATCTACCTCGGGCTGTGCAGAAAAGCGGTTGAACTTGGCGGAACCGTCTCGGCCGAACACGGGATCGGGAAACTGAAAAAAGAATATTTGAAACTGATGTACGGTGAAGAAGGGATCGAAGAGATGCGGAAAGTAAAACGGTATCTCGATCCTAAAAACCTGCTGAACACCGGAAATTTATTTGACTGAAAACGAACGGAGAAAGACTGAATGCCTGAATACAAGATCAATGTGAACGGAAAAGTTCTAACGGCCGAAGTTGACCCCGAAACCCCGCTTCTGTGGGTTTTAAGGGACACGCTTGGTCTGACAGGCACCAAATACGGGTGCGGCATGGGTGTGTGCGGATCGTGCACGGTGCTGATCGACGGAGAAATTGAAAGATCATGCTCACTCCCTGTTTCCAAACTCGGGAACAGAAAAGTGACAACCATCGAAGGACTTGCAGAAAACAGAAACCACCCCGTCCTTAAGAAATGGATCGAGCACGAAGTGTCGCAGTGCGGTTACTGCCAGCCTGCTCAGATACTTACCGTGGCAGCACTTCTTGACGGGGAAAAGAAACCGTCATGGCAGGAGGTGGAGACGGCTCTCACCGGTGTGATCTGCAGGTGCGGGACATATCCAAGGATAAAAACCGCTGTTCAGGAATTGCTTAAGGAGAAAGGCTAAGATGAAAAGAAGAGATTTTATTAAGATAGTGGGCCTCTCAGGAAGCGGCCTCGTGCTTGGCTCATTCATTCCGGCGGTTTTCGCAAAGGGAAATGACGGCATCCTCGAACCGGGCGACGACCCAAAAGGGATCTTCAAACCGGGGCCTTTCATCCAGATCAGTTCATCGGGTGAAGTGACCATCTTCATGGCAAAGACCGAAATGGGGCAGGGGGTTTACACCGCGCTTCCGATGATAGTGGCCGAAGAGCTCGAGGTTGACTGGGAGAAGATCAACATCGTGCAAGCTGACGCGGGATTCGACTACGGCAACCAAACCACGGGCGGAAGCACGAGCATCAGACAAAGCTATGACCCGCTCCGCAAGGCAGGCGCGACCGCCAGGGTTATGCTTGTTACAGCTGCCGCGGCGATGCTTAAGGAAAGTGTGAGCGACATCTACGCTGAACTTGGCTTCGTGATCAGCAGAAAAACGGGAAAGAAACTTGGCTACGGCGAGCTCGCTGTTGAAGCAGCTAAACTCCCCGTTCCCACCGATGTTCCGCTTAAGGACCCTAAGGATTTCAAAGTGATCGGCAAGAGCCTTAAAAGGAAAGACACCCCTCCGAAACTCTACGGCGAGGCCGTTTACGGCATCGATGTCAGACTTCCCGGGATGGTTTATGCGGCGGTGAAGAGGCCGCCTGTTTATGGGAAGGGAATCAGTGGCGAGTGGCGAGTGGCGAGTGGTGAGGGGTCGGTGCCCGTTACGCGTTACCCGTTGCCCGAGGGTGTGAGTGGTGTGATTGATGTTTTTGAGATTTCTACCGGATTAGCGGTTACAGGCAAATCAACATGGCAGGTATTTAACGCGGCTGAGAAGCTGAAGGCTGAGTGGATGAGTACTGATGGCGGAGGGCTGAAGGCCGAAGGCTTTAACAGCGCGGACGCGGTGAAACTGGCTTATGAAAAGATCGACAAGCCGGACGGGATAATCAAAGAGCAGGGGAATATTGTTCCCGTGTTCGAGGCGAGTTCGGATGTAGTGATGGCGATCTATGAAGTGCCGTTCCTCTCCCATTCTCCGATGGAACCGATGAACTGCACGGCTGAAGTGAAGGACGGGAAGTGCGAGATTTGGGCACCGACCCAAAGTCCGCAACGGTTGAGGAAAGACGCGGCAAAACTCCTCGGGATCGACGAAAAGGATGTCACTGTTCATGTTACTTTTCTTGGCGGTGGGTTCGGCAGAAGGCTTTCTTCCGATTTTGGTGTTGAGGCGGTTGAGATTGCCCGGAAAACGGGTGCCCCCGTAAAGGTGACCTGGACGAGGGAGGATGACACGAAACACGGTATCTTCCGTCCCTTCGGTGTTTATGCGTTGAGGGGTGTTCTTGGGAAAAAGGGAACTATAGAGGCCCTGCAGCACAGGATAGCGGGACAGTCGATCCGCGCCCAGTGGTCGAAGGAGCCGCTGAAGCCCGAGCAGTATGATATAGCAGCGGGCTCGACCGAGTTTCCTTATGAAATAAAGAACTTCAGGATCGAGGGTGCATTGGTGCAGACTCCTCTTGTGGCAGCGGCTTACAGGGCGGTTTACCACACGCAGGTGCCGTTCGCTGTGGAGTCGTTCATTGATGAGCTTGCTCACTCGAAAAAGATCGATCCGTTCAAGTTCAGGCAGAACCTTATGAAGCCCGGAAGCCGCGAAAGGGCAGTTCTCGAGCTCGCCGCTGAGAAGGCAGGCTGGGGGAAGACACTTCCGAAGGGGCAGGGAATGGGCATCGCCTTCTTCCAGGGGTATGACAGTTATTGCGCGCAGATCGCATTAGTTAAGGCTGAAGGCGGAGGGCTGAAGGATGAACCGGTCAGTGTGAAAGTGTTGAAATATGTGGCGGTTATCGACTGCGGCCTGGTGATCAACCCTGATACCGTGAAGGCGCAGATGGAAGGGGCGATCATTTTCGCTCTCAGCGCGGCGATGAAAGGGAAGATCACAGTGAAGAATGGCGCGGTGGAACAGTCGAATTACGACGACTACCCGATCATTTCGTTTGATGAATCACCAGACATTGAGACCCACATAATGGAGAACACATTCAAGGTGGGAGGTGTCGGCGAAGTGGGGATCGGCGCATGTCCCGCGGCTTTGGCAAACGCCATTTACGCTGCATGCGGAAAGCGACCGAGGAAACTCCCCGTCCTCAGCCGCGGCTGATTACCAGTTCTTAAAGAGCATCAGCAGGGTACCGGCAACAATTATGAGGGCGGCAATACCTTTTTTTAGGAGGCCGCCTTCATCAAATATCTTCCCTCCAACCACACTCGCGAAAAATACCGAGAGCCGTTTTACTGCTATCACAAGTGCCACGGGCGCGAGTGTGAAGGCAATGATCTGCGTGTAGCGGTAGCCGATGGTTAGCACGGCCGTTATAAGTGTTAGGTATAAGGTATTAGGTATTAGGTGTTTGGGTTTTGGGTTTTGGGGTTGGGTCTGCTGCGGCGGATTGAATGGATTGGTGATCCTTGTGCGGGTGATGAGGAGGAGGAAGGCGAAGTCGATGAGGAAGAAAACATGCTGGAGGAGCATGAAGGAGGAGGTGTCCATTTTCTGGTCTTTGAGGAGGTATTTGTCGAGAATGGTGGAGATAGTGAAAAATGCCAGGGCGGCGGCGACATGGATGTATTTCTTCGATCGGAAAAAGACTTTGAACGGCTCGATCATCCGCCGCGGCGGATTGTTAAGGGATTTCATCTCGATAAAATATGAGCCGGAGAGGAGAAGGATCAGTCCGAGTGTTTCGTTCAACGAGAGTGTTTCACCGATGAAGGTGAAGGCGAAAATGGCGACACTTCCGGGAGTGAGGGCAAGCAAGGGGAGGGCCGAGCTTATCTCAAGGTTCTTCAGGGAAAGCATCACGCACCAGAACGCAAGGGCCTGAAGGAGGGTTTTTACGAACATCACCCAGGTCTGCTGAATCGTCAGGTTTGAGGGATCGATATCGATCAGGAAGATGAGGCAGATGATGAGGTTTACCCATGAGAGGTGGAACGAGAACTCGAGCGCGTTCATCTTCATGAGCGCTTTTTTCTGCGTGATCGCCGCGATGCTCGAGAGAACCGCTGATGTAAGGGCGAGGGTGAACCAGATCATTGGCCGTCCTTCAGAAGTGATTTTATCTTCTCTATCGTCAGGGGGGCGGAGCCTTCGTAATGGTTGTTCACATTTACGAACACTTCTGTGTCCATCTCCGCGAGGGTTTTAAGTAGCTCGCCGAGCTTGTGTATCTCCTCATCCTTCGGTTCCACTATTTTATTCCAGATGCCTCCTGTTTTTTGTTCGATGCCTGAGCGGTCGGGGCCGTGGAGACGGATGATCGCTTTCCCGGGGATCAGATGCCTGAATTTTTCAACCGTTTCGAACACGGGCGGCATGAAGTAACCCTGTAGGAAGACCGGAATAACGCCCTGATCGTGAAGGAGCGTAAAGAACTCTTTGTTGAGGTAGTTGGGGTTCCTCGTTTCAACCGCGACCGGCACTTCGCGCGGTATCGCCTTCAGAAAATCTTCAAGCTGCTTCATGAATACGCAGGGGTCCGGCATTTTCTGCTTGTTCAGGTACTCAAACTGAAGCATCGCAGCGGCAGTTTTGTGTTTTAGTGGTCCGAGGGAGTCAACGAATTTATTCCACAGCTCAACAGAGAGGAAGTGGGGATTGTTGGAAGTGTGATCCGCCTGCGGCGGAGTGAACTGTGATCCGCCTGCGGCGGAGTGAAGTCCTTTTGAAGTGTGAGATGAAGGCTGAGCCGTTCCGGCGAATTTAGGATAATAGTGGGTAAGGGTTATCGAGTTCGGAGCTTTTATGGTGAACCGGAAATCATCTGGGGTGGCGGCATCATATTCCGCGGTGTCTTTCTGCTTCGGCAGAACGACAGGCGATCCGGGGGCGAAGAGTGACCAAAACCACTGATCCACCTCGACCGTGCCGAAGGTTTTCGCGTATTCTTCAAGGTAATTCTGCTTGTCGTAGTGCGGGTACACGAGCCCCTTCCACGAATCATATTTCCAGCTGCATGTGCCGAAGTGAATATTTGTTGTAGATGGCATCCGATTAATTTTTATTTTAACACGGTTCAAATTTAATCTTTTAGCACTTAATTACTTCTGAGATGATAAACAAAATATCGCTTGACAACCTTTCAAAATTCTTCATAGCGGTGCTGGGCATCGTTACCGTCAGTCTTGTGCTGAAGGAACTGCAGAATGTCTTTCTCCCTTTCATTATCGCGTACCTCCTCTACTTCACTTTTCTGCCGCTGAACAATTACCTGACGGCACGGAAGGTACCCTTGGGGCTGGCCGGACTGATCGACATCGCGATAATTTTTCTGATCTTTTACCTTTCGGGGAAGTTCATAGTTGACAGTCTCGTGGCGTTCAGTGAGGAAGTGGGGGCGTACGAGGCGCAGCTCTCGAAAATGGTGGTGGAAACCGCCAAATCACTCGGAATAAACGACCCTTCACTTCAGAATTTCTCGATAAGCAACGCCCTTCAGGGGATCGACTACGGATCGCTCGCTGGCGGGTTGATCAACTCGACCATCGACCTGCTTGGATATGTCCTTTTCGTGATCTTCTTTTTCGCGTTCATCCTCCCCGGTCACAGGGCGATCTACAACGCGATCGAAAAGAGGGTGGTTTCACCGAAGAAGCTTGAGGTGATCAGGAGGAAACAGGCTCACGGCGAGGTGGTAACCCCCGAAGAGGAGCAGAGTGAGGCGGAGCTTGAGGAACAGGCGGTGAAACTGGAGCGGACATTTAGATCGATCCCCGAGCAGATACAAAAGTATATCCTCACCAAGCTTGTGCTTAATGTGCTGGCCGGTGTAACTGTCGGCGGCGTGCTGTGGCTGCTCGATGTCCCTTTCCCGGCGGTGTGGGGGACTCTGACGGCGATCTTCAATTTTATACCGACCATAGGTTCGGCGCTGGCATTGATCCTTCCCGCGCTGATGGCACTGATGCAGTCGGGAAGTATCGGCTTCACCGCTTTGGTGGTCGCTGCCAT
>Ga0116141_10005716_pt1 | contig 10375 bp, 5 predicted proteins | sample AD_UKC097_MetaG_FD_89744 | JGI IMG/M metagenome (GOLD analysis project Ga0116141, IMG submission 89744) | Active sludge microbial communities of municipal wastewater-treating anaerobic digesters from USA - AD_UKC097_MetaG | ecosystem: Engineered > Bioreactor > Anaerobic > Digestate | place: USA... | reverse complement strand
TTTCCCTTGACGCTACAATTAATAAACGTTCTTTCCAACAACGTTAATGATTTATCCGGTTGGAAGCGGTTATGAATGTATTCATTAGAACAGCCTACTAGAAAATCTATGATCTCATCTGAGATTTGTGCCTGATAATATTCTTCATAGTCATGTTTTATTTCTTTTAATATTTTCTTTGTTAGTTCAAGAGAAGGTTCCTGAAGGACAACAGGTTCGAATCTTCTAGCTGTAGCTTCATCTTGGCTAATGAATTTTTCATAATCCCGAGACGTAGTAGCCCCTATCAGTCTTAGTTTCCCGCTGGATAGGGAAGGCTTAAGAAAATCCATGCTATATGAATGACTAAAAATAGTATGAAATTCATCCATAAAAAGAATTATGGGATTGGTAGAACAGAAACCTATAACCAACTTTAGGATTCGTCCATATTCTGGCCAGGGATAATCTGATGATCTAACAAGAGACCATAAGTTCAAGAAAGATGTCCTGATTATCTTCTTTCCTCTTAACCATATGGGAACTTCTTTCCTGACAATTTTAAGGGCCAGATAATTGACCAAGGCGGTCTTACCCACCCCTGCTTCGCCAAGGATCACAGGATTCCCTTTTTTTCTCATTCCAAGAATTTTTATGACTTGCTCAATTTCCTTTTCGCGTTGATAAATCTCAGATACCATACCATGACCAGCCATAAAGGTTAAATCTTCTCCAATCTTTGTCATTAAAGAATCATCTGGCAGCGGGGTTAATGGATACTCATCATCAAAGTCGTTCGGAGTTCTTTCTTCTTCCATACTCTATGTTCCTCCGCACTATTGACTTTTTTGCCCCATATTATCCACGATAATACTTTTTTCAATGCTATCTAGTTGAGATGCCAGATTTCAGCTTTTACTATTATGATATTTAGGGCAACATTTCATTCAGCATAACGAGCCAAACTTTGTAGAGATCTTTTTCTTGTTTTGGGATTTTGGGATCGTTAACTTTTACTTCACATTCTTTGATATGTGTCTCTACTAGTTTCTTTTTTTCGGCTTCTGGTGTATCCTTCAGTTTTATATTCACCTCAAGTTTCAGGCTTTGAAGTAATCTATTGTTTCTCGGAGCAGTATCAGCATCGTACAGAAGTCCATACATTAAATCAGTAAAATAATAAGGCTGATTATCAATGCCTGCAAATTCGGTATCCCCGATCTTTATATAATTTCTTCCGGCGAGAGTCTCAGGGTCTGACCTCCATTGCTCAGTAATTAACCCGAATATTTTGGCGAAAATAAAACTTCTAATAAGGCTTTCATCTTCCATAACAGATATTAATCGAGGATGGAGTTTCTCATAAGATGAATAAAACTGGTTTGAAATTTTTAGTTCGTACTTACTTGCTACTTTTTCGCCCATGAAGATATGGAGAGGAGGAGGTAATTGCTTTTCAATTCGATATCTATATACATCTTCAGTGTTAACAAGATTTTCCATGGCCGAAGCTGGCAAGCAATACTTGGATGAGATAAACACTATTTCGTGGGCCTTTTCTTTAATGTCAACTTTAGTTATAGCCCTTTGCGTTGTCGCATTCATCCTGCTCTCGAATGAGGTGATCCAGTTTTTTAACTGAGGTTGGTTGTTCTGATAACCAAAATAACTAGTAATAATAAAATGTTCTTCTGGGGGAAAAGAGGTGTATCCTTGATCCTTGAGTGCATTGACTTTTGTTTCGTTTAAGAAAAGCATGTTTTTTGAATTATAGATCAGCTTGTCTAAAATTAAGTCCGGTTTATCTTGTCTAAGCATAAGAATTTGGAAAGCTGAAAACTTATCAAGGTCGTTAAGCCTATATTTGGTTAGATAACATTCAATAAGGTTATAATTCCAGCTTCGGATAATCTCGTTATTCTGCCATTCATTTTTAGCTGGAAAGTCAGGAAGATCCGCACTAACAAAACAGACTAGTGCTCCTGCAGGATGTCTGTCCGATGGTAGATTTCCATTTCGTTTAGGAAGATTAAAACCCCAGGTAAACCCATTTAATAATTCAAACCAACGGGGGTGGGGAATATTATCTATGACCTCTTTAAACCCGGACTCTAAATAATCTGCCCTAATATTTGTAGAGGCTGATTTTATCTTTTCCCATTCTGCATAGTTACTTATGAGATCAAGCATCTTTTTTTCAATTGTATCCTGGGAATCAGTCAAATATTCGTCACAAACAATATATTTTTTGCGGTTTCTTACCTCCAGAAGCTCATTTAAAGCCATTTGAATTGTCTTGTTACAATTCTCAAATGTATTGATCCATTGGAGCAAGTCTTCATGAATTGCATTTAGATAATTAAGATTATCCGATGCTATTTTGTTTACTAGTTCCCTTAGCAAATCTCTTATTTTGAGATCATTTAACTTAATGCGCATTTTTAAATAATCAGATCGTAGATTACCAAATAATTTCCCTTTTCCTTTATTTTGATTATTTGCATAGTATTCTTCTGTTCTTCTGTACCATTCTTCATAAGTCCCTTCAGTAGAGTCAGCCTGACTGCAGGCCATTGTGAATTGAGATTGTTCTCCTCTCTCAGGGAAGCCCCGAAGAAACTTCGTATACCAATTTTTTAGTACATTTATAAATTCTTCAGCCGCTAAAAGATTCCCAACTCCATATTTATCTGTCCCATTATTTTCATTTAATATTTCTAAAACTTTTTTTCTGATTGACTCTTGAAATTTATCAGTATAGTAATCGTAATAGTAATTATAAACTGCCCAAAAACTTGGTCTCGTACCGGATTGATAGCGATCTCCAGAGTTACCAATTCTAGAGCTCTCTCTTTGATCTGTTGATTTTTTGATATCACTAATTTTACCTGCCAAGTTTATAGCGCCCAAATCAAAATTTGGAAAGTTTACCTGAGGGTCTTCTAATCTGGCTTTTAAGCTTCTTAATGTAGCGAAATTTTCTAACTGATGAAGTCTCGTCAGGCAATCATGGATTATATCTTTATCGAACTTAGTAGACTCGGTAGGATTTAACAGGAAGTTCTTAACAAAAAACTCCGGCTCAGGAAGCCATGATGGAGCTAAAAATTGCTCCGAACTGAAGATTTTAAGGGCGATTCGCTGAGCAAATTCCGTCTTTATAGCTTCCGTGTCGAATAAAAGGCGGTGAGTTCCGAAAGAGGCAAAGGAAAAGGCATCGTATGGAGTTTCTTTCACTTTATCGTTCAAGAAATTGGCAGTCGAATGAGTTTTAGCGTTATCAAAAAAAGTAGATGTTCGGGCACCCGAAGAGCTTCCGGTCGTTTCTTCCGCTTTTATTGCTAAAAAAGAATTTTCAATGAAACTAACTACAGAAGGAACTATGCCCCTATAATATTCAACCTGGCTTCCTTCAATACCTCCGACAGTAAAACCGTCGATTATGTAAACGAGATCAGAAATGGTATCTACATTTTTTGGTTTAGTGATATCCTTAAGAGATAGATCTGATTGGGAATAGCAAACTTTAACGTTCCCTCCTGGGTAATAAAGCCTCAAAAACTCCCGGTAGGCGGCATAGCAATTTCCAAAGAGAGGGTTCATATCTTCATTTTGTTTTACCTTTGCAAAGCCATAGGGCAAAAGATGGATGGAAATTATAGTGCCATGAATAGATGATAAAAGTTTACGGAGCAAAAGCAAAAAATCAATAAATACTCCAGTTCCGGTACCACCTGCCAAGGAGCTTACTAAAAAGATTACTGAGTCTTCTTTGAGTTTGGGTATTAATACTCTTTTTATGCTTTCGATATTTAATATGAACTGAATCATAGAGGCATGTCTTCGTTCGGCAGCGGGGACACCTTGTTCTTGCGCCACAAGTATCATGCGAGCGTCATCAGGGGAGAGCCTATTAATGAACCGCAAATCCGATTGTCCGTCACGAACCTTTCTGATTTCATTAGCGAAATCGCCACCAAAGAAAATAAAATCAGAGCTTCTGTTTGAATAATCGAGAACTTCCTCTTTTAATTTCCCTGATTCAAAGCGTATATATTTTAGTAACGGATCTTCAGTCCCTATTAGGTCAGCTGATAACCAATCAATATTTTCCGGTTTTTCCCCATATGTATCTAATATTCTGGATTTAAAGTTTGTTACGACCCACTTACCGAATCCTCCTAATCCAATCAATAATAAGTTACGAGCCATTTTCTCACTCCATTTCACTTTTTTGATTAAATATTGTTATCCTATAAAATCTTCTATTCATCACTATAACAGGGCAGATCTTATAGGTGTTCATAATCAATAATAAAAACTAATGGTTGTGTCGTCATTTATGGGTAGTGGTATGTTTTGAGACAATTCCTCTTCTGGCTTTGCAATTCTATTCCATTTTACGAATATTTTAGTCTCTAAAGAAATTTCCCCATCCTCTTGTGTTTCCTTTATTTTCCTGGCAATGAGAGTAATTCCTAGCTCTTTGAACCTTTTTTTCCTGCCTTTTAATATAATTGTTTCCCTTTCACCATTATTCTTAACGATTTCCAGATTACCAGAAAGTTGGGGGCACTCTATCCGCCATCCCCACCATTTGTTTTCGCTTAAGATAGTTGCCCAATCAATAATAAAAGCGACGAGAGCTACAAATAGAAGCGCTAAATACCATCTAAAAATTAAAAAGTCAGTAACATCCATTCTTTTTTGGAAGATTAGTTCTTCTGCAGTTGGTGATTCGAATGGTTCGCCTGTCATGAGTTTTCCGCCCAATTGAATAAGTAGTTTGTATTGGCCAGCTTGATGAAGCCCTTCTATTTTCCCACTGAATGTCCATTTCCTATCTTCATCTTGAAATAACTTTATTGATTTAATTATTTTTTTATTATGTTCTATTTGTGCCCACAAGATACTGTTGGGATTGTCTTGAAATAGTTTAGATGGATCTGCAAACTGGTTTTTTAACATCAAATTTACTTCAACATCTAGATCAGAGCGTAATGAAAAGTTCTTATTGTCTTCTGGCTGAACTACCTTTATATACGGCATTACCTTCATTTCGATAGGAACTTTAACTTCTGAGATTATTATATTGCCTCCCTTCATTGTTAGCTCAATGAAATATTCCCCTTCTTGTTCAGCGCTGAACTCCTTATTAACTCCATACATTCCCTTAGAGATAGGAATAAGCTCGACACTTTCAGTGCTTCTTGGAGTTATAATTTTTGCCCCCAGCCAGAGCCGATATGCGGGATGTTCTCTTACTGGACTGCCATCTCTTTTCAAAAAACTTGCTCTTACCTTAATTGGCTTTCCAAATGGATGAGGAATTTGAGGTGATAGCAATCTTACTTCTACAGGGATTATGGTTTTCCCTACTTCGACCTTTCCTTTTCCTTTTTCGATTTTATATCTCCAGGTTCCTGGTTCCGGGTCAGTTATTGAATAGATTTCACTAAAGTCATGAGGAAAATACTTGACATCGCTGCTCTGCTCAGAAACCTTCTTCCCATCTGGCCGATAGATGCCTAGTTTTACCTCAGGATTTTCTTTTAAAATAGAAAAGGTTACTTTTTCAAGATAAGGTTCTATCCTTACGTCAACCCCCTCGGGTGGAACATTATCCCACCTTATTTCTGGCACTCTTAGCAATTGTGTAACAATAGAACTGTAAATTTTATCTAACTCTTTCTCTTCCATTTTTGATAGACGATAAAGCTGGCCTCTGGTAATCTCTGACCAGAATTTTGAATCGTTTTGCCAATAGACATTCCGGACATCAATTCCTATTAAAATTAGCTGGCAATCATTAAGGTTTTTTGTGACAAAATCACTAATCTCAGCAAAATATTTATCTTTTGACCATTTTCTTGTGTCATCGGGCTCTCCATCAGTGAAGAATATGATTACTTTCTGTCTTCCCTCAATATTACCGGCTTTTAAAAATCCCTCATGAGCTTTGTGTAAAGCATTTATAAAGCTAGTATCTCCCAGATTCATGGCCTTAATAGATGCCTTCAATTGTTCAAGGTTAGAAGTACTTAAATCAGTTAAGGGTATCATTTCTTCATCGGGATTTATCGGCGGCTTATCTCCAAAATTTATGATTCCTATACGGTGGTTAAAATAATCACTTCTATGGGCAGCTAAAAAGTCTATAAAGTATTTGGCGGAATTAAGACGTATGTTTTCTGGATCACTTAACTTCATACTTCCTGACTGATCTATGGCCAAAAAAATGTCAAGTGGTTTAAGAGCTGCGACTTGTTGTTCAGATTGGAGGAGTAAAAATGACGAAGCTAATATTCCGGCGATAAGAAAAAGCTGTTTGAAGATCTTGTATCCCATGGTTTTAATTAAGTTTTTTCCCCTTGAAATTTGCCATGCGAACCCAGAATTTTCATGCGAGTTTCCTCATAATATATTCGCACTATATAAGCTAATTATGTTAGTTCTTCTTCCCATTATGAAAAATTTTAACAACTTTCGTTTTTTGAAGTCAAGGAAAAGATTTAGAAGATAGTAAAAGCCACAAACTGATAAATCATGATGGTCTTTCAGGCATTATAAGAAAAAATTAACCAAGAGCCTGTTCATAAAACTCTCGAAAGAATATAGAAAGAAAAGTGCAACCGTAATATGGCAGGCAGAATATATGACATCAGCCCCTTATGGCATTCGTGGTCTGCAGCCATTGGGCAACTAAGCCGATTTTTGCCTTAGTGTCAACTTAGATCTATCGCTAAGTTTTGTGGGAGTTCTATGCTTTTGAACATTATTTTCTGCCTTATGATAGACTGACAAAATATTCTGTTAATAAGTTATTCTAATTATTCAGGAGAAATCATTTAAAGCTTATTCTTGGATGGGGCATAAGCCTGAGAGATTAAAGGGAATTCTTTTACCAGAGCTGGATTATCTTTCATTAGATCAAGTATACGGCGGCGGAGAGCAAATCGATCATTTAGCCCGAGCAATTTCCAGGCCTCAGTCTTTTTCCCACCAGCTCTTCTTAAAGCCTCTTCTATAAGCTTCAATTCTGTCCTGGCCAGCTCTTGTTTTAAATTGATGCTAGCAGATGTCGCCTCTTCTTGGAAACTAACCTTACCTTCCTTGCTACCTTGCAATTTCCCGGAGTGTGTTTCGCTGCCTGGCTTTGCCCTGGATATGATCTCCGGTGGTAAATCTTCAACCTCAATTGTCTGGTGGTTCCTGAAATTAGCATAGATTATAGCCCGCTCTAAGGCTGCCCTCAGTTCCCTGACATTGCCTGGCCAATCGTAAGCTTTCAGTATCCCTAAAGCTTCTTGGCTGATCGTATCGATTCTTGTCCTTCCTTGTCGCTTCAGCAAATCAAGTAAATAAACAAGGAGAAGTGGTATGTCTCCAGGTTTTTCTCTTAGTGGGGGCAAAAAGATCTGGAAGCTTTTTAGCCGGAAATAAAGGTCTTCTCTGAATCTGCCATCTGCCACTTCTTGTTCGAGATTTTTATTAGTAGCGGAGAGAATCTGGATATCCAGCTCAATTTCGTTGGATGAACCCAGACGTGAAAAACTTTTATTTTCGAGAAAACGCAAAAGCTTTATCTGAACCTCGGCTGGCAGATCGCCAATTTCATCCAGAAAAAGAATACCACCCTTTGCTTTTTCAAAAAAACCAATTCTTCTTGTTCTGGCGTCAGTAAAAGCACCAGGCTCATGTCCGAAGAGCGCATCTTCAACCAGACTTGGGCTAAAGGAGGCTATGTGAACAGGGACAAAAGGTTTGTTGCTTCTCCAGCTCAGGCGATGGATCGTCCTAGCCACCAATTCTTTCCCTGTCCCTGTCTCGCCGCGGATTAGAACAGTAATCTGTCCATCTTGAGCCACCATCTGAATAGATTTCATGACTTCTTGCATCTGCGGTGAATTGCCAATAATCTCAGATGGTTCCAGCTGGTGGAGATTTTCTTCGAGCTGCCTGGCCTGCCTTATAAGGTCTGATTTTTCGAGCGCTTTTTGCAGACGTTGTCTCAATTCCTTCAAATCCACGGGTTTTTTTATAAAGTCGGTTGCACCCGATTTCATGCATTCTACGGCAGTATTGATATCACCGTAGGCACTGATCATGATTATCGGAATATCTGGCCTTAATTTTGTAAATTCTCCCAGGAGGTCAAGACCTTCTCTATTCTGGTCATCGTCTGGATCAAGCCAGATATCAAGGAGAATACAATCGGGATTGTAAAGAAAGAGCTTTCTGGCGCTTTCGGTGGTCGTCGCCTTTAGAATTTCATAATCTGAACGCAAAACCCTCTCCAGGGCAGATAGAAAATTGTTGTCGTCATCCACAATAAGAATCGTTGACTTTGCAATTTCAGGATCCATGTGACGCCTTCCTCACCTTAACTCTTAAGATTCGCAAGAAATGTGACTTATTGCACACATAATAAGTTGCTGCTGCTTGCTTGTCAAATATTTTTCTATTTAACCCAAAATTATTTTTCTCCGCATAGCGTTCCATAATATAGATCTATATACGTCCTTAAGTCCCTATAAGTTTAAAGTTACTCTTATAACGCATGAAAAAGTCTTTTTATCAACCTGAAATTTCTGGCATGTTCTGGATGACATAACCCAAAAAAACAATTTTATTTTTTCTTCATATCAATATAATAATTTTCTGGCACGGATTTTGCTAATAAAAGGGGGAGTGATTCCCCGGGAGCTGTCTATGAAAATTTTGATTGTAGATGACGTCAGAGAATATGTTGATTCTTTGGCCCGGGCGCTCTCACCCGATTTTGAAATAGTTAAAGCTAATAGCCTGGAAGAAGCCAAAGCAAAAATGGACGAAACAATTGACCTGGTTCTGGCTGATATTAGATTATCGGAAGAAGATTTTTCGAACAGAGATGGAATCCTTTTGCTTGGATGGGTAAAAGAAAAGTTTCCAGAGATTCCGGTCATTATGGTCAGCGCTTACCGTGATTTTGATTCGGCAGTTGATGCCCTAAATCTTGGAGCCGCCTATTATTTAAAGAAACCAATAAATCTTCGAGAGCTTAGAGAACTGGTCAACGCGATACTGAAAGAGAAACAGAGTAAATAATGTTATTGCAACTACTGGCCAATGGCCTCATCAACGGTTGTGAATATGCCCTGATAGCTCTGGGCTTCGCGCTGATTTACAATACGATTCGTGTTTTCCATTTTGCTCATGGGGCCCTTTATACCCTTGCCGTTTATCTATTCTATTCTTTGTTCGTTGGTTTAAATCTTCCGGTTTGGCTGGCTGCTCTCCTGTCTATAGCCGTATCGATTGTAGCAGGTCCTCTCATCGACGAACTGATTTATGCTCCGCTTAACAAGCGAAGTGCTTCTTCCTTAATCCAGATGCTTAGTTCCCTTGGTGTTTATATTGTCATCGTAAATCTTATTGCCATGTTTTACGGAAATGAGACCAAGGTTTTACTCCCAGGCGTTCAGCCTACCTTTAAGCTGGGCGGCATCATTCTGACCAGAATCCAGGTCATTGTTTTTATTGCCTTCATCATAATATTTTTTCTGCTCCATTTCCTGCTCAAAAACTCCAACCTCGGGATTCTTATCCGGGCCATGCGTGATAATCCTCAGCTGGTCTCCGTTATGGGCATAAACCCGAGGCCTATTCGCTGGTCAGTAATGGCTATTGGGACCGGGTTGGCTGGGGCTGCTGCGATATTGAGTGGCCTCGACGTAGGTATTGATCCCAATATTGGCATGACTGCTTTCTTAAATGGGGCAGTGGCGGTCATAATTGGAGGCATTGGCAGGTTTGAAACGGCAGCATTTGGTGGTTTAATGCTCGGTCTTATCCAGAGCCTGGTTATCTGGCAGGCCTCAGCGCGCTGGCAGGATATGATCACTTTTTTAATCCTGGTCTTTTTCTTGTTATTTAAGCCTGAGGGAATATTTGGCGTGAGGCGAAGAGTGGAGGAGTCGTCCCTATGAATTATTTGCTTCATATACTTATTCTCATCAGCATTTACTCGATCCTTTCGCTTTCGCTGAACCTGCTGGTTGGATATGCCGGGCTAATTTCATTCTGCCACGCCTCTTTTTATGGCGCTGGTGCTTATATCTCTACGCTTCTAATGATGAAAGCTGGTTTTGCCTTTATTCCTGCCTTTATCATTGCCATTGTTGGTTCAGTCTTAATAAGCTTTCTCGTTTCGCTGCCTTCGTTAAGGTTGAGGGGTGACTATTTTGTGCTGGCCACTCTCGGTTTTCAAATCATATTCTTCAGTCTTCTTTACAACTGGATTAGCCTGACCAGGGGACCATATGGTATTCCTGGCATTCCGCAACCAAAGTTTTTTGGCCTGCAAATAGACTCGATGGGTAGCTATTTCGTTTTCTCGGCGGTGCTGGCTCTT
>Ga0116141_10005712_pt1 | contig 10381 bp, 10 predicted proteins | sample AD_UKC097_MetaG_FD_89744 | JGI IMG/M metagenome (GOLD analysis project Ga0116141, IMG submission 89744) | Active sludge microbial communities of municipal wastewater-treating anaerobic digesters from USA - AD_UKC097_MetaG | ecosystem: Engineered > Bioreactor > Anaerobic > Digestate | place: USA... | reverse complement strand
CGGGCCACCTTCAAAGCAACCGGAATCGCTGTGACCAAAAGAAGGACATCTGCCACCGTACGCAACGAGAATTGTTCGCCTTCGTTTCCGAAAGCCAAGTGCATCCAATCGATGCCTCGATAAGACAATACAAACGCCAGCCCGATTCCAAGAAGCAAAAGCAGAACAAAACGATGTCCGATTTGCTTGCGCTCCACCGTGTCTTCCGCGGAGCACCAATTGTGCGTGGCCTCGCGCACCTTCGCAACGAAAGGTTCTTCCGAGCGCGTTCCACCAATTTCTCCCGCATCCCGTTCTGCGGCAGAAAGCCAATCCGCTGTCCGGGCACGGTTTTTCACGGTGATGTGCAGGCGAGGGCGAAGACGACGATGAAGAAAGAACCCAAGCCCACCCACGATGGCAAGCACGCCGGTGACCGGAAGAACCAAATCCAGTCCCATACGAAAACTCGCAAATACGAGAATCAGCGCGGTGGACATTAGCGCTGCAAGCATCGACGGAAGATCGGAGGAAATAGCGTATTCCGACACATACGCCGCCCAGAAAGCCGCATGGATTTGCGACTCCGGTACCCCCCCCTGTTTGCCCAGGGCATCGCGAGCACTGGTCACCATGCAAGAAGTCCGAAGGCTGCGACGCAGCCGCTGCTGAAGCATTAAGGAAAGGGCATCGAACAGTGTGCCAGCCACCATCGGAAGCACGACGGGAACTCGTGTTCCCACGGAAAGGACCGCGATCGGGATAGCGAGCAGCCAGACGGAGCGCAGCAGAACGAGAAGAACGATGGTCGGCCATGACGCTGCCCAGAGCCTCCACAGCCGTGTGGCTGCTCGGGGAGACCAGAGCAGCTTCATGGGTACACGCCCACCGCGCGTAAAAGCTCCTTCGACGCTTGTTCCGGGCGCTGCAACAAATCTCGCCCGAGATGCACTTCGAAGGTTCGCCCTTCGTTGACCAATCGCTCCAAACCGTCGAGATTTTCTTGTCGATGACGAACCCCCTGCACGGAGGTCAAAGCACTTGCCACTAGCAATTCCCCATAGGCACGAGCCTTCGTCATAGGGACGACAAGCGACGTATCGTCCCCCAAAATCGTGGGAAAAAGCAGAGTGATAGGACCTCGATGACGGGGTTGGTGAGGGACCCGAAAAACGTGTTCTGGAGCAAGAGCATACTTGCCCTCCATGCTCCGGGCGCTTGGGTCGACGGACAATGCGAAAGCCTTTGCGGTCTCATCATCCACGTGAAATTCCCGAGGATAGGAAAAGAGCGTCGTTGTCTTACCATCGTTGCGAAAAAGGACGCGATCATCCCCAAGAAATCCCGTTGCATGAACGGAAAGGGCAAGGGTTGTGGTGGTTTTTCCCACCCGGCAGTCTCCGATCAAAAGAAGAGCGTGTTCACCAAAGCAAATGCCCGCAGCATGCAAACCAAAGATACCATACTCGCGGAGCATCAGCCCCAATCCAAGGTACTGCATCGCTTGGGTCACACCCGGAAGCGACTTCTCACTTTGGGGGCATAGACCCATTGTCAGCGTCTTTTTGTCGAATCGCAGATCGAGCCGAGAGTATCGGTCCGAGATAACGGATACATCATCTGCCCCGTAGGCCTGCACATGACCGAAGTAAAAGATGGGCGGTAAGTCGGAAGGAACTGGGAAAGGTTCTTTTCGGTGCTCGACCACGATCGTAATATCCGCTCGGGAATTGCCGCAATTCTGCGGTTCAAAAGGTCGAAATAGCGCATCGAACGCATCTGCATCCAACGACTCCCCGGGCCGTTCGATCACCACGTCATGGAAGGAAACGAAGCGAGGTAGGTTCACGTCCAAAGCGGCGTCAGCCTAGCACAGGAAGCCTCTTTTTGCGTCGGGCGCGGATCGCCGAAGGTCCCGCTGCGCCTTCTGAGGTCCAATACGGTTTGCCAAAATACTTCATGCAGTAGTTGCAGGGAAAGTAGTCCCAATCGTCTTTCAATTCTCCGCGTTCCATCGCCAACATCTTGTCTTCTTGGAATCGATGCACGATGCCCAAGAAGCGACGGCATGCTTCGGCAAGGTTCATTTCATAAAGACTGCCTACAATATCTCGATTGTCGTTGGGGTCCCGGGGGATACCCGCATGTTGGCAGCACAAAATGACACGTCCATGCACGTCGACATGAATTTGCTGTCCTGTGAAGGGAGCGCAAACGTGCCACGGCTGTTTTCGATGGAATCCTTCGGGGATATTCACGCGGATGGTAAGAGCTTCGGCCAGCCGGTCGATGCGATCCATTACGTTTCGCCATTGACGCGCCGATAGATAAAGCTCGGCATCGTGTTTTGTGCCTGTGGCGGAAAACAGGATGAAGGAAATTCGGTCGGCTCCGAGTTGGGAGGCGAGCAGCCCCATGCTTTCGAGTTGGTGGACGTTTTTTGCGTGAAGAGTAGTGTTGAAAGCAAAGGGGATCTCATGGGCCATGCACAAGGAGGCTGCTTTCATGACTTCGCGGTAACTTCCCGGAGAGCGGATGGCGTCGTGGGTGGCTTCATCCGCGCCATCTAGGCTGATGGTCAGCGCGGTGAGCTTTTCTTTTCGTAGGGGCCTTTCGAGAAGGGTGTCGATGACGCGCTCGAACCGTTGACCATTGGTCACCATATGCCAGGTGTAGTCGAGGTCGACGGCAGCATCGAGAATGGCGGAAAACTCTGGGTGCAAAACCGGCTCTCCTCCCGTAAAGGCAGCGTGGAAGGAGCGAAGAAAACACTTTGCTTGTTCGAGCGAACTGCGGACGAGAGGCAGGGGAAGGTCCGTGGGCCTTTTGCCTGGATCACGAAGGCAATGCTTGCAGGTGAGTTGACAGCGATCTGTCAACTCGAACGTAATCCAATCGCCTGCCAAAAGGATTAATTCGTTTCGCTGATGAAACCAGCCTGACTGACGGCCGACTGGCCCATACCACTGGTGAGGGTGACCTGTTGGAGGGAGCGTCGTTTTTCTACCCGAGGAGCCTCGTAGGGCTGGCGCGCTTCATTGCTCTGAACGTTTTCAGAGTCCCGGGGGTGATTATGCTTGGTATCCATGCGTTCACTCATTGGAGACGATTGAAATGACGTGGTGTGGTTTTATGGGCTTGGAGGAAAAAACTTGTTGGCAGGTTGGGCTTCGAATTTCACGAAGTAACCCGATCCTGGGCAATTAGCCGCATGGGGCGAAAATAGACCAACCGGATTTGATGGAAAATAGTTGTTATCTCCCTGAATGCCAATCGCTGCACTTTCATTGCGTACACGGTTGCTAGTTCCTGAAGCGCAGTCATCAGAACCATCGCTCCATCGATGGTAAAGGAAGAAAACGTTATCCGTTTTTTCTTGTAATACAGCACTAAATGTCAAATTGCTGTTCGGAAGGCCCTTTAGGTGAGCATTTTTCCATGTGACGATGAATCGACGATTGGGCAACAACCCCTCTGTAGAATGACAGACTTGCGCCCCTTCCACCTGTTCCCAGAAAGGAAAAAGGGTATTAATATAACCCGAGGCAGGAAGACTCGCAGGGAGAATTGGCTCAGGGGCTTTGCTCCACCCCAAACCATAGGAGGTTACCCACAGTTCTCCGACATTGGTTGAAAATGTTTTGTTCGTGATGGTAAAAGGGAACGGCATGGTAATGGAAGCGGCAAAACTAGAGGTGGAACTCGAAACAAGTGTTGTTCCATGCGTACAAGCGTCTCGCCACACAGGTGAATTGTTATCCCAGTCTGCCGTCCCAGTGTTTCCTGGTTCGCTTACGTCATTGAAAGAAAGGTCGTAATTGGTTCGCGTAAAGATAGCCAATACCCGAACGGAAAAACTAAAGCTTTGTCCCGCCGGATTGGCAAATGTCCAGTCTCTGGAAGCAGCATTTCCAGGGCCTAGGTTATTGTAGCCCCATAATCCATACTGGTTGGACATTGGGTACCCTGGTGGAACCTCGTCGGAGAAGTCGTGTGCAGTGTATTCTGCAGGTGACAAGGAGACGATTTCTACATACACACTATTGAGCAGACGGGTACTGATATTTTCTACCCTGACTCGACCACAGACGCGTCCAAGGGGGCAATCTTCATCATCTTCTTCGCCAACATATGAATATTCCGTACTAAAACGGATTTTCCCCGATTTTACTTTATCGAATCCCTGAGGCTGCATCCCCACATCGAATCCGGCCGAATTATCTGCTTCAATTTCGGTGAACGTAAGCTTTTGGGTGGTAGCATTCCACTCCCCTCGCCAAGTTCCGATCTTAGCCACCCCTGGCGCAAGGGGCGGAGCCTCCACCGGCCCCGCAACCTCCGGCCCCGACGGCGAGGGCGAACCAGGCTCCGAACCACAGGCCAGCAGCCCAAAACTTGCCGCGCCCAAAACTCCAACGAATATCGTTTTCAACAATTTTCCCATGGTCAAGCCTCCAACCCTCGCGATTCACCCGCTTGCAAACCGGTGCTCAGTGTATTCCGTCGAATGATTCCCGTCAACGTGCCCGTAACCAGGACACGACCATTTTTTCGATGCGGCCTCATGAGGAAAGATTCATCATCATCCCCCATGACCCACTATTTTCAATCGTGATCCAGAAACTCTAGCGCAAATTCGTCAAGCCGCAACCTCTCGCCCCGTCTGATTCCCTGTCGATATCCATCTATTTTCCATGTATTTCGCCCATGCTTTCCTGTCAGCATATTCCGTGCGTGGAAAACCACAATATCCGACACCTCGTTTCCCCTGCCCATCACAACAAGCAAGTCATCGGGGAACAAGCTATTTGTAATTCACCACAGACTCAACCACAAGCTTGTTCCACTCACGATTTTTGTATTCTATTACCCCATTTGATTGAACTATAGCGGACCAGGAAATGTCCGGGAGAGCAAAAAAGGAATATTTGTTCAATAGTTACGGAGAATATGCTGATCGGCTCACGGCCGCGCTACCCGCTAGCCAGGCGAACCAAGCAATCCAGCCAATAGCTGATAGATGCCTCATTTTTGCCGAATTGAATAAGGGATACGAACTGAGAATTTTTGGCGCGGGGAAAAATGAGGGGATGGCTCAGGGCAACAACCGGCACCGTAGGGGCGGGTTTCAAACCCGCCCGCACGCGCGAATGGCTCAGAGGTTGACCGTGACCGGTTTGCGTGGGCCGCAACCGTGAACGTGACGGTCAGCGTGACCGTGAAGGAAAGACCCGGGGAAATGGGGTAATCTCCCCAACAATCCACTCTCCCCCCCCTCAAGGCAGTTCCGTCTTCAACTCCAAACCACCGGTGAGATTGCCCGATCCAACCCCCGCCGGGCGAGAAGTCGTAACATTTCGCGGCCCCGAAGGGGTAGGGGACACCGACGACGACGCACTCTGCAGCTTCGGCTGTTCTCGCAATTCAATCCGTATCACCTCTTGCTTCCCTTCGAATCGCAACGTGCGCCACTGCGTCTCATACCCCGGCGCTTGCACACGAATCTCGACCGTCTCGCCCCGCAGGCCGTCGACCAGCCCATCGACCATCTGCCGATCTCCCACGAAAACACTCGCCCCCTGCACATTGGTCTCCACTCGGATCACCGCCGAAGCGTCGGCGGAAATCGCGGGCGCGTAGCTACCCACTGACCCCGTTCCCACAACAGGACCGCGGTTCCATACTGCCCAGGCCGCTATCGAAACGACGAACCCTACGGTTACCGCCAGCCCCACCAAATAGCTTCGCAGTCGCCGCTTTCGATTCAGTCCACCGCCTGACCGCGGCAACCGGTTCTGCTCCGACAGCACATCGTTCTCTTTTGCGTTGACCTCCCGATCACGAATCGTATCGGCGCCGAGCAGCTCGCCTTGCATCGACTCGGGCACCGCAAGCCGCAACGCTTCGAGATACTCCCGCGCCGAAGAAAAACGCTTGTCCCGCGATTGGCGCATCGCTCGAGAAACCACATCCGCGATGGGATCGGCCACGCCCGCCACCCCCCGCAACGACGGCGGCGATTGCGTACAAATGGCGATGATCACCTGTTCGTAATTGTCCCCGGAAAAAGGACGATGACCGGCCAGACATTCGAACATGATCACACCCACGGACCATAAGTCCGCGCGACCATCCAGATCCGCCAACCCCTGCGCCTGCTCGGGCGCCATATAATGGGGCGTTCCAAGAATGACTCCCTTTTGCGTGAGGGTATGGCACCCCAAGGCCCCGGTTCTGTCGGTGTTTTTGCAGATGCCGAAGTCCACGATCTTGGCAACCCACGACTCATCGTCGGTGCGGGCAAGGAAGATGTTTTCGGGCTTCAAGTCCCGATGCACGACCCCTTTTTCATGCGCGCGATGAAGGCCGCGAAGCACTTGCGCGGCCATCCGTACCGTGTCGGAAACCGATAGCGTGCCTTCCCGTTGAAGCCTTGCGCCAAGAGTCTCGCCGCGAAGCAATTCCATGACCAGATAGGGTCTGTTTTCGGCGATCCCCACATCGAAAACCTGGACCACGTTAGCGCTTTCGATAGCAGCAGCCATGCGCGCTTCTCGCTCGAAACGCTCGACCGCATCGGGTTGCGTGGCCGACTCGACATCGATGATCTTCAGGGCCACACGTTTTCCCAAAGCAAGATTCTCCGCCTCGTATACCGCCCCCATCCCGCCTTGCCCAATGAGCCGCAGGATACGGTACTTCGCATCGACCTCACGGCCGATCCACATCGCGGTGTCGTGGGTGGAACCCGTGTCTGTCATGAGGCCTCCAGGTTAGCGCATCGCTTCGGTATCCACCGAAACTTGCGATGACAAGAGGCCCAGATCGAGCTGCGAGCTTGCTCCGGTATTGATAGAACCATTTGAATTTATTGATAATATTCCGGTTCCGAGGTGCGGAGAGCGAGCTTTGATCTGGCGCGCGTGGCGAAGCCCCGCCTCGGGAGACTCGTTCGCATAACAATACACGCAACCATGGCCGCAGGTATGATAAGCGCCAATATCGCGGGCAAAAGCGCAACCACAGCCCTTGCGGGTCGGAGCCATTCGCATCGCCGAAGCAGGCACGGATGTGAACGAGGCGATCCATTCGGGATCGATGCAGCGCGCGGGCGCAATTTGTTCGGAAAGATCGGCTTCACAACAGGCAAAGACCGATAGCTTGTGTTGCTTGCCCACGGCGACGAGACGCGCGGCGAGACGTTTTCGCTGTTCGAACGAAGGGGTTTCCCATCGTTCGTATCCCGCTGCCTCGAGGGCCTTCAACCCCCGTTTGGTCGAGGGATATGGGTCGAGGAAACTGATGATGCCGCAGCGCACCAGAGGTGCGATTCGCTCGGCCAGTGAAGCAAAATGCGCTTCGTGGAAGTCCTCGTGATGCCGACTGCCCAGGATGATGGGATCGTATCGCCATACGGTGCGCGAGGGGCCGTATCGTTTGGCGAGTCTTTCGAATTGCTCGAGGACCGTATCGACATCGGGACCTCGTTGCTCCAGCGGGGGCCCATAGCCGGTGAGAGAGAGGTGGAAACAAGGGCGTAACCCACGGTCCTCCAATTCGGGAAAATGCGGCAACAGCCTTCGGTAATCTCGAGACCAATACACGACCGCGATCACGTCATTCGGGCGCAGAGACACGTCCAGCACTTGTCGCGGGTTGCGAGGATTTTTCACAAGAACGCGCCCCTCCCGGACGCGATGCATCCACCATGAGGAAAAAAAAGCCGGAATATCTGTTCGACGGCTTGCGCTGAGGATGAGCGGTGGCACGTTGCTCACGTTGACGCGATCAGAAACGAAGAGCAACTGCTTGCGATGAAAAGCCGGTATCTATGGGCGTATCGTTCGATGGGAGCGGATGGGTTGAAAGGTGGTTCGTTTGCCTTGCTTCGCGTAACGAGCGGCAGCTATGGTTTGCGCCATGCATGGGTTCGTGACTCTTCGGCCGTGTATGGCTGGAAACCCGTAATGACCTGGCGGGAGGGTTTGTCGGATGCTCAGTAGCGCGGCAACGCCCTACATCGTGTTTTCCATCGGCTTCCTCATCATGGTGGCCGTACTCGCCAATCGAATTTCCGGGCGCTTGGGTATTCCCACGTTGTTGGTTTTCATCGCCGTGGGGATGCTTGCGGGCTCCGATGGCCCTGGGGGAATTGAGTTCGACAACCCCGCGGTCGCCAACCTCATCGGCGTGTTCGCATTGGCATATATTTTATTTTCCGGCGGCCTGGACACCAAGTGGAGCAAGGTCAAAGGGGTGGCATGGCATGCGGCCGCCCTGGCCACGTTGGGAGTCGGCATCTCCGCGGCTTTGGTCGGCATATTTGCCTCCTACATCCTCGACTTCACGATCTGGGAAGGCCTGCTGGTCGGTTCCATCATCTCATCGACCGATGCTGCCGCCGTCTTCGCCGTTCTTCGCTCACGAGGCGTAAGTCTCAAAGGGGATGTGGCGCCGCTTTTGGAATTCGAATCCGGAAGCAACGACCCCATGGCTGTATTTCTGACCTTGGGGGTCCTCGGTGTCGTCATGGACTCCTCGCAAAAACCCCTTTGGCTCTTGCTTTCCTTCGTGTTCAGCATGACCGGCGGGCTGGCGTTGGGACTCGCTTTCGGATTCCTTACCTCCTTCATCCTCAACCGACTTCGTCTCGAATACGAAGGGCTCTATCCGGTGCTCAGCATCAGCGTCGTTCTGTTGACCTACGGAAGCTGCGAAATCCTTCACGCCAACGGCTTTCTTGCCGTGTATGTGGCCGGCATCGTGCTCAGCAGCAACGACATTCACCTCAAGCGCTATCTGATGAAGTTTCACGATGGCATCGGGTGGCTGATGCAGATCCTTTTGTTCGTCACCCTGGGCCTTCTCGTATACCCCTCGCAACTTCCCAGTGTCCTGCTGCCCGCAGTGCTCATCGCCACTTTCCTCATGTTTGTCGCCCGGCCCGTTGCCGTGTACTCGCTGATGATTCGAAGCCGATTCACGATGGCCGAAAGAACGTTGGTGGCGTGGACCGGGCTGCGCGGCGCCGTTCCCATCGTCCTCGCTACCTTCCCCCTGCTGGCTGGACACCCGAAGTCCAATATGATCTTCGACATCGTTTTCTTCGTCGTCCTGCTGTCCGCCCTGCTACAGGGCAAAAGCCTCATGATGGTGGCTAGATGGCTCGGGGTCGATGAGCCCCTCGTCGATCGACCGCAATCCCCCATCGAATTCGAACATCGAGAAGGCGTGGGAAGCGAAGCCCGTGAGATCGATGTGCCGCCTTCTTCCGCCATCGTGGGCAAACGGGTCTTTCAACTCGGACTGCCACCCGGTGTGCTCATCGTCATGATCCGAAGAGATCATTCCTTCATCGTGCCTCGAGGAGATACCTGCGTGCGCGCGTACGATACGCTGCATATCCTTGGGGAAAAAAGCGCCCTTGCGATATCCGAAGCGCTCGTCGAACAACAGGCTCCCCATCGAAGCGATGATCAAGATCCCCCTTCGGGCAGTTCTTCCGGTGACGCCGAATGCGAACGAGCCGTGCAGCAGGCATTGCCCATGATCGGATCGGACGCCAGCGCAAACGCTGTCTGATGTCCACGAGGCCATCTGTGGCAAGGCCTTGGAAAGCGTCGCTTTCATCCTCCCGGCATTCAAAAAAATATTCTGTAATATCAACTAGTTGCCTTGTGTTTCGGAACACGGGCCGATCACCAATAGGTGGTTGTGATGGTGACCGGTCCCTGGACGCGCGCCAGGCAAGCGAGTCGCTCATGGTTTCCGAGTGCTCCCTGCCGTTTCGCTTCTTGCTCGGGGCGAGTTACGGCACAAAGGTTGTCTTCTCCCGCCACGATCTGAACTCGACAAGCGCGACAGATGCCGGATCGATCACAAGAGGAGGCGAGGGGCAATCCCGCGGCGTGGCACGCCTCGAGCAAGGATGTGCCGTGGGATACTTGGATCGTGCGATGGGAAGGGATGAAACAAACGGTATACGCGACCATTCAGAAACTGGGGTTGGGTGGAGGGAGGCGCTGACAGGTCTGCGCGTTGCCGCGTCGATGGTAGATATGTGCCGTGCGACCATTGCGACCCACGATGGTTTCGACAAAGCAATATTTTTGATCAAGGTACGAGACGAGGGGGGGATAGCGGCGAATCCCGCGTCCGTGGATGGAATTGGGAACGTCGACGACGAGTGCCGGTTTTTCTGACTCGAGTTCTCGCAGCAATAGTTCTCTCGATCCTGGAACGACGAGTCGTTCCTCGTGTTCGAAGGATAGCCAATGGAACCACGGGACGATCCCCGCGGGGAAGGTGGTGAAAACGAATCGGGAGGCGGCTCGACGTTTGGAATTTACATAAATTTCGGGGGCAAATCCCCATACGAAGATGCTCTCGGAGGGCTGGGAAT
>Ga0116141_10005707_pt1 | contig 10384 bp, 22 predicted proteins | sample AD_UKC097_MetaG_FD_89744 | JGI IMG/M metagenome (GOLD analysis project Ga0116141, IMG submission 89744) | Active sludge microbial communities of municipal wastewater-treating anaerobic digesters from USA - AD_UKC097_MetaG | ecosystem: Engineered > Bioreactor > Anaerobic > Digestate | place: USA... | reverse complement strand
GCTGGTTACTGTACGACGGCACTCTTTTTGTGACGAGAGATGAATCAGACGACGAGGCTAATAAAGCTCACGATGGGCGAGATCGCCGATATATTTCTCTCCTACGAGAGTTGCAATCTTAATAAATACTCCACAGAAGGAGTATTTCACATGAAACAATTTGTTTTGGTTAAAGGAAGATTGAACAGCGTAAACTGAGATTGCGAAAGTGGGTAGAAACGGGAGGGGCAGCGCCTCCCCAGCTCCACCATAAGAACATTGCGGTGTTCTTATGATGGGGCTGAACTAGGATCGATCTAATTACAATTACCAATTTTGGCGCTCGTCAGGCGATCGACGTTAAAGAAGCAAATCAAGTAAAAGCAAACGAAGAAAGCTTTTTGATGGCAGCGTAAGCCCCATCGGAGTTTTGGTGGTTGAACTTAGCAACAGAATCAACCACCACTAATTTATAGATGACGTTTTACTTTTAATATCATCTGTGTTACAATAAATAAAATGGGTTATAATGCAGGATGGCTCCTGCCGCTGCCTTGAAAACAGTAGGATCAGTGATGAGCTGGTTGGGGATCGATACCTCTGTAACCCGCCATGGTCAACGACGCAAGATGGCTCTTGCCGCTGCCTCGAAAACAGCTGGATCAGTGATGAGCTGGTTGGGGATCGATACCTCCGTTGACCGCCAGAGAATTTTATGGAACGTTACCTAGCCGGGGCTGCTAGCATCGCTTGGAAAGCGATTGGTTCGACCAAAACTTTTGGTCGAATGGGGATCGAGACCTCAGCGTTCCGCCAAATAAGGAATTGTGATGAGTTCAGATCGCGAAAAGAAGGCAAAAAGAATCCACGCAACGGAGACACGGATCAAGAAACAGCTAGGAATTGCAAAAGCACGCGGATTTCCAACTGATACGCCACATCGCTTTGCTACAATCTCAGCGACGACGTGCGGAGATCCAGGATGTCATATGTGCGGAAATCCAAGGAAATTCTTCAAAGAAGACACAATTCAGGAAAAATCGTTCAACCAGACATCAAACTGGATTGAACCGTAATTATGGTGCTATGGCGTAGACGGATGCGCACCGCCCTCATAAGGCGTGGAGGTTGGATCGATACCAAATAGCACTACACACTCTGGATTTCACTAAACACGGATAAGGAGGGACGTTATGTTCTACTATCTGTATGAAGTCCGGAACAACATCAACGGGAAGATTTACGTTGGTGTCCATAAGACCCGAGATCTGAATTGTAAGTACGAATCTTCGTTTTTCCCAAAACTCTTTGGGTGGAAATACGAGGAAAGCTGGGCGTTCTGGAATGACAATTGGGGCGCACCGTATCCATACCATGACATTTTGATGGATTTTGGCTACGAAATTCTCTACGCTAAAAAGTATGGCAAGCTGGAAGTTGATGTTCCCGAGAAGCTCAAACTTCGTCACCGTCGTTGGATGATCGATAATGGCAAGCTGAGATGATAAATATGGGTTTACATTACACAAGGAACCCAAAATGTTATCCTTCAACTCCTATCTCCAACAGCTCCACGAGACTGTTCTCTCTATTGGTTTAAACCCAAAACATGAAGATTATCGCGAAAAGTACCGCGACGAGATGCATTCGATGCTCAAGAACGCATATGCTAAAGTGGATGGTGGGTATTCTGGCTTAGGACACGGATCTAAAGCAGAATCTGATGCCATCCACGACGACATTACTCACTCCGCAATCAAGGCTATCAAACGAGGCGGAAAGCTAACCGCAATCAAACTCTATAAAAAGAGCTTCGGAAGAAAAGCGATTGGCGGGGCAACCGACGGCACGGAACAGGGAAAGAAGGATTTCATCAAAGCAAACCTTGAGGACCATGAGCAAAAGCGTGCGTGGGGGGAAGTCTCGGGTGCGCCGGAGCATCTAGCTAGAAAAGCCGGATTTCCTGTAGTTCACAATTCGTTAGCCGCAAAGTTGACCGGTAAGAATATCGAGTCAAAAGACGACGACGGAGAACATTACACCCGGAAAATTGGGAAAGAATCTCATAAAAAGGTAATTGTGGGTCATCCGAAAATGGATTGACTTTTATTATGTGAGTGTGTTATACTATAATAGAAGGAATTGAAATTTATGATGAGAAAATTTGTAGTGTATTTCCATGGGTACGGATCTAAGGCAAACGGAGATAAGGTTCAACGTTTGCGGGCAGCAATGCCAGATACCGAGACCTATTCGTTTGATTACGATCTGGATCCCCGTGTCTCTTTAAAGGCCCTTGGTGATCAGATCGATTCTGCTCTCCTCGGCGACCTATACCGGGAGCCCTTTAAGATGGTTCTCGTTGGCACCTCACTTGGAGCGTGGTACGCTTCCTACTTTGCCAACAAGTATAAGTGCAAAGCAATCCTGATCAACCCCTGCTACGATCCCCAAAATATGCTCAAGAAATACGACCTTCCACAGGACGTTCTTGATGCCTACAGTCCCATGGATTGGAATGTGGATGCGGATTACTTCATCAGCGTCTACGACGAGGTGATCGATTTCTCAAGCTGTCTCCATGGTGTTCTCGCCAACGGCAGGACGAATTTTTTCTACGAAACCGATCACAGGTTCAACGGGGAAGAATTCAACGACGTAATCACCGCAGTGAAGAGGCATCTCGATGCCTAAACTCTACAAGCTCAAATGGGAAGGCATTGCGTACTATTTTGGCAGCTGGGACAATATGAACCTCGCTATTGACCGACTTTCCTATATGAACCTCGCTATTGACCGACTTTCCTCAAACGAAGGGCGGTCTCGTCGAGATTTGTACTTCATGCAACTGGCGGATTTTGCGGTTGACACAAAAACCAACAAAATCCTGAAAGCCAGGGGCCCTATGGAAGATCTTCTCGATACTCTAACATAGACTTTTAATCGGTTCTGTGCTATAATAAGAACTTGAAAACAAAGGAAAGGAAATGACATGAAAGTCGAAAAAGTGGATAGTCATGAGACATTCAAACCGGTGGTTCTGCAAATCACAATCGAGACTCTTGAGGAGTTGCAGGCTCTGAATTACTTCGGAAGTCTCAACGTCTCCATCCCAAAAGTGGTGTATGAATCTGCTACTTTTCTGGGTGCCATCGAAGCAACAAAACGCAAAGATTTGGCTTGTCGGTTACTCACGCTGATTGAATACCAAACTCGCGGCAAATTCGACTGAAAATGAACAAATCCATCGATCAAATCTCAATGGCCTCAGTGTACGGACTGATTGCTCAGGTCATCCAAGCCACAGTTATTGCTGTGCTCTTCTTCGGTCCCCTCTTTTACTACATCTGGACACATCCATGAAAATCGGAAAACAAGAAACGCCGACGCCATGAGGGTTTTACTAAGTGAATAGAAAAGTTGCACTAATTTGGTTAGCATTTGCTACCGTAATTTTAGTCTTGGGCTTCACATTGGGAGATCTTGGATGGCTGCTGAAATGAAACAGAAATTTGTAGACCTCTACTTAGGTATCGCCAATGAGGTCTCCAAGATGAGCGCATCTCGAAGGACTCAAGTTGGTGCTGTTGCCGTAAAGGATCACCGAATCCTGAGCATCGGATACAACGGAACGCTTCCTGGGGCGGATAACAACTGCGAGACTGCAGAATTCCTCCTTGGTTCTAAATGGATCTCAGAAGAAGAAGCAATGAAGATCTGGGGTGATCCTTATGTGGAGGCTCACTTCCGGCTAACAACCAAACCCGAGGTTGTGCATGCTGAGGCAAATTGCCTCTTGAAAATGGCGCGTGATGGACAACCATCACTGGGCGCCGACATCTTCCTCACCTTGACTCCCTGTGTGGAATGTGCTAAAATGATGAAGGTTGCCGGAATCCGCAAGGTTTGGTTCCGAGATGAGTATCGCGATTTATCTGGAGTTGAGTTCCTGAAGTCTCAGGGTATTGAAGTTGAACAAGTTAAACCAAAGGAAATGAAATGACCAAAGCAAAAGTGACTAACAAAGGCAACGTCCAAGTGACGATGTCCCATGATCAATTTCTGATCATCCATAATCTCATGAACCATGTGCGACTTGGCGCCGGCAGCCTAGCCAAGGAAGAGGTGTTTCGTTTCCTAGATGATCTGGATGAGTTTGTGATGAGCAACTATATTGACGGCGACGACTTCACGTATGCGGTGTCCATCAACGATAAACCCGAGCAGTATTCCGACTTCACCATTGAATTGGGAGATGCTAATGAGTAAGCTCGACGTACATATCAAGTTTCTGCACCCAAATGCGGTACAGCCAGAATACGGTACTGCCGGATCTGCTGGGATCGACCTGCGAGCCATGCTCCCATTTGGGTTGACATTGCGGCCCAATCAAACCGAGAAAATCCAAACTGGTATTGCGATCCATATTGGCGATCCAAATTATGCAGCCCTAATTCTTCCTCGAAGTGGGCTGGGATCTAAAGGACTGGTTATTGGAAATCTTGTTGGGTTGATCGACAGCGATTACCAAGGTGAACTGACTATCACAGCGTGGAATCGAAGCAATGAACCAATGACGATTTTGCACTTGGATCGTATTGCACAACTCATCTTTGTGCCCATAACACATGCAAATTTCATTCCTGTGGAAGACTTTCCAGCGGAAACAGAGCGCGGTACAGGCGGATACGGATCAACCGGAGTGAGTTAAAATGGAACCAATCAAGATTGATAGAAATAGCTGGCACTTCAAAATCGTTACTCTAGTAGATGATTATCCAAAAGACATCTGCGCGTACCGTCGAGCGTTTATTATCGCTTCGTTTGTTATCTCTATTTTGGGATTTTTGTTAATTGTCGGAATACTGCTCGGGTTTATCGTTGTTAACATGATTTTGGGGTTGATTTTCTCGGAGCCTGGGATCCTCACTGAGGTCGCAATTGTTGGTTTCATTTGCTTAGTATCGTTTGGCACCTTCTTAGGTGTACCCGGAGTCTACAGTTGGTACAAACGACGCAAAATGGATCGCGACGAAGGTCCTGGTGTTGTGACGTTGGCTTATCGTTCATGGAAAGAGAAGCATTGTGCTCCAGTCATCATTGAATAAATTTGGCCCAAAGCCCATCATCTATCTGGATATGGATGAGTGTGTATGCGACTTCATGAATGCATACTACAAAATTGAGCCTTTGATCGACACACCAAAGAAATTTCATACTATGGTGATGGAGCACAAGATCTTTACGAGTCTCGATTGGATGCCCAACGGGATGAAATTGGTTACCTTGCTGGAAAATTTGGGGTCCGAGGTAAACGTGGAAATGCTGACCTCCATGGGTACGTACACTCCAGAAGTGGCGGAGGAGGGAAAGCGTCAGAAGTTAGAGTGGTTGAAGCGAAAAGGCATCATCACTTGGCCCGCAAATTTTGTGAATAGCTGGGCAGAAAAACATCGCTACGCAAATAAGTATGCCATTCTCATCGACGACCGTCACGACACCTGCAGAGGGTTTCGAGAAGCAGGTGGCCAAGCTATTGAGTATGTGGATGAAGATCTTCCCGAGATGTGGAATCGAATCCAAGCAGCAATCTTTACTGTTAAAGACCAAATTGCTCGGGACATGCAAGTCCCGATTAGTTCACTTTAATTCCAAACCTACGTTACAATAGATTATGATTACATACAAAGTAGGTGACTTACTTGACGTCACAGATGGGATTCTCGCTCACGGCTGCAATATGTAGGGTGTGATGGGATCTGGAGTGGCTCGGCTCGTGAAGGAGAAGTATCCTGGGGCTTTTCGCCAGTACATCATAGACCTCAATAACTGCTATCCTTTGGGTGGAGTATCTTTCTGGAGTCCTTTGGGAGAAGATGAACCAACTCTGTTCTTAGTTGCAAACTGTCTGACGCAAGAAAAAATGGGAGCAGACGGGAAGAAGTACGTATCGTACGATGCTGTTGATATGTCCTTCCAAATCCTCAACAAGATTGCGGAAAAGGGAAGCTACACCATCCACATTCCTCGCATTGGCGCCGGATTGGGTGGTGGAGATTGGGGTGCGATTGAGGCAATCATCAACCACCGATGTAAGAATGTGAATGTTATTGTTTGGGATTTACCATGAAGAAAATTGTGATTAATTCCTGCTACGGCGGATTTAGCCTATCGGATAAGGCTATGTTGCGGTATTGCGAGCTGAAGGGTATCACAGTCTACCCGGAAAAAGAGAAAGATTCTTGGGGTTTTACAACATCATATTTCCTAGATGCGCCAGATAATCGCAAAAAGGACGACTACAATGTCCTTACGGACTCTGCCATCAATCGAGACGACCCTGCGCTGGTCCAAGTTGTTGAAGAGCTAAGAGAAGAGGCGGGCGGACACTATTCAAAACTCAAGATCGTTGAAATTCCAGATGATGTGTTTTGGCACATTGCGGAATACGATGGATATGAAAGCGTTGCGGAGAACCACAGATCATGGGGATGAACCGAGAACAATATCTCCTCGGCAAGTTGGCTGAGGAGGGATCGGAAGTTGCCCAAATGGCACTGAAGACTCAGCAATTTGGCCTAGATGAGGTCTACATAGATGAAAGCAATCGTCAAAGATTGCACGGCGAATTGAATGATCTTCTAACCATCGTTCATCTCTTAAATGAGGAATTCAACTTCCAGTTTTCGCCCAGTGTCTCATACGCCGAGACAAAGATCAAGAAGATCGACAAATATTACCAATACTCGGTCCAGCTTGGGAGAGTTGAGAATGAAGATCAAAATCAAGAAACTAAAACCTAGGAATTACCTAGTTGTGCTTTCCATCAAGCGGAAAGCTGGAAAACACAAAAACAAGAAAAAGAACAAGGATGAAGCGCGTCAATTTGTGCGCGATACTGCAAGATGGGATTTCTCAAATGAGTAGCTGGCTTATTGCTGTTATAGGCGTCGTCTACTTGGTTGTTGCTGTTGACCTATTCTTCTTTAAGGCAAACCCGGGCTTGGGTATCGCATTCTTCGGCTACGCCATTGGCAACGTTGGACTCTACCTGGAGACAATGAAATGAATGAAAACGACCTAGCCGAGTATCTCGAGAAGATGTTTGGAGATCGGATCCAAGATCCTGACGTCTACCCACAGCAGTTTGCCTATCAGGTCAAACTAGCCAAGTATCAATTTGAACTAGATCAACGCGAAGCTGCGCGAGGTATCGTAACCACAGAGGAAACAAAAAATGAATGAGAAGATTGTAGGTAAGGGTGGGATTTCCGCCAAAATCATTGCGGATTCCATTTCCCATAAAGGCGCGCGCCTAATTACGTGGGAAATTGAGGTTCATCGCTTTGTCTGGAGTGAGTTTATGACTCATAGAACATTTAGCCGAAATGCTGCTTCTTCTCGTGCTATCCCCGTAGCAAAGCAGATTGAAATGGTCCGGAGCAATCCCGCAACACCAATCTCATGGGGAATGAACCAACCGGGAATGCAAGCAGCGGCGGAAGCCGATGTGAATACAAGAAATTCCGGAGAAGCCGTATGGGTCTCTGCTGCAAACATGGCGACAAACTGCGCCAAGATCCTCTCATCGCTTGGGTTTCACAAGCAGATCTGCAATCGCTTACTTGAGCCTTTCATCATGATGAAAGCAGTCGTTTCCTCAACGATGCCAGGGATGGATAATTTCTACGCGCTGAGGCTCCATGAAGCGGCGGATCCACATATGCACGAGTTGGCTCGTGTGATGAAAGAGACTCAAGATGCCTCCGTTCCCATTCTTCGTGGTCCGGGTGATTGGCATCTCCCTTACGCAGAGGACATCTTGGATATCCAAACTGCAATCAAGATCAGCGTTTCCTGCTGTGCTCAAGTCTCTTATCGTAATCTGGACCAGACTCCAGAGAAGGCACTAGCGATTTACGAGCGACTTGCTGGAGGTGTTCCGGCTCACGCATCACCGTTTGAACACCAAGCATCGGCAGCTTATGATGGAAATATCGTCAGCGGCAATTTTGTTGGATGGCTCCAAAACAGAAAGATTCTCGGGCTATAAGATCACTCGATCAAGCCACGTTGATACACAGTCTTACCGCGTTCTCGGATAGCGGTAAGCATTTCCCTCTTGAGGTTTAGGTCGTCGTAGGACACATGAACCCACCCGCTACTCGGGATTCCTGGGGTGTAGAACTCCAGAATTAGTTGGGTGAAGTCAAAATTGTCCGCAATGTAGGAAGCTAAGGAAAAGTTTGACATACCCTCAATTTCTATGTCTGCGGCGAAGCCGTGACAGTGGTCGCTACGTCTAGAACCCCCTACAGCTTCATTCACTAGTCCATTCCTGTAGCCAGAATTGACTCTAATTGGACCTAGCTTATCTCGAAGAGGCTGCAAGACGTTCTCACATAGAATCCTCAAATTCTCAATCTCGTAGTCGTCCGGTGTGTTATCCAAGCCAAATCTAGTGGCGGTGTCTGACTTGATCATCTCACGCAGGCTGAAGTTTTCCGTCAATTGCATATCATATTCTCCCATGTTTGTGAGTGTATTTAGGGAAATCCAAAACGATAGGAAATCCCCTAAAAGGCATTTGTAACCTATTGATTCTAAAGAAGATTTCTTGACGTTTTTTGCGAATAGTACCCTTACCCCGCACGAAAATAACATCGCTTCGTTAAAGGCTCTGGTGCTATGGAAATATATTTTCCAAAAGGCCTTGACAGCGTCGAGACCATACGAGTATAATAAAGAAGTGCTGCAGTGCTGCTACTCTTCCGCTGCTGCTGTGTTAAGTTACCATCTATTCTACCCTCATTCATCTCCCGGACGCAGTCCGACGAGCGAAGCGAGTCAATTGACTACGTTACTTTTATTCACATTCATGCTATAATAAAACATGACGAAGGGGATAATGAATGTTTAGATATGGATCTACATGGGACGCAGATATGGCAAAATCCCTTGGGTTTCTTGTTAAGAGCAACCAAGGGATTTTCAAGTCTGAAGCTCAGAGCCGGTTCATTTTGAGGCAGGCAGTCAATACTGAGGACGCTAAAGCCACCGTGGCAAAATTCATGGGTGTTCCGGTCGAAGATGGCCAGAGCACTATTCTTATCTCAGCATATACGCGATGGGCGGATTACGGATCTCGTTCCATTCGTCGATGCGAATGGGTTTACGTGCTGGATACGTTCGGCGTCGTTGCTCAGTACAAGCTGAAATTCATTTACCATAATGGTGGTCGTAGCTCCAGCGTTGATGACACCAAGACGGAACTAGTCTTCAGGCGCGCCGACAACTTTGTCCCCATTCCATGGTCCCATCGTGAGGACACAAAGGAGAAGGGCTCCGAGAGCAAACACATCGCCGACGTTGGGGACAAAGTTAAACTCATCGGAACCGTGGTCAACGTGCACACTTTCGATAAGCAGCGGATTGCACACTGGGACTCCTCCTATGGGTTTAAGACCACAATCAAAGTAGGGGATGACATCGTCCTTTACTGGGGTATGCCAAACATTCAACGGGAAAATGGCCAGAGCAACGTGGTTACCGGCGACGTCCTGGAGTTCACCGCTACTATCAAAGCACATGGCGAATTTAAGGGCCAAAAGCAAACGACAATCTCTCGGCCTAAATTCAAACTTATGGAAATGGAAGTAGCATGAACATCGAAAACATCCTCCCCTCTTATCGCACCATCATGAAGATGTTCAAAGAGGATATCGACAAACTCATTTTGCAAAATGAGAACACACCAATCGAAAAGATCGTCCATCCTAGAGGTATCTGGTTCTACACAAACTCCGATAGTGGGTGCATTGCGTCTTTTCATTCCAATGGGGGTCGCCGAGACTTTGGTGTGATTGAGGCATTGATTCAAACATACACAAAGCCAAATTTCAAGTTTCAACGCGATATCCTTAATAACAAGGAAAGCAAATGAAAATCACATCAAACCACTTTGACGCAATGGCACTGGCTCTTAGTTCTGTGGACACCCCGGAACGTCGCGCAGCATATCGCGCGGCTAACCTTACAACCCGCCGCTATCAATGGGACTTGGTTCGCATTGCTGGCCTGATGTCATGGCTCTGTGACAACCTTTACAAGTATCTGAATGATGACCACATTCAAACGGCATTGAACCGCATTGTTAAACCCCTTTAATCAACCCTGAACGGAAACCTATCATGATCTCCTCAATTGAAGCGCAACATTCGGATGGGAGGCGGCGCATTCAACAGTGGCAACCGAGTGCGGCCGCCTTGGCGCGTTCTACGTCGGGTCAAAAACATTCGAGTGCAAGGAGAAGAAATGACTACTGAACGTGAAGCGTTTGAAGTGTGGCACGCTGAATGGCGTGCCCGTGTATCGGCGAGAGATCCGACGCCTACTGAAGCCTGGT
>Ga0116141_10005703_pt1 | contig 10387 bp, 15 predicted proteins | sample AD_UKC097_MetaG_FD_89744 | JGI IMG/M metagenome (GOLD analysis project Ga0116141, IMG submission 89744) | Active sludge microbial communities of municipal wastewater-treating anaerobic digesters from USA - AD_UKC097_MetaG | ecosystem: Engineered > Bioreactor > Anaerobic > Digestate | place: USA... | reverse complement strand
TTTGCATACCATTTTATGGGTGCGGGTTTTTCCACTGATAGCGGTTTTCAGAGGTACTTGTTAGGCGGCTGAGTTTTCGAGGAAATAGACTATATAGGTATGGGGAAGGGGGTTTCGAGTCATTTCTGGCTTATTCGAATGTATCAAGATGGTATAAGGTTGCTTGATATTGATTCTTGAAAAGCGGTACGAATTACGGTACTGAGCCCAAAATTGCTAAACAATTAAAAGTTTAATATTATTCTGATTACTGAATACTAAATCTGGCCGGATGCCATAAGGCCCTTTGGTCAAAGGGCCCAAGGGCATAAGGGCCATATAGCCTAAGGGCCCAAGTACCCTTATGCCCAAAGACACAAGGGACAAAGTGACCTTGAGCCCTGAAGCCTATAAGGCCCTGGAGATCGAGGCCATGCTGCATGGCACGAATCTAAAGGACACCGCCTCCAAGCTGATCCTTAAAGCAGCCTGTCCGAAGTGCATTGAGATCTTAGAGATAATGGACCGCCCGACCAAAGAAGCCGATGATATTGCACAACCTATAGAGCCCAAGGTTCCCAAGAGCAAAGCAACTGTGGTCGATATTCCGGCCCGACCACCCAGGGACACCATGATAGAAGAGGGGCCAAAGGGCCCTATGCCCCAAGAGCCCAATGTCGCAATAGTTCAAGGAATTGATTTAATGCAACCGGACACCCAGGAGCACAAGGGCACTACCATAGATCTGAAAAGCCCAAGTGGCAAAGGTCACAAGGGCACAAGTGCCGAAGTACCAAAGGGCACCATGTCCCAACCTGGTAAGAGGGCCAAAGGGCCCAAAGTCACTATGACCCAAGAGCCCAAGGGTACAAGGGCCAAATTGTCCAATGACCCTATAGCCCTGGCGAAGCTAAAGGAGATATGGACGAGAACACCCAGGCCATCTTACGCTGAAATGGGCCGGGAAATAGGCTATCCCAAAGGGACGGCATTTAGTGCCATTCAAGCCATGAAGAAAAAAGGAGAGCTGGCAGATTAGGAGATCAAGAGAAAGGGCTGGTGGCAATTCTGGAGGAGAGAGTAATTATGGCAATTTGGAGAGATATTTCATACTTTTCCTTGGTGATGGTATTCATTAATATTTTTGTGGGATTGATTATTTCGATACAATTTCCAACTATTGATCCTGGGCAATGATGGGGCATAGATGGAGAGGTCAGGTCCGGAAGTAAATTACTTCTATTGAATTCAGTGGTATGCATATTTCTGCTTGGTCGTGTTTTTCTGTGCCATATACATCTCTACCACCACCACCATCGTATTCCATCACATAGCCTGACATATTTAGGCAGATCCAGCTATCCGTGATATCGGTGATATTTCCCATATATGTCCCGTATGCAGATTTGATTTGATTTTCACTGTAGTCCGGGTAGTCCGAACTTATAGCAATTGATGGCATACGTATAGCTACTTGATCTCCAATTGCGGGCAGCTTTGCCAGACCTGTGCTACTCATTAAGAGCACAGCCAGAATCACAAATCCTAAAGTTCGCATAATTAATACCTGTTAACCCTAGACTCATCCAGAATAAAGCTTGTTCCTTCCAAAGATACTGTTTCGTTTGGCAACGGTCCACAGAGAATATCTATCTTCCTGGCATAATACTATTTTTATGCTATTATAATAGAATTAAAACCGAATTGCTAATCTATCTACAACTAGAACAGGTACATAACAAATACTATCCTTCTCGGACCATAGAATTAAATTGTATATTTTTCGACTATATTAACCTAAATGAGCTTATAAGCTGAGTGCTATGCTCGCCCTGGACCGTTGCCAAGAGTCACAGTAACCGAATTCTGGCGATATTCCCATATCACTCTGGCTTATGGTCAACCTCATGGTCTGCCGCCCGTCGTTGGGCCTGTGGCCGCACTTTAGGGCAGGCCATAACTTCTCGGCTCTCCTCATGGCTCTAATGGTCTCCTTGCGGCTCACAGGCTCACCCCCGGCTCCTGAGAAGAGAACTCTGGTATGGCTGGAGTCTAAAGCGATCTCCTTTCTCTTGGGATCATCCCGCGCTATGACTTTGATATAATCAATGATCTGGATGGCTCTTGCGGCGATCTTGGTGCAGACTTGAACAATCTTCCCGCCTTCGGCAGGCCGGGCCTTCAGAGCATCGCGAATTTTGGTTAGGAGCTGCCGGATATAGGCATTAAGTAAAAGCATCTTGGTTATGGGGTTCTTCTCGACTCGGAGGGCTCGACTGTGGCTTTCGGTGAGCCGGGCAAGGTCACGCCCTCGAAGGATCCCGGCATCCTTGATCATTTCGGCCATGAGGTTGTAGGTGCTGACCATCTCGGATAGAAGGCCCTGGAGATCGGAAAGAGGGATCTCTAAAATAGGATCATCTGGCGGTACATCGGCGTTGGGGGAATTCCCAAAGCTATTTATGCTAGCTGTGGCTATTTTATCCATAAGCAAACCCTCCTACGGGCTTTTTCCTGTCAAGCGTTGGCGCGCTTGGCTGGACTAATTTTTTTCTTAAACTATTCTTGCTTCCTATATATATTTGATGCGGACCCGTGGAAAAATCACTGGTGCTTAAATATAGGGTATGTTACTATATAACGATTTCATTCTAACCAGTATCGGGGGATTCAACTACATGTTATAGGATTTTTCTCTACCCCGCCTATGTAATGTTCCTTTATCTTACCAATATATCTTCTATATTACCATATATTCACTATCTACTTCATTATTTCTACCCTCCTTATTCTCTATTCTTATTATACTACTTCTTATTCTCCATAAAAGAAAAGAAAGAAATAAAGAATAAATATAGTAGTAGGTGGCGGTTTTGAAAATTAAAATAATTAATGATTATGTATCTGGTACTAAAAGTTCTATGGCATTCTTGAAGGCATTAGAGAAAATGCCATAGAAATAAAGCCATAAAAAAGCCGTAAAACTTTGTATTGTCCTGTATTTGATTACACCTCTTTACCTGCCGGTGTAATCATTTCCTCGTAGCGGCGCTTGAGTAACTCCTTCTGTGCCGCTAATTCCTCCTTATATAGGTGATTAAATTTGTTAATTAAATACTCAAGAAGATTACGTCCCTCAAGAGCCGCAAACCGCTCAGTTGGTTTTTCGATACCAAGAGCCATTGCGCAAGCCTGGGAAGAAGCAGGCTTTGATTGCATCGATGTACTCTATGATGGCGAGATAATGGTTGTAAAGCCCACCAGGAAGGCGGCATGATGCTACTCCACCAGTATGCTCAGGCCGTGATTCAGCGAGCGACCAAGCTGAATAGATATGCGTCAGATACCTATCAAGCAAATGATGAATTGCTAAAACCGTGGGCAAGGTTGGACAAGGATAAAGCGCAGCTCCTCAAGCTCCAGCATGATGTAGTGTTTGATCCAAGTCTCAAGCCGAAAATGCAGGAACTTGAGGCTACAATTGCCTGCAATGAGGCCGTCCTAGATAAGCTTGAAAAAGAGTGCGCCGCACAGGGCATGACCGACCGATTCTCATTGGCGGCGCTGCGGGAGCGGCTGAGATTCCTGGGTGAGCAACTGGAATCCGAGCGGCAGTTGTTCAACAATAGGACTCTACCTTACCGAGCGGCTGCTCAAAAGATTGGTGTGCCTATTGATACCGTTAGGGCAGTAATTGACGCAAAAGCAGATTATGACGATCGCTGCAAAAAGATCCGCGCAGAATATTCCATGGTCTCGGACAACATGGACGCATTGCGAAGCATATTGGCCCAATATAAATGGTAGTTTTTTTCAAAATGAAGGTAATACCTATGAATAAAGATGCTGTTATTGTCATAAAAATAGAACATGAATTAAAGGAGTTCCTGCAAAGTGTTTCCGATGAAAAGGGAATAACTCTGTCGGAATATACAAGATTTGTTATTGGCAGGGGGCTGGATGCCATTCATCAAAGGAATCTGGCTATCCGGCAGCTCGGCAAGCAACTGAATGTTTAAATAGATAATAGAAATGGCACAGGTGGCGTTAGCCGCGCTTCTGTGCTTTTTGGTGGAAGTGTTTTAAGTATGAGTAGATGTTTTAGTATAAAAACCTTTTGGTTCGTACTGATTGTAATAATTGCCTTCATGATGGAGGCGGCTTGATGGCAACATCTGCGTTTGCGGAGGTTGTAGTAGTTGAGGATGATGAGGAAAGCAGCATCATTGATGACAACGAACGCCGCATCAAGGAAAACATCATTGATGAGAGCGAAGCCCTCTACACAAAAGGCGGCAGAACCTGTAGTGGTAAGCCAGCGGCGAGACGGAAGCTTACCATATTCGAGTACTATTTTGGTCAGAATTACAATATCATTGAGCCGGACCAGGATGAAGCAGATTGGTTGGAACGGCAACGAAAGCGGTCTTTGTGGGAATCTGATTACTAATAATAATTTTAAGGTGATTATATGAAAGCACAAGTTCAGGATTTAAAAATGAAGCAAGAATCACAGCCAGAAGAAGCAAATAACTCTTCCTTTAAGCTATTTTTAGGAAAGCATGCGAATTGGAGCTTATCTTTTATGCAGAGGTCCGTTTATGCGGAGCTAGTGGCAATTGAGAACGATATCCTAGTTCTAAAGTTACATGATGGTAGACCTCTTCTGGCAGCTATTCGCACCGTCAATGGTGTGGGGTTGCCACGGAGCAGCAGCTAGAAATTTGGGCAATAGAACGGCTCATTTCCGGGGCAAATTCCGGTTGGGGTAGTATGTTTTGGAGCCTGATTTTTTTGAGCCTGGGAAAGAGCCGATACGATACGTGAAAGTGCTAGCTAAAATCACTGTAATGTCAAAAATGGAACATAAATGCCTTTTGGGCGTTGTTACGGCTTGTGATACGCCCTGGTAGTTATTCTACAATACCGCCCGGATGGAAGAATGCTCCGAAATACTTGATGCAATCTGCCCTGCTCTCGGCACCAAGTAAGGATACGGTGGGGCCAGCCTCAGTTTCCGCGAGCAGTGCTTTATGGTGAACCGCGAATGCTTCATCCCAGGTATCAAATTCCTTCATGTCTACTGTAATGGATCTCTGCCGATCGTACCACAAAACGAAATATTTGGTCACATGTATAATGATGCAAGTAAATGTATTAAATCCTTGCGGAGATGCAGGCGCGAACCTTCGCAGCGCCCCATTTCACTGAGGGCGCTGCTTCGGTTCTTGCGCCTCAACCCCCCGGAATTTTCGGGAAAGAAAAGGTAGCCAAAGGGTAATTCTATCGCGAGAATAGTCTTTAAATATCTGATAAAGCGATTAAGATTTGGGGGCGAGTCATGTGGGGTTTATGAAAACCCCAATAAGAGGAATCTATATGAAAAATACAAAAAATATGATGAATGCGTTTTGCTCATATGAGCAACTGGAACGATTTATAAGCAAGATAATAATCTGGAATTTGAGCTTCATGGATAAACCCACAACTGGCAGGCTCATCGAAGTCAATCCGGATTATTTCCTGATTGAAATGAGGGACGGCAGGACCTTAGTGGCTTGCCTGGATAGCATAGTTGGGTTCGCTATGGCAAAGCGCCAGGTGGCGGTTTGAATGGCCAAGACTGAGAAAGCATCCAGTAGGAAGCCCACTATCAAAGAAAAATATGTAGCCTATCATGAGGCAGGTCACGCGGCCGTCGGCCATTTACTAGGCATTGAGGTTAAATTCGTCTCTAGCGACGTAGTAGCCCATCCACCACCGGAAGTTATCACAGATGGTACTGCAGGGATTTGTTGTTATGGAGAGACCGTAGAACTCCCTCAGGATTATCCCTGGATAGCATTGGTCAAAGACTTTATCGGATATAGTGTAGGTCATTACGCCGGAAAACGTGGCGCTCCTAACGGTCGTCCTGGTATTCGTACGTTAGACCACGCCGACTTTCAACCCCGTCAATTTTTATTTAAACTAGCAGAGGACTGGGGTATAGACCGTTCTAGCACCCGCGTAGTGGAACAATTTTTAATGATAGTAACAAAAATTGTCCTCGAAAAGTCTTGGCCGGAAATAGAATTGGTAGCTAACGCCCTCCTCGAAAAGAAATTCCTAACAAAGGAAGAAGTAAAGGCCATACTACCAAAAAGCCCTGATCCTGAAATCTATGGAATAGCCAACGAAGCCACGAAAACAGCAATGTTTATGCTGACAATTATGAGGGAACGAAATCTGCCTCAGCGTGCTGAAAAGGCGGTGGTCTAAATGGCCGAGTCTGCGCTGGCGGAGGCTGTAGTAGCTGAGGATAAACGCAAGGAGCTAATCGACGCTGCCAGTTATAGAAAAGCTTGTATCATACTCGATAAGGATGGAGTATTTCCTGAGCTGATTGATGTTCATGCGGTTGCGGATATGCTAATCAAAGACCTTCATATTCGGACTATACGAGAAACAAAAGAATTGCTGTTCTATTACGATGGGAAACATAACCATTACGGGGAAATATTCATAGACGGCATTTTGGTGCGAGTATTCAGTGGGATAAAAACTCGTAAATGTAGAGAGATCTATAATGCAAGTACGGTTAGAAAAGAAATCATAGAGCGCATAAAAGCTAAAACGTATACACGGTTGGTGGACTTTGATGCGGATTTGAATATCATCAACATGGCAAATGGCCTGTACGATATTCAGTCAGGGGCTTTTATGGAGCACGACCCTAGCTACCCATCCCTTATCCAGATACCCGTTGTATATGACCCGGCGGCTACATGCCCTAATATCGACAAGATGATTGAAACCGTTGCTGCTGCGCATAATCGGACTATGCTATATGAGTTTATTGTATATTGTTTGCACCGAAAGTACCCTATCCAAAAGATATTGGTGTTATTGGGCCCGGGACAAACGGGCAAGAGCTATTTCATGGATGTAGTGAAACGAATTCTGGGCATTGATAATTGTTCCAGCGTTAGCATACAAGAGTTAGCCGAAGACAAGTATGCCAGCTCCGATCTCCATATGAAGATGGCTAATATATGCGGTGACCTGGATGCTTCTGCAATAAAGCAGGCGGGCATACTCAAGAAGCTTACCAGTAATAAGGATACCATAAGGGCACAGAGAAAGCATGAGCGGTCGTTTGATTTTGTAAATTATGCAAAGCTTATCTACGGAGCTAATCAACTGCCGCCATCCAATGACGCTACAACGGGGTTTTATCGGCGCTTTGATATATGCCCGTTCCTTCATATATTCAAGGATGGGGAAGATAATCAGGAATTCCTCGATAGTCTTACGAGCGAATCGGAAATCAGCGGCTTATTTAACAAGGTTGTGGGTTTGTTGCCAGCTTTGCTTGAGCGAGGCAAGTTTACTAATGCACTGAGCGTGGAAGAAACCCGTATCCTATATGAAACCCTTAGCTCCCCCGAAGAGGCGTTTTTCACTCAGTTCGTAATGGAGGAGCCCGGCAGATTTACCCCGAAGGATGCCTTATGGGTGTATTATCGCGAGTATTGCAAAGAGCTGAGTATTGACGTCAAGTCTACCCGTTCTAAGACCGCATTTGGCCGCTATATAACGCAAAATATCGAATGGATTAAAAGGCGCGCCATACGTGACGATAAAGAAGGGCAGGCATCCAACTTCTCCACTAGGATTGACGGCAAATCGACTGCGGCGTGGCCTGATACTTACTTTGACCTGAAGACATTTAATAACCGGACCAAACCTGAGGCCAAACCCCGTGTAACTATAGCTAAAAAATCGATAGGCTAAGGCGTTGTGCCAAAATAACTATAGCTAACTATAGCTAACTATAGCTGATAAAATTAATCTAATGATATCGATTATTGAGTTTTAGCTATAGTGTTATAGTTATTTACCATTAATTGAAAACATTTGTAAATCTGTATATAGGTAATAGTGGGAAAAAACTATAGCACTATAGCCGGGCCGCAGCATATCGATTTTAACTTGCTTTGGCTATAGTTTTCATGGATTGAACTTAACGATATCGATTTCCAGGACGATGAAACTATAGCGGAATGATAGAGCTATGGTTTGAAAAAGGTAATCCCGCGCCATTTTCTTTCGCAAACGCAAGGGGGGTAGGGCGAAAGCCGTAGGCTTAAGCCCGCTACCATTGCGATAACAAGTAAAAATAATAGGACATGATTAAAATGAGAACAATACCCCATATGTTTCTTGAGAAACCAATATCAAGAGGGCTAAATGGTTACTACAAATAAAGGGTCCGGGTGGCTAAAGATCAGCTCGCCGGAGGACCTGCAGAAAGCATTGACCAGAATGCTAAACAAGATCCTCATGGCCGAAGATCCGGTGCAACATGCGGGCCGGTTTGCTTCATTGGCGAATGCGTGGACCAACGCCCATCGTTTGGCCCTGGAAGAGGATGAGATTGCGGAATTGAAAGAGCGGGTCAAGAAATTGGAGGAAAAATAACATGATTATGAATTTTGCAGGATTAGAGCGCCGCGTATCGAATCTGGAGGGTCCGAGCTGCATTAAGGAGGATTCCCTTGGGGCCATACTGGACACGCTGGCCGATACTGACTTAGGGATAATATGTGAGTATGGGGAATTGGTCAATGCTGGTTTCAGCCAGGAAGAGATCGAGGAAATGATGGGTACTGATACCTATGAGAAAGCCCAGGCGATTGCGGACATGGTGCAGGATGAGCTAGCGGTGCAGCAATTTGCAGGGGCGGCTTATCGTACTGGTAAGAAGCCGCGTACTACAAAGCCACGAAAGAAAAACATTCATCCAAGGTAGATAGCCGTAGGCCGGATGGCTACCTTGAAAACCTTTTTAAGATAGAAGTGTTAATTTGTGGATTGTGTAGGAGGAAGCTAAATGCTGAAAAAATGTTTAGCGGGCTTGGTTTTGCTGTGTGCGGTTATGGCATGTGGTTGCATCGGCGGCGATACACAATCTGCGAAAAGCGTTGAACTTAGAGGTTACAACTTTACTTTGACCGACGCAGAGGGTTGGTTCACAGACACCACTGCAGAAGATGCTAGTTCTTCAACCCGCTTGATTGCAGGTTCCTATGGCGGTGCCGAAATGAGTACTATAAACCTTCAGATGCAGCTTGGTTTATGGGAAGGTTGGAAAGGTTCCGTGATGGAGCGTGCTTTTTATAAGCCGGATTCCGACCATGATGCCAGTGTCTCCCAGCGCAAGTATATGGATGGTATCATAGCAGTCTATGTACTGGATTCAATTGATGCTAATAATTTGACCTATGATTCTGCCTTAGAGGAGGCGGCATGGCTACCTAATGATTACATGAGCTATGATACTTTGCTCGGTAAAGAAATGGACGAGGAAAAAACAACCATCGATGGCAAAGATGCTTATATAGTAAAGCATCCCGATGGTGAAATGGCAGTTGCTTCCGTCCAATTGACACCGGATATGGTAGCTGTAATCTCGGTAGGCGTCGACGACGCAGACCCAGAGGATATAATTGAGGAGCTTACTATTTCCAAGTCATCATAAAGCAATGATGTGCAGTTACAAAGCTGCACACATACCTATTTTTCTACAAATTTTCAAGTACTTGACCGAGACTTCGAACAAGAGCACATGGGATTAAGATTCCACGGTCACCATTAGAGATTTTAACACCGCTATCTCCTAAGGGTTCAACTCTTATCTCAGGGTGGCCTTGGACAGGCGGATTCCACGGAGGTAATCGTTCATCAGCAATATAGATTAAAGCAGTTGCAATCTCAGATGCGATCCTTGATGCATCTGGATCATCGAAGACTACTTCCTCGCTAGTACAAGCGACCTTGAAGCCCCATATTCCTCTAGGACGCTGGGAAGTGGGTTCATGACCAGATTGGACATATAATTCTCTTTCTCCGATATACCCAATGGTTCTTTTTCGGTACCATCTTGTTGGCAGCTCAATCACTCTTGTCGGCATAATTTTCCTCGAAATCTAACACCAGACAAGAGTTGATGCAATCCTAAGCCTTTATCTTTTCCATTTCCGGGGGCATAGGACAGGGGGCTGCCAGGAAACCAAAGCCTAAGAGACAGAGGAAAGCAAAGTAATCATTTATTTTTAATTTTTTAAATAATTTCATACAACTTTAGCCATGATTTTGAAAATCGATTTCAGGTGAATTGCGGCATAAAAAAATCGATATCGATGGATGCCACAAAATTACTATACCGTAAAAGCCTACGGTTAGGGAAAAGTTCATATTCATAATAATGTATGAATTAAATGCAAGGTCGCTGCATATCGGTTTTGCATACCATTTTATGGGTGCGGGTTTTTCCACTGATAGCGGTTTTCAGAGGTACTTGTTAGGCGGCTGAGTTTTCGAGGAAATAGACTATATAGGTATGGGGAAGGGGGTTTCGAGTCAT
>Ga0116141_10005702_pt1 | contig 10389 bp, 6 predicted proteins | sample AD_UKC097_MetaG_FD_89744 | JGI IMG/M metagenome (GOLD analysis project Ga0116141, IMG submission 89744) | Active sludge microbial communities of municipal wastewater-treating anaerobic digesters from USA - AD_UKC097_MetaG | ecosystem: Engineered > Bioreactor > Anaerobic > Digestate | place: USA... | reverse complement strand
CATGGCGACGATATTAAGCCCGGGGTTATCTATCAACCCTTGAAAGTTGAGGATGCCGCGCTCAATCTGGAGCTGCTGTCCATAGGCTGAATAGGCACCTTTGACGACACGAATGCTGCCGCTGGCCCTGGGTAATGCATCGCCCACGCCAGTCAGTTTTAATGCGCCACCAAGTTGGGCATCCAGACCTTTGCCTTTGATGAAGAATTGCTCGCCAACATCCAGTTCAAGATCAAATTTGACCGGGTAGGGTGGGGTGGATTTTTTTGCGGTGGCGCTTTTGCTCAACACGACAACATCCGCGCTGGGCGTCGGCGCATCGCCCTTGGGCAGTTCAATGAGTCCTTGATCCGCCTTCAGTTTGGCGGTCAGTTGCAGGCCTTTTCCTGCAGTGGCCAGCTTGCCTGCGCCGCTCAAAATGAGGCTGCGGTCAGGCCGCGAGAGTACGGTGAGTTTATCTGCCGTGATGGTTAACTGCAGATTGGGCGGTGCCCCGCTAGCAAAGGCCAGCTGACCTTGGCTGGTGAGTTGGCCAGCGCCACCGCGCAGGCTCAAGTTTTCCAGTTGGATGACCTGATCCTGCAATTGGGCATGAAAGAGGCCATCGGTAAACCGCAGACCTGCATCAGGCAAGGCCAGGTTAAAGTCTTTGCCTGTGATACTACCTGCCAATTTGGGCTTTGCCAGCGTACCCGCTAGCTGAACGCGTGCATTCAAGGCGCCATCAACATTGAACGCACCGGTTGGGTCTAACAGCAGTTGCATCCAGGCGATGGATGCCGTCGCCAGATTGATGTCACCGGCCAACGGCGCATTGTTAGCCACTCCCCATGCGCCCTTGTGCAAGACAAGCTGGCTTTGTATTTTGGCTTCCAGGCTGCCAAGCTGCGTACCATTGACGGAGAGCTTGCCCTGCACTACGCTATTCGCTGCTTTGATGTCGAGCGCGAGTTGGCTAAGGCCTAAGCTGGGTCTGGATTTTCCAGGAAAAAAGATGTCACCCCGCTCGCGGCGCATGGCAATATGGCCGTTGATATTATCCGTGATGGCTAACTGCCAGTCTCCACTAAGGGTAAGGTCAGTCTGTATCTCAAATGGGTGGGTGCTCAAACTTTGCAAGTAGGCAACCGGTAAACCCGACAGTTCGCCGCGTGTATTGATCTGCCCCTGTTGATAGGCCAGCTCACGCACGCTAATGCGGGCACCCGCGAAATCGATGGCCGCGTTACTTAAGCCCACGCGGTTTTTGGCAAGCGTCAGTTTTGCTGGCGCAGTAAGCGTGAAGGCATGAGATCCGCGATTGGCTAGGTGAATAATCTGGCCTGCCCACCCCGTGGTATCGCGCCACGCGCCGGCAAGCTTTGCCTCCATATCCAGGCTGGCGTTTTTTGCCGCCAATTGCATACTATGCTTCAAGCGTGTCCCCTGAACCTGCACACTGGCTTGATCAAGCTGCCCTTGCGGGGTGCTTAACCCGGCAAGGTCGGCATTGAGCGATAACAAACCATCCTTGCCTTGCGCCAAGTGTCCAGCGGCACTCAAATGGTTCAGACGGTAGTCCTTGCCCCATGCCAGATTGCGTAGGCTAGCCTCAATTTTTCCTGTTAGCGCGGCAAAGCGTCCTGCCAAGTGGCCTTTGACATGGGCTTGGCCTCTGATCTGCGGATCGATTGCTGCGAGCTGATCTGCTGTGATGGAAAAGTTCAGTTGATCTCCCGCACGGCCCAGGTTGCCCTGTGCCTGGATTTGGTTGCTGGCCAGACGTAAGGCGATCTTGCTATCCACAGGCGCGCAGTCGATAGCTGCAAACTGCCTTGGCCAGCGAGCGGCTGTTGGCGAAAGTGGCTGTTGGCAATGGCAAAGCTCACTTGCGCTACGGTGTCTTGCAGTTCTGCCGCCAAATTTCCTGTGGCAGAAAAGGAAGCATTGATCTTGGCGGCTGGATAACGGCCAAAATCTGCCGGGTTAAAGCTTTGCAAGCCACCTGCCAACTGGAATTTTTTTTCACCTGCCAGCGCCAGCGAGCCATGCAGCGCCAAGCTGCCTGTGCCTGACTTGATGCTGACTTCACGCAAATCAAGCAAGTTATTTTGCTGCCCTGCGTTCAGGATAAGCCCAAAGCCCTGATAGCGCATGGCAGATTTGATTTGCTGTGACTTTGCCCCGGCTTGCAACTGGATACCCCCGGTGAGCTGCATGGCCTGCAGGGTGCTGAGCAGCCCTTTGGGGTTGAGGTTTGTGGTGTGCAGGCTGAGTTGCAACTGCTGTTCGGCAAAGCTGCCGTCCCCTTTGAGTGTCCCGCCGTCTGCCAAGTCCAGGCGCAGCCCAATGAGCGCTAACTGGGCCAGCGTACCACTCAATTGACCCGTCAACTCGCGCAGCGGCAAGCGTGACTGATCCCATGCACCGGGCAAGGTGTTGTGCATGACGAGCTGTCCTTGCAAGCCATTTTCCCCCTCGCGGGTGAGGCTCAGCGCGCCATTGATCGCGGCTTTAGGAAAGTCCTTGCGCCAGTGGGAAGGGTCAATGTTTTGTGCTTTGATCTGTGCATTCAATAAGGGAAAAGTGGCAAAAGGTGTGAGTTGTGCATTGATATTGATCTCACTTTTCAACGTATTTGCCAGCACGTCCAGTTGCAGTTGAGTCAGATTTCCCAAGGCTTTCGCGCTGACTTGATAGGCAGGTAGATTCGCCTGCTCGTCAGGCTGGTCGAGCTTGATCTGTGCGGCAAGGTTAAAGGGACGGGTATCACCCAAGCTGCTTTGCCCTTGGACTTTTCCCCACTTGCTGGCCATGCTGGCAAGATGTAGTGCGTATCGATGGGCAGACTTTTCCAAGCCGAATCGAATTGCGCGCAGTTGCTGCTCTGTACCCTGGGTGCTGAGTATCAGGCTGTCAATATCCACCACTGGCGCTGAGAGTGTGACTGGTAGCTGCAAAGACTCAGGCAGTATGAGTGGCTCAGTACTGGATTTGACTTCGATGATTTTCAGTGTTTTCACACGCAGTTTCTTGATCTCCAGATGACGTCGGAATAACGCGCGCGGCGTCCAGTCAAGGCTGACTTCCTGTACTTCAATGCGCTGTGTGTCGGTTTTAAAGCTCATGGCTGTAATGCGCAATGGGCCATAAATTGAGCCATGGACAGCCGCCACAGTAAGTTTTCCCGCGCTTAATTGCACTGCCTTGTTAATGCCCCAGCGCAGTGCGGGCTCTGTACCGATCAGCCAAAAAAACAAAACCAGGAGGAGCATGGCGCTCAGTGATGCACGCAGTGCCAGACGGCCTATTTTTCTCACGTGAGGGCGCGTCATCAGAAACTGAACCCCATCGAGAAATGCAGTTGTATTGCCTGTGTTTTTTGGCCATAAGCGACGTCAAGGTTAAGTGGCCCGACAGGGCTTTTCCAGCGTGCGCCAGCGCCATAACCATAGGCAGGCTTCAGGTCACTTAAGACGTCGCCCGCATTGCCTGCATCAACAAACAGCGCTGCCCCCCAAGTTGGGGTGAGCCAATGCACATATTCAATACTGGCTACTGTCAAATAACGGCCACCTACGACGCCATCGCTTTCAGGTACACCTAAACTTTGAAAGTCATAACCGCGTACTGTTTGATCGCCCCCGGTGCGGAAGAGGATGTCAGACGGAATGCCATCACGACTGCTGGCAGCAATCATGCCGAGCTCTGCGCGCAAAATTAACTGATTCTGTTGCTGGTGGCCGAGGGGATGGAAATAAGTTATTCGCCAGTAAGTGCGTAAAAAATCCTGATCCGAGAGCAAGGCGCGCGTAGCAACATCCGCTTGAAAATTCAGCAGATAACCCCGCGTGGGGAAAAGCAGGTTATCCACGTTGCGCAGGGTCCAGGTATAGGATGGGCTGAGCGTCGAGTGTTGCTCGCCTCGCCTGCCATCAACTTTCTGATCTTCGATAATGTAGCGAAACCCGTAGCTGGTTTCTGTTTTGTCATGGATAAAACTACGCTTGCCGCCCAAGACCATTTTCTGGTTTACAACCCCTTCAATGTCATCGCGTTCCAAGAGGACGTTCAGGCTATCCTGTCCGCCATTTTCGCGGAGGGGAAGTTGCAAGTCAGCGTTTAATGACTGGATTTTCTGTTCAAGCTTCATGACGCTGCCAAGACGCCAGGCACGATCAAGAAAATTGATATCGCGATAGTCGCTTTGGATGCGAGCGCCTGTATTGGTACTTGCCCCAATACCAAAGCCCAGTTTTTTGGATTGGTTTTCGACCACGCTGACCTGAACAGGTACCGCCAGTGGCTGCTCTGGATTGGTCTCAATATTGACGGCCGTGCTGGCAAAATAAGGGCCGTCTTGCAGACGCGATTGCAGCGTTAATAATTTGGATTGTGTATAAGGCTCGCCTGGCGTGATGGGGTTGATTCGTTCAATCAAACTCGGCGGATAACGGTTTAGCCCTTGAATGGCCAGCGGTCCGAAGGTGAATGCAGGCCCGCTATCAAGAAGGACTTTAAGCGCTGCGCTTTGGGTTTTTGGATCGACTGTTGCCTGACTGTCAGCTATGGTCGCTGCCGGATAGGTATCCAGCAATAAATTTTTCAGTGTATTGCGTTTGGCAGATTCCCACTCGTCATGACGAAACACAGCGCCAGGGCGCATGGGCCAGTCTGCACGCATCTTTTCCAGGCGCGCCTGGCTTTCTTTTGAGCCATCGGCAAAAGCACCAATGACTTGAAGATCAAGCTGCGAGACCCGCACCACTGCGCCGGGCACAACCAAAAGCTTGACGTCCCATTGATCATCCTGACGGATTAGCTCCACGCTAATTTCCGGCGAATAAAAGCCTTCAATGGCAAGAAATTCGCGTAATTGTTCGGGCGCCAGACGCACCAAGCGTTTGAGCTGCGCTTCATCCATGCGCGGGTTATCGCGCCAGCGATACAGGTCGAGATGCGTTTCGATCAGCTTGCGCTGAGCGGCGGGTGCATCGAGCGCAACGTGGTAACGAAAAGTCGCTGACGCATCTGCTGCCGGGTTCGTTTGTGCAACACTTAGCGAGGCCAGGAGGCCAGCGAAGATACTAATGGCCGCGACAGTCTTCTTGATCATGTCATGCAATCATTCACGTATAAGCATGTGAGCGCAGATCAAGTGAATAATTTATTTGTCACTTTCTTGATTTCATTTTTCAACAGGCTGGCTGATAACCCTTGTTTTCGATTCTGTGTCGAGACGGTCTTCCAGTTCGCCAAAATAGGCGCTGAAGGTATTTTCGGACTGTTTTAGCAAAGCGCTTATCTTGTCATCGAGTGCATCAAGTCGGCTTAATATGCCTGCTTTATTGTCTGATCCTGCGTCATGAAGTTTTTTAAGTTCAACTTCCAGTTGGGTTTGCAAGGCGCTGAATCGTGACGCTTCTGCTTTGTCAGCCAGATCCCGATTGGTTTGCAATGCTTTTTCATGGCGCCGCGCCTGCAACAGGGCCGAGCTTTGCAGATACGTGGTGAAGGCAAGAAACAGCACTATGAATATGACCAATAGCGCAATCATGAGCAGGCCGAGCGGTACCTGGATGTCGATAATCCCCAGCGAAAGCACGGATGATGCCGTGAAGACTTCCCAATTTAAAAAAACCAGTGCGGTAGCTGAGGCCAATAAAAGCAAGATAAAAAAGCCGATGATCTTCATACAAGGTACCTTTCCTTTAGTTGCAAATTGAAATGTCCAACAGAGCCAGTTTACGCCGGTATGAAAATTACGCTGCAGGTGTTCAGTTGCGCATTGTCGTTATGGGCGCAGTGAGTTGGGACAATGTCTGCTGCTACGTTTTGTGTCTGGCTAAAGGTAAATAAATTGCCTGCGTCAAAAGTCTCAGCGCCACTTGGTTCTCATGCCTGAGCAATATTCAAGCGGCGGCAGATTTCCAGCGTCAGGCGCGATTGGTTCATCGAATAAAAGTGCAGCCCGGGCGCGCCGCGTGAGATGAGCTGCTTGCACAAATCGGTGACGACATCCAGCCCGAAGGCTTCGATGGCGGCGGTATCGTCGCCAAAACTTTCAAACTTTTTGCGTATCCAGCGGGGAATGTCTGCACCGCAGGCGTCTGAAAATCGTGCGAGTTTTGAAAAGCTGCCGATTGGCATGATGCCCGGAATGATGGGCGTAGTAATGCCTAGCGCACGGGCTTCGGCGACGAAGTTTTCAAAGGCATCGATGTTGTAAAAGTATTGCGTAATGGCGGCGTTGGCGCCTGCGTCGATTTTGCGTTTGAAGTTGAGCAAATCATCACGCGGGGTTTTGGCTTGCGGGTGCCATTCGGGGTAAGCGGCGACATCCAGATGAAAAGTGTTGCCTGTTTCCTGGCGAATAAAAGCAACCAGTTCATTGGCATAGCGAAATTCGCCCGGGTCGGCCATGCCGGATGGCAAGTCACCGCGCAAGGCAACGATGCGGCGAACGCCTTGCGATTGAAAAGTAGCGAGCAATTCACGAATGCTCTCGGCGGTGGATCCAATGCAGGATAAGTGGGGCGCGGCACTGTAGCCGGCGCTGGCAATTTCGCTCACGGTGGCCAGCGTGCGCTCACGCGTGGAGCCGCCTGCACCATAGGTGACGGAAAAGAATGCGGGTTTTAACACCGCAAGCTGAGCCAGCGTTGCACGTAATTTCTCGCTGCCTTCTGCCGTTTGTGGCGGAAAAAATTCGATGGAGAGTTCAAATGTCATGGCTTGCCCATTGAGGAAAAATCTAAAAAAGTCGGCGCTGGTGATACGGCGTACGCTGTACCCCTGCGCCGACGGTCAAGCGGTTACAACTTAGTAACGGTAATGCTCAGGCTTGTAAGGGCCGGATTTTGATACGCCAATGTAAGTGGCTTGCTGCTCGGTCAGCTCGGTGAGCTGGGCGTTCAGCTTCTTCAATTGCAGGCGCGCGACTTTTTCATCCAGATGCTTGGGTAGCGTATACACGCCCACCGGATAATCCGCGTTGCGTGTGAACAGTTCAATCTGCGCAATCGTCTGGTTGGCGAATGACGACGACATCACATAGCTCGGATGCCCCGTGCCGCAACCCAGATTCACCAGACGGCCCTTGGCCAGCAGGATGATTCGCTTGCCGTCGGGAAAAATAATGTGATCAACCTGCGGCTTGATTTCTTCCCACTGGTATTGCTCCAGCGCGGCGACTTCAATCTCGTTGTCGAAATGCCCGATGTTGCAGACGATGGCTTGATCCTTCATCTTCGCCATGTGGTCATGGGTGATGACATGGTAATTGCCCGTGCAGGTGACGAAAATGTCCGCCTTGTCGGCCGCGTAATCCATGGTCACGACGCGATAGCCTTCCATCGCCGCTTGCAGCGCGCAGATAGGATCGACTTCCGTTACCCACACTTGCGCCGAGAGCGCGCGCATGGCTTGCGCGGAGCCTTTGCCCACGTCACCATAACCGGCGATCACAGCTACTTTGCCGGCGATCATCACGTCCGTGGCGCGCTTGATGCCATCGACGAGGGACTCACGGCAGCCATAAAGGTTGTCGAACTTGGATTTGGTCACGCTGTCATTCACGTTGATCGCCGGGAACTTCAAATCGCCGCGTTCGTGCATTTGATACAGGCGATGCACGCCAGTGGTGGTTTCTTCCGTCACGCCCTTGATGTGCGCCAGGCGCGTGGAATACCAGGTTTTGTCGATTGCGATTTTGGCCTTGATGGCCGCAAACAGCACGCGCTCTTCTTCACTGGTGGGGTGGTTCAATACTGCTTGATCTTGTTCAGCCTTCGCACCCAAATGCAGTAGTAATGTGGCGTCGCCACCATCATCCAGAATCATGTTGCTATAGCCGTTATCCGGCCATTCAAAAATGCGGTGGGTGTAATCCCAGTATTCTTCGAGCGTCTCACCCTTTACTGCAAATACCGGCGTGCCACCGGCAGCAATGGCCGCCGCAGCATGATCTTGGGTAGAGAAAATATTGCACGAAGCCCAACGCACCTGAGCGCCCAGCGCTTGCAGGGTTTCGATCAGCACCGCAGTCTGGATTGTCATGTGCAACGAGCCGGTAATGCGCGCGCCACGCAGAGGTTGCGCGGTGGCAAATTCCTCACGAATCGTCATGAGGCCAGGCATTTCGGTTTCAGCAATAGCGATTTCCTTGCGACCCCAAGTGGCAAGGGAAAGATCAGCAATGACGTAATCAGGGGTAGTTGTTGCAACGGCGGTCACAGCATTCATGTAGAAGCTCCTTGAACAGTGACCGGGGAGAGCGAGATGCTTGTGTCATCTTGTGACATCGTTTAGTCGTATCAAATCAACGATGTTGATTGATCCAACTCATGCAACTCACCCTACCCGGTAAGGGTTAAGTGAGCGCAGTTGCAAAAAACCGAGCCTGGGGAGAGTGAACCCTCGCCTTGCAGCGCTCCTCGGAGAAAAATAATTATAGCCGAAGGAAAGAATTACGTTGACGCAGTGCATCAAAACGGTGCATAATTCGTCTGCGGGGTGGAGCAGTCTGGCAGCTCGTCGGGCTCATAACCCGAAGGTCATAGGTTCAAATCCTATCCCCGCAACCAAACAATTATTAAAAGCCAGAAGCTACTAAGTTTTAAGTAGTTTTTGGCTTTTTTATTAAAAATCAATAACTTTATCGTTATTGATTTTGAGTGCCCAAACTTTGGCAGGTCTTTGCTAGATCAGTTTGTTGGGTTAAATGATCAATGTGGTCAGCTCGCCAATACCCTCAACGGTAATAGACACCGTATCCCCTTTTTTCAGAAAAATACCGCGTGGCATGCCGACACCAGCGGGTGTGCCGGTGGCTACGACATCGCCGGGGTAAAGCGTGAATCGTTGGGATAAAAAGGCGACAAGCTCTGCGTATTTGAAGATCATATTGCCGGTGTTGGAGTCTTGCATGAGCGTATCGTTCACCCAGAGTTTCAGGTCCAGATTCAGTGGGTCGGCAATATCTGCACTGGGCACTATCCATGGGCCAATCGGGCAGGCGCCATCAAAGTTTTTTTGGCTTATCCAGTCGTATTCCATGGCGGAGCCTGGGATGGCGTGCGGTCGTTTCATGAAGTCGCGTGCGGATAAATCATTGATGATGGTGTAGCCGGCGACATACTCCATGGCATGCGCAACGTCGATATCTTTGCATTCTCGCCCTATAACGACAGCAACTTCCAGTTCCCAGTCAAATTGCTTGCTATAGGCAGGGATGGTGACGCTTCCGCCATGACCAACCATGGTATTGCGCGCGGTGCGGATAAATAGCCAAGGTGGCATGCCGATATCATGCGGATCAGGTTCTGGAGGCAGATTAAATTTTTGGCTCATTTCGGCCAGGTGGTCGGTGTAGTTTGCGCCGGCGCAATAAATTCCATTCGGATAAAGCATGGGCGGGAGAAAGGTCACCGCGTCAAGCGGTTGGCCGGACAGTCGAGCTAACTGCGTTTTATCGTTCGCTAATGCAGCAAGGATGGGCTGTGTGTTTGCCCAATCATTGAGGACGTCCATCACCGTGGGCCTGGTTGGAAGAATATCAGTCAGGTCATAGACTAGTCCGTGCATGAAAACAGCACCTACAGGTAAAGAAGATGGTTTGGTTTTGGCATGCGGATTTTTCGACTGAGTCGCCTGAGCAGCATAAGTGAGCAGCCGAAAAGATGGTGTATTTGAATTCACTTTTTCCCCTTGTATAGATTGGTTGGCTCGATGCAGCGCTATTTCCTATCGACTTCAAAACCCGCTTCGATGTTTGTTAAGTCACTATCCCGACCGAGCGGTAGATGCTCTTTTTCAAAATATTTAACGGCATCAATAATCGTTTTTCGCCCTTTGACCAGAGCGTTATCAACCGGGGCGAGGTACTCTTTTGAGCGGTCAGCGCGACCTTGGCTTTCAATTACAGCAAGGTCTTCTGCAAAAATATTGATGAGCATGGTTTTTTTGTTGCCAAAACCGGCAAAACTTTCACCACGATCAACAGCGGCTCTATCTTGACCCCAGCGATTTTCTGCGTTGCGCTCACCCAGTTCTTCGAGAAAATTATCAAGATTGGGAATGCTGGCCAGATTTTGTAATGCGAAGCCATCAGGTTGTAATGGATGATGCCGGTTATAAAAAATCATCCATAACATTGCATGATCATCATCAATGGGGACGCTGATTTGCAAACCTTTATCCGCTGTCAAGCCGGGGGCGATGGCATGATGTTGAATAAACGGCAAAATAAATTCAAAATGTGTTTTCTTGGCGGCATCAATGTTTTGATAAGAAAAGCCATAGTCAGTCGATTGCGTATGCATCTCAGGGTAATCAAACTCAACGCCACTATCCGTTCGTCGCCCTGCATTTGAAAAATAGGCTTTACCTCGGCTTGAGTTGCGATTGGTT